>ERZ795052.268-NODE-268-length-80637-cov-5.850711_pt1 | contig 80637 bp, 93 predicted proteins | sample MGYA00375136_ERZ795052 | MGnify/ENA primary metagenome ERZ795052 (study PRJEB30181, sample SAMN05720156) | activated sludge metagenome | isolation source: Anaerobic digester | place: Japan | collected 2015-05-26 ...
AGATGTTCTCGGTGAGTTCATTCGCGACCTGAACGAGGCTCAGAGAAATAAGGAAGAATATATTAACCTGATAGATTTTGCACATAAGAGCGGTATCGACGGAAATTTCTCTCTTAAGCCCACGAGCTTCGGACTTCTGATCGACAGGGAGGTCTGTTACAACCATATCAGGGAAATAGTAGCAAAGGCAGCATCAATAAATAATTTCATCAGGATTGACATGGAAGACTCCCCTTGCACTGATATGGAAATTGACCTGTACAGGAGGCTGAAAGCGGAATTCCCCCGGAGTGTTGGTCTTGTTCTGCAGGCTTATCTGCATCGTACAAAAGCAGATATTGAGAAACTTCTGGAGGTTCACACTCCCGAAGCTCCCCTTAATTTCAGGCTTTGCAAGGGAATTTACAATGAACCGGCATCAATTGCATGGAAAAAATACGACGAAATAAACAGCCACTACCTCGATGATCTTGAACTGCTCCTCGATAAAAAGGTTTATGTAGGCATTGCCACGCACGATAAGCCCTTAATTGACGGGGCATATAAACTGATTGAGAAGTACAATGTTCCGAAGAACATGTATGAGTTTCAGATGCTTTACGGCGTTACCCCCAAACTGAGGGACAGCATAGTGAGCCAGGGACACACGATGAGGATATATGTTCCCTTTGGCAAAGAATGGTTTGGGTACTGCACACGCCGGCTAAAGGAGAATCCGAAGATGGCTTCCGACATTATAAAGGCAATATTTGTAAAGGGCTGACACGCCCGGCCGGGTCTGTTCAGTTCCCTCCCTTCCTGAGTGACTCCTTATAGAGCCTGTTTAGTTCTTCAATCTCCCTGCCCGAGATGTGGGGTTCGGGGGCTTCAGGTTTTTCGGGCAAGCCGTGAATCAGGAGATATGCTGCGGGAAGGATCATGAAAGGACTTATTCCTGCGATCTTGTCGGATGGAATACCTCCCCTCTCGTATGCCTCCACTTTCTGCTTCTGGCGAATCAGCTCATAATTCATCGACGGGTCTCCGAGTTTATTCTGACCTGTTCGTCCCTGGTAGGCTGCAGTCGAGATATTGTTTCGGGCATTGCCGAGGAGCCTCTCCTGCTCAGTGGATTGCATCACTACGTTTGACAGTGAGGGAAGCCTGGGAATAATCAGCACTTCTCCGATACCTATTGTGTCGGGCGAGAGGAATACGCCTGTAAGTACTTCCTGTGTCCTGAGTGTGTCGGGGACAATATAGATACGGGGCTTGTAACCGAGCCTGGTAAACCGGACAGAGTCATTCTTAACTGCGAAAAATGAGAAAGTGCCGTCATCCCGGCTTGCACCGCTCAATGCACCGTTTATGTACACCTGCGACCCTCCAAGCCTCGCACCCGATTCCGCGTCAATCACCACCCCCCTGAAGAGTATCCGGTTTTTTTCCTGCTGCATCTGCCCCCATGCTGAGCCCGTCAGGAAAACCATCATTATAAAACTCAGGAAAAACCTGGCAGTCATAAAATTACCTCCTTATAGCCTGAGAATCAGTTCATCAAGAGTACGTTTGGGAACATGGTGTGTTTTTTCGCTGTCGCGCCAGTATTTGACATTATCATCTTTTATATCCTCAACGACAACTTTTTCAACCGGTTTGCCGAGGGCAAGGATAAGAAGGATTTCATATCTGCCTGGAATGCCCAGCTTCTCCCGCAGCATATCTTTTTTTATTGATGCAATCATACAACCTCCGAACCCGGCTTCGACAGCACCGAGCATCATGCTCTGGGCAGCTATGCCCGGATCTATTCCGAAGTTTGATGTAATTTCGGTATCCCCGAGAACAATAATATATGCGGCCGGTCTCTCACCCGGTTCAGGTCCGGGCCATTCAGGAAGGTAGCCCGCCCATGCCGTTGCCGGGAAAATTTTTTCACAGTCGTCAGGAGAGGTGTACAGCAGATATTTCAGAGGCTGCCTGTTGGCTCCTGAAGCCGAAAGCCTGGCGTAACCAACCAGCTTTCTGAGAAAATCGTAATCAATCCTTACCGATTCATCGAACCTTCGGTAACTCCTGCATTTTGATATCAGATCTGAGAATTCCATATCATCTGTTATTTGTTAATCTGTTCACAGCAAAAATATATCCTTGTTTAATGTATTTAATTATTTACCTGAAGGAAGATTCTTTCAGGAAGTTCCGGGATCACGCCTGCACCGGCAGCCCTTCGGAAAAGTTCCGATACGGCCATCCTTCCCTCCTTTCCCATGCTTTCGGTGAAACTGTTTACATATAACTCAATATGTCTGCCAATGACCTCATCGGAAGTTTCCTGCGAATGCTTCCTGATAAACTGATATGTTTCCCTGATATTGTTTCTTGCATACCCGATGCTTCTCTTTATTATCCTGTTTACCGAAAGAGCGATATCTTCCGGAATTTTCCTGTGTATGGCTATGGTTCCCAGCGGTACCGGCAGTCCGGTCATATTCTCCCACAGCATTCCGAGGTCGGCGACTTCCCTGAGTCCCTTTTCCCGGTAAGTAAATCTTGTTTCATGAATAATTATACCGGCATCAGCTTCATCATTCAGAACCGCGTCGGGGATATCAGAAAAAAGATATACTTTTCTTTTTACCGCTCCGGGTCTGAACATACCGAAGAGAAGGTTGGCCGTGGTATAGATACCCGGAATTGCAACTGTTGAATTATCAATATCTTCCAGGGTCATTTCTCTTTTACTTATCACAAGGGGGCCGTTACCCCGCCCTATAGCTCCGCCCGAATCGAGTATAATATAATCCCGTGAAGCGTGGGCATAGGCATGGTAACTCAGTTTAAGGAGTGAGGCCTTACCTTCGAAAGCTGTTCTGTTAAGATCCTCAACATCAGCCATAAAGATTTCAAATTCCAGGCCTTCAGTATCAACTTTATTATTTACGATGCCGTGGAAAATGAACGTGTCGTTGGGGCAGGGAGAGAATCCGAGAGTAAGTTTCATGCTTCTTCCAGTATTTTAAAAAGTTGCGTCAGCCCTGTCGTAAGGTTTCTCAGGGCTTTGTCCGTATCCCAGCTGCCTTTTGTGCGGAGCCCGGCAAAATTTGATACCGCCCTGAGCGAAACGCATGGTATCCTTTCCATGGCACACACGTAAAAGACTGCCGCACCTTCCATGGTTTCAATATCAGGGTTGAAAAGCCTCCTTAGTCTTTCGGCCGACTCTTCGGTACCGGTCACAGTGTTTACTGTAACTGCTGCTACAGGCATGAATATTTCCGAAAGCATGTCTGTGAACCTGTTCCGGCAGATAATTCTGCCTTCCGAGAAAGGAAAAGTGTCGGCATTAAGGAAAGGAGTTGTGCTCAGATGCCTGAACCCGCCCGGCTCTTCCATACCGAGGTCTGCAAAAGTATCTGACACAGGCATAACCAGCGCCCCGGGAGGAAGAGATTCCCTGAACGACCCCGCAATACCTGCGTTTATTATCAGATCCGGTTTGCTGCCCGAACACAGGAAGTTTTTCAGATGCCATGCTGTCGATACAGCCCCCACGCCGGATACAATAACATTTATCCGGCTCCCTGATGGGTCAGAAACGCCCGTCGGACTGTAATTCTTCAGCGCACCTGCTTCAGCTTCAGTTGCAAACACGCATAGTGTCTCCATCGATCCGGTTTAATCACTGTTCAGACAGCTAAGTTATTGCTTTTAAAAGTAAAAATGATAACCTTTACATGTTGATTATGAAATAATCCCTATGGTTTATCTTACCAGGCGTGAAAGGTTCAGTGCGGCTCACAGGATGCACATCCCCGAATGGTCTGACGAACAGAACCTGGAGGTCTTCGGAAAATGCTCGAACCCTTCATGGCACGGGCACGATTATGTGCTTTTCGTAACGGTTAAAGGCCCGCTCCCCGAAAAAACCGGTCTTGTTATCAATATTAACAGCCTTAAGGAGATTATCAGGGAGAAGATTATTGACAAAGTGGATCACAAAAACCTCAACCTGGAGGTTGATTTTATGAAAGGAATAAATGCGACTACCGAGAACCTGGCGGTGGCAATATGGAATGAGCTTGAAAAGCCCCTAAGGGAGGCAGGCTGCGAACTGCATTGCATAAGGATTGATGAGACAGAAAACAATACAATTGAATATTATGGCAAAAAAGATTAAGGTTATCGAAAACGGATTAGTTGAAACTGAATCAGGCTATACCAAAGTTGAACAGTGGAATCAGGATAATGTAAAGGAAGTTGCCGATTATTACAGGAAGATACTGGGCCTTCTCGGAGAAGACCCCGGCAGGGAGGGCCTCCTGAAAACGCCCGAAAGGGTTGCCAAGGCGCTTTATTTCATGACGATGGGATATCATCAGAATCCGTGCAAAATACTTAACTCCGCCAAATTCAGGGAGGATTACAAACAGATGGTACTGGTAAAGGATATTGACATATATTCGTTATGTGAGCATCACATGCTTCCATTCTTCGGGAAGGCTCATGTTGCATACATTCCAAACGAATACATTACGGGGCTTAGCAAGATAGCACGTGTGGTGGAAGCTTTTGCCCGCCGTCTGCAGGTACAGGAAAGACTTACAACGCAAATCCGCGACACCATACAGGATTGCCTTCAGCCTTTGGGGGTCGCCGTTGTTATAGAGGCCCAGCATATGTGCATGCAGATAAGAGGCGTTCAGAAACAGAACTCGGTTACAACAACCTCCGCATTCACAGGCTGTTTTATGCAGAACTTCCGCACAAGGGAAGAATTCATGCACCTCATTGGCACACGGCTTCACTGATTTTTTCTATTTTTGCAGCTCCGGAAAAATCCGGATATTTCAGGCTATCGGGAAATAATATTCAGATAATATGACAGCATTCGTATTCCCCGGTCAGGGGGCTCAGTATCCCGGAATGGGAAAAGATCTTTATGAGAAATACCCTGTTGCGAAAGATTTCTTCGAACGGGCCAACTCCGTCCTGGGTTTCAGGATAACGGATATTATGTTCGGAGGTACGGAGGAAGATCTGAGGCAGACAAAGGTTACACAACCTGCTGTTTTCCTCCACTCAGTCATAATCACCTCTGTGATGGGAACTTCCTTCAAACCGGCAATGGTTGCAGGGCACTCCCTCGGTGAATTCTCCGCAATAGTAGCATCGGGGGCCCTCTCCTTCGATGAGGGTCTTACACTTGTGTCGAGAAGAGCCTCGGCTATGCAGAGAGCCTGCGAAATAAATCCTTCGACAATGGCGGCCATTCTCGGACTCGACGACAACATAGTTGAGGAAGTATGTGCAGGTTTCGGAGGAAGAGTTGTTCCCGCAAACTACAACAGCCCTGGCCAGATCGTGATCTCAGGCACCAATGAGGCGGTCGACCAGGCAATAGAAATCCTGAAGTCGAGGGGTGCAAAAAGGGCTCTGAAGTTGTCGGTGGGTGGAGCTTTTCATTCTCCCTTAATGGAACCTGCGGGCAAAGAGCTTGAAGAGGCCATTAACTCGGCAAAATTCTCAAAACCTTCCTGTCCCGTATTTCAGAATGTAAATGCACTTCCGTCATCAGATCCCGGGCAGATAAAGGCCAATCTTGTGCTGCAGCTTACATCACCCGTAAGGTGGACTCAGACGGTTCTTAATATGATCAAGGCGGGGGCAGACAGTTTCGTTGAAGCAGGTCCGGGGAATGTTTTGCAGGGACTTATTAAGAAGATCAGCAAGGACGTAGAGGCAGGCAGCGTCGCCCTCTGATTGGGGTCTATTCAGAAGGTTTCAGAACCACACCTTTGTGTTTTCTGCCGTCGATCATTATTTCGAGCGGCCGGGTGAACCGTACATGCCTGAGATACTGGTTCTCATGGACAGCGGGGTGTCGGTTCAGCCATTTCTCATCAAAGAAACCGTCACCCTCAAAGGGGTTCACCGTGAAATACCCGACCCTGAAGGAAGTAAGATTCTGAAAGAAATGTGTTCCCTGGCTGGGATCGACACGGTAGTTTGCAAGACCAGCCTCCACAATTATCCTGGCTGCCGAGATCTGGGGCCATTTTACCGGAACGCCAAGCCAGGGGTCGGATGAACCCCATCGTCCCGGCCCGATAAGAACATATCCCGATCCTTCCTTTTGAAAGAGCGAATTGATTCTCTCAAGTTCCTCTGCAATTTTCTCGTTCATTGCAGGATTAAATGAATCCTGCCTGAGGTAGATAATATCATGTATCCCCCTGAAAACGCCGTTGCCCAAAGCCGCTGACGACCACACTATTGTTGCATCGGGTTCAACTTTGTCTATATCAACGCTGATCGCCTGTTCGTTTTGCACTATCGGCCTTATCTGAAGGAAGTTGAATATTTTCGGCATTCCAGGAGGTGTTTCGAGGTTCGCGGCAAATTCTATCTCAATGGGATGGTTCATCTCCTGCGAACCTGATTCGAGAAGGGAATCAAGTATCTCGGCAAGCGGGAACCGGTTATACTGAAGTATGCCTGCGAAAGTGATTATTCTCGTACCCGGCCTGTTTATGCCATCATAAAGTATATTGTTATTACTGTCGTATGTAGATGCAAGATACTTCAATGCGGTTTCATTGTTTGCATCCTTTATCTTGATCTTCTGCAGGTTAATCCCGTCATCGGTGGAAGGCACAAACTTACTGACGTTCAGATCAAGCGCATAAAAGTATTTCTGCGATTCGCGCAGGGCATTTTCGGGAGAGTTAAGCTGAAGTATCTTTTTCGGATGCTTTGGCGAGAACCTGAGCGACTGCCCCCCTTCCACTACCAGGCGCCCGAGGCCGAATGCCACGTTGGCAATTCCGTCTTCCGATTTTTCATGGCCTACAGGATAGTAGTTTATTGATCTTGCAACGCCTGAAAGTGTAGGATAAAAAAGATCATCGTGTCTGCTTCCGCATACCTCCTGTATGATAATCCCCATCTTTTCCTCATCTATTACGTTGGATGTGGCGGTCATATAGGCTTTGCTCATCCTGTAATAGACCGAAGCATAGACCTCCTTTATGGCATCGGCGATTAGCTGAACCATGTACCTGTTGTCTGGCACGCGGGGTATCATGTAGGTTGAATAGATGCCGGCAAAAGGCTGATAATAGGAATCCTCGAGCTTGCTCGACGACCTGATAGCCAGAGGATAATTCCGGGAAACCGACAGAAAAGCGTAAAAGTCCTGGTAAACCCACCCCGGCAGTTCGGCGCTGATAAACCTTGCAAGTATATCTTCATCAGGCAGGTCCGACATTGCAACGGAGTACAGATTGTTGTTGTCCATGAATTCGTCAAAGGCATCGGTACTGAGGACGATTGTCCGGGGGATTGAGATTAAAACGTCGGGGAATTTTCTGTATAACTTGTTTTTCTTTATGATGCTGTTGATAAAGGCCAGTCCCCTCGCCTTTCCGCCAATGGACCCTTCGCCTATTCTTGAAAATATCTGGTATTCATCAAAACTGGCCCTGTCGAATTTTGCTATCACCCCCCTGCCCTTACCCAGCCTGAAGCTTGAGATAGCCACGTAAAGGAATCTTCTCATTTCGTCGAGGGTGGCAAAGTCTTCCTTCCTCAGGTACTTAAAAAGCTGGGCAACGGGAAACAGTGCCCTCGCATTGAGCCATTTCGAGAAATGGTTTCTTCCGGCATGATATTCGAGCGACTTGTCGGGAACAGTAAGTATCTTTTGCTGAAGACTCTGCAGATCTGTTGCAATGGCAATGGGTTCCATCGTGTCGGGGTTTCTGAAGACAAACGGCCCGAATGCCAGGTTCTGGATGATGTAATTACGCAGTTCGAGGGAGAGGGTTTTTGAATACTTGAAAATAAACCCTGCACCCAGTTCTTCGGCTACTTTTTTGTGTTCAAGGCTTGACGACTGCAGCAGGAACGGAACATGATCGTCGTCGGCCTTCACAAGCCTGCAGAGTTCCACACCCGCATTTTCATCCGTTACCCCGTTGCGTTTGTAACAGATGTCGGAAATAACACCCAGAACATTGTATTTATATCTTTCATAAAGTGCCACTGCCTCCTCAAAGTTAGTTGCGAGCAGGATTTTCGGCCTTCCCCGCATCTTCAGCATCTTCTGGTGTTCGTTAAGAGCCTCCCTCTGAAAACCGAGCGACTGCATCAGGACTATCTTGTACAGATTGGGAAGATAGGATGAGATGTACCTCCTGGAGTTTTCGACAAAGATAATTGCCTGCACGCCAACCTGTTCAATATCATGCGGAGCATTCATCTTATCTTCCAGCAGCTTGATAATTGCCAGGATAAGCGAAGCATCGCCGAGCCAGCAGAATACGTAATCGATGGCACTTAAATCTTCTTTCTCAACCCTTACCGATACTTCGCGCGAGAAATAGGTCAGGACCACTATAGGTATCTTCTCATACAGCTGTTTTATCTGCTTTGCAAGCGTGAAGACCTCGGTACCTTTCACGCTCAGCATGGCAATTACAAGGTCTATATTGCCTTCGGCCAGAATCCTGAAGGCATCTTCGGCGTTATCAGTCTGAACGAAAGAAGGCGGATAGCGCAGGTTGAGCGAAACATATTCATTGAAAATCTGCTCATCTATCCTGCCGTCTTCCTCGAGCATGTAATTATCGTAGTTGCTGCAGATAATAAGAACCCGGTGTATCCTTTTCTGCATAAGGAGATCGAAGGAAGTATCGGAGAAATCGTACTTCTGAAGATCCATTATGCCATCAATAACAGCCATATAAAGCGACGATTGAGGTACGGATCAAAAATACTAAATATAAAGACAGGAAAATACCCGGCGGTAATCAACGGGTTTATTCAACATCCCAGACAGTTCCGGAATTCAGAAGGTCATTCATGCATTTTATCTTTGAACCCGCTTTAACCTTTTCTATCTGTGCATGAACGGCCGTTTCGTACGACTCACCTTCAACCTCTCTTATAACGCCCAGTGCAACAGGGTACTCAGGATATCGCATGTTTGCAAGAAAATAATGAATACCAGGGTTGGGTTCGTGGGCATCGTGCACCAGTATGTCTTTTTCGGTAACTCCGTTCTCCCCTATTTTCACCACCTTTAATTTAAGGCCTTCCAGAATCAGACCGCTCTTCCGGTCCTTGCCGAAGATCATCGGTTCGCCGTGCCTGAGTGTGATTGTCCGGTCTTCCTTAACCTCCTTGCCTGCATAAATATCATGAACGCCGTCATTGAAAATGACGCAGTTCTGCAGTACTTCCACGACCGATGTGCCTTTATGTTTTGCGGCTTTGGTAAAGATCTCCGTAGAAAGGCTCACGTTGCTGTCGATGGTTCTTGCAAAGAATTTTCCGCGGGCGCCTATAACAAGCTCGCCGACGGAAAACGGTTCCTCGAGAGTTCCGAAAGGGGATGTTTTTGTAACATGTCCCCTTCCTGAGGTTGGTGAATACTGGCCCTTAGTCAGTCCGTAGATTTCATTGTTAAAGAGCACCAGGTTTATATCGATGTTTCTTCTTACGGCATGAATGAAGTGGTTTCCGCCAATTGCAAGAGAATCTCCATCGCCGGTCATCACCCATACCGAAAGGTCGGGCCTTGCAGTTTTAACTCCGGTTGCAATGGCGGCCGCCCTTCCATGGATACCGTGGAAACCGTAGGTATTCATGTAGTATGGGAGTCGGGATGAACATCCTATGCCCGAAACGAAAACATATTTTTCTTTCGGGATCCCCATTTCAGAGAGAGCCTTCTGAATTTCGGACAGGATGGCATGATCCCCGCAGCCGGGGCACCACCTTACTTCCTGGTCGCTTTTGAAATCTTTCGGGGTGTATTTTAAGTCCTTGTTTTCTTCCATTACTTTTCCTCCAGCAGTTTAATACAAAACTCTTTTATTTCCTTTACTGTAAAGGGAAGTCCCTGCACCTTATTGAGCTGATAATAACGGAAATCCTGCAGTTTCATTCTGAGGTAATCTGCAAACTGTCCGAGGTTCAGTTCACACACTGCAATCTTCTTAAATCTTTTGAAAACATCAGCGGTGTTTGCAGGTAGAGGGTTGATATAGTTGAATCCTGCCAGGCTAATACTGTAACCCTCGGCTCTAAGTTCTTTGACAGCCGTCAGAAGATGACCATATGTTCCGCCCCAGCCTGTAAGCAAAAGGTCCCCATCCTTATCTCCGAAAACTTCAAGGTCAGGTACCTTTTCCAGGACTCTCTTAACCTTTTCATCTCTCATCTTAACCATGTATTCATGGTTCTCCGGCACATATGATACTGTTCCCTTTATTGTTTTTTCAAGTCCTCCTATCCTGTGTTCCAGGCCGGGAATTCCGGGTATTGCCCAGTACCTGTTGAGTCTTTTTTCGTCCCTCCGGTAGGGTATGTATTCACCTGAGGCGGGCTGGTGATATGGTGGTGTTACTGATGGCAGGGCTTCCATTTCGGGAATTTTCCATGGTTCGGATCCGTTTGCCAGGTAGCCGTCGGTGAGAAGCAGAACGGGAGTCATGTGTTCGATGGCAATCCTTGCGGCTTCGAATGCGAATCTGAAACAATCTGATGGTGAAGTGGCTGCCATTACGACCACCGGACATTCGCCGTTACGGCCGTAAAGTGCCTGGAAAAGGTCGGACTGTTCCGTTTTTGTCGGGAGTCCGGTGGAAGGGCCTCCGCGCTGAACATCAACAACTACCAGTGGCAGTTCGGCCATCACTGCCAGTCCGATGGCTTCTGATTTCAGTGCAAGACCTGGTCCCGAAGTGGTTGTGACTGCCAGATAGCCGGAAAAAGATGCACCTATAGCCGAGCATATTCCGGCAATTTCATCTTCGGCCTGAAAGCTTATAACTCCAAGATCCTTCCTGGTGGCTAGCTCTTCAAGTATGCCTGTTGCGGGAGTAATGGGATAGGAGCCAATGTACAGTTTCAGTCCAGCCTTTTCGGCTGCAGCCAGAAAGCCCCAGGCCGTGGCCGTATTGCCGTTTATGTTGCGATACCTGCCTCTGGCAATGCTTGCAGGATTTATGCGTACGGGCGTAAGCGCTTCGATGGTTTCGGCGTAGTAATAGCCTGCCCGAAGGGCAATCTTGTTGGCCCGGGCAATCTCCGGTTTGTTTTTGAACTTGGTGTCGCAATAATCCTCAGTATATGCCAGTTTGCGGTCGAACATCCAGTAAACCATTCCAAGGGCAAACATGTTTTTGGTACGGAGTACCGATTTCGGATCAAGTCCGAAATCCTTAAGGGCCTCTTTTACCATTGAGGTAATTGGAGCAGCGATGATGTTGTAACCGTCAAGTTTTTCTTCGGCGACAGGGTCTGAGATATAACCCGCCTTCTGAATATTTTTCTCTGTGAAATTGTCCTTATCGTAAATAATTGTACTGCCCTCCTTTATCCATGCCACGTTGGCTTTTATTGCAGCGGGGTTCATTGCCACGAGCACGTCGGCGTAATCGCCGGGTGTACTGACGTCGTAATGGCCAAGGTGAACGGTGAAACCCGACACACCTCCGACTGTTCCCTGGGGGGCCCTTATCTCGGCAGGATAATCGGGAAAAGTAGCAAGGTCATTCCCGTAGAGGGCTGCAGTATCGGAAAAGAGTGTGCCGGTAAGCTGCATTCCGTCGCCCGAATCGCCCGAGAATCTGATTACCACCTCATCCTTCTCTACAATCTGTGGTTTTTTGCTCATAGTGTAGTGTTATTTTAACTTACTGAATCAGGATGCATAATTATCATGCCGTACTTATGCCTGTTTACCTGCCTTGAAAAGTATCTTTGGTTTGCAAAGTTACGGTATTAAATGAATGAAAAACCGGACATTAATCATCAATCATTTATGATTTTAATCATGATTTGCCCGTATAAAATACTGATCTGCAGGTCAGGTTGCCCAGATATCGGATTTTACCAGATTAATTTCCTTCTCGAAAAACATTCTGGCGATCTTTCCGAAGAAGTCGGTATAATCTGAAACAAAAAACCTGTCGGTGCCGTTATTGCCCGTATTGAGAATATTGTGCGATTCAAGCAGGTTGCGGAATGCGGCGGCAACAATTTTGGAAGAGTCGATAATTTCAACGTTGAAGTTAAAGAACCTGCTGATCTGATTGCGGATAATGGGATAATGCGTACATCCCAGGATAAGGGCCTCTATCCCCTCGAAAATTTCGTTTGACAGGTAAGCGCTGATGATCCGGTTGCTGATATCATCATAGATGAAACCCTCCTCTATCATTGGCACAAGCATGGGTGTTGCAAGCGAAACGACTGTTGTGCCGGGGGATTTTTCAGTGATATTACCCGGGTAAACGCCTGAACTGATGGTGCGTTTTGTGCCAATGACGCCAATTTTTTTGTACTGCCGGCTTACAACGTACTCAATCACAGGGGTTATCACGTCCATTATAATTACCTTTCCGTCAAATTCAGATACAAGGTAGTTGTAGGCAGAAGCGGAGGCTGAGTTGCAGGCAACAAGAATGGCTTTGGCATCAAGAGAGAGGAGATATTCAATAATTTTTTCTGAATATTGCCTTATGGCCTCTTCCGATTTATCTCCGTAAGGAAGGTGGGCGGTATCGCCGAAATATACCAGATTTTCTCCCGGCATTAACTGTTTAAGAGCGTGAGCCACCGTGAGCCCACCTACTCCCGAATCAAACACTCCGACAGGTCTCTTGTCCAATTTTAAAATCTGTTATCAGAAAAATATTTGCAAAACTGCTGTTAATAAAATAACAGAAAAAAGAAGACATCCAACCCTTATTTTACAAACACAGGGAGGATGCCTTCAATAGCCATGAAAACTTATTTTAAGCCGAGTTTTGCCTTGACCTGCGGCAAAACATTTACACTTTTTGTCTCGTCAAAATATCTTATCTGCGACTGTGCCACATCGAAGACATAGATAAAACCTCCTTCTTTCCCGACGTCCTTTATTGCCTTTTCAACCTTATCGAAAATAGGTTTTGTAAGGTTCGCCTGTACTTCCTGGAGCTGGTTCTGAGCCTGAACCTGGAAATCCTGGATCCGTTTGCTCATATCGGCAAGTTCCTGTTCTTTAGTCTGGCGTACCAGGTCGGTCAGGTTCTTGGCCTCTTTGTTATATGCCTCATACTTGTTATTGAATTCCACCTGCATTATTTCGAGAGTATTCAGTAATTGCTTCTGCTCTCTCTGAAGCTTTGCCATAGCGGAATCATATTCAGGCATTGCCCGGATAAGTTCATCAGTATTAATATGACCGAATTTCATGGTCTGAGCCTCTACCTTCAGACCTGCGCCTGAAAAGAGCGCAATGGCTGCTATAATTAAAAAAAGCCTTTTCATAAAATGAATTTAAGTTTATTTCGACAAAAATATACAATTAATTTTTATATCCCAATTTCTCCAGAACCTGGTCGCTGATATCATATTTCGGGTTTGCGAAAAGGACATTTCCTCCGGCGGCGGTATCAAAAATCACCGCGTAGCTGCCTTCAGCGGCAATGGTTTTGATCGCCTTCAGGATCTCATCCTGGATTGGTTTCACCAGTTCTTCCCTTTTCCTGAATAATTCACCTTCCACGCCAAAATATTTGTTCTGGAGTTCTTTCACCTCACGCTCCTTGTTAATGATCGCCTCTTCCCTTTTTGCCTTCATATCCTGTGAAAGGAGCACCACCTCATTCTGGTATGCTTTGTACATTTTCTCAACCTCTGCATAGCCGTCGGCAACCTCTTTCTCCCATTGTTTTGAGAGTTTGTCGAGTTGTTCCTGGGCGGTATTGAATGCAGGGATGTTTTTCCTGATATAGTCTGTGTCGACAAATCCGTACTTCTGGGCAGAGGCAAAGGCCGATGTCAGAAGTAGTGCTGCTGTAATTAATGCTATTTTTTTCATAATTTTCTTTTTTTGGTTAAACTTTAAAACTGCTGGCCAATCACGAAATGGAACTGCGATTTATTTGCATCGGGGTTTCCGGGCACTGCGTCGAAACCGTACCCCCAGTCAACACCAAGCAGACCGAACATTGGCAGGTTTGCTCTTATTCCGATACCTGCCGACCTGTTCATCCTGAAAGGATTGTATTCTTTCAGCTCGTACCATGCTTTCCCTGCCTCAAGGAATGTAAGTCCGTAAATGGTAGCCTGCTGGTTAAGGGTAATCGGGTACCTGATTTCAAAGGTGATTTTTGAATAAACGTTTCCGGAATAAGATCCTTTAACAGGGTCACGGGGTGTAAGTGACCCGTTTGTGTATCCCCTCAGTGCTATGACTTCCCGGCCATAGAAACTATAACCTGTCATGCCGTCGCCGCCAAGATAGAAGTTTTCAAAGGGTGATGGTCCTATATCCTTATTAAAATACCCGAGGTAACCGAATGCGAATTTAGTGTTGAGAATAAGCTTATCATTTCTGCTGAGCGGGAAGTAGTAGTCGGCTTTGAACACCCATTTATGAAATTCTATCCACTTGTATTTTACTTCATCGGTGGCGTTTGCATAGTCTGTTTTGCTGAAGAGTGAATAAGGGGGTGTAATCTGAAGTGACAGGGAGAAACTTGAACCGCTTCGCGGATAAATAAGGTTTGGTGCTGTCGAGAAACGTGTCAGCCTTCCTGTTACGGTGAACATATTTGCATTTCCGTTATCGAAAAGGAAGCTGTACATCGTATAGTTGTTCAGGTTGTATCTCTGGTAGTTCAGTTCTCCGTAAAGCGAGAACCAGTCGTCGGGCCATTCGAGTCTTTTTCCCAGACCTATTGAGGCGCCGTCGATTATCATTGATTGTCTTCCGTCTTCATTCTTTTTCTGACCGTTGGTCATGAGTGATCTGTAGAGAGAGATCGAAAAAGTATTAGGTTTTTTACCGCCCAGCCACGGCTCAACAAATGAAATATTATACGACTGGTAAATACGGCCGTTCGACTGGGCCCGGATACTGAGCGACTGGCCGTCACCCGAAGGGTAAGGTCTCCATTCATTCAGTTTAAAGAAATTGCGCATGGCAAAGTTATTGAACCTGACGCCTACTGTCCCGACGAGCATTCCTGCGCCCCATCCGCCCGAAATCTCAAACTGGTCGTTGGCCCGTTCCTCAAGGGCGTATAACAGATCAACACTTCCTGTCATCGGGTCGGGAACAGGCTGCGGATTTATCTTCTCGGGGTCGAAATGTCCCAGAACGCCAATCTGCCTTACACTCCTCATAATGTTTTCCTTACTGAAAAGATCTCCGGGGAGTGTGTAGAGTTCCCTTCTTGCCACATGCTCGTTTGTCCTTGTATTACCTTTAATTATTATATCATTCAGGTAAGCCTGATCGCCTTCGTAGATTCTTATTTCCAGGTCAACAGAATCCCCTTCAATTTTGGTTTCCACCGGAGTGAGATTTGAAAAGAGATACCCGTTATCGAGATAAAGGGAACTGACAGCATCCTCATCCACCCTGAGTCTCTTTTCGAGAAGTGTTTTGTTGTAAACCGATCCCTTATCTATATTAAGCACCTTATCGAGCAGTGATGTAGGATATATGCTGTTTCCGACCCATGAAATATTGCGGAGGAAATATTGTCTTCCCTCATGAACTTTAATCACCAGTCCAACCCTGTCGGCCGAAACAGTGTATAGAGAGTCAGATTCTATGGCAAAATCCTTGTATCCGTTTTCATTATAAAATGTGTAAAGTTTTTCCCGGTCCTCGGTGAATTTTTCGGAGATATATTTTGAAGACCTCAGGAAGTTCCAGTTCTTCTCCTTGGTTCCCTTCATCTGCCGCTTAAGCTTCCTGTCCTCAAAGTTTTCATTGCCAATAAATTCAATCCTGTCAATCTTAACCTTCTGGTTTTTATTTACATCAATTGTAAGTATCACGCTGTTTGGTTTCTCAGGATCCTCCTTCTGAATAAAATTCACTTCTGTATTCAGGTATCCTTTTTCGAGATAGTGGTCCTTGATTATTTTCTCGGTGTTGTTAAGTATGAATGCCGTAACCTGAGAACCGTTGGGAAGGTTGATCTTATCCTTGATGTCCTGCAGTTCTGATTTCTTTATTCCGTCTATTTTCAGTGATGAGAGCCTTGGTCGTTCCTGGAGGTAAATATCAAGGAAAACAGTATCAGATCTTATTTCCGATATTGTTATCCTGATGTCGGAGAAAAGGCCCTGAGCCCAAAGTTTCTGTGCTGCACCCGATATTTCGTCTCCCGGAATTGTAATAAGCTGTCCCTGTCTTAACCCCGACACCCCGATAAGTGCGTTGTAGTCGAGGTATTTGACACCCGAAATGGTAATATTACCGATAATATAATCTTCAATATCCCTGTAATCGTAAATCGTACTGGTAGCAACCTGGGCTTCAAGTCGCAACGATTCAGAAACCAGCAGAACAACAGCCAGTAACGGAATAATTTTTTTATAACTGCACATTTTTATCATTTTCCAGAATCTGTTCACTCGTTTTTCCAAATCTTCTTTCACGTTTCTGGTAATCAATAATGGCCTCGTAAAAGTTCTCCTTGCGAAAATCGGGCCAAAGTATTTCAGTGAAGTAGAGTTCGGTATAGGCAATCTGCCAGAGGAGAAAGTTGCTTATTCTCATCTCTCCGCTGGTCCTGATTAGTAATTCGGGGTCGGGAATGCCGGAAGTTGCGAGGTACCTGCCGAAAGCATTTTCGTCATCCTTCAGGGGATCGGCTATACCTTTAATAATATCGGCGGCATATTTTTTTGCTGCTTCGGTGATTTCCCATCTTGAACTGTAGCTCAGGGCCACGATCAGGTTTAGTCCTGACAGCTTTGATGTCAGTTCAATGGTTTCGAGCAGTTTCCCGCGGATAACATTATCGAGCCTGCTCAGGTCTCCTATAACAAGGAGTCTTATATTGTTTTTTAAGAGAGTTTCCGTCTCTTTATTAAGCGAATCGGCCATCAGGTCCATCAGTGCGGCTACTTCGGAGTCGGGTCTGCTCCAGTTTTCCTTGGAGAAGGTATAAAGAGTCAGGTATTTCAGCCCCAGCCCGGCAGAAGCCTCAATAATCTCTCTTACGGTTTTTGCGCCTTCCTGATGCCCCATATTTCTTTCGAGCCCATGCTGCTTTGCCCAGCGGCCATTACCATCCATAATGATGGCAATATGCATGGGAAGCTTTCTGATATTTATCTGGTCTCTAAGCGTCATGAGTCATCTTTTTCTTTTCAGCCTTACATCATCGTAAACGGGACAGCCCGCCAGCTTGTTGTATATTTTCCATGTAACTGACAACCCTGTGTATGTATACCAGTCGTTGTTATGGAGCCAAACATTTTCTGCCGGATCTGTCAGATCAGTTAAGCCGTCAAAGTTATCATAAAAAGTTTTCCTGAAACCAATTTCCGCTTCGATACCCAGATTTTTATAGAAGTTCAGTTTAAAGCCTGCCGAAAAAGGGATGACAGGGGTATAAGTGAAGGAAGTAGTATTAATAAATGCTATGCCGGCTCCGGCGGCAAGATAAGGTGTTGATTTCCATCTCTTTCCCTGGGTATGATAGGGAAAAAAATTAAATTCAAACATGGTACTCCATTCTCCCACCATTCCCGAGAAGGACGAGGCCCTTGCCTGCTGAAAATCGTTGTTGAAATCGAGATCGTTCCCCGACAATCCGCCTGCCAGAAGATTCATTCTGAGAGATTGCCTGGGATGCAGGTTATACCTGTAAAAGAGTCCGGCGGCCGGCTGAACGGAATAAAAAAGCCTGCCCGGATTTATGTCGCCGATATAAGATGTGGTACCTGCGGTGACACCATAGTCAGCATTCCGCTGTCCGCTTATACCGCAGGCCGATGATATAAGAAAAGTAACAAGTATAATCTTTCTCATCTGTAATATTCCGGATCAGAATCGTCTGCCGCCATTCAGAAAAGCAGGCAGACCGTTGCGCCCGGTTAGCAGCTTGTAAGTGAAAGTAAAACTGAAAAAATAATATACATCGTTGGAACGCGAGTAGGGCGAGGTATAACCATCAAGATAATCGCTGAATGCATATCTTCCTCCAAGCTCCATACCAAGATTGTAATCAGGCATAATCAGCAGGTTAACTCCGACACCTGCGGGAATAACAGCCGTAAAGCCGCCCTCTTCCATACCCCTGGCTACGAGCACATCATTTCCTTTTACACCGTACGCCAGTCCGCCTATACCTGTAAAAACATAGAAATCGAGCGATGAGATAATATTGTTGAAACGTGTTTTTCTGCCCCGCGAGAACAGGTAACTGTTTTCCCTCTGGCTTTTAATGAAGTAAAATTCTCCTGTCAGGTCTGGTTCGAAAATAGTGGTTGTGGCCTCCATGCTTCGATCTTCATTTGACCCCCTTTTATCGGTTGCATGGAGCATTCCGAATGTAAGGCCCAGCTTTGCATTTAGGTTCTGGGTAATTCTGTATTTCAGCCCGCCGTTTATGTTAAAACGGGTCTGCCTGAAACTGAAATCCCTTATACCGAGGATGTTGTCTGTCTGCGAAAAACCTCCTATATCGCCGAAAAACTGGGCTGTCCCTATGCCAGCCACTGCTTCGTACCTTTTGTTTTTCCAGAGCTGGGCACCGGAAAACTGAGTAAGCAGAAACAGTCCAAGCAATACTATGACAAAACGTTTCATAGCTGAATTTCTATAAATTTCTGATACAAATATAATAATAACGATTACAACGGTTAATAATTGTTCAATTCCTTTTATCAGCGCCCCACATAAGCTTATCCCTGAGAGTACTGTAAAAATCGCGCCCTCTGAGCATCACTGTCTTTAACTTTTCGTCTGACTGTTTAACCATCATCTGCTGGCTGTAAGGGAATCTCTCCACCCTGTAATCGCAGGTGGCAATATATTCTGAAGTGCGTCCTTCAATGATTAGTTTCAGGCAGGCGGTGCCAGGCAGGACTATTGGTCTGACAGTCAGATTATGGGCCGATATCGGCGTTATAATTATGCTGTTGTTGTCGGGCGGCAGGATAGGACCTCCGGCACTCAGGTTATATGCCGTCGATCCGGTTGCTGTGGAAATTATAAGTCCGTCGGAACGATATGTGTTTATATAAACATCGTTATTGAACAGGGTAATGGTAATCATGCTCAGACCCGCTTTCTGCACGGTGATCTCATTCAGTGCCGTAGGATCATAGCCCCCGAACTTGCCTGACGGCTCGGTTACAACGAGAAGGGATCTTTCAACTACATCGAAATCAAGATTATAAAGCATATCGAGCGAGTGGCATATCTCCTCCTCGTAAATATTTGCAAGAAAACCCAGCCGTCCGGTATTTATTCCTGCAACGGGGACATGCAGGTGTTTCACCAGAATCATGGTTTCAAGAAAAGTGCCGTCTCCGCCAACACTCAGGACAAGATCGGGTCGGACAGTAAGGCCGGATGGATCAGAGAAAGCCTCCGCCTGTCCGCCCGGAACATGTTTTACATAATCCCCTGTTTTGTCGTAAACAAAGAGCCTGATGCCTTTACGGCTGAAATCGGAAATAATGTGTCTGATTACATTAAGCGTCCGCTCGCTGTAGCCTGAACTGAATATTGCAACACTTCCAAGCATCTGAATCAGATATTCATATATTTAATCAGCATGTCAAGCCTCTCGGCATAGAAACGGTCGAGCGAATCATCTTCCGAGACCCATTTTCTCACTTCATACCCGTACCTTTCGAAAGTCCTGATCACTGAAGTCAGATCTCCCGAATTAAGCTTAAGTGTCACCTCCAGTCTTGTCGATTCCGGCGGAGAAGTGACAAACATGCTGAGTATCTTTATGTTGTTGCTTTCAACAATCTGTGCAATCCTGGAGAGTGAATAATCTCTCTCCAGCATTTCAAGAACTATAATACCCCCCGGCTGTTCCATCGAAGAAAACCTGGCTATATGCATAACCAGGTCATTGACAGTTATCACACCCATGTAATGACCCTTCTCGTCAAGAACCGGCACGACGGTAAGCTTAAGCCTGTACACCAGTCCTATCACTTCAAAGATGTGCTGGCCGGCGGTTACGTATGGTTTGAAAAGCGTAAGCTTATGGTTTCCAATCGGTTCCTCGGGCTGGTTCATGTCGTAAATGTCTGCATCCGAAATGAGCCCGAGGAAATCCAGATTATTTACAATCGGGAGATGGGAAATTCTGAAAATCTCCATCCAGTTAAGGGCAGTCTGCCCTGTGTCGGAGGTCTTCAGCGACGGAATTATTTCTGATATAAGGTCTTTTGCCTGCATTATTCGAAACCGGATTATCTTAATTGTCAACCAAAATAGCGAAAAAAAGTGCCATTATTATAATTTTGCACCGAAATAATTTAACGGCCCATCATAATGACAAAGTTAAGTGTAAATATCAACAAAATAGCAACAATCAGGAATGCCCGCGGAGGAAACATCCCTGATGTAAAGCTGGCAGCCATTAACTGCCAGAAATTCGGGGCCGATGGAATCACCGTGCATCCACGGCCCGATGAGAGGCATATAAGGTATTCGGATGTTTACGAAATTAAACCCGTTATTACCACCGAATTTAATATTGAAGGCAACCCCGGGGAGAGGTTCACCGGACTGGTACTTGAGGTAAAACCTCACCAGGTTACACTTGTTCCTGATGCCCACGACGCCATAACCTCAAATTCAGGCTGGGATACCCGCAGGCATCTCGCTTTCCTTAAGGAGAAGGTTGCCATGTTCAGGGAGGCAGGCATCAGAACATCCATCTTTATTGATGCCGATGCTGTTGCAGCGGAATACGCGGCATTATCGGGGGCCGACAGGGTTGAATTATATACCGAGCCCTATGCCAGGCTCTACCCTGCCGGCAGGGAAAAGGCTGTCGAACCTTATGTAAGAGTCGCCGAAGCTGCCAGGGATCTGGGGCTTGGAGTGAATGCGGGTCATGATCTGAGCCTCGAAAACCTTGGGTATTTTTCAGAGTGTATCCCCTTCCTTGCCGAGGTGTCAATAGGCCATGCATTAATCTCAGATGCATTATACTATGGTCTGGAAAATACCATAATGATGTACAAGCGTCTGCTGACTGCCTGAGTTTTCCTTTTTCAACCCGTACCACCAACCGAATCTTTTTGCCCGGAGGGGTGAGTATTAATCATATAACCGTTACGGATTCTATCTTCCCGGGGTCCACACCTGAATGGTAGTTCATAAATCTCAGCAGTATCCGTGCAACACACAGAACATCCTTTTCGCAGTACTTCACAATCCTCTGAAGGTCATGATCGTTCCAGTAGATGCCGGCCACCATGCTGCCGTCAATGTCATCCTTGGGTGATTCGATGCCCAGTATTGCCGACAGGGTTTCAAGCGAGGTATAGTTTTTATGATCCCCGAACTTCCAAAGCTCCATGGTGTCGAGAAGTTTCACCTCCCAGGGTTTCTTTCCTGCGTTATCGAGTATTGGAGGCAGCGGCACCCCGTTTACGATCATTCTTCTTGCCATGTAAGGATAGTCAAACTCCTTGCCGTTATGTGCGCAAAGGGTGATGTCGCGGCCTGAAGCAAATTTGCCGAGTGATGCCGAAAAATCTTTCAGGATAGTCTTTTCGTCATCGCCGAAGAATGATTTCAGCCTGAAACTGAAAGGTTCTCTTTCCGTGATTATCCCCACCGATATACAGATGATTTTCCCGAACTCTGCAAATATCCCGGCTCTTTGGAAAACCTCGGCGGCGTCCTGCCCGGGGTTTCTGAAAGTGGCAGACTTCTTTTCCCACAGCATCTGCATCCGGGGGCTGAGTGCTGAAAACTCAGGTGCTGAAGGCACTGTCTCAATGTCAAGGAATAAAATGTTTTCCGGCTTGTAAGTATCGAGCATAATTATCCGTTTTAAGTCATGTGCTGACGCATCATTGAAATCAGGACCCCGATTCCGACAAGGTTCTCACCGCCCCCGGGTATAATTATATCCGCGTATCTCTTGGATGGCTCAATAAACTGAAGGTGCGAAGGCTTGACTGTCTCGTGGTATCTTTCAAGCACCTTAACAACTGATCTTCCGCGTTCGGCAATATCCCTCATTATAACCCTTCCGAGCCGGTCGTCGGCATCCGCATCAACGAAAACCTTGATATCAAAGAGCGATCTGAGGGCGGGATCGGCCAGAACCAGTATTCCCTCGACAATTATCACCCCGGCCGGAGAGACGGGGATAGTCTCCTTCGACCTGACACATGTTATGTATGAATAAACAGGCATTTCTATGCTTTCACCTGCCCTCAGCCTGTTAAGATGTTCTATTAGAAGTGGAAATTCCACCGAATCGGGATGGTCAAAATTGATTTTCTGCCTCTCTTCAAGTGGCAGATGACTGTTATCGCGGTAATAAGCATCCTGCGGCAGGACGATAACCTCACTGTTTTTAAACTCATCCACTATCTTCCTGACTACTGTCGTTTTTCCCGAACCCGTTCCGCCGGCGATTCCTACAATCAGCATATTTTTATATTTTTGCAATAGATATCCGTTGTCAAAAATAAAAATAAATCACGACCATATAAAACAGGGCTCCTGTAGAATGAATAAATGCCGTAAATGACTAAATTATATCCTTTAAAATTCGAGCCGATAATTAAAGAAAAAATCTGGGGCGGTTCTGTTCTTGCAAATGAGTACGGCAAGAAACAGGGGTCTGCCGGCCTGATAGGCGAAAGCTGGGAAATTTCGGCAGTCGAAAACAACCTGTCGGTTGTATCAAACGGCTTCCTCGAAGGAAATAACATCGCCGAGATCACGGAAGTCTATATGGACGACCTCACCGGAGAACATGTATATGAAAAATACGGCAACGAATTCCCGCTTCTTATAAAATTCATTGAAGCCTCCTCCGATCTTTCCGTGCAGGTTCACCCCGATGATAACACTGCCATGGAGAAGCACGGTTCAATGGGCAAGACAGAGATGTGGTACATACTTGAAGCCAGACCGGGATCAAAAATTTACAGCGGTTTCAGACAACCGGTAACAATGGATGCTGTACGCAAAGCTCTTTCTGATGATTCCCTCCCGTCATTGCTTAATGCCGATTATCCGAAAAAGGGCGACGTTTTCTTCACACCGGCCGGAAGAGTACATGCTATCGGAGGCGGAATAACTCTCGTTGAGATTCAGCAGACATCAGACATCACCTACAGGCTATACGACTGGAACAGGAAAGATTCCAACGGCAATTCAAGGGAACTTCATATAGAGGATGCCCTCGCCGCTACAGATTACAATGCAGCAGGGCCTGCCGTAATACATAAAGTGCCGGTCGCTGATGAAACGGTAAACCTGGTCAGTTGCGAGTATTTTGTCACAAATTTTATCAGGCTCGAAGGGGCCCTGAAAAAAAATTACGGAATGATTGATTCGTTCGTGATTTTTATCTGCACCGAAGGCAGATTCTCGCTTTTATGGGAAGAAGGAAAGGAGAGTGCGGTGAAGGGCGAGACCATTCTGCTTCCTGCCGCCATTGATAATGTGATTCTTACCGGTGAACCACGGGCAGATATTCTGGAGGTGTTTATTAAACAAACTGAAAACGACATATCATGAAAAAAAACACATTATTAATTGTTGCATTGCTGCCCCTCTTCTTTGTTATTTCATGCCTCAGCAGGACAGGCAGTAAAGGCGGCCAGGAAACTGAACCGGAAGAACAGGCTGCTCCTGACACAATTAAAAGATACTTCAGCGGAAATATACTCTCCTCGGAGGTCACCTTCAGAAACGGGGTGAGGCACGGGCTGACCAAAACCTATTACGCAACCGGAAAACTATACCAGACCTTCTGGTACAACAACGGTGTGAAAGAAGATACGGCAGTAATGTACTATGAAGACGGCATGAAGGTATTCCGCAAGACACCCTTCAGAAGAGATACCATGCACGGGGTTCAGATACAATATTATAAATCGGGCAGGATAAGGGCAAAGCTCGAATTCGTTGACGGACTGAGGAAGCCATACCTTGAGGAGTTTAAAAGCGACGGCACTCCTATTACCGATTATGCATCCCTTGTGGTTGAAACTTCCGACAATTACAAACAAAACGGCACATATACCATTAAATTAAGCCTGAACAAAAAGGATGTAAAAGCAAATTTTTACCGCGGCGGATATCAGAACGGACTCTTTAATCCCAAGGCTGTTGCAAAAATCAACGATTCGGATTACACAGGGGTTATTCTTCTTCGTAAAACGGCAGACCCGGCACAGAATTATGTGGAGGTAATCGCGGAGATATTAACTCCCCTCGGAAACAGGCTTCTTGAATACAGAAAAATCGACCTACCCTATAACGACCTTAAATAGACTCTTTAAAGAATCAGCACCGGAGGTTAAAAGATAATGACAATAAGGACAGCAAGATATATCTCAAGCAGTCCCGGTCTGTCCGGCTGTCCACCTCCCGCATTGCCCGAGTTTGCATTTGCCGGCAGATCCAATGTCGGCAAATCTTCACTTATTAATATGCTCACCGGCAGAAAAAGGCTGGCACTTATCTCCCAGACACCGGGCAAGACACGCACAATAAATCATTTCCTCATCAATGACACCTGGTACCTTGCGGACCTCCCGGGTTACGGCTATGCAAAAACCTCTGCATCGGACCGTAAAACATGGAAAAGGGAGATTGAAAACTATATTCTTAAAAGATCCAGCCTGATGTGTGTATTTGTGCTTGTGGACATAAGGATCAGTCCCCAGAAACATGACCTGGAATTCATGGAAATGCTCGGCCTGAAAAATATCCCGTTTGCAAGGGTATTCACAAAAGCAGATAAGATTTCCGGGCAGGCTCAGGAAAAAAATATTTCAGCCTATAATAAAATTATGCTTGAAAGGTGGGAAGAGTGCCCTGTAACATTTGTGACCTCAGCGGTGCAAAAAACAGGAAGAGAGGAACTTCTGGATTTTATTGAGGATCTGGCGGCAAAATTCAGAAAAAATTTATGAATACTGATTGATTTTTTACATTTGCAGGTACAGAGTTCTGGCAATAACCTATAAAAATTTACAAGATGTTTGGAAGAGCCCCCATGAAGATTTTCTCCTGCAGAGCCACCACTGAACTGGCCACAAAGATTGCCGGTGAACTGGGCATGGAACTGGGGAAAAGTTCGGTAACCGTTTTCAGCGATGGTGAATTTCAGCCCTGCTTCGACGAATCTGTAAGAGGATGCATGGTTTTTATTGTCCAGTCAACAAATCCTCCCGCCGAGAATCTTCTCGAACTGCTGCTGATGATCGATGCCGCCAAACGGGCCTCGGCCTATAAGGTTATTGCAGTTATCCCGTATTACGGGTTTGCAAGACAGGACAGGAAAGACCGGCCAAGGGTATCAATAGGATCAAAACTTACGGCCGACCTGTTGTCAGCTGCAGGTGTCGACAGGGTTATCACCATGGATCTGCATGCCGACCAGATACAGGGCTTCTTCAACGTTCCGGTCGACCACCTGTACGGTTCGGCCATTTTTGCACCATATATCTCTTCACTGAACCTCGATAACCTGGTAGTTTCCGCACCGGATATGGGAGGTTCAAAAAGGGCGAACGCCTATGCCCGCAACCTTCAGGCCGAACTGGTTCTCTGCTATAAACTGAGAAAGAAACCCAACATAGTGGAGGAAATGTCAATTATCGGGGATGTCGAAGACCGGAACGTGGTCATTATCGACGATATGGTGGATACCTCGAGCTCACTGGTACTGGCAGCCCAGATGATGAAGGAAAAAGGTGCCAGGAGCATAAGGGCTTTTGCTACCCACCCCGTACTTTCAGGAAACGCCGTTGAAAGGATAAACAATTCTCCTCTCGAGGAACTCGTCGTTACAGATTCAATGCCGTTCAAAAACACATCCCCGAAGATTAAGGTGCTCTCCATAGCCAAAATATTTGCCAATACCATTTACGCCGTCACAACTAACCAGTCGATCAGCACCAATTTTGTTTTTTGACCGCTTTTGTTTAAATTTGCGCGCCAATTTAAAAATGTCTAACGTGTAATGGGATTCCGCACGGCGGGATTGAGTAGCACAACAACTTAAATTAAATGAAAACTTTAGAAATTATTGGTTCGCAGAGAAAAGAACTGGGTAAGAAAGATGCCGTTAAGATCAGAAAAGCAAATCATGTGCCCTGTGTTTTGTACGGAGGAAGCGGAAATATTCATTTTTCAACCCACGAAAACAGCTTCCTGAAGCTTGTTTATACCGATGATGTACACCTCGTTAACCTTAACATCGACGGAAAAACATTTAAAAGCATATTAAAAGAGATTCAGTTTCATCCGGTCAATGATAAAATCATCCATGCCGATTTTATCGAACTGCATGAGGAAAAACCTGTAACAATTGCCCTTCCGGTTAAAGTGACGGGCGACTCCGAAGGTATAAAAGCCGGAGGCAAGCTTAAAATAGGCAAAAGATACCTGAAAGTCAAAGGATTAATCAAAGACCTTCCGGAGCATATTACGATTGACATTACAAATCTTAACATTCACGATTCGGTAAAGGCCGGCGAAATAAAACTCGACAATGTCACTATTATGGAACCTGAAAGGCTTATGGTAGTGAACATAGCCACATCGAGGGTTGCCCAGAAGGCTGAAGAGACCGGAGCTGAGGGTGAAGCTGCTGCTGAAGAAGGTGCTGAAGCCGGTGAAGCTGCTGAAGAAGCAAAATAATTCCCTGATTTGAAATATCTGATTGCAGGACTCGGGAACATTGGCGAAGAATACGCAAATACCCGGCATAATGCCGGATTTATGATCCTTGATGCCTTTGCAGCCGGTGAAAAGCTGACTTTTACCGATAAACGTTACGGCTCGGTCTGTTCATTTAACCTGAAAGGCAGAAAGGTGATCTTGCTTAAACCCTCAACTTATATGAACCTGAGCGGCAACGCCGTTTCATACTGGCTTACCAGGGAAAAGATAGAACTTTCAAACCTGCTGGTCATAGTTGACGATATAGCCCTTCCGGCAGGAACAATCAGGATGCGGCCCAAAGGAAGTGACGGCGGACATAACGGACTCGCCAGTATCAATGCATCGCTAGGAACAAACAACTATGCAAGGATACGCTTCGGTATCGGAAATTCCTTCAGCAGAGGCCGGCAGGTTGATTACGTCCTTGGCGAATGGACCGGGGAGGAACTCGGTTTGATCAAAGACAAAATCTCCCTCGTGTGCGAGATGATAAAATCTTTTGTCCTGGCCGGTACAGAACTTACAATGACAAAATACAACAGGAGGGAAAACGAAAATAAACCTCCCGCCACAAACAACTGAAAACGGCCGGCCTTCAGAATGGCTAAGTCATCCGAAAATATAAGAATCGACAAGTTCCTGTGGGCCGCAAGAATATTCAGGACCAGAAGCAGCGCCTCCGAAGCCTGCAGAAAAGGAAGGGTATCAGTAAACAATATTACTGCAAAACCTTCCCGTACCGTTGCGGTTAATGATATAATTAAACTCCGTAAACCTCCTGCCACACTTGTATTTGAAGTGTTAAAACCTCTGGCCGCAAGAGTGTCGGCAAAACAGGCGGGTGATTTCATCAAAGACATCACTCCTGAGGAAGAGAAAAACAAGCTCCTGGTTTCATCTTCGGTTAAAACCGGTTTCAGACCGGCCGGAGCAGGAAGACCCACAAAAAAGGAGAGAAGGGATATTGAAAGATTTTACGGCTCGGCTTAAACCGGCTCTCATAACAATAAAACATTGTCTTTATCACAAAAAGATACCGCACATGAGAGTAATTTTGCAGCAATCTTTCTTAAAATTGCAATCTCCTGATTCTGTCAGGTTGTTGCCGGATTACATTGTTTGATCTATGGGCAGGGAAAACATTGAAAAATATTCATTGCCGTACGCTTTGCTTAAACCCGTTCTGGGACTCTGGCACAGTAAAATCTTCTACCGGAGAATTATTGTACTGGGCAGGGAAAACTTTGACCGGAACGATCACCTCATATTTGCCCCTAACCACCAGAACGCCCTGATGGACGCCCTTGCAGTCCTTTTTTCACTCAAGGGGCAGCCTGTCTTTCTTGCCAGAGCCGACATTTTCAAAAACAGGTTTTTTTCATCCATTCTCTATTTTCTGAAAATACTCCCCGTTTACAGGATAAGAGACGGTTATAACAGCCTTAAAAACAACGACTGGATTTTTGACAAGACTGTGGAAGTGTTAAAGAACAAAAACGGTCTGGTCATTCTTCCCGAAGGAAACCATGAAGGCAAAAGGAGGCTGAGACAGCTCAAGAAGGGAATCTGCAGGATCGCATTCCAGGCCGGGGAGGCCTCAGATTTTTCCATGAACATTAAGATTATTCCTGTCGGAATTGAATTCAGCCATTATTACAGGATAAGGCAGGTGCTTACCGTCGTATTCGGAAAACCAATAGAGGTATCTGAATATAAATCTCTCTATTATCAGAACCAGGTACTTGCCATAAACTCTCTTAAAAACAGGCTCTCAGAGGAGATGCGCAAGCTGATGGTGCACATAGATTCTCTTGACGATTACGAAGCCATCGACGAGCTAAGGGTAATTGTAAACGGCAGGTATTCTGACGATATAAAAAATCCAAAACTTTTCAGGGACAGGCTGCTCATTGAAAAAATCAACGGACTGGCCGAAAGGTCCCCGGAAACTTACCGTAAATTATGCAACCTCAGCCTTAAGGCCGGAAAACTGGCACATAAATTAAGAATTGACTACCGTCTGCTTGAAAAAGAACGTTATTCAGCAGCCAGGATAATAAGAGACCTTATTGCACATGCCGTAACCCTGCCGCTCTTTATCTATGGCGTCCTTCTCAATTTTATTTTCTATATAATACCGGAATTGTTTACCAGAAACATTAAGGACAAACAATTTTACAGCACCATCATTTACAGTGTTTCTCTCGGCCTTGCATTGCTGATTATGCCCGTATATCTTGTCATATCCCTGATTGTAATTAAACCGTGGTGGCTTGCCCTTCTGGTTTTTGCAACCATTCCTGTTTCGGGTATCTTTGCCTGGGGTTACCGGTTGTTCTATAATCAGTTAAAAGGCATTATACGCATTAACAGATACCTGAAAAGAAAAAACAGTGATTTTATAAAACTTACCGAAGCATACCGGGAAATTCTCGATATAGTCCGTAACCTTTAACATTTGCTTAATGAAGAATATCTTCAAAGGGAAAACCGTATGGATAACAGGCGCCTCCTCAGGTATAGGTGAAGCTCTTGTTTATGCCCTGTCAGGCATGGGGGCAACCGTGGTAGCATCGGCAAATGATGCAGGCGGACTGACGGGAGTCGGGGAAAAATGCTTAATGAAGCAGACCCCCATTAAATGTGTTCCTTTCGATCTTTCGGACACTTCGACTTTCCGCGACTTAGCTGCAAAAGTGTTTGAGGAAACGGGCCGCATTGATTATCTTTTCAATATCGGTGGGATAAGTCACAGGTCAAGAATAGATGAAACTCCGCTGGAACTCGATCGCAAAATCATGGATATCAATTATTTCGGCACAATAGCTCTCACAAAGGCCGTTCTTCCTTACATGAAAAAGCAGGGAGGTGGGTATATACTTGCCACCAGCAGTATTTCAGGCCGTTTCGGATTTCCCCTCAGGGCTGCCTATTCGGCGTCCAAACAGGCTCTCCACGGCTTCTTCGAAACCTTGTATATAGAAAACAAAAAGGATAATATTAAAGTTTCTGTGATTATCCCCGGAAGGGTTAGAACAAATATTTCAATTAACTCCCTCGATGCTGAAGGAAAGCCACGCGGAGTGATGGATCCCGGGCAGATGAAGGGGGTAACACCGGAAAAGGCTGCAAAAACAATTCTCAGGGGGGTCGCAGCGAACAGGCGTGAAATACTTGTCGGCAAAAGCGAACTGATAATGCTTTATATAAGAAAATATCTTCCCTGGCTCTTCTTCAGGATTGCCGGAAGAATCAAACCATATTAAAAATTTTAAGAATGAAAGATGTTATTGTAGGAGGCATTCAGCAAATAGGCATAGGCGTTACTGATCTGAAAGAAGCATGGAACTGGTATATCAGCACCTTCGGAATGGATTGCCCGATTTTTCAGGAGGAAGCTGAGGCAAAATTAATGTTGCCCTTCACCGGCGGTGAGATAAGGGCACGCCATGCTGTCCTGGCATATAACCTCCAGAGCGGCGGCGGTTTCGAAATATGGCAGCATAAAAGCAGAGAGCCTTTCTTCCCCGTTCATGAACCGGAAGCAGGAAATATCGGAATATTTGCATGCAAAATAAAAACAGGAAACGTTGACAAGGCTTTCCGTTTTATGGCCGGCAAAGGTCTGAACATATTGGGAGGCTTATCGGAAAACCCCGGTAACCGGCCTACTTTCTTCCTTAAAGACCCTTTCGGAAATATTTTCCAGGTTGTTGAAGCACACGACTGGTTCATGAAGGAGAAGAAACCTACCGGAGGAGTATACGGCGCCGTAATTGGGGTGTCCGACATTGAAAAATCGAGGAAAGTTTACTCCGAGATACTCGGCTACGACGAGGTGGTATATGATATCACAGGCACTTTCCCCGATTTCGCAGGTTTGCCCGGAGGAGAAAGAATACTGCGCAGAGTGCTGCTGAGACGTTCAAAACCTGTGCTCGGGCCCTTCAGCAAACTTATGGGCAAAAGTGAAATTGAGATGATCTCTTCAGGAAACCCCGATGAAAGAAAAATATATGAGAACCGGCAGTGGGGAGACCCCGGTTTTATTCATATCTGTTACGACATAAAAGGTATGGAATCGCTGAAATACCTTTGCATGGAAAAAGGATTCCCCTTCAGGGTCGACAGCAGAGAGAACAGTAACGGCACAAGTTTCGATATGGGTGAGGCGGCCGGGCATTTCGCTTACATATCTGACCCCGACGGCATACTCATTGAATTTGTGGAAACACACAAAATACCTGTTATCAAAAAGCTTGGATGGTATCTTAAGCTCCAGAAACGCGATCCGAAAAAGAAACTTCCCGACTGGATGCTTAAAACTTTAAGATTCTCCAGGGTAAAAAAAGCCTGAGATATATTTCAGGGTAACGATGATGCCTGACTTTGCCCTGCCGCATAAGCCTCAGCGGCACGCATAACTCTCATTATATTTCCCGACCATATCTTCTCGATCTCTTTACGGGAATATCCTCTCCTGAGCAGTTCAATTGTTATATTCTTCATCTCACCTACGTTGGAGCAGCCCGCTATCTTCCCTCCCCCGTCAAAATCGGTTCCTATGCCCACATAATCAATGCCTGCCACCTGGACTACATGATCAATGTGATCAACCAGATCTTTCACTGTAGCCAGTTTCTCATACTTTTTCTGGGCGTCCCTGATCTCATCCCTCATCTGCCTCATCTGCTCAACGGTCAGGTCGCTCCCTGCCCCGTACTTTCTCCTTATTCCGGCAATTGCTGAATCAAGTGCAGGATTGGCTTCCGGCGATTTGAGATAGGCACTCAGGATACAAATCTGTATAACCCCTCCGTTCTTCTTAAGTGCAAGGATCATATCATCACTCAGGTTCCTGGGGTTCTCACACAGGGCCCGGCAGGATGAATGTGAAGCTATTACCGGAACAGCCGATATATTGAGAACGTCATAAAAGGCTTCATCCGAAATGTGAGATACATCCACCATCATGCCCAAAGCATTCATTCTTTTTACTACCTCTTCTCCGAATGAAGACAAGCCATTATGCTCAGGTCCGGCAGGGTCGGTCGATGAATCGCATATATCATTGTTCCTTGAGTGGGAAAGTGTCATATACCTTGCCCCCAGATCATAAAACTCCTTAATTCTGGTTATGTCCAGACCGGCCGGGTAGCCGTTTTCAACCCCGATAAATATAGCCAGCCTGCCTTCTTTTTTAATCCGCCAGGCATCATCTGCCCTGAGGGCTATCTCCGCCATATTGCTGTATTTGTTTACATTATCCCGGATAGCCTTGAAAATATCGAGTGCCTTGTTGTGAGCAATCTGATAAGCCGAATCGTTGCGGGGCCCCTGGCCGATGAACACCGCAAAGAACTCAGCGTCGAGGCCCCCCTCACGCATCCTTGGGAAATCAACGCATGTGTTATCCTGCCGCTTCCCGATGTCAAAACCGGAACGCATAAGGTTCATCGGCGTGTCGCAGTGTGTGTCAACCGTAAGAATGGTTTCGTGGATCTTGTCAGCCTTCTTTGCGAGCCTTCTTTCTGTGTCGGAACACCCTGCGGCCACCAGGAACAATAATATAAAAAAGATATATGATGTGCCTCTCATTTTTTTTTTTGAAAATTATTAAAAAAACCATTGGAAAAACAGGCAAAAAGAGGTTTATATCATCAGAAAATATTAAAAAAACTTAAAAAAAAAAGGCACGCCTAAAGGCATGCCTTTTATAATAACGGAATCTGATTTCAAAGCTTCACTATCTTGTATACGTTGGCGACCTTTCCCTTAATTAGCCTGAGGAAGTATGTTCCTGCCGGAATATCCTGAAGGTTAAGGGTTTTTTCAAGGAGGGTTGCCTCAATTTTGTCGTTCTTTATAATTTTACCCTGGCCGTCAACAAGCTGAATCATAATCTGCTTATCAAAAGGCGTTTCGAACCTGATATTTACCGACTCTCCCGCAGGGTTTGGATAAATTGTAACGGTAACAGGGACTTCAAGGTTCTTTTCAACATCCACCATTATCAGTTTCTGCTGAAAGCCGTGAGTCAGTATAAGTGATCCGTCCGAAGATGTATAAGTCGGAACGATGGTTTCTCCAAGTGTCCAGCTGATAGTTAATGAGTTGTCAGCGCTTTTATTGTAACCACCGGCACTGGCTATCACTTCCTGTTTTACCTGTGCTGAAACGGTAAAAGCAGAAAGCAGAATTGCTGTAAGAGATATCAGCTTTTTCATGTTTTTGATGGTTTGATTATCGTAAAATTAAGTAATTAACAATCAAAAAGCAACTTTTGTTGTACAATTTTCACGAACAGCCTAAAACTGTAGATAAACAACCTGAAAAGTGGGGTGAATAAAAAATGGAGCTAACTTGCAACCCCTGGAAAAGAATATTGTCTTTTAACACAGGATGAACCGGGATAATCTCATTATTGATACTGACAGGGGTGCTTTAGTGGCAAAGGACTGCATTGAGGGTAAACCCGGCGCTCATTACAGACTGTACAAACTCTACTCGAAGGCAATGTTCAACCTGGCTTACAGGATTACCAACAACAGGGAGGATGCAGAAGACATTCTGCAGGAAGTCTTTACCGAATGTTTCAGCCGGCTCAACACTTTCAGGTTTGAATCAACTCTCGGAGCCTGGCTCAGATCCATAACCGTAAACCGAAGCATAAATCATATAAAAAGGAAAAGATTAACTCTTGTTTTTCCTGAAGAGATACCTGATTCTCCTGAAGATGAGGACGATGCCACTGATTATGATATCGGTTCGGTTTACCGGGGAATTGAGGCTCTTCCCGACGGGTACAGGATAATTCTCTCCCTTTATCTGATTGAAGGTTATGACCATTCGGAGATATCCCGGATTCTCGGGATTTCCGAATCCACCTCCAAGTCCCAATATTCAAGGGCAAAGGCAAAACTGCGTAAACTACTGAAAAACAAACGATAAATGGATAATCTTGAGAGATTCATCACCGAAAACAGACGGAAGTTCGACCGGCTCCACCCTCCCGGCAGGGTTTGGAACAGGATAAGAACTTCAGAAGGCATAGGACGGAACAGACTGCGATACGGGTATGCCACAGCTGCTCTTATTGGTATCCTGATAGTCATCGCCGGGGTTTTAGCCATAATTGCCCGTAACTCCGGTTTCAGCGGAGTGCAGGCTGCGGGCTACGCAGATGAAACCGTATCATTCTACAACTCACAGTACAATGCCCTTTACAACAAGGCAAAACCTTTACTCAACAGTCAGCCCGGCCTTGCAGAAGAACTTGGAAACGACATGCAGAAACTCGACAGCATTCTTAAAGACATCAGAAAAGACCTTAAAGACAATGCTGCCAATGCGGAAGTGGTTGAAGCCCTGATAAGAAATTACCGTACCAGGGTGATGATACTTGAAGAAATGCTGGAGATACTTAAAGAAAAACAAGATGAAAGAAAGATACCTGACAACCTTTAGAAGAACCGCCGTCCTGTTTTATTTCCTGGCAGCAGGCATTGTTACCGCTTCGGCTCAGTTTACCCAGAAAAGGATTCTCGAACGTACCGAGCCGGCCGGCCGCGAAACAACCCTGGAAATAAACAATAAATACGGAAAAATCGAGATTACTCTCTGGAACAGGGATTCCGTTTACATCAGAACCGAAATTGAAGCATACGCCCCTTCACAGTCGAGAACTGATAAAATGCTTTCGGGTATCAGCATTGATTTTTCATCCTCAAAATATCTGTTTAAGGCAAAAACATCCTTCGACCAGTCGCCGGGAATGATCCTTGAAAGCTTCAAGGGAATGACTTCCAAAGTGATAAATTATGATTCGAGGATAGAGGTAAATTATTACGTGAAAATACCGGACTACATTTCAATTCGTCTCGATAACAGATACGGGGATGTTTTCATGGAAAACCTGAAAGGAAACCTTTTTCTTAATCTTTCAAACGGTTCTTTCAAGGCAGGAAATATAGAGGGTTCATGTGAACTCAATCTTGACTTTGCCAATGCCACATTAAATGAAGCAGGCACGTGCCGGATTGATGGTTCGTTCTCCGAATTGACAATAAAAGAATCAGGTGCGATGAATATTAATTCAATATCCTCGCGCTACGAAACAGGAAAAGTTTCGGAGCTAACCATTGAATCGAGGCGCGATAAAATCTTTACCGGTACGGTGGACGTCTTCAGGGGTAACTCGTATTTCTCACAGATAAGGATCGACAGGCTCACCGGTGAGGCTGATATCAACCCGAAATACGGCAACCTTACAATAACTGACATTGATAACATGTTCAGAAGAATAAAGATAAACTCAGGCTATAATGACATTTACCTGACTTTTGACAGATCAGCATCCTATAATTTTTACCTGCGGCATACGAACACCTTTGTCTCCCTGCCCAATGAGGCAACTACCGAAAAGAAACCGGTCAGTGAAGAGAAGAAAGAATATATAACCACAGGCACTATAGGGAGATCTCCGGGAAAACGGCAGGTAGATATCGAAGCCACCAGGGGAACTATCTCGCTGAGATAAAAATCCGGGAAAACAGGCAACCCCCGGAAAAAAATTCTGTCTTTTATTCATGAAACTGAAAAAACAATTAATAACTCTACTCTTTATGACAAGATTTCTGTTTTTACTTATCTTTTTAATACCTCCTGCAGCAGGCACCTATGGACAGACTATCAGGCAGCAGGCCGGTTTGCGCACCGGATATATGGGCGGAATCTTTTATCAGGCCTCTGCTCCCTCGGGCATAGGCGAATCGGGGCTCTATGCCATGATTTCATTCAGGGAAAACGGCCTGCAGCTTACAGGGCTCAGAACCTATACCGGGTCGTCACTTACTGAAATCTCCCGCGATCTCGTCTTTGGATGGGGATACGGCGGCCATGCAGGTTTCATTGTCACACGCGACATAAGGTTCCTGGGAAGGGACTACTATTTCGGGAATGACAGGTTTTGCCCTCTGGCCGGTATCGACGGGTACGGGTTCCTTGAATACAGATTCAGTTCCATTCCGCTGGCCCTCGGACTCAACATTAAACCTTACATTGAACTCACAATGCCTTCGTTTATAAGGCTATTCCCCGGCGACATAGGCATTTCGGTATCTTACGTTTTTTAAACAGAAAAAAATAACAGGCAATGAAAAAAATAGTTTTGGCAATCATTTTACTGTCAGCTTCACTCTCCGGCTCCTTTGCCCAGGAAGGGGAGTTTCAGTATTACAAGGGAAAAGAAATAAAGACACTCCTCGGGAAAAACCGACCTGGTGGCGGTTACGGTTCTTTCACTATGGGTTATTCGGAAATAGACGGACGGAATGCAGTTCTTGTGGGGGGCAGGCTTTCGTGGATTGCCAGCCATTATGTGGGCATCGGTTTCGGTGGAACAGGTTTTATCAATGAGCTTCATTTTGAACCATCACTAGGCAGGGATGTGTTTCTGACAGGCGGTTACGGCGGGCTCTATATAGAACCTATTCTGTTTCCAAGGCTTCCCGTCCACCTGGCATTCCCGGTGCTGATCGGGGCAGGGGGAATCTCATATATTTCAAATGAAGATGGCAGCAACCGGAACTTTGTTGAGGATTCTGAGGCTTTCCTCCTTGCAGAGCCTGCAGCAGAAATAGAACTTAACCTGACCAGAAACTTCAGACTGGCTTTCGGACTCACCTACCGTTTCCCGACACCATTTAATGTAAGCTCTGAAGGTTCGCCTGTAGTAAAGGCTGAATCAATAAAGGGGTTCAGCGGCACGGTAACCCTGAAAATCGGGAAATTCTGAAATCCCGGCGTTATTTTGAACTGCCCTGGTAAAAAAGGGATAAACCCTCATCGAGCCATGCGATGTACTCATTTATCCGGTAGTTTGTGGCCATGGTTCCGTTAAGAAGCTTGCCACTGTGATCAACTATGGCATAAAGGGGGATTGCATTGGTTCTGAACAAAGATATCTCAAGGTCTTCGTTTATTTTGCCAATTGTCTTTTTGATTCTGCCGTCAACAGCTGATGTTATCCATTCATTATCAGGCAACTGGGTTCTGTCGTCGGTATAAAGCGCAATTATTACATACTTTCTCAGTCGCTCCTGAACGGCGGGATCGGACCAGACCTTTGCTTCCATGAGTTTGCAGTTTGCACACGCATGGCCTTTAAAATCGAGAAGCACAGGCATGTTTTTCTCCATTGCACATTCAAGCCCCTGCCTGTAATCAAAATATCCCTGCAGGCCATAGGGCATGGTGAATTTTTCTGCATACTTCGGTGCGCTGCATTCGGGGCTCAATCCCTGCAAAACAACCGGCTTTTCGACATTCCCGGCTGGCTGCCCGGCCAGTCCCGTACCGGTTACCGTACCGCCGGCAGGAAGAAATGATGATAGCGCCGGTAACGGAGCTCCGAACAGACCCGGTATGATATAAACCACAAATGAGAAGACAACTATTATCAGGAACAGCCTTACTACCCCGATATGTTTCACCTCGCTGTCGTGGGCAAATTTTATTTTGCCGGCCAGATACAGGCCGGTAAGGGTGAACAGTACAATCCAGATGGAAATGAATAATTCCCTGCTTAGAAGATTAAGGTTATATACACTGTCGATTGTTACAACGAATTTAAGGCTGAATGCCAGCATAAGGAATCCGAGCACCACCTTGACCGAGTTAAGCCATCCGCCCGATTTCGGAAGTTTGCTGAGCACTGCAGGAAACAGTGCAAATACAGTAAACGGTATTGCAAAGGCAAGTCCGAAGGCAAACATCCCTGTCACAGGTCGGAGCACACTGCCGGTGGAAGCTTCCACAAGAAGGCTGCCCACTATCGGACCGGTGCATGAAAATGACACTATCACCGTTGTAAGGGCCAGGAAGAATGAAGCCAGGAGGCCTCCCCTGTCGACCATCGAATCACTTTTTGAGACCCATTTATTAGGCAGAATCAGTTCGAAAGCGCCGAAAAACGACACCGCAAAAATTACAAAAAGAAGAAAGAAAATGAGATTCGGGATCCAGTGTGTGCTAAGGGCGTTCGTGAAACCAGCTCCGGCCCCGGTTAATGAGATGATCAGCCCCGGAAGGGTATAAATTACAACTATCGATATTCCGAAAACCAGAGCAGTTAAAACCTGACCCGGCCTGCCTGAACCGCCTCTTGAAAAGAAGGCAACCGTCATGGGGATCATCGGGTATACGCATGGCGTCAGCAGTCCAACCAGACCCAAAAGAAATGATATCCAGAAGAACCTGAAGAGACCGGTATTACCGGGTGCAGCAGCTATTGATGCCTCCGGCTTTTCCTGTCGCACCTGTCCTATCACAACCTCAAAATCAACATCTTTGGGAGGCAGGCACGTGGTATTGGTACAGGACATATATGTGACAGTACCTTTCACAACAAAACCGGGTTTGTTCGAAACTATCTTTTGCCTGAACTCGGCCCGGTCGCTGAAGGTGTTAATATTGAACCCAAATGCCTCATCAAATTTTTCGACAGGTTTGATTGTCTCAAATGGTTTACCTTCAGCAGAAAAATCACCAGAGGTGGTGTCGAAAAGGAATGTAGTCGGTATCGGACCATTTTCAGGGACATTTATTGAATAAATATGAGAGCCCTCTTCAATGGTGGCCGACATAATAATGTCATACCTGTTTTCGCCGGTTTTCTGATAGCCGAAACTCCATGTTACGGGGTCAGATACCTGAGAGTGCAGAATCAGGCTTGCCGCTGATACCAGAATCGCAATAACCAGTTTCCTCATTCTGAATAATATTATGTTGTTATGAAGTAATCTTTAAAATAAAACCATGCCATTGCATCCATGTTAAACAGCAGGGAGGCATTGTTGTTCAGGAAAGGTCAATCTCATTCTCATACCTGTCGAGAAATCTGTATTCCAGCATATTGAAAGAAGGAATTGCCATCACTTTAAGGCAGATATGATATTTAAAGTTCCATCTCCTGAAGAGAGGGAAGATCCCTTTTTTAAGGTAAGCTGCAATAAACGGGTGGACATGCAGCAAAAGTCTTCTGGTTTTTATTTTCCTCACGATATCCCCGAGGGTGTTTTCTATCTCTTCGGTAAAAAGGAGAGTAGGTTTTACTTCCCCGGTACCCCTGCAGACGGGGCATTTTTCGTCTGTTACGATTTTCATTTCAGGTCTGACCCGCTGACGGGTAATCTGCATTATACCGAACTTGGTAAGGGGAAGGATATTGTGTTTTGTACGGTCGTTCATCATTGCATCGCGCATGGCGTCGTACAGCATCTGTTTATGTTCGGCCGACTGCATGTCGATGAAGTCGATTACAATAATTCCGCCCATATCCCTCAGTCTGAGCTGGCGGGCAATCTCTTTTGCGGCAGCCATATTCACCTCGAGCGAGCTGGTTTCCTGGTCTGTTCCCGACCTTGACCTGTTGCCGCTGTTTACATCAATAACATGAAGAGCCTCGGTATGCTCAATAATAAGGTAGGCTCCGTGCCTGAAAGAAACCGTCCTGCCGAAAAGGGATTTAATCTGCCTTGTAACCGAGAAATGGTCAAATATCGGCAGCTTACCCTTATAGTACTTTACTATGCCTTCCTTTTCAGGGGCAATTTCCCTGATATATTTTCTGACATCCTCAGCCAGGATACTGTCGTTTACATGTATACTGTTGAATGTTACGTTAAGAAGGTCGCGCAGTATTGTTGACACCCTGTTCATCTCCCCTATAAAAAGTCTGGGAGATTTAATATCCTTTTTGATATTTTCAAATGCTTTCTCCCATTTTTCGAGAAGCTGGCGAAGCTCAGTATCAAGTTCCGCGACCTTTTTTCCCTCGGCGGCGGTACGGACTATCACCCCGTAGTTAACGGGTTTAATGCTGTTTATCAAGGTTTTCAGCCTGTTCTTCTCGTCGTGGTTTTCAATTTTGGATGATACCGAAACCTTGTCGGAAAAGGGAATCAGTACAAGGTTTCTGCCGGCGAGAGATATTTCTGAAGAGAGCCTTGGTCCTTTTGTTGAAATAGGTTCCTTGATTACCTGCACTATTACTGTCTGTCCGGTTGAGAGCACATCTGTAATCTTCCCCTCTTTGTCAATATCAGGTTCAGGCCTGAATTTATGAACCGGGATGATTTTACCTTTTTTCTGAAGGGCAGACTGGTAGTACCTATGCAGTGTTCGGAACTGGGGTCCCAGGTCGAGATAATGAAGAAAGGCATCCTTTTCATATCCGACATTTACGAACGCAGCATTTAAACCAGGCATTACCTTTCTTACTTTACCCAGGTAAATATCCCCGACAGAAAATTTAATGCTTCGTTTCTCCTTATGCAGTTCGACGAGCTGTTTGTCTTCCAGTAAAGCCAGAGAAACCTCCTCATCACCTGCATCAATGATCAAATCCCTGCTTTCCACTTTTGCCCTGCTGTATGAAAAGATGATTAACTTTTGTTAAAGAAGGAATAATACAATAAACCTAAAGATCGGGAGACCTTTAGGTTTATTATCTTATGGTATTTTTCACTCTTCCCTGCTATTTCTTCTTATGTCTGTCTTTGCGCAAGCGTTTTTTACGCTTGTGCGTGGACATTTTATGTCTTTTACGCTTTTTACCGCTTGGCATGATTTATTTCTTTACGTGTGATTTAACTTTGTTTACGAATGTTTTGGCCGGTTTGAATGCCGGAATGTTGTGAGCCGGAATAATAATGGTGGTATTCTTTGAAATGTTCCTTGCTGTTTTCTTAGCCCTCTTCTTGATAACGAAGCTTCCGAAGCCTCTCAGGTACACGTTGTTACCTGCAATCATTGAACTTTTAAGAGCATCCATAAAAGCTTCAACTGTTTTCTGAACTGCTACTTTTTCAATACCAGTGTTTTTGGCAATTTCGTTTACGATGTCTGCTTTAGTCATTTTCGTGAAGTTTTAAAATTCAACAAATTATTTTGCTATAAGTTTTTTCGACCCTGCAAATATAAAAATATTATTTATTTAAATTGAAACAGTTACGGAAAAATATTTTTTTGCAGAGGATCGTTACGGCTTACTGTTTCGGGTGATTTTAAGGTTTTATGATTCGGGGTTCCCCTGAGGGGGTTCCACAGGGACAGTAAACGAAATTTTTGCCGCAGGCCTGTTTTACTCCATGAGGATAATCAGGGTTTATCTGTACGGCAAAAGAAAATATGAAACTGCCCGCAATCTTAATTATCAATGAGTTTAAAGGATGGCACTTTTTTAGTAACTTTACGGTCGTAAACAATATTACATAATAGATTATGTCACTTAACAAAGTTATTCTGGTAGGCAATGTCGGGAAGGATCCTGTGGTCAGGTACTTTGACAAGGGAGTTGCCAAGGCAACATTTCCTCTCGCAACAAGTGAGTCATATACAAACCAGCAGGGAGAATCGGTAACAACAACCGAATGGCACAATATTGTGGTATGGCGGGCGCTGGCTGAAGTTGCTGAGAAACATGTAAAGAAGGGGACACAATTGTATGTTACCGGCAAAATCAAAACCAGGTCGTACGTCGACAAGGACGGCAACAACAAGTATATCACTGAAATACTTGCCGATGCCATGTACATCATCGACCGCAGGCAGGGTACCGCGGCCTCTTCGTCCGATAATTCCGGGCATCCCGAAACTCAGACGTCAAACAACCGCTCCGAAAGGAATTATCCTGCCCAGGGCAAAGCGGCCGACTCTCTCAACGAACCCGGTAAGGGCGACGAACCTTTTAATGAGGAATTCGGGGGAGGATCTCCTGAAGATGATCTGCCGTTCTAGTTAATAAATCATTCCCCGGGAAACAAAGATTAGGCAACGCAATCAACAGGTTATCATAGTGGGTACGGAGGATATTAAACTATTATTCGGGTTTCTGATACTGGTTATTCTATTGCTGCTGTCGGCCATAATCTCAGGCTCAGAGGTGGCATTCTTCTCTCTCACCCCCAACGACCTCAGCAGGCTGAGAAAGGAGAAAACCAGGAAAGCCCTGTCGCTTCTCTCACTGACAGCCATGCCCGATAAGCTGCTCAGTACCATTCTTGTTGCAAATAATCTTGTAAATGTCGGTATCATAATCCTTTCAGCCTTTCTAAGTGAAAGCCTTCTGGGAGAAAGCATGGCGCCCGTTACAAGATTTATCGTGGAAGTGGTTGCCATAACTTTCATAATCCTCCTTTTCGGGGAAATCATGCCAAAAGTGTACGCGACACGTAACCATTTTGCCGTTGCATACAATATGGCAGTACCATTGTCAATACTTGAGAAAGCCCTCAGACCCGGTACAGCAGCACTCATGTTCATGACAAAATCGGTAAGGAAAAGATCCTTAAGCAGGAAAAAGAAAATCAGCATGAATGATCTTTCGGACGCGCTTGACCTTACCGCCGACAAGCTGGAGGAGGAAAAAAAGATTCTCAAGGGAATAGTAAATTTCGGCAATATAAGTGTAAGTGCAATAATGTGCCCAAGGGTTGACGTCACGGCCCTCGACATAACGGAAGGGTTCAGCAGGGTCATTCCCGTTATTACCGAATCGGGATATTCAAGAATACCTGTCTATTCAGGTTCTTTCGATAACGTTAAAGGTATACTTTATGCCAAAGATGTACTTCCTTACGCCGGCAGTCCCGATTCCTTTAAATGGCAGTCACTTATAAGACCGCCATACTTCGTACCCGAAACAAAGAAGATAAATGAACTGCTTAAGGAATTCCAGGTAAGGAAAATTCACATGGCTGTCGTGATTGACGAGTACGGTGGAACATCGGGAATAGTCACACTTGAAGATATTCTCGAAGAAATAGTCGGTGAAATTTCCGATGAGAGCGATGTCGATACTCCTCTCTACAGAAAGGTGGATGAAAACACTTACATTTTTGAAGGGAAAATACTCCTTAACGATTTTTATAAAATTCTCTCCCTTGACAGAGACCCCTTCGCTGATGTAAAAGGCGAAGCCGAAACGCTTGCCGGGCTGGTTCTTGAGCTGACCGGCGAAATACCAAAGCGAAACCAGACAATAGAATACGGTCCCTATATATTCACCATTGAGTCATCCGATAAAAGAAGGATCAAGGAAATAAGGGTAAATTTAAAATCAGACAATGCCGGGAGCCCTGAGGAATAAGACTCTTTATGTTTTAATTGTATTTTTGGCAATAGCTTCCTGCAGGGGGAAAGAGGTGCCAAAACCAAGAGGGTTTTTCCGCATCGACTTCCCTGAAAAGAAATACATGATGTTTGATACTGACTGCCCCTTCAACTTTGAATATCCTGTCTACGGGAAAATTTCCTACAATGTGGAGGATAACACCAACCCGTGCTGGTTTAACATTGAGTTCCCGGGCTACAGATCTGTAATTCACATGAGTTATCTGCCGGTAAATAACAACCTGGCCGGCCTGCTCAGGGAATCAAACGAGTTCGTTTACAGTCATACGGTGCGGGCCGATGCAATAACAGAACAGCCCTACCGGGATACCGTAAACAAAGTGTATTGCATGCTTTACGACATAAAAGGCAATGCTGCTTCTTCGGTACAGTTTACCGCCACCGACAGTACAGGTCACTTTCTTCGCGGAGCTCTCTATTTTTACTCGCAGCCAAGGGAAGACTCCCTTGCTCCCGCCATTCAGTTCTTCAGGGAAGATATTGTTCATATCATTGAAACCCTGAGATGGAAACCCGGAATATAAAAATCAGGTAATGGGCTGTATAACCAAACACTATCTTAACGAATATTCCCTTATGGGTGTCTGGAAGATCGAGGAGGACATAAAGACACTTTTGGATATGGCGGAGCTCGACAGCAGCGACAGGAAACGTTACCGCGATTTCAGAAGTAACTCCAGGAAACTTGAATTTCTCAGTGTCAGAGCCCTTCTGGCAGAGCTCATCGGGAAAGAGGCAAGGATTGTGTATAACAAAAACAATAAGCCTTTCATCAAAAGCGGAAGCCATTTCATAAGCATCTCTCACTCCTTCAAGCTTACAGCAATCATGCTAAGCACCAATGAACAGGTTGGAATAGACCTTGAATATATGAACGCCAACATATCAGCATTCATGAGCAAATTCATGAACCGTAAGGAGAAAATAACAAAAGACCCTGAACTCAGCAGGTATCATCTTTATCTTCACTGGTGCGCCAAGGAAGCATTATATAAGATATGCGACAAGGAGGGCATCAGCATAAAAAACAATATTATCCTGAAACCTTTTAAACCCGGCGATTCCGGCGAGATAAAAGGCAGAGTCCGCACCGAGAAAATCAATTCATGGTTCGACCTCTCCTATACACGCTACGACAATTATGCCATTGTGTGGACAAAAAAGAAGATATTATGAACAGGAATCTGATACCCTCAGCCAGGTCAGTGGCTCTTCTGCTCGATCCTGACAAGGCGGATGAAGCCCGGCTCGACAGGATGATAAAAATAGCCGCCGGCAACAAGGTTGACTTTATTTTAGCCGGAGGAAGCATTACTTTCAACATTATCGACCCGCTCATCTCAGCAATCAAGGCAAGCTGCAATATACCTGTAATACTTTTCCCCGGAAACCTGCTGCAGTTAAGCACAAAGGCAGATGGTGTATATTTCCTGTCTCTTATATCAGGCCGGAATCCGGAACTTCTTATCGGAAATCATGTACTTGCGGCACCTTTTCTTAAGAATATAAAGGAGCGTGTCATCCCGGTGGGATACATGCTTATCAACGGCGGAAAGAAAAGTTCCGTTGAGTACCTGAGCCAGACAGAGGCCATCCCGCCCGACAAACATGACATTATTACCGCCACTGCTCTTGCGGGTGAGATGCTGGGAATGAAAATGATTTACCTTGAGGCCGGCAGCGGCGCAGATTTGCCGGTTCCTCCGGAAGTAATAAGAGAAGTCAAAATGAATATTTCCGTACCTGTTGTTGTCGGCGGAGGAATAACCAGCCCTTCCCAAATCAGGGAAGCATTCAGGGCAGGAGCTGATATGATCGTACTGGGAAACGGGTGCGAGAAAGAACCCTCCCTACTGGAGGAGGCATGCAAGATACGGAACAGTTTATCCTGATTCTTACCGCAGAAGTTCAACAATTGGTTCGCCGCGAACCGCGTTTGGCAGAGGTATTCCGCACAGGGCCGACAGAGTGGGTGCGATGTCGGCCATGTCAACCTTTCTGTTTACCGTTGCCCTGTTTATTATCCAGCCGTACCAGATCAGAGGCACATGCACGTCATAATCATACGGGGAGTTGTGTCCGGTAACCGTGTTATCTGCGGTTTCAACCCAGCCCGGGCTGAGGATTATAAGAACATCGCCCGACCTCTGGGGCATAAAATTGCTGGAAGCCATTTTGAGGAAACCGTTGCTGAAATCGGCTGTTTCAAACATGTACATCGGATATGCCGACGCCACACCGGTATTCTGAACCATAAACCGTGCGACACGTTTCTGCATCTCTTCAAGCTGAAGGCGTGCATCCTCAATCAGAGTGCGGTTAAGATAAATCTGGTTGTCGAAATATCCTTTCACCCATTCGCCCTGGCCGTAAATGGCATTCAGGTATATTCTTAACAACTGAAGTGCCTGGGTATGTCTGAAATACCCCGAAGGTATCCTGCCCGCCTCAAGCAATGAAGGAACCTCGGCTACACCGTGGGCGGATGTAAAAAGTATAAGGATGTTTTTCTTCCCAATCGAATCATTCAGCATTCCGATAAGCTCCGAAATGTCGGCATCCAGCCTTAAAAGCGCATCGGCCGCCTCCACCGAAGAGGGTCCGAACCGGTGTCCTATCCTGTCATTCGCGGTAAAACATACCGATAAATAGTCAGTTATATCGTCTTTACCGAGGCTCTCCTCACTGATCAGCCTCATTGCAAAGTCTTTTGTCAGGGAATTGCCGAAAGGAGTCTCTGCAAGCAGAGAGTAGTCTTTCACGGAGCCGGCTCCCTTCGGCTGCAATTTCTTCAGATCGTAGGGAAACCTGTTTATTTTATTGAAACCCATCTCAAACCTGTTTGAATCGGGAAGGCAATCCCTGTATGATTCTGCATCCTTCAGAGGGTTCCAGATTTTACCCATGTATGAATCTGAGAGCCTCAGAGCATTAAAATCATTTACCCATGCCGGAAGTTCATTCATGTAATAGGTACTTGACATCCACGATCCGCTGACATAATCGAACCAGAACACCCCTCCCCTCACATGCCCGGCCGACAGTATTGCCGAGCTTTCCTTCATGCCTACGGAGAACACTTTTGCCGCCCCGTTGGCAGCGAGAAAAAGTTCATCGGCGATGGTGGACGCCATCAGTTGAGAAGGAGAATGCTGACCCGACTCAAATGAACCGCCTACAGCACTGACATTCTTATCGGAAGTGCAATAGATAATCTCATTGCGAAGCGGCACATGCCAGTAATCGGAAGTAATGCCGTGCACCGAAGGAGTTGTTCCCGTCGATATTGTGGCATGCCCGGGTCCTGATTGCGTATTGACATAGCCATACCTTGCATTTTTAAAGGTCGTCCCCTCATTCATCATCCTGCGCAAACCGTTGTCTGAAAACCTGTTTTTCAGCTTCTCAACCTGGTCGTAGCGCAGCTGTTCCACAATAATTGTAACAATAAGCCTGGGTTTATCGGGTGGAATATAGGCAGTCTGACCGTTAAGATATTGCGCTGAAAACAGAATGAAAAAACATGCAGTGAATACTGGTACCCGTCTCCTTCTCATGAATAAAAATTTTAAACCGGTATGTCAGGTTTATTCCTGCTGCCGGATGTGCAAAAATAAATCTTTTGATTACAGAACCAAGAGAAGAATGATAATCAATAACCATCTGCAGCCACGACAATCCCTGCCCTGTACGATACACCGGTTGACAGGGAGCGGAAGATTGCAATATAAACACCCGGCGCCAGCCCTCTTACGTTAAGGATCAAAGGTCTCTGACCGGTGATGGTTTCTTTTATTTTTGCCCCGGCAGATGTGTAGATAGTGACACTTATCCGCCCCTGAAGGGTTGACGGCAGCCTGCACTCTACATATTCATTTGCCGGCACAGGAAAAAGCAGAGGTGTTTCCGGGTAGACGCTATCGGTTTTGGTACCGTCAGATTTCATATATACAGTAAGGTCTGTCCGCCGGAGCGGCAAAACCTGTACTCCGGTAACGACAGTATCCCTGTAGCCGTATGCTGAAAACCGAAGATCCCATGTTCCTGGCGACAGCATCCTTATGAAACTGCCGGTTGTTGTGTCGGCATAAACGTGCGAACTGTCTTTGTCATGACCGTCAATAAATACCCGGGCCGGCACAGGTTCTGACGTGGCATCGTCGAGCACCCGGCCATGGATTCCGTACAGGGCATTCTCGAGATACCCTATAAATGACTGCCTGTTGTACTGCCAGAGTAACTCCAGCTGGGCAGCAGGTGTCTGTTTTACGTAATCAAGCTCAATTGTCACTTCCCTACCCTGGAGCTCCCATGTTATAAAATCCTGCCTTCCCCCGTAAATAGTGTACCAATCCGAACCCCTCACCACACCACTGTCATACTCATTAAGATAAGAGAGCCCCGAAACAGCATGCACGGTATCGGCATATCTTCTGCTTATCTCGTAAAACCAGTTATGATCTGCATGGTATTTTGAGAACCACCTGTCCCACGGGAAATTAACCACCTCGAATCCTGAATGAAAATTTGCCGAAAGGACAAATCGTCTCTTCCGCATAAAGCTGATCATATCCACATTCTCCTTAGGAGGAACTATTGACGGATCGAGGGGGTCGGGAAATTTTCTGTTCAGGTCATAGCCTTCCGCATTGGTCCTTGTTGGTGAGGAGATGATGTTCCCTGTCCTGTATGTACCGTCGGGATTGGCAAGGGGATTGATCCATATTTCAAGGTTATCGACAAGATTCTTTACCCTCGTATCGGAAGAATAATTCCTGAGAAGATGATCGGCCAGCCTCAGCATCAGGACAAACCCGGCAAGCTCATCTCCATGCATTGTCGAAGAGTAAAATACTTCCGGTTCATCTTCATCGTCGGTAACATTATCCGATATTTTTAATACAAGGACCTGTTTCCCGTAAATACTTGTTCCTATTGTGTCGAGCCGGCACAACTGCGGGTAATCTGCCTGTAACTTACGCATTATCGAATCATACTGGGTGTAGGTCGGGTAGGCATCCCATTCCATGGCATCCTTTACCGAGGCAGCGGTAACAAGGCCTTTCGGATCTTCAGGTGGAATTAATTTCCAGGGTTTGCCCAGGCCGAGGAACCATTCCACCGTGGCAGGAGTAAGTGTAATATATACACTTCCTTCCCTTACGGATGAGATTGAGAGATGTCTTGAAATGATATCCAGTTCAGGACGACCCGGCCTGGCGATCAGTACCTCCGCCTCTCCCCTGGCTGAAATGACCGAACGTAGGCTGTCGTCGCTGACGGCCTGTGAACGGCAGATACCTGTTGTCAGGATCAGCAGTATTAAGGTTTTATTTATAAACCTCCTCACAATATATTAAACGTTAAAACGGATGTGAAGTATATCTCCGTCTTCAACAATGTAGTTTTTGCCTTCAACAAAGAATCGTCCGGCCTCGCGGCATGCATGTTCCGAGCCGTACCTGATAAAATCCTCATATTTCATCACCTCCGCCCTTATAAATCCCCTTTCGAGGTCGCTATGTATGGCACCTGAGGCCTGCTGTGCGTTCATTCCTTTCCTTATTGTCCATGCCCTTATTTCCTTTGGTCCCACCGTAAAAAATGTCAGGAGATTCAGCATCCTGTAGGCCGATCGCACAAGTTTGTCGACTCCCGGCTCTTCCAGCCCGGCATCTTTCAGAAACGCTGTCCTGTCCTCGGGCGATTCAAGTTCGGCTATTTCGGCTTCAAGCTTACCGGCGATAATAAGGATCTCGCTTCCGGTACCTTCCAGTTGTTTTTTTACCTTTTCCACATAAGGGTTACCTTTCAGGACAGATTTATCGTCAACGTTACAGACATACATTACAGGCTTAATTGTAAGCAGGAACAGGTCGTCGGTATATTTTCTCTCCTCCGGCGACAGGTCGAGTGTTCTTGCATTGCCGAAATTTTCGAAATGATGTTTCAGCCTTTTGAGTACCTCGATGCCGTGCGCCGCATCCTTATCGCCTGTTTTCGCAGCTCTTTCAAGCCTTTCCATCTTTTTTTCAACCGACTCCAGATCTTTCACCTGCAGTTCGAGGTCCACGGTTTCCATATCTCTTACCGGGTCGACCGAGCCATCTATATGGGGCAGGTTATCGTCGTCGAAGCACCTCAGTACATGGATCAGGGCATCAGTGTTCCGGATGTCGGCCAGGAACTTGTTGCCCACACCTTCCCCCTTGTTTGATCCTCTTGCGAGTCCCGGAATATCAACAATGCCTACAGTAGTATGAACGATGCGTTCAGTCTTCTGGAACTTTTCAAGTTCATATAACCTCCGGTCGGGCACCTGGATAATTCCGATATTCGATTTTGAGGCGCTGAAGGCATAGCTGCTTGTTTCAACCTTTGTTCCGGAAAGGCAGTTGAAAATGGTCGTTTTGCCTGAATTTGTGATTCCTATGATTCCGCACTGGAGTGGCATGGTTAATAATATTGATCGTACAAAGTTATAATTTACTTTCCTGCAGAGTTCATCGTTGTTAAACTTTTATACCTTTCGGAAGTCAAAACATAAACAACAAATTACTCTTTGTTTGGAAGATAAGGAGAGGACGGACAATGATATTATATCCCTTCTGGACGCCGATCCGGAAGCTGGTTTCAGGATGATGGCAGAACGTTACGGCCGGAGGCTCTACTGGCACATAAGACGCCTGGTAATTCTTCATGAAGATGCTGATGACGCCCTGCAGAATACTTTTTTAAATGTATGGAAGAACCTTGACAGTTTCCGCCGGGAAAGTTCCCTTTATACATGGTTGTACCGGATAGCCACCAACGAAGCCATTACACTGATAAACAGCCGGAAAAGACACAGCACCGTTTCGCTTGATGAGCTTGGGGCTGTTTTTGCCGGGGCACATGAGGGAAGTACATGGTTCGACGGTGATGAGGCCCAGAAAAAGCTGCAGAATGCAATACTCCGGCTTCCGGAAAAGCAGAGGATAGTGTTTAATCTCCGCTATTATGAAGAGATGTCGTACGAAGACATGAAGAAAGTGCTGGGAACCTCAACAGGAGCTTTAAAGGCTTCGTACCATCATGCCGTAAAAAAAATCGAGGAATTTCTGTTGGGTGCTTAAACCTTTATTATAAAAGTTTATCTAATAAAATGATGAGTGAGCTTGATAAAATACCGAAAGAGAATCCGTTCAGGGTGCCCGATGGGTACTTTGAAGGGATAACCGGGCGCATTATGCAGGCCGCCTCAAACGAACCACGCTTTAAAGCGGCTGAAAAGAAGATATTCCGGTTGAGACCATGGATGGCAGCCGCTGCCGGACTTGCAATAATTACCGCTCTCAGCATCACATTTCTTCTTATCAGCCCCGGCAGGGAGAAGATGGATATTTACACCGATCTTTCCTTTAACGGCACTGCAGAAGAAATTTTTTACGGGATGGATTTGTCAGCCCTTGAAGAAGAGGCTGCCGGAAGGATAAGCACTTCAGGATTCATCGGTGTTGAGAACAGCGATATCATCGAATATCTGCAGATGCAGAATATAAACATTCTTGACATATACGAATATTTTTGAAACAGGGTTATGAAAAAGGGTTTAACGATTATTATCGGTTTATTTTTCTCCTGGGGTCTGCTGAATGCTCAGAATCAGGCTATGGAGAGACTTAACGCCTACAAGGTGGCTTTCTTCACCAAAAGGCTGAATCTGACCACCCAGGAGGCACAGAGATTCTGGCCTGTCTACAATGAGTTGCAGGACATGAAGCTTGCCGTGCAACAGGAAAGGGCAAAGATTTTCCGGGAAATTAACCAGAACGAGTTAAACATGTCGGAAAAAGAGCTGATCAGCGCCGGCGACAGGCTTATTGAACTCGACCTGAAGGAGGCGGAACTGAATGCCTCCTATCATAAGAAATTCAGGGAGGTTCTGTCTCCTCTTAAAGTAGTGCGTCTGTACCAGGCCGAGAACCAGTACCGGCTCCAGCTTCTTAACGAACTGAGGGAGAATGCCCCTGTAAGGAATAACATTCAGCAGCAAAGACAGCTGAGAAACAATTAGTTTTCAACTCAGGTTTTTAAGGGAAAAGATTACCCGTCTCTTCCAGGCTGATTCGCTGTTGTTTACCGGTTACCATATTTTTAAGAGTTACTTCACCGTTTTTTATTTCATCTTCACCTGCAAGAGCAACGTATGGTATATTGAGCGAGTCAGCGTAGGCCATCTGTTTCCCGATTTTCGCATCACCCGGGTAAATCATGGCGCTCACGCCCGATGAGTGCAGTTTCTTAAGGATCTTCAGGGCGTAAACATATTCATCCGCCCCGAAATTTATAATCAAAACCCTGCAAGGGGCCGTGCTTACATTCTCAAATCTCCCTTGCTGCAGCATCACATCGTAAATCCTTTCGGCTCCGAATGAGACGCCGACGCCGGAGACACCCTCCAGTCCGAATATGCCCGTCAGATTGTCATATCTGCCGCCTCCGCAGATACTACCAATGTTTACGCCATCGGCTTTTACCTCTATTATAGCCCCTGTATAGTAATTCAGCCCTCGTGCCAGGGCAAGGTCTATCTGGTACCCGCAGCGCAGAGGATCAGGATCGAGATACCGTGTCAGGGTTTCAAGCTCTACGATACCTTTCATTCCTTCATGAGAGCCGGAGAGAATTTTTCTGAGTCCCGTAAGCTTTTCGTAATTATCTCCCTTTATCTCAAAAACCGGAGTCAGTCCGTCAATAACCTGCTCACTTAGTCCTTTCTCCCTGAGTTCGGCGATAACTGCATCCTTTCCGGTTTTTTCAAGTTTGTCAATGGCTGTGGTGATATCGGTAAGCCTGTCAGCCGCTCCTGCTTTCCCGGCCAGACCGGCCAGTATTTTCCTGTTGTTTATCTTAATTGTAACCGGCACTTTCAGTCTTGCGAAAATCTCGTCGATAACGCGCAGCAGTTCAAGTTCGTTGAGGAGAGAGTCGCTGCCGATAACATCCACATCGCACTGGGTAAATTCGCGGTATCTTCCTTTCTGCGGCCTGTCTGCCCTCCAGACGGTCTGAATCTGGTATCTTTTAAAGGGGAAGGTGATCTCATTCCGGTGCTGAACAACAAATCTGGCAAAAGGCACGGTAAGGTCATACCTGAGGCCTTTTTCGCAGATTTTTGATGAGACGGAAGAGGAATCCCGCCTGAGCAGTTCTTCTTCTGTAACATTTTCGAGGAAGTCGCCCGAATTCAGTATTCTGAAAAGGAGTTTATCGCCTTCCTCCCCGTATTTACCGAGGAGAGTGGAGAGGTTTTCCATTGCCGGAGTTTCGAGCGGCTGGTATCCGAAGAGGGTAAATGTTTCCTTTATTATGTTTAATATCAGCTCCCTGCGGATAATCTCACCGGGAGGAAAGTCCCGTGTTCCTTTTGGAATATTAGGTTTCACCTGCATGCCTGGTCAATAAAAAACCAAAAGTATGCATATAAATTGAAAGTTGAAACCGGTCCGGGTTTTTCCGGCCCGGATGTTCAGTATTTTTCGGGAACGTAAGTCTGGTCTGTTTTCGGCGGCCTTACGTAGGCTACATCGTGTTTAAGCGGCGGCAGTTTAAATGGTTTCGGTGTGAGGTCTTCGTAAGGTATAAGAGAAAGAAGGTGGCTGATGCAGTTAAGCCTTGCCCTTCTCTTGTCGTCGCCCTCCACGACATACCAAGGCGACTGCTTGGTATCGGTGTATGCAAACATTTTATCCTTGGCCATTGAATACTCCACCCATTTGTCGCGCGATTCAATATCCATCGGGCTGATCTTCCATCTTTTTGTGGGGTCCTTGATCCTGTCCTGGAATCTCTTTTCCTGTTCATGGTCACTTACCGAGAACCAGTATTTTATCAGGATTATTCCCGACCTGATAAGCATTTTCTCAAATTCCGGGCATGAGCGAAGAAATTCCTCATATTCCTCATTTGTGCAGAATCCCATTACCTTTTCGACGCCTGCCCTGTTGTACCAGCTTCTGTCGAAAAGGACGATTTCACCTCCGGCAGGAAGGTTTGCAACATATCTCTGGAAATACCACTGTGTCTTCTCCTTCTCTGTCGGGGTGCCAAGGGCAACCACCCTGCATATGCGTGGATTCAGACAGCCGGCAATAGTTTTAATGACACCACCCTTTCCGGCGGCATCCCTCCCTTCAAAAATAACCACAACCTTCAGTTTTTTGGCTTTCACCCACTCCTGAAGCTTAATAAGCTCAATCTCGAGTTTTCGCAACTCCTTGTAGTAGGTGTCCTTCTTCATTTTCTTGTGCTTTTCATCCTCTATGTCATGATAAAGGGCATCCTTGTCAAATACTTCCTGTTTCTTTCCGGAAGATTTATCTTCCTTTTTGCTGTTTTTGTGAGACATGTTGAAAGGTTTTAGAGACAGAAAGTTAAGAAAAATATTTTTACTTAACCAAACGCAGCAGGGAAATAAAGTAAAATATGACCCCGGTAATATTCAGGAACTCCTGTAATTTTTGGCGCCGGGCGGCGGCTCTGGCGGATATTACTGGATAAAAGGAATGGAGAGCGGATATCTGTATTCTTCTCCCCTGGATGCCTTAACCGAAGCCACGGCTATACACACTACCTTAAGAATCCATAAAGCGGCCATCAGGGGAATACCGATAATGATAAAGCATAGCGGAATCAGGAGAATTGTATAGAGAAGTACGGAAAGCTGGAAATTAAGGGCAGCCTTGCCGTTCTCATTGATCCATGTTGATTCATCCCTTCTGCTGAGCCAGCAGATCATCGGACCCAGTATACCACCGAACGGGACAATAAACCCGGCGTACGCTGAAAGGTGGCAGAACATTGCCCAGGTACGTTCGCTTTCCGATAATACTCTTATTTCTTTCATGACAATCCTGTTTTAAATAAAAGACGTGGCATGGTTAAAAATGATGCATCACCTGTACCTTGCAAGTCTTTTAAGATCTTCTTCAAGAAAAGCGTTCGGGTTATTATTGTTTATCCTGTGCTGGCCGAAATAGTACATTTCAGAATCGTCGGTACCAATAAGTATCTTGAAGCAGAAACTTCCGGTCCGGTCGTCGGTAGGCCCAACCTTATGGAGAATCAGTGTTGCCGGCGCCTTTTCCTTTATTGCCTTCACAATATCTTCCTCTTCAACAAGCCGGAACGGGTACGGGTATATTGATTTTATGGCAGCCTCCGTTGCCAGCTCAGGGGCCATATCCTCAGCTTTGGCAAGTATTGTCTTTTTAACAACTTCAGGGGCGTTTATGTTATAGTACTTCAGATACCTTCTTCCTGTTACAGAGGGGTTCTCAGAAATCAGCCTGGCATGCTTCTGCATAAACGCGAGGATTGCTCCGAGCTTATAACCGTAGGTTATGTCTTCCTCCCCGGCAAAAGAAAGCGGGACGGCACAAATCTCAGGATTATCGCTTAGATTGGCGACTCTTTTGCCCTGTATCAGGTTGATGAAATTAAACAGGCCTCCTGTTTTATCCCTTTCAAAATGTGTCTGGGTAAGTACTATGAAGGAATATGACGGATCGGTACGTCTTTTATTGAATTCCACAATACTGATGAACTCAAAGGGGGTAACCGTCCAGAAAGAATTTACCGCTTCCCTGATGTTGGGATTCCAGGCAGAAAAAGGGTCGTCTTCGAGAACGACACATGTCTTTGATCCCATGAATTGTTTAATCTCTGCCGCACTGGGGAAAGGGGCCTGAGCAGTCAATAATGAAAGAGCTGCGGTTACGAAAACTGCAGAAAGGATAATTTTCTTCATCTGCGGAATTTTTATCTGGGTAAATATAAAGGATTCTTTTCGTTGAACTTACGGACATAAACAAACATAAGCTCCTTTTGCTTTTTCCTGGGCAGTTTCACATACTCCTCGTATATTTCAGGATCTTTCATTATTAAAAGTTTAACATTCTCGACGGTAAAATCAACTATCTTACCTGTCTCTGTATCAATCATATACTGCCTGAGCTCATTCCTGGCAGAGGAATAGGGTCTGTAGGAATAAGGTGAATACATGCCATAAGGGTAATACCCGCCGTAATAACCATACGGGGAATAATAATAAGGATCATAATAGCCGTAAGGGGAATAATAATTATACCTGTTTTCGTAAGTTGTGACGTCGGCAACAAAATGGCAGATGTTGCCGACAAAGGTTATCCTGTTGAAATTTCCCTGTATCATAACATAAACCACGCCATTCCTTGCAAATCCCCATATTTCTTCTTTCTTCACCTCCTGCCTTACCCCCATTTCATCGTAAAAGTATATTTTGTCGGCCGCAAAAACCTTGTCAAAAAAATCCTTATCGTTATAATCGGCGGAGGTGAGCAGTTTTGCCTTTGGAATGGGCCTGTTTGCCTTCACCTGATCAAAATTAAGGTAAATTCCATCCCTGAACCTGAAGTCAGGAGTGTACTTTACCATTTCGGCCTGTTCCTGTCCGTATGATATCCATGGCAGAAGCAGCAGAGCTGCAATTACAGCCACCGGTATAAAAACGATGTTGCTTAACTTCCTGTCCATTTCAAGTCCTCCTTACGGAAACGGTAATCAAAAATTATACCGAAACTGGGCGTTAATCCTATCCGTTTCAAAGGTAAATATAAAGTGTTTTTTTATTAAAACGATTTTTCTTTCTCCGGTCAGATTGCTTTCAAAGTCATATTTGTATTATTTTTACAAAGGAAATATGATGTAATGGATAAACTGAAGAAAAGGCATTCACCTGCCGAAGCCGGAGCAACCAGCCATGAGTCCGAAACAGGCAGGAGGATTATAATTAACCTTTTACTGGCCGTACTTATTTTACTGATTGCAGGAATAATTCTTATTTCGCTGAACTTGCTGCTTCCTGCCGGGATACTTGTTCTTATTGCATCGGCCGGCATACTGCTGATTTACCGCAGGTCTTCATCTATGCTGAGCATGCTTTCCAAGAGGCTGGAGGAGACTTCCGAGTCGAGCGGAAAAAAGGACACGGTGATTACAGATTTCTCCCACAGGATAAGGGAACCTCTCAATACCCTTGTAATTCTTGGCGATCTGCTGATGAAGTCGGGACCTGATGAGAAACAGAAAGAGCTCATTGAGACTCTGGTTGCATCTGCAAAAAACATGGTCGACACCGTCAACCAGCTTACAATGGAGAGCGGCAGCGTAAGTTACGAGGGAAGAGAAAAGATACGCTTTAACCTTAACTCAACAATCCAGAACACTATAGAACTGTTCAGGCTCCGGCAACCTCCGGTTTTGAATTTCTTACCGCCCGATAAGGATCTTCCGGATTACCATCTGATCGGTGACCCCATTGTGGTTAAACAGATTTTGCTGGATCTGTTTAGTCTTCTTGAGGCCGGAAGCAGGGATTATCCTACCGGAGTTAAAGTGGTGGCTTCAAAGGATGAAAACAGGGATGACGGTCTGTACATAAATTTCTCCATCTCGACCGATAAAAAAACACCCCTTCCGTCTGATAATGAAACCCTTATCCATGCCGCCAGAATTATTGAAGATAATGGCGGCAGTTATGCCTTTGATTCTGACGAAAAAACCACAAAACTATCCTTCTCCCTTCCTTTTATTCCCGCCACAACCGAAGAGAAAAAAACCATTGCCTCCCCCAGGATGGACATCCTGAAGACACAGGCACAGCCTTCAAAAAACCTGAGGGATGCCAACATACTGCTGGTGGAAGACAACCAGATAAATCAGAAAATTACCATGCTTACCCTCAAGCCTCTTGTCAGATCCATAGATACTGCCACAAATGGAAGGGAAGCACTGGAGAAGTTCGGCAGTTTCAAATACGATCTGATATTGATGGATATACAGATGCCTGTTATGAGCGGACTGGTTGCCGCCGGGAAGATAAGGGAACTTGAGGCAAGTACAAATGAACACATACCTATTATAGCCATCACGGCAAATGCAATGCTCGGCGACAAAGAGCGATGCATATCGGCGGGAATGGACGATTATATCAGCAAACCTTTTCAGCCCTCTTCACTGATAGAAATCATAAAGAAACATCTTTAAAACTTCATTAAATTCTTATTCCCATAACCAGTATATCGTCTATCTGGTCATTTGTCCCCTTCCAGTTTTCAAGAGTATCCTTAAGAATGATCTTCTGTTCACTCATAGGAAGCCTGTTTATGGTTGTAAGAAGATATCTCAGCCTCCTGTACATAAACTTCTTGTTTTCCTCTCCCCCGAACTGATCGGCATAACCATCGGTAAAAAGATACACCGGTTCACCCCTGTTCACATTTATTCTGTGAGTTGTATATGATGCCTCTCCGGGTTTCATCCCCAGAATATATTTATCACCTTTCAGTTCATTGAGTTTGTCGCCGCTGAAGTAATACACCGACGAGAATGCCCCTGAAAACTCAAGAGTCATGTCCTTAACATTCAGTGTACAAACCGATATGTCCATGCTTTCCTTTATTCCAGGGGCTCCGGGTTTACCTCCGGGGAACAGAGACCCCACCATTTTGTCGAGCCGGTCAAGAATTTTTCCCGGACTATCATCCGGATTTTCCTTGATAAGACTGTTGATAAGGTTATGGCCTATCATCGACATCAGGGCGCCCGGCACCCCATGGCCTGTACAGTCGGCGACAACCAGGATTACCCTGTTTCCATGTTTGTAAAACCAGTATAAATCGCCGCTTACGATATCTTTCGGAAGATAAAGTATAAAGCTTTCCGGGAAGCTTTCAGTCAACAGTGACACTTCGGGCAAAAGGGCGTTCTGTATGCGGTGAGCATAAACCAGACTTTCGGTAATGTTACTGCTTCTGGCCTCAAGAAGAGACAGTTTCCGGCTTAGCTCCTCCATCCTGGTTTTATAATCAGCAAGTTCTCTCCTGGCCTTGACCAGTTCGCTCTTATATAACCGGTAAGCCAGAAAGATTGCAACCGTTAAAAGGAAGATGTATACAACAACCCTGAATGTTGCTGACATAAAATACTGACCGGTAAACAGTTTCCATCCTGCCGGCCACTCTTGCACAAATTCAGAAAGCAGGAGTTTCATACTTGTGCAAAGATAAGAATTAAGGGGCGCTCTGCCTAAAGCGTTAGTGTAAACAGTGCCTGTCAGGCTTTGATGGCAGCCGATCCCGGGCGGAAGGCTTTGCTGAATCTAAGCGAGGGCGATTTGATAAACGGGGCAGGTCCGAGCTCTTCCCATTTCTCATCAATTCTCCGTATGGTATCATCGTCAGAGCACACAATCCCCGGCCATGGTCGCGGAAATCCGCCCGGCCGGTAAGCCTTGGTTGTAGCGTCTATGAAATAAAGCTTTCCTTCGATATTCTCTATGTCGTGAACTGGATCCGTGTTGCCAAGTATATACCAGGTACAGAGGGAGATATCAGAAAGATCAAATCCATCGTCCACTGCCACGAATAAACCAAACCCTGAATGCCGGGCCGTTTCCTTCAGAAAATCCTTTATCGCTGCAATGTTGGTTTTTCCTCCGGTGTTTTTTACGGCTGCGATAAGGACCGGAATATCAAACTCCCCGCGCAGATCCCTGTATGCCGTGATCAGTCCGGCAGTTAACAATGTACCGGGGTCGGCTGACCAGGTGAGCAGAGGAATATCCTGCTTTTCATCTGTTTTTTCCTGCGGCACTTTACGTGTGGCATCAATTCCGAGTTTACCGCCATAGGCTTCTGTATCAGATGCATGATCGAGCACATCGAGAGGGCCGCGTGTAAAGACAAGGTCGTGCGAAGGATTGCAGGAACTGAAAACAACCCGTGCCAGGCTTTTGTAGTCGCGGATGTCGGTATCTTCACTCACCACTACCAGAAATTTGGTAAACATCATCTGGCCGGCGCCAAAAACAGAATTTATCACCTTCTTCCCCTGTCCGGGCCACCTTTTTTGTATTTTGACTATCGCGAGGTTATGCGCCACGCCCGGAGCAGGAAGGTGCATATCTTCAAGTTCCGGAAGCAGGGTAAGTTTAAGGGGGGCCTGGAATATTTCAGAAGTCAGTTCCGTAAACTGGTAATCTTCCATTGGGGGGACACCCACGATGGTGGCCGGGTAAACAGGATTACGGGAATGAGTAATACATGTTACATGAAACCTCGGATAGGGGCCTTCGAGGCTGTAGAAACCGGTATGATCGCCGAAAGGGCCCTCAGTTACCGGTTCCTCCAGGGGGTCAACGAACCCTTCGATAACAAAATCAGCATCGTCGGGGACATAGATGTCATTTGTGATGCATTTGACAAGTTTCACCTTCCGGCCCCTGATGAAACCGGCCAGCAGATATTCGTCGATATTCTCAGGCAGGGGGGCTGTTGCGGCATAGGTGTAAACCGGATCGCCCCCGAGGATAACCGATACCGGCATTTTTCTGCCGGTTTTTTTCCATGCTTCGAAGTGATTTGCTCCTGTTTTGTGCAGTTGCCAGTGCATTGCTGTTGTATCCGGGCCCAGTACCTGCATCCTGTACATGCCGGCGTTTGGTTTCAGGGTTTCGGGGTGATAAGTGTTTACGACGGGAAGAGTTATGTATCTTCCTCCGTCGTGAGGCCAGCATTTAAGAACAGGCATTATGCTCAGGTCCGGTTTCCTGATAATGGTATGCTGGCACAGGCCGCGCCGGGACGACCTTGAGGGAATCAGGTTGACAAGGTTCAGCAATCCGGGGATACCCTTAATTTTACTGAGGAAGGATGAAGGTGCGGATGGCATGGAGGCCGGAATGCGGGAGATTCTGGAAATCAGATGGCCAATGTCTTCCATGCTGCATGCCATGGCAAGTCTTTTTCCGGAAGCGAAAGCGTTTATCAGCAGAGGAAACGCGGTTCCGTTATTTTCGAACAGCAGTGCAGGGCCATTGTTTTTTACAAACCTGTCGGCAATTTCGGTTATTTCGAGTTCGGGGTCAAAGAAGGTTTTTATTCTTTTCAGATCACCCCTTTTTTCGAGTGCAGACACAAACTCATTAAGTCCTTTCCAGGCCATCTTTCTGATATTGACTTTACAAATATATTAAAAGGCGAGGAGGGTTGATAATTGTTTCAGCATAATAGGAAGGGATATGAGGGATAAGGGGTGTATAAAAAACAGTAATGGGAACTATTCGTTAGATTAGTTCCCATTCACCGTTTGCAGCCGAGGCCGCGAACGGCGTCAGGCTACTGTTATTCTGGCCGGCTGCTTAGCAGATCGTGAGATCTGGTTTGGCAACCCTGAACCGTCGGGCACTGCTTGTTAAGGCTGTGCCTTCGGGCTGTCCTTTCTTCCCGCCGAGGCGGGAATTCCGGGACGAAGCGTCAGTCAGGCATGCGCTGATCCTCCCCGGAGGGAAGTTCAGTTTGCAGTTCCCATCAGACCGAAGTCCTTTGTTTCCTGCAGCCCTGTGACCCAATCGTTGAAAGAACGTTTCCGGTTTCATCGATCTGCTGAACACCGGAGACTTCCGAGAGCGGTCTCCTGGTTCAGGCTTCGGCTCTCTGATGCGCAGACCCGGGGGTCTGACCGAACCATTCCGGGCTTCAGTTAAGAAACCGTTATCTGGTTCCACATCGTTTGAGCAGCCTTTTATCGCTCACCTGATATGTCAAAAATAATGTATGAAACTTCAATTTGAAAATATTTCGGGTCATTGTTGTAAACGCAATATAAACAGGAGTTATTAACAATTGTTAATAACTCCTGTAATTTGTAAATTATTGTATAGTAATGTATTGCGAGCTATTTAGACTCTTCCCCCTGTTCTTTTGCAGGTTCCTCCTGCGGAGTTGTTTCAGAGGCGGTATCGGTTGTGGCTGCCTCAGCGGCTCCGGTGGTTTGTCCGGCTGTTTTCTTTTTGGGAGATCTTCTTCTCCTTGCAGCGGTTTTGGTTTTGGTTTCTGTTCCGAGCATAGCCTCATTAAAGTCGACCAGTTCGATTATGCACATTTCCGCATTATCGCCGATTCTGTTTCCGGTTTTTAGTATCCTGGTGTATCCACCCGGTCTTTCGGCCACTTTGGGGGAGATTGTTCTGAACAATTCAGAAACTGCCTCTTTATTCTGGAGGTGACTGAAAACCATTCTGCGCGAATGTGTGGAATCTTCCTTCGATTTTGTGATAAGAGGTTCGATATATGTCCGGAGAGCCCTTGCCTTGGCTGTTGTGGTTTTTATTCTTTTGCTCATAATAAGGGATGCTGCCATATTGGCAAGCATGGCCTTTCTGTGTGCACTGGTTCTTCCCAGGTGGTTTATTACTCTCTGATGTCGCATTGCTGTATCCTTCTTTTGAAATTAATCCTTGTCAAGCCTGTATTTTGTTACATCCATACCGAAAGAGAGGTCCATCGAATCAAGAAGTTCGTCAAGTTCGGTAAGAGATTTTTTTCCGAAATTTCTGAACTTAAGCAGGTCGTTCTTATTAAATTTGACCAGGTCTCCGAGTGTTTCAACCTCGGCAGCCTTAAGGCAGTTGAGGGCTCTTACCGAAAGGTCAAGATCCACGAGTTTGGTTTTCAGCAGCTGTCGCATATGAAGTATTTCTTCGTCAAACTCCTCGCCGGTAAGTTTTTCACCCTGATCGATAGTGATCTTTTCATCGGAGAAAAGCATGAAATGGTATATCAGTATTTTTGCTGCCTCCTTGAGTGCTTCTTTCGGGTGTATTGATCCGTCGGTTTCTATCTCAATAATCAGTTTTTCGTAGTCGGTTTTCTGTTCAACCCTGAAGTTTTCGACAGAATATTTAACGTTTCTTATAGGTGTGAAGATTGAGTCTATGGCAATAAGTCCGAATTCGGCTTCTTCGGGTTGGTTTTCCTCGGCGGGGACGTAACCTCTTCCCTTGCTTATTGTAAGCTCCATATTGATTTTCACTCCGGGTTCCATTCTGCAGATAACAAGGTCGGGGTTCAGTACCTCGAATCCGGACAGAGCATTATTCAGAGCCCCTGCCTTGAACACTTCCTGGTTGGTGATTTTCAGAGCCACTTTTTCGCCCTCTGCGTCTTCGGTTTTTCTTTTAAACCTTACCTGTTTCAGGTTAAGTATAATATCGGTTACGTCTTCGATAACCCCTTTTATTGTTGAAAACTCGTGGTCGACGCCGTCAATTTTTACAAGTGTAATGGCATATCCTTCGAGTGAAGACAGAAGAATTCTTCTGAGGGCATTTCCCACTGTGATACCGTAACCTGGTTCCAGGGGGCGGAATTCGAATTTGCCGAATTTGTCATTCGACTCGAGCATTATTACTTTATCGGGCTTCTGAAATGCTAAAATTGCCATGGGCTTAATTATTTGGAGTAAAGTTCAATAATAAGGTTTTCCTTAATATCTTCAGGAATATCTGCACGCTGAGGTATCGACATAAATTTTCCGGCCATCTGGGTTTCGTCCCATTCGAGCCAGGGGATTCGAGCCGAGCGTCTTTCAGCTATGGAGCCTGTTATTACCTCGAGTGATTTTGATTTCTCGCGCACTCCGATAATATCGCCGGGTTTGAGCTGGAAGGAGGGTACATTTATTACGCGGCCGTTTACGGTAATATGTCTGTGGGAGACAAGCTGTCGGGCAGCCGCCCTTGTTGGTGCGATACCAAGGCGGTACACGGTATTGTCGAGCCTTGATTCAAGTAGTTGAAGCAGCACTTCGCCTGTAACTCCCTTGCTCCTTGAAGCTTTCTCGAAAGCATTTCTGAACTGTCTCTCCAGGAGCCCGTAAAGGTATTTCACCTTTACCTTCTCCCTTAGCTGGATTCCGTACTCGGAGATCTTCTTTCTCTTTTTGTTAAGTCCGTGCTGTCCGGGAGGGAAGTTTTTCCTGTCGAGATATTTGTCGGGGCCGAAAATAGGTTCCCCGAATTTTCTTGCAATTTTTGATCTGGGTCCGGTATATCTTGCCATTGATCCTAATGTTTTCTGTTAAATCATTCAATATTAAACTCTTCTTCTTCCTGCGGGTCTGCAGCCGTTGTGAGGCAATGGTGTCACATCCACTATTTCAGTCACCTCGATGCCGGTATTGGCTATTGAGCGGATAGCAGATTCACGTCCGGCACCAGGTCCTTTCACAAAAACCTTCACTCTTCTGAGCCCCAGGTCGTAGGCCACCTTGCTGCAATCTTCGGCAGCCATCTGGGCTGCATAGGGTGTATTCTTTTTCGACCCCTTGAATCCCATTTTTCCGGCCGATGACCATGAAATAACCTGTCCGGAATTATTTGTTATGGTAACAATTATATTATTGAATGAAGAATGAATATGAGCCTGCCCTGCAGGTTCGATACGCACTACTTTCTTCTTTGATGCTCCGGTCTTCTTCGCCATAATTAACTTTATTTAGTAGCCTTTTTCTTGTTTGCAACAGTTTTCTTTCTTCCTTTTCTGGTTCTTGCGTTGTTTTTGGTGCTCTGACCTCTGACCGGCAGTCCTGATCTGTGTCGGATACCCCTGTAGGAACCGATATCCATAAGCCTTTTGATGTTAAGCTGCATTTCCGAGCGGAGTTCACCTTCGAGCTTATAGTTTTCGCTAAGGATTTTTCTGATGGCGTTAATCTGTTCATCGGTCCACTCTTCCACCTTAACATCCTTGTCGACACCTGCCTGAGCAAGCACCTTACGGGCTGTACTGCGTCCCACACCATAGATGTATGTAAGACCTATCTCACCTCTTTTATGTCTTGGTAAATCTACCCCAACAATACGTGCCATATAGTTTTTTTAATGGTTTGCAAAATTAGTAAATTATCCCTGCCGTTGTTTAAACTTGGGATTTTTCTTATTAATTACGTAAATACGGCCCTTTCTGCGTACTATTTTGCAGTCGGCGCTGCGTTTTTTTACAGAGGCTCTTACTTTCATAATTCAATTTTGTTTCTATTTATATCTGAATGTTATTCTTCCTTTTGTAAGGTCGTAGGGAGACATTTCCACTCTGACCTTGTCGCCCGGCAATATTTTAATATAGTGCATTCTCATTTTGCCTGAGATATGGGCTGTAATCACGTGCCCGTTCTCAAGCTCGACCCTGAACATTGCGTTTGACAGGGCTTCGGTAATGGTACCATCCTGCTCAATCGGGGGTTGTTTAGCCATAATTTTATCTGTTTTTTAACACTTCATCAATAAATCTGAATGTTGATAAAACATCTGCTTTCCCGTTATCAACCGCCACCGCATATTCAAAATGGGCCGACGGCATTCCGTCCGAAGTCACAATTGTCCATCCGTCGCTTTTCTGTACTGTTTCCTTTGTTCCCATATTTATCATTGGCTCAATACAGATAACCAGTCCTTTCGGAAGCTTCGGGCCGGTGCCTCTTTTTCCGAAGTTGGGTATTTCGGGAGCTTCATGGAGCTTAACTCCGATCCCATGTCCGACCAGTTCCCTTACGACGGAGAAACCTCCGCTTTCAGCTTTTGATTGAACAGCGAAAGATATATCTCCCACGCGGTTGCCTGCAACTGCCTCTTTCACACCTTCCTCGAGGGAGGCTCTTGTGTAATCGAGCAGTTTCTGCACCCTGTCGTCAATATTTCCCACAGCAAATGTAAAAGCAGTATCTCCGTAGTAACCGTTCAGAACCACTCCGCAGTCGACTGATATGATGTCGCCCTCCCTCAGTTCGTAAGCGGAGGGTATCCCGTGTACTATTTCTTCATTCACGGAGGTGCAGAGTGTAGCGGGGAAGCCGTTATAGCCTTTGAAGGCCGGCACGGCGCCATGATCGCGGATAAATGATTCGGCAATTGCATCGAGCTTAAGTGTTGTTATGCCCGGGGCTATATGCCTGGCGATCTCTGCAAGTGTCAGCGACACGAGCATGTTGCTTTTTCTGAGCAGTTCTATCTCTTCGTTTGTCCTGCTGTTTAACATCAAAGAACGTAATACATATTAATACGCTGCCACGGCTCCTGTTCTTCCCTTAACCCTTCCCGATTTCATAAGGCCGTCGTAATGCCTCATAAGAAGGTGGCTTTCTATCTGCTGCAGTGTATCAAGAACCACACCCACAAGTATCAGCAGAGAGGTGCCTCCGTAGAACTGTGCGAACTGCTGTGACACACCGGCTTTCACGGCCAATGAGGGCATTACAGCCACAATAGCCAGGAATATTGATCCGGGCAGTGTTATCTTCGACATAATGCCGTCGATAAATTCAACAGTCTTTCGTCCGGGTTTTATACCGGGAATAAATCCGCCGTTTTTCTTCATATCCTCGGCCATCTGGACGGGGTTGATTGTAATGGCAGTGTAGAAATATGTAAAGAGTATTATGAGCAATCCTGTAACCAGGTTATACCAGAAGCCGTACATATTTGAGAAGGCCACCACAAAACCTGATGATGAATTTGAATATCCTGCAATAATTATTGGCAGCATCATTATAGCCTGAGCGAATATTATCGGCATCACGCCTGCGGCGTTCACCTTAAGGGGGATGTATTGTCTTACGCCGCCGTACTGTTTGTTGCCGATAATCCTGCGTGCATACTGTACCGGTATCCTGCGCGTCCCCTGCACAAGGAGTATTGTGCCAAGAATAACGACGAACAGGAACACGAGTTCGACAACAAGTGCTATCAGTCCGCCTGCTCCGTTCATCCTGGCGCCGGCTTCGAAAATAAAGTTTGCCGGCATCCGGGCCACAATACCTATCATTATAATAAGCGAGATACCGTTTCCGATACCCTTATCGGTAATTTTCTCTCCCAGCCACATAACGAATATTGTTCCCGCGGTAAGAATGATCACTGATGATACCATAAAGAAGGTACCGGAAGTGATGAATGCGGTGGAGGGCAGAACATTATGAAGGTTATAAAGGTAGGTTGGAGCCTGAAGGATGAGAATGATGACAGTTAGGTAACGTGTGTACTGGTTCATTTTTCTTCTTCCGCTCTCTCCTTCCTTCTGAAGTTTCTGGAAATATGGGAAAACGATGCCGAGGAGCTGCACCACGATGGAGGCTGAAATATAGGGCATTATTCCCAGAGCAAAGATCGAAGCCTGCGAAAACGCACCTCCCGAGAACATATCGAGCAGACCCATTATACCTGAAGAGGTTTGTGTTCTTAAGTCCTGCAGCTGGGAAGGATCTATTCCGGGCAATGATACATATTTCCCGAGCCTGTAAATCATTATTATGCTCAGGGTATATAAAAGCCTTGCCCTCAGGTCTTCTATCTTAAAGATATTCTTTATGGTCTGTATCAGCCTCATCTGATTATATTTTTACAACAGTACCCTGGTTTGCTTTGATAGTGTCGGCAGCCTTCTGGCTGAAAGCGTGAGCATGAACCTCGATCTTTTTGCTTAGTTCGCCTTTTGCCAGGATCTTCACCTTTGCATTTTTAGATACCAGTCCTGCTGCTACAAGGGTTTGGATATCTATTTTATCAACATTAAGTTTCTCGGCGAGACTCTGTAATGTACTTACATTAATAGCCTTATATTCCACTCTGTTGATATTATTGAATCCGTATTTCGGGAGTCTTCTCTGGAGCGGCATCTGGCCGCCTTCAAATCCGATTTTTCTCTTGTATCCGGATCTTTGTTTGGCTCCTTTATGCCCTCTTGTGGAAGTGCCGCCTTTACCCGAACCCTGTCCTCTGCCGAGGCGTTTATTTTTCTTCACTGACCCTTTGGCCGGTCTCAAGTTGCTAAGATCCATAATTATAAATGGTATTATTCTGTTTAAATTTCTTCCGTTCTGACCAGATGTCTTACTTTTTCCACCATACCGAGAATCTGGGGAGTTGCTTCATGTTCAACGCTTTGGTTGAGCCTGTGAATGCCAAGTGCCTCCAGAGTTTTTCTCTGTCTCTCTGATCTTCTGTTTTTACTCTTTACCTGGGTGATTCTGATTTTTGCCATGGCATTTAGTTTCTAACCGTTAAATACTTTTTCAACTGGCACACCGCGCGATTCGGCTACGGCGAAAGCATCTCTCATCTGCAGCAGGGCTGCGATGGTTGCCTTGACCAGGTTATGAGGGTTCGATGACCCTTTCGATTTTGCGAGAACGTTCTTCACGCCCACGCTTTCGAAAACGGCACGCATTGCACCTCCCGCCTTTACTCCGGTACCTTCGGATGCCGGTTTGATGAAAACCTGTGCACCGCCGAATTTTGCGGTCTGCTCGTGCGGCACGGTTCCTTTAATGATGGGAACCTTAATGAGGTTCTTCTTGGCATCTTCAATTCCTTTTGAGATGGCTGTGGTTACCTCGCTGGCCTTTCCGAGGCCATGACCGACAATACCATTTTCATTACCCACAACCACAATAGCGGCAAAACTGAATGTGCGACCTCCCTTTGTGACTTTTGTCACTCTCTGAATACTGACGAGCCTGTCTTTAAGCTCTATATCAGTGGTTTTTACTTTTCTTATTCCCTCCATGATTCATTAGAATTTTAATCCACCTTCTCTTGCTCCGTCGGCCAGGGACTTAACCCTTCCGTGATACTGGTAACCGCCTCTGTCGAATACCACTTCCGATATTCCCTTTTCGCGGCATTTGGAGGCCAGCAGTTTGCCGACCAGAGAAGCCTGTTCTGTTTTTTTGATGCCGGTCTTGGATGCTACTTCTTTCTCCCTTGAACAGGCCGACAAAAGGGTGACTCCATTGATATCATCAATGAGTTGTGCATAAATCTGCCTGTTGCTGCGGAAAACCGAAAGCCTTGGTTTAAGGCTGGTCCCGTGCACTTTCCTGCGTATCCTCCGCCTTACCCTGGCTCTTCTTTCCAGTTTGCTTAATGCCATATCTTTAAAATTTCCTTATGTTAAACACTTGCTGATTTCCCGGCTTTTCTTCTGATATATTCCCCGACGAATCTGATTCCTTTACCCTTGAAAGGTTCGGGCGGACGGAGTGATCTAATTTTGGCCGCCACATGACCAATGAGCTGTTTGTCGATGCTGGTCAGGGTTATAACAGGATTACTTCTTCTTTCTGTCCTGGCCTCCACTTTGATTTCGTCGGGAAGCTGAATAATAATTTCATGAGAGAAGCCGAGGCTTAATTCGAGGTTCTGGCCTTTTGCCTCTGCCCGGTAGCCCACACCCACCAGTTCGAGTTCCTTTTTGTAGCCTTTCGACACTCCCTCAACCATGTTGGCGATAAGGGCTCTGTAGAGTCCATGGAGCGATTTGTGGTTTTTAGAATCGGAGGGTCTCTTAAGAACTACCTGGTTGTTTTCGACCTCCACCCTGATATCGGGGTTTATCTGCTGCCTTAACTGACCCAGCGGACCCTTAACAACGATGACATTATCATCGTCCACTGTGACGGTCACCTTTGCCGGCAGGTTAATTGGCAAGTTTCCTATTCTTGACATTTCCTCTCCTCCTCTTTTTTAATAAACGTAACAAATAATCTCTCCGCCGACGTTTTCTTTTCTGGCTTCCTTATCTGTCATAAGCCCCCTGGATGTGGAAATTATTGCGATTCCAAGTCCGTTCAGCACCCTGGGCATTTTTTCAACGTCGGTATATTTTCTTAGTCCCGGGCGGCTGATTCTGTGAATTGCCTTTATTGCGGGCCTTTTGTTTCTCGGGTGGTATTTAAGGGCGATCTTCAGGATTTTCTGCGGTCCTTCACCCTCAACGACCTTGTATCCGCGGATGTATCCTTTCTCAAGGAGTATCCTGGCTATCTCCGTCTTCATATTTGATGAAGGAGCTTCAACAACCTTATGGCCGGCCATTACGGCATTCCTTATTCTTGTAAGTAAATCTGCGATCGGCTCTGTCATGTTATTTACTGTTTCTTTTTTCCTTATTTTTAACTATTACCAGCTTGCTTTTCTTACTCCCGGGATAAGACCTTTCGAAGCCATCTCCCTGAAAGTGATTCTGCTGATTCCAAATTGTCTCATATAACCTCTTGGCCTTCCGGTAAGCTTGCATCTGTTGCGGAGGCGTATCGGGTTTGAATTTCTTGGAATGCGGCTTAATCCCACGTAATCCCCTTCAGCCTTCAGTTTTGCTCTTCTGGCGGCATATTTCTGCACCAGCCTGGCACGCTTTACCTCACGGGCCTTCATTGATTCCTTAGCCATATAATCAGTTTTTAACGTTTTTGAAAGGCAATCCGAAATATTTAAGTAGAGCAAGAGCTTCCTCGTCGCTTCTTGCCGTGGTTACAAATGTTATCTGCAATCCCATTATTTTTGCGACCTTATCGAGGTCTATCTCCGGGAATATAATCTGTTCCGTAATTCCGAGGGTATAATTTCCCCTGCCGTCGAAAGTCGGATTAATTCCCTTGAAGTCCCTGATTCTGGGAAGGGCCACATTAATAAGTCTCTGGAGGAATTCATACATACGGTCCTGCCGGAGGGTGACCATAATGCCTATCGGCATGTTTTTCCTGAGCTTGAAATTTGAGATGTCCTTCCTGGAATATGTTGCAACAGCCTTCTGTCCGGCTATATCGGTAATCTCCTTAAGTCCGGAATCGAGGATTTTCTTGTCGGCGATGGCAGCGCCCACTCCCTGGCTGATAACTATTTTTTCCAGCCTGGGTACCTGCATGACTGTTGTATAGTTAAACTCTTTCATCAAAGCAGGGATTATTTCCTCCCTGTATTTGGTTTTCAATTCGGGTGTATACATTACTTAATCTCCTCCCCTGATTTTTTTGCGTAACGAATCAATTTATTTTTTTCATTAAGCCTTCTTCCGATCCTTGTGGGTTTCCCTGAGGCAGGGTCGACCAGCATAAGGTTTGAAATATGCACGGGGGCCTCTTTCTTGAGGATTCCTCCCTGAGGGGCCTTGGCGTTTGGTTTGGTATGTTTCTGAACCATGTTAACGCCTTCCACAATAGCCCTGAGTTTATCCCTGTCAACTTCCAGTACCCGGCCTTTCTGTCCTTTCGACTCACCCGAGATGACTATCACGGTGTCGCCTTTCCTGATATGTAATTTTTTCTGCATCAGTTAGAATTTAAATGTTAAAGAACTTCAGGGGCAAGTGATACGATTTTCATATACTTATCGCGCAGTTCTCTGGCCACGGGGCCGAAGATACGTGTACCCCTTACCTCGTCGAGGTTTGTGAGCAGCACGACGGCATTGTCGTCGAACCTGATATAGGAGCCGTCGGGTCTCCTGATTTCCTTTTTGGTTCTTACCACGACAGCCCTGCTGACCATACCCTTTTTGGCTTCGCCCGATGGGATAGCACTTTTTACGGTAACTATTATTTTATCGCCCACAGTGGCGTATCGCTTTTTTGTACCGCCAAGCACCCTGATGCACAAGACCTCCCTGGCACCTGTGTTATCGGCTACATTCAATCTTGTTTCCTGCTGTATCATAATTACTTAGCTCTTTCAATTATTTCAACAAGTCTCCAGTTTTTATTTTTGCTCAACGGTCTGGTTTCCGCTATTCTGACAGTATCTCCGATTTTGCAGGAGTTTTCCTCATCGTGAGCCATCATCTTTTTTGTCTTGTTGACAAATTTTCCGTAAATCGGGTGTTTTACCTTTCTTTTAACGGCAACAACTATTGATTTGTCCATTTTGTTACTGACAACCACGCCGATTCTTTCTTTTCTGAGTTTCCTTTCCATGGCAGGTTCTGACTATTGATTTTTCTTATTCGACTCCCTTGTTTTGAGTTCCGTAAGGAGTCTTGCTATATTTTTCCTTGCCTCTTTAATCTTCTGGGGATTATCGATTGGCGAGATTGCATGATTAAGCTTCATGCGGGTAAGCATAAGTCTTTCCGAATCGAGTCGTTCGATAAGGTCAGCGGTGCTTAATTCTTTTATTTCCGACATTTTCATTGCCACACAATTTTATTCTTTAACATAATCATGCCTTACCACGAATCTGGTTTTAATAGGCAGTTTCTGAGCTGCGAGCCTGAGGGCTTCCTTTGCAACTTCAAAAGGCACACCTTCGGCTTCGATAAGGATACGACCGGGAGTAACGGGGGCGACGAATCCTTCGGGGGCACCCTTACCTTTTCCCATTCTTACCTCAGCCGGTTTTTTGGTTATCGGCTTATCGGGGAAAATACGGATCCATATCTGTCCTTCACGTTTCATATGCCTGGTTACGGCCTGGCGGGCTGCTTCGATCTGCCGTCCGGTAATCCATGCCGATCCGAGGGCCTTAATCCCGAAAGAGCCGAAAGAGAGTTGGTTACCTCTCTGGGCATTTCCTTTCATCCTGCCCTTCTGCTGCCTCCTGTATTTTGATTTCTTAGGTTGTAACATTGCCTGTTTACATTAATATGTTTGAATGTCTGCAGATTTTATTTCCTGGGTTTTCTTTTAAGGCCCTTTGCTTTTGCGTTTTTCGCCCCGATATTCGGGCTGAGGTCTCTTTTGCCGTAAATTTCGCCGTTGCAGATCCATACCTTAACCCCTATTAGGCCCACCTTGGTATGAGCTTCGCCGAGGGCATAATCGATGTCGGCCCTGAAAGTATGGAGGGGAATTCTGCCCTCCTTGTAAGTTTCGTTTCTGGCCATTTCAGCTCCGCCGAGGCGGCCCGAGATCACGACTTTTATTCCTTCAGCTCCCATTCTCATGGTTGAGGCTATAGCCATTTTTATTGCGCGCCTGTAGGAAATTTTTCCTTCGATCTGCCTGGCTATATTGTTTGCAACGATGCTTGCGTCGAGTTCCGGCCTTTTTATTTCATAAATATTGATCTGGACTTCTTTTTTAGTGATCTTCTTTAATTCTTCCTTGAGCTTATCCACTTCCTGACCGCCTTTTCCTATAATGATTCCGGGGCGTGCAGTGTTAACTGTGACAGTTATAAGCTTGAGAGTTCTTTCGATAACAATTTTGGATATGCTTGCTTTCGCAAGACGTGCATTGAGGTATTCCCTTATTTTGGTATCCTCTACCAGTTTGCCGGAGAAATCCTTTCCGCCGAACCAGTTTGAATCCCAACCTTTAATAATACCCAGCCTGTTGCTTATCGGATTAACTTTTTGTCCCATTTATTATGAGTTTGAGCTGTTTTCAATATTTTCATTATTGGCGCTGCCGAGCACGAGAGTTACATGATTTGATCTTTTTCTAATCCGGTAAGCTCTTCCCTGGGGCGCTGTCTGAAGTCTTTTAAGGCTGCGTCCGCCGTTAACGAAAATTTCCTTAACAAAGAGACCGCTCTCTTCCACCCTTGCACCTTCATTTTTCTGCTGCCAGTTTGAAATTGCCGAAAGCAGCAGTTTCTCGAGTTTTCTTGAAGCTTCCTGCTTGCTGAACTTTAGAATGTCAAGAGCCTTGTTAACTTCAGACCCTCTGATGAGGTCGGCCACGAGCCTCATTTTCCTGGGGGAAGAGGGGCAGTTTCTAAGTTCCGCCTGGTACAGGCTTTTCCTGGCCTCTTTAATTCCCTTTGCTCTGTTTCTTTTTCTTGCACCCATTGTGTGTATCTGTTTCAAAAAACACCATTATTATTTATTGCCGGAATGACCTCTGAAGGTACGTGTGGGGGCAAATTCTCCCAGTTTATGACCTACCATATTTTCGGTAATATAAACAGGTATGAATTTGTTTCCGTTATGTACGGCAACTGTATGCCCCACGAAATCGGGGGAAATTACCGATCTTCTCGACCAGGTTTTTATCACCGATTTCTTGCCGCTCTGGTTCATTTCCAGTACTCTTTTTTCAAGCTTAAAATCGATAAAAGGGCCTTTTTTAATTGATCTGCTCATAGCACCTTGTTATTTCTTTCTTCTTTCAACAATATATTTTGAGGAATACTTTTTCTTGTCGCGTGTTTTGTAACCCTTGGCAGGAACCCCTTTTCTTGACCTTGGGTGTCCGCCTGATGCTTTACCTTCACCGCCGCCCATCGGGTGGTCGATCGGGTTCATGGCGACACCTCTTGTTCTTGGTCTGCGTCCGAGGTTTCTTGACCGGCCTGCTTTACCTGATTTCTCGAGGTTATGGTCGGCATTGGAGACTGAACCCACGGTTGCCCTGCAGGAAGTGAGGACAAGTCTTGTTTCGCCTGAGGGGAGTTTCAGTGTGGCATATTTTCCCTCCCTTGCGATAATCTGTGCGTACGAACCGGCGCTGCGTGCCATTGCGGCTCCCTTTCCGGGTTTCAGTTCTATATTATGAACAACAGTACCCATAGGGAGGTCGCCGAGAGGCAGGGAGTTTCCGACTTCAGGGGGTACATTGCTTCCTGAAAGTATTTTCTGTCCTACCTGAAGGCCGTTTGGTGCGATAATATATCTTTTCTCTCCGTCTTCATAAACCACAAGGGCTATTCTTGCCGACCTGTTGGGGTCATATTCTATGGTTTTCACAGTACCGGGGACGCCATCCTTGTTTCTCATGAAATCGATGATACGGTACATTCTTTTATGACCGCCGCCCCTGTATCTCATAGTCCTCTTTCCGTCGGCATTTCTGCCTCCTGTTTTCTTCAATGGCTGAATCAGGGATTTTTCGGGTACAGTGCTGGTGATATCATCAAAAGCACTGATAATCATGTGTCTCTGGCCTGGTGTAACAGGCTTTAGTTTTCTTACTGCCATTTTAAATATTGCTATAGAAGTCTATCGTATTTCCTTCGGCCAGTGTCACAACCGCTTTTTTCACGGCCGATGTTCTGCCTTTTACTGCACCTGATTTGGTATACCGGGTTTTAACTTTTCCGGCATAACGCATGGTATTAACTGTTTCAACAGTGACGCCGTACAGTTCCTCCACGGCCTTTCTGATCTGGAGTTTATTGGCTTTTCTGTCGACAATAAACCCGTACCGGTTGAATTTCTCTCCCTGGCTGTTCATTTTTTCAGTCACTATGGGCCTGATAAGTACGCTCATCTTTTTTCCGGTTTCTAGTTTTTAAAATTCTGCTGCAAAACGTCAACTGCGCTCTCTGCAAGTATCAGTGTTGAAGCATTTAATATTTTGTATGTCGTTAATTCACTGACAGTTACAACTTCAACGCCCTGCAAATTACGAGAGGACAAATATATATTTTTATTTTGTTCCGGTAAAACATAAAGTGATTTTTTATCGGAAACCTGCAGATTATCGCTGATTTTCCTAAACTCTTTTGTTTTGGGATTTTCGATATTGAAATCTTCCAGAACGATAATGCTGTTTTCAGAGGCCTTATACGAAAGGGCCGATTTTCTGGCAAGCTGTTTAACTTTTTTGTTAAGTCTGAAGCTGTAGTCTCTTGGTTTGGGGCCGAATATTCTTCCGCCACCTCTGAAGAGAGGGTTCTTAATATCGCCGAAGCGGGCGCTGCCCGTACCCTTCTGGCGTTTCAGCTTGCGTGTACTGCCGGTCACTTCGCCCCGTTCCTTCGATTTTGCCGTACCCTGCCTGTTGTTGGCCATGTACTGTCTGGTATCGAGGTAGATGGCATGATCATTGGGTTCAATGCCAAATATTTCATCGTCGAGGGTGACTTTTCTGCCCGTCTTTTTTCCCTCAATGTTATAAATGCTTAATTCCATCACTTAGTAATTATTACGTAACCACCTTTTGGACCGGGAACTGATCCCTTAACTATCAAAATATTTTCTTCAGGTATAAGTTTCATTACCCTGAGGCTAATAGCTTTTACCTTCTGATTTCCCATTCGTCCGGCCATTCTCATACCCGGGAGCACTCTTGAAGGGAATGATGATGCGCCGAGAGAACCGGGAGCTCTTCCCCTGTTATGCTGTCCGTGGGTTTGTCCGCCCACTCCGCCGAAGCCATGTCTTTTAACAACACCCTGGAAGCCTTTTCCTTTTGTCCAGCCGCGCACGTCGACAAAACTGTCGGGGCGGAAGAATTCAGCCGTGATAACCTCTCCAAGTTTCACCTGGCCCTCTTCAAAACCCGTAAATTCAATTACTTTTCTGCGCGGTGTTGTGCCTGCTTTTTTGAAATGTCCGAGTTCAGCGCCGGGAGTGTTCTTTTCTTTCTTATCATCAAACCCGAGCTGTACGGCATTATAACCGTCTTTTTCGACAGTTTTTATCTGTGTAACGACACACGGGCCGGCCTGCAGAACGGTACATGGAACATTCTTCCCGTTTTCGTCGAAAAGGGAGGTCATTCCAACCTTTTTACCAATTAATCCCTGCATATTCTTGAATTTTTACCTGTTTCACACTTTTATTTCCACCTCAACGCCGCTGGGCAGTTCGAGCTTCATGAGAGCGTCGATTGTTTTGGGCGTTGAGCTATAAATATCGAGAAGTCTCTTATATGAAGAGAGCTGGAACTGTTCTCTCGATTTCTTGTTCACGAAGGTTGAACGGTTTACCGTGTAAATCCTCTTATGCGTTGGCAGGGGTATAGGGCCGCTGACTACTGCACCGGTCGATTTCACGGTTTTTACGATCTTCTCTGCTGATTTATCCACCAGATTATGATCATAAGATTTAAGTTTAATACGAATTTTCTGACTCATATCAAAGTATTTTACCTTTTGTTATTTCCACTATTTTCTTTGCCAGTTCCATCGGCACCTCTTCGTAATGGCTGAATTCCATTGTTGATGTGGCTCTTCCCGATGTTATTGTTCTAAGTACGGTTACGTATCCGAAGTTTTCGGCGAGGGGCACCTTTGCCTTGATAACTCTCGACCCTGCCTTGGTTTCCATTCCTTCAATCTTGCCTCTCCGCCTGTTGAAATCGCCAATTATATCGCCCACATATTCTTCAGGAGTAACAACTTCGGCCGACATTACCGGTTCGAGCAGAACGGGGTTACATTTAACGGCAGCTTTCCTGAAAGCCTGGCGGGCAGCTATTTCAAAAGAGATCGAATCGGAATCTACCGAATGGTATGAACCATCCTTCAGAACCACCTTAAGCGACTCCAGGGGGAATCCTGCAAGCGGTCCGTTGGCCATGGCTTCCCTGAAACCTTTTTCGATGGCGGGGATAAATTCTTTGGGGATATTTCCGCTTCTTACCTCATTGACAAACTGAAGTCCCTTAACACCGTCGTCGGCAGGCATAAGTTCCACCTGTATATCTGCAAATTTTCCTCTGCCGCCGGTCTGTTTTTTAAACACTTCCCTGTATTCGACCGGGGTAGTGATAGCTTCCTTATAGGCTACCTGGGGCACACCCTGGTTGCATTCAACCTGGAATTCCCTTCTGAGGCGGTCGATAAGTATCTCGAGGTGAAGTTCCCCCATCCCCTGAATAACTGTCTGTCCGCTGTCGGGATCGATCTTGACCTGGAAAGTGGGGTCTTCTTCTGCAAGTTTATTAAGGGCCACCGACAGTCTTTCAAGGTCTGCCTGTGTTTTTGGTTCGACTGCCACTCCGATGACGGGTTCGGGGAAATCCATTGATTCGAGCATCACAGGCTTATGGATCGCGCAAAGGGTGTCGCCGGTTCTGAGATCCTTGAATCCCACCCCTGCACAAATGTCGCCTGCCTCTGCACTTTCAACAGGTGTCTGTTTGTTTGCATGCATTCTGAAAAGCCTGTTGATCCTTTCCCTTTTTCCTGTTCTTACGTTTAAAACTGTATCGCCCGATTTCAGGGTTCCTGAATATATTCTCATAAAAACCAGTCTGCCCATGTACGGATCGGTGGCTATTTTAAATGCAAGTGCGGCAAGAGGTGCGTCGTTATCGGGTTCTCTTACCACTTTATCTCCTGTTCTGGGGTCGGTTCCTTCGACAGATCCTACATCAAGGGGAGAAGGGAGGAATTTGATCACTGCATCGAGCAGTTTCTGTATTCCTTTGTTTTTGAAGGCTGCCCCGCAGAGTACCGGCACTGCATGTCCCGATATTGTGCATTTCCTGAGGGCATCGATTATTTCCTGTTCGGTTATTGAATGATGGTCTTCGATATATCGTTCGAGGATGGTATCGTTTACGTCGGCCAGAGATTCGACCATAATGCTTCTCCAGTGTTCAGCCTCCCCGAGGATATCGGAAGGCATCTCAATTTCCCGGTAAACTGAACCGAGCGATGAGTCATCGTCCCACACTATAGCCTTCATGTTTATAAGGTCGACAACCCCTGCGAAGTATTCTTCGGCGCCGATGGGTATCTGGACCGGGACCGGTTTGGCGCCAAGTTTATCGTGAATCTGCTGAACCACTCCGAAGAAATCTGCGCCAGGCCTGTCCATTTTGTTTACGAAGGCTATTCTCGGGACGTGGTATTTATTTGCCTGCCGCCACACGGTTTCGGACTGAGGTTCTACACCGCCGACTGCACAGAAAACAGCAACGGCGCCGTCGAGCACCCTGAGGGATCTTTCAACCTCGACAGTAAAATCCACATGGCCCGGGGTGTCGATTATGTTTATTTTATAATCTTCATTTCCCCATTTCCAGTAAGTGGTTGTTGCAGCCGATGTGATTGTGATTCCCCGCTCCTGTTCCTGAACCATCCAGTCCATCTGGGCATTGCCGTTATCGACCTCACCGATGCGGTGTGTACGACCCGTATAAAAAAGGATACGTTCGGTCGTGGTTGTTTTCCCCGCGTCGATGTGGGCCATAATGCCGATGTTTCTGGTATATTTCAGGTTTTTGTCCATTACTTCCGTGCTTTCTCAGGTATTCTGCATCAGAATCTGAAGTGGGCAAAAGCTTTATTAGCCTCGGCCATTCTGTGGGTATCCTCTTTTTTCTTGAAAGCGCCGCCTTCATTATTGTATGCTGCCATTACTTCGGAAGCCAGCTTTTCGGCCATTGAATGGCCCGGGCGCTTGCGGGCGAAGAAGATCATGTTCTTCATGCTTATGCTCACCTTGCGGTCGGGTCTTATCTCCATCGGAACCTGGAAAGTTGCACCACCCACCCTGCGGCTTTTTACTTCAACCTGGGGCGTAATATTCTCGAGTGCCTGCTTCCAGATATCGAGCGGAGATTTACCCTCCTCCTTTATCTTTTCGCCGATAATTTCAAGAGAGTCATAGAAAATCTTATAGGCAACTGTTTTTTTACCGTTAAGCATCAGGTTATTCACGAACCTGGTAACATACGGATCGTTGAATTTCGGATCCGGTGCCAGTATTCTCTTCTTTGCTCTTGTCTTTCTCATTTTATTTTGTGTCTTAAACTTTTTAAAAACGAACCTTTTTCAGGGCCTGCAAACCGGTTATTTTATTTCTTGGGTCTTTTTGTTCCGTACTTTGAGCGTCTCTGGTTGCGGCCGTCAACACCTGATGTGTCGAGAGTACCCCTGACAAGGTGATATCTTACTCCGGGCAAATCCTTAACCCTGCCGCCCCTCATGAGAACTATTGAGTGTTCCTGAAGGTTATGTCCTTCGCCGGGTATGTATGCATTAACCTCTTTCTGGTTTGTCAACCTTACCCTGGCAACTTTTCTCATGGCAGAATTCGGCTTTTTGGGGGTTGTGGTGTAAACCCTCACGCAAACGCCTCTGCGCTGCGGGCACGAATCGAGAGCCGGAGCCTTACTTTTGTCCACCAGCTTTTTCCTGCCTTTTCTGACTAACTGCTGTATTGTCGGCATATATTCAACTGTTTAGTTTATGTTTCTTACCCGAAAAACGGGCTGCAAAGGTATTAATTAATTTTATTATTATCCAAGTTGTCATTCAAAAAAATCGTAACATTCCGCTCCCATGAGTTTTTCCCTCACGAGATGCCTTTACAGTTTTTTTTATGTTACTTACTTGTGTAAGTCTTCTTCAGGTTCCTTCCCGACATTTCCCGGATGAATTCTTTTGTAAACTTACCCGGAAGGGAAACACCGGTACTCCTGTTCCTTAAAAAACCGGTGCAAAGAAAATAAAATTTCCGGAATAATAACACACCGGCAGGTCAGATTTATAAAAATTATTAATTTTGTCCCCTCATTTAAGCAGATATTATATCTATTGTATAACAAATAACAGAACTTCAGGATGAAAACCTACCAGACTGACCAGGTGAAAACCATTTCACTTATCGGAAACTCAAATTCAGGAAAAACCACGCTTGCCGAGGCAATGCTTTTTATAGGAGGGGTAACAGACCGCAGGGGCACAGTTGAAGCAAAAAACACCGTTTCAGACTACCGCCCGGCAGAGCATGAAAGCGGCAACTCAATATTCTCAAGTGTTCTTTACACTGAATTTCAGAATAAGAAAATAAATATACTCGACACTCCCGGACTTGATGATTTCTGCGGCGGTGTAATATCATCCCTGTTTGCATCCGACTGTGCAGTTATGCTGATAAATGTTCAGAACGGGGTTGAAGTGGGAACCGAAATTCATTTCCGCCACGCGGAAAAACTTCATAAACCGATAATAATGGCTGTCAACGGTCTCGATCACGAAAAGGCAAATTTTGAGAAATCGATCGAGATGATGAAGGAGAGACTCAGCAGCGATGTGGTTGTCATTCAGTATCCCGTAAACGAAGGGACCGGATTCAACGCTGTTATTGACATCCTGAAAATGAAGATGCTGAAGTACGGTAAGGATGGAGGAAAAGCTGAAGTTCTCGAGATACCCGACGACCAGAAAGAGAGGGCTGCCGACCTGAGGTCGCAGCTTGTGGAAAAAGCCGCAGAGGCTGACGAATCGCTGATGGAGCTTTTCTTTTCAAGCGAAACCCTTTCAGAAGCAGATGTCAGAAAGGGCATCGCAAAAAGCCTGATAGCAAGATCTCTCTTCCCGGTTTTCTGCATTTCGGCCAAAAACAACATCGGGGTCGACGACCTCATGGATTTTATTGTCACCGAGGCTCCTTCCGTAACCGACATGCCCGGCCCGCTTAACAGCAAGGGACAGGAGGTTAAACCAAATCCGGCCGGCCCGGCTTCCGCTTATGTGTTCAAATCCTCAATTGAGGAACATATCGGTGAAATAAACTATTTCAGGGTTTACTCGGGAAAAATTACAGAAAACATCGACGTAATCAATACTTCAAACGGAACCAAGGAAAGACTTTCCCAGTTGTACGTCTGTGCAGGAAAAAACAGAACAAAAGTATCAGAACTTAACACCGGTGATATCGGCGCTGTTGTAAAGCTGAAAAACACCAGGATGAACCATACACTGAATGCACCCGGAAACGACTGGACATACAAGGGTATAGAATTCCCCGACCCCAAGTTCCGGACAGCCATCAAGCCCCAGTCGGAAGGAGATGATGAAAAGCTGGGCGAGGCTCTTTCCAAAATGCATATGGAAGATCCGACAATCATTGTTGAGTATTCAAAAGAGCTTAAACAGATCATCATTTACGGGCAGGGAGAGTACCACCTTAACATCCTGAAATGGCACCTTGACAATATTTATAAAATACCTACAGTCTTCAACCCTCCCAAGATTCCTTACCGGGAAACAATTACCAAAGCCGCACAGGCCGACTACAGGCACAAAAAGCAGAGCGGCGGCGCCGGACAGTTCGGTGAAGTGCACATGATTATCGAGCCTTATACGGAAGGGTCTTCCGAATCGACAATGATGAAAATAGCCGGCAAGGAGTATAAACTCTCCATCCGCGACAAGGAAGAGATTGAACTGTCGTGGGGCGGCAAACTGGTTTACGTAAACTGCATCGTGGGAGGTTCAATCGATGCAAGGTTTATGCCTTCAATATTAAAAGGTATAATGGAAAAGATGGAGGTAGGCCCGCTCACCGGATCGTATGCGAGGGATATCAGGGTTTACGTTTACGACGGCAAGATGCACCCGGTCGACTCCAACGATATCTCCTTCAGGCTGGCCGGCCGGAACGCCTTCAGCATGGCTTTTAAAAATGCTGCTCCGAAGATTCTCGAACCTATCTACGA
>ERZ795052.275-NODE-275-length-80100-cov-10.165519_pt1 | contig 80100 bp, 76 predicted proteins | sample MGYA00375136_ERZ795052 | MGnify/ENA primary metagenome ERZ795052 (study PRJEB30181, sample SAMN05720156) | activated sludge metagenome | isolation source: Anaerobic digester | place: Japan | collected 2015-05-26 ...
CATGAAATCAGCCCCTCTGCTCTCTCAGCAAAGGGGCTTTTTCGACAGACTGAACCAGCCCCCGAAGGGGCTGGCTTTACATTTAGTATTCGTTTGCAAGCAGCATTGTGCTATGGTCACCGTCATCGATGATATACACCTTTTCGAGTATTGGCTTCTCGGTTGGGAGCAGGTACACTTTCCGATATTCCGGTTCCTCGCTCCTGTGAGTGATACTCTGCATATTTCCGACCTGTTCTAAGTCAAAGATTTGCAGATAATTGCGTGGTTCTAGGAGCTGGTCGATACACGCCCACATGAACAATTGCAGTTCAATAGGGATAGTATCATCAACTCCACGACTGAGGTAACGCTTATTGTTGAACATAGTTTTCTCCTTTCGCAGTATTTCGATGATAATAGCTATCATCAAGGTAATAATGTATATCTACAAAAAGAGAAAAATCGGGGAAAGCAGTAAATGGTAAAAAATTCAATTGAATTATGAAATAATTATTATTTCATAATAATTATATATATTTACAAAATCAAATTAATAGAAAATGGCGGCACATTGCTGTGCCGCCGTGAGCATCTGTTGTCCCTTATATAATTATACAAACCTAGTTCTTCTTGTGCAGATAAGAAGAATCAATTCATTTTTTCAATCAGAAGCCTTCGCATAAGCACCATATCGAATGCATCAAGATGGTCGTCCTTACATAGATCGGCGTTCTTCCAGTTGCTAAGAGTTATGGTTCTGCCAAGTAGGAAGTTCTGGAGTGCTACAGCATCTGCTATACTAATTGTGCCATCATTATTAACATCACCGTATTTGGGTTCGGCAGGCACTTCATCAAGGGCGACAAATTCGTAACCGAAATTATTTGCATATGCCTCGGCGGTCGAGCCTGTGTAGCTTTTTATTATGCCATTGAGTGTATTTATAGAATTATAGATTTTACATTCAGGATTAAGAATAGTTATTGATTTAATTGGGCAACTAGCAAACGCTGATTTACCAATACTTGTAACAGAAGCTGGGATAGTTATTGATTTGAGATTTATACACCCGCAAAACGCTGCTTCGCCAATCTCTTTAACAGAATCAGGAATTTTAACAAATTCGAGGCTGTAACAACTATTAAATGCACTATCTCCAATGTCTGTAACAGTATCAGGAATTATAACAGATTTTAGGTTCACACAGCTATCAAATACTCTATTTCCAATGTTAGTAATGCCTTCGTTAATTACAACTTTTTCTATTAATTTAGCATTATCTAAAAAAGAGCGTTTTTTCAGATTTCCCGTACCACTGATATTCAATGTGCCATAATAATCGAGAGTCCATGACAGGTTTTCGTCGCAGGTACCTCTGTCAATAATCATTGAAGATGATTCTTCAATGGCTTTAAACTTGTAGCCATAGTAGTTTGCGTAAGACTCAGCAGTTGAGCTCTTGAAGCCTATAATTGTCCCGTTATAAGCACCTTTGCGAGTAGAAAAATCAAATGAATCGCAAATAGTGCTGTCTCTACGATTTATTTTGCACTCAGGATTCAGAATGGTAATTGAACTAAGATCTGTACAACATTTAAACGCATATTCTGCAATGCTTGTAACAGAATCAGGAATTATTATTGACTTGAAAGCGCAACAAGTAAACGCCTCTGCGCCAATACTTGTAACAGAATCTGGAATAGTTATCGATCTGAGGCTTGTGCAGTAAGAAAACGCCTCTGTGCCAATACTTGTAACAGAATCAGCGATAGTTGCTGATTCAAGGTTTGTACAGTAAGAAAACGCACCATTACCTAATTTTGTAACTCCATTTTTGATTATTACACTCTTAACATTCAACCCCCAATCATAATTGTTATAATTAACAATTTCACCATTACCTGTAATAACAAGAGTTCCCTCATCATCAAGCGTCCATGTAACATTTTCGCCACAGGTGCCGCTGTCAATTATTTCAACTGCACTTGCGATCAGCGGTGCAAAATCCTCATCCGAAAGTGAATTTGCTATCGCAGGCAGAATAAGCATAACGCTCAGGGATATTGCTGTTATGTTTTTGAATGCCATACTATCAGCTCCTTCTGTTAAATAGTCTTTCCTCAAATCATAAATACTCATTGAAAAAGGAGAATCAATTCATTTTTTCAATCAGAAGTCTTCGCATAAGTACCATATCGAATACATCAATGCGGTTATCCTTACATAGATCAGCGTTCTTCCAGTTGCCAAGAGTTTTTGTCCTGCCAAGTAGGAAGTTTTGTAGTGAAACTAAGTCTGCAATGCTTACAGTACCATCACAATTAATATCTCCGGGAGTATCAATTGATGTGTCAAAGACTATGAACTCTCGGTTGTATTTTTTTGCATATGCTTCCGCAGTTGAATTCTTATATCCGTATATCACAACATCGCCTGGAACCGTATAAACGCTGTTGGGCAAAACGCATTTAGGATTCATAAATGCTACAGATTTACAATTTCAACAAGAGTTATCGAACCACGCACACTCCAGAACCGCTTCAAATCTATACTGAAAAAAGCCAATTTGCCGTCAGTAACGTACCACAGCCTCCGTCATATGTTCGCCACAAATTGCCTTCAAGCAGGCTTTGATATAAAGACGCTTTCCGAGATATTAGGTCACGCGAGCGTTGAAACTACGCTGAACAGATACGTTCATAGCTCAATGGAGCGTAAAGCGTACTGTATGAGCCTTATCGCTCCTGCCGCTTAAAGTTTATTAGACGTCAATATTCTCGTCAACAGCAACGCCTAAAGCGGCGATATATGGCGAAAAACGGACGGAGTTACTTGAATTATATAAATTTGCGGTGATTTTTATGCCTGCCGAATTGGCGTGACGTTTCTCGCTCTTTATAATATTGCACTCTATGCAATATATATTGTAGCATATCAAATTCATATTGTCAATCATCTATGGTAGAATATTTTCATAGGACGGTGACACTATGAAAGAAAAGTATTATGATAAATATAGAACAATCGGCTTGAAGATAAGCTATTACCGTAAGCTCCGCGGACTAACACAGGAACAGCTCGCAAAAAAAATCAACAAGAATCTCGCATTCATCGGAGCAGTTGAAGCTCCCAATGTGAACAGGACTGTATCTCTTGATACGCTGTTCGATATAGCCGAAGCTCTTGACGTTCCTCCGTATAAGTTTCTTACTGAAGATGAATAAAAACGCGCCCCGCTGTTACGCTCGAAATGAACGTAATGGCGGGGATTATTTGTTGATATTGGACTCATTGGTTAATGACATAATCAGTTGGTCATATTAGCATCCATATCTCCGATTTATATACTATTTATATCTGCAAACAGCACCAAACAGCGGCTCCCCCGAGGGGAGCCCATAAATAATCACGTTGCTGTCGGTGTATTGGGAGTAGATTTTGAGCATTAGTTTTCCTTGTTTTACTTATTCTTTTTAGTTTTTTTCTCTAAACCGAGTTTCTTGGCATCCTCGTACTTTATGACACATTTACAGAAGTTTCCAGTCAGATTGTGAATGAACATACCTAATTCAAAAAGCTCTTTGGATCCGCTGTGATAGAGCTTACCGGTTTTCAGATTAACAGTGTTCAATATAATATGAGCGTGATAATCGGAATGTCCCTGATTTTCCTTATGAACCACCGTGATCAACTGATAATCAGGTGCAAAGAACATAGCTATCTTTTGGGTTAAAGCACAAGCAGCCTCAGCAGTTCGCACCGTTTTGTTATCATACGACACAACGAAGTGCATTACCGGATTATCGCCGGTCTTTCCGTAGTATTCTTTAACAACGTACATCTCTTGATAAGTATATATATCTTTTATTTCACTTACGCCGTATCCTCTTATCTCAACCCGCAATTCGCCAGGTTCAAGTTTCTCCTTATATGCATAGGCGACGCAGTATTTAAAATATCCAGCTCCGTCACCGTTGTCAGTTATTCTCTTCTGCGTTAAAATATCCACAACTCATGCGCCTCCTTAGCAAGGGTTTTAGCGTGTTGTGTTGAATAAATCGCCATTAATCTTATAGCGTGATTGGCGAAGTCCTGGAACTTAGCCAGCTTCTCCGGCGTAATACTTGTGTTATGATGTCTGAGACGTTCGTTCATTACCGCATTAGGTGAAATACCGCGTTCTTTCGCCTCCTGTTCGATGTCATTTGCTGTTGCTTCCGACATCAATACCGTTTTGCGAACAGTCTTTAACTCTTCTGGTTTTCTCATATAGATCTTCCTTTCGTATACTATTATTTAATATAAAGCAGAAGCAAGTACACTCAGTGGATAGCTGAGGGAGGAATGAGTGGAATCAGAATGGATCGGTGCAGTTGGAATGGTCAAATGTACTGGAACATCCGATGCTGGTACGAACTGGTTGAAGGATACTTGATACTACACTCAGGACAATACATAGTGAGAATGGATCAAACGCCCATGACACAGCACCATCACTCCATGTATTCTTAGATTAACCTCTCAGAAGAATCCTGTGAGTATACAGGTCGCTTTCGCTCTATATTATCATATAGTAATACATTTTACAAAAAAACATCATACAATAAGGCTGCCCGAAAGGGCAGTTCTCTCTAAATTTTTGAAAAGCAACATTTGGAGGAAGTAATCCAGCTATATGTGGAATACAACGCAATGAGTTATTAAAAACCGGCTATAAATCGGCAAATACATTGATTTCAGATTATGGAGTAAACAAGCTGTCATTACGAAGAATAGCCTTATATCTGCTATGGATTATGTATAAAGGAAACGATATATCAGCTGCTATTATATGCCATTACAACATTTACGTCTATTTATTCCGTGTGGAATTTCGTGTGGAATAGGTTTGAAAAACGCCTATTTTACGTGCATTTTGTTTCGACTCTCTGAAAGAGCCTTCAATTCACAAACAAAAAGAAAAATGGCTGAATCACGCTATTCTACGCGATACAGCCATTCTTCTCATTTACCATTATGGCGGACAGAGAGGGATTCGAACCCTCGATACGCTATTAACGTATACACGAGTTCCAGTCGTGCGCCTTAGACCAGCTCAGCCATCTGTCCATAATATATGGAGACTTAACAAGAAGTCTCCGTGGTGCGAGTGATGGGACTTGAACCCATACGTCTCTCGACACACGCCCCTCAAACGTGCCTGTCTGCCTATTCCAGCACACTCGCATTACTAATATATTATACTACTTTGACACGCAGAAGTCAAGGGGAAAATAAAAATAATTTATATTTAACTTTTATTGACTGAAAAAAATGAGGACTGTTAAAAATATATAAAATTGGTATGTAAACAGCAGAAATAGTATTATCAAGTGACGAAATGCGTAAAAGAGCCGATATTCCGACAAATGATGTCAGAGCTGCTACTTGAAAAAAACTGAAAATGGTGTAAAATATAATCGTAGGAAAAAGAGAAGGAGCAAAAACAATGGAAAAAGAAACAATTAAAGTACTTGTCGGGGACGACACAGCGGAGAAGGGAGTACACATAGCATCCGAGCTTCGGGATGCAGGGATGTACGCCTACACACGAAGGAACAGAGGAGAAACGATAACAAAGTCGATAATCAGCGATAAACCTGATGTGGTGATACTTGATCTAACGCTGAGTGACACAGATGCCCTTACGCTGATTCATTCGTTAAGGGAGGAAGCTGACGAAACGCCTGCATTCATAGTCATGTCCGATCTGGACAACAGGTTCATTGAAAAGCAGGTATTGAGCAGCGGTGCGTCATATTATCTTACGAAGCCTTACACTGCTGAGGAACTTGCGGGAATAGTTAGTTCGCTTGCTGACAGAAATACAGAGGGCAGAAAGAAGGATATCGAGCTTATGGTAACGGATGTTATACGTCGGGTAGGGATGCCTGCGAACATAAAGGGATACTACTATTTGCGTTCGGCGATAATGAAGGCTGCGGACAACCGATACATACTTGAAGGGGTTACCAAGAACCTGTATCCTGCGGTAGCGAAGCAGTTCAACACCACATCTGCAAGGGTTGAAAGAGCGATGCGACATGCGATAGAGACAGCGTGGGTGAAGTGCGGAATTGAAGGCTTTATCGAGACATTCGGGTGTCCGTTCATGTCAGAAAGGGACAGACCGACAAATTCCGAGTTCATAGCGCTTGCGGCGGATAAACTTCGTCTGGATATGAGGGCAGGGAACTGAATCTGAACAGGTAAGTGGTTAATTTCGGTAAATAAATGTTAGTTTTAAAAGGGTGTGAATTGAATTGAATATACTAATGGGAAAGAAGGTCCCCGACTAACATAAGCGGTCGGGGATCGTTTTATTTATGTAGAACTTTCCGAAGCAGGACATGCAGTCCGTCAGTTAGGCTGACCGACACGGTGGCGGAGGTTATCCTCCTTAAGCTGACGTCCCTCTGCGATAAGGCGGCACATTTCCTCGGAGTCCTTTTCTTTCAGTGCCTTGCTGTACTTATTGAGGTTCTCGATGAGAGTATCAAGCTCGTAGAGGAGGTTTTCGCGGTTCTGCATAAAGAGGTCCGTCCACATTTTCTCGTTCATGGTAGCGATACGAGTCATATCCTGGAAGCTTCCGCCGCTGAATCCGCATTCAAGGCGGAGTTCGGGACTCTTTACGTAAGCGCTTGAAACTATGTGAGCCAGCTGGGAGGTATAAGCTATCATTTTGTCGTGGTTTTCGGGAGTAGTCACAACTATCTTGCCTGCACCTATCTCTGCGGCGAGACTGCGGAGAGTCTCAACGTCCCCGGGAAGGCTGTCCTCGTCGGGAGCGATGATGAAGTTGGCTTTCTGGAAGAGGTCAGCGAAGCTGTTGTGATATCCGCCGAACTCCTTGCCTGCCATAGGATGTATGCCGACATAGCGCATACCGTTTTCGGCGGCGAGTTTTTTTATCCTCTCGGAGAAAGCGCCCTTGATGCCGCAGACGTCGGTAATCAGGGTATTTTTGTCCATACGGCTTATGTTTTCGCGGAGGTATTTTTCGGTAGCGTCGGGGAAGAGCGCCATGATGACGAGGTCGAAGCCGCTGAAATCGCCGTTGAACGAGTCGTCCACAGCGACATCACGGAGAGCCGCAAATTCGATATCCTGTTTCAGGTCGGAGCCGACTACGAAGTGGTCGGTATATTTTTTCATTGCCTTACAGAGCGAACCGCCGATGAGTCCGAGACCGACAACGAGTATTTTCATAAAGAAACACACCTTTCAGAGAAATATATACATAGTATATCACTTTAAAAGGGAAAAGTCAACCCGATCATTCAGTTGTCAGAAAGCATTGTAGGGAACGCTGCCCTCGGCGTTCTTTTCAGAAACCAGAAAGCAGAAACCAGAAAGCAGTAGGGGCGCTTTCCGAGCGCCCTCAAATAACTGTATAATTATGACGAAACGATCGTAGGGGCTGCCTTTGGCAGCCCGCATAATCCAATATATATGGTTACCAATAACGGGCTGCCAAAGGCGGCCTCTACAGGGTATCAGGGGGACAGTTAATTGTACGTGTTCCAATGGGCGAGCGGAACTCGCCCCTACATCAACCAACGAAAAAAAGATTGTAGGGAACGATGCCCTCGGCGTTCCTTTCAGAAATCAGAAACCAGAAATCAGAAAGCAGTAGGGGCGCTTTCCGAGCGCCCTCAAATAATTGTATAATTATGACGAAACGATCGTAGGGAACGCCGCCCTCGGCGTTCCTTTCAGAGATCAGAAACCAGAAATCAGAAAGCAGTAGGGGCGCTTTCCGAGCGCCCTCGAATAACTGTATAATTATGACGAAACGATCGTAGGGGCTGCCTTTGGCAGCCCGCATAATCCAATATATATGGTTACCAATAACGGGCTGCCAAAGGCGGCCTCTACAGGGTATCAGGGGGACAGTTAATTGTACGTGTTCCAATGGGCGAGCGGAACTCGCCCCTACATCAACCAACGGAAAAAACGATTGTAGGGACTGCGATTCGCCGTCCGTTTAATCCGTATTTACATTATACATGCGGACCGCCAAAGGCGGCCCCTACAGGGTATAAGGGGGGCAGTTAATTGTACGTGTTCCAATGGGCGAGCGGAACTCGCCCCTACATCAATTAACGAAAAAAAGATTGTAGGGACGGCGATTCGCCGTCCGTTTTCATCCGTATTTACATTATACATGCGGACCGCCAAAGGCGGCCCCTACATGGTATCAGGGGGACGGTTAATTGTACGTTTACCACAATTATGCATTACGAATTGATTTTCACTGCCTAACTGTACGGGGAAAATAAATGCAAAAAAACTCTTTAAAAAAGCGGCGAAGTGTGATATAATGAATGGCAGAGCATTCATTATATTTTTATTTAAAAGCCCTTGCAGATACGCAGATCAGAGATCTGCTCCCTGCATATCGGGCAATTATATCATATCGCTTCGCTTATATGATATAATAGAATGAAAAGCAAAAATAATTCTATCGGAGGTAAAAATGAGAATACGTCATAAACCATGGGCAAAGCCTGAACTGGAGGCATGTCCGTTTTATATAGCTCAGCCTGCTGAGCAGAAGGGCAACTGGTGCGGACTCTTTCAGCATCCCGAAAGACCGCTTTATGTAGAGCTGGGATGCGGTAAGGGAGGCTTTATCTCTCAGGCTGCACCTGCACATCCCGAGGTCAACTTCGTCGCAATGGACATAAAGAACGAGATGCTGGTGCTGGCAAAGCGCAAGCTTGAAGCGGCGTACAAGGAAAAGGGGACTGCTCCCGACAATGTCCGCATAGCTATCCAGAATATCGAGCGCCTTGAATTGGCTTGGGACGAGAATGACCGTGCGGACCGCATCTACATCAATTTCTGCAATCCGTGGCCTAAGAAGAAGCACAAGAAGCGCCGTCTCACTCACACCCGTCAGCTTCTTAACTACAAGAAGTTCCTGAGAGGTGAACTGTGGTTCAAGACCGATGATGACGAGCTGTTCGACGAGTCCTTCGAGTACTTTGCAGAGGCAGGCTACAGGATAAAGTTCAGCACCCGTGACCTGCACAGCGAAACAGGTATCGAGAACTTCATCACAGAGCACGAGAATATGTTCACAGAGGAAGGCAAGAAGATAAAATTCCTTATTGCCGAACCTATAACGGAGGAAAAATAATGGAATACCAGAAAGACTTCGGCAAATTCTCTTTCGGCTTCGGAACTGCAAAAACCGCAGGCAGGGGAGACCTTGCACACTCCGAGGAAGTACCACGTTCCATGAAGTATAAGCCCGATGTGAAGGCTATACTGAAAACAGGTGCAAAGGCGGCGGCAGTTGCAGGCATCGTGTGCCTCGGCAGACGCAGAAAAAAGAGGAAATAACCTATGGGTAAAGAACGGAAAACGGACAGGGCGTCCCGTGACAAAGTCATCATAAGGACGAGTATCACAGGTATCGCCGCAAATGTGCTCCTTGCAGCGTTCAAGGCGGCTGTTGGAGCGCTCTCCCACTCCATTGCTATCGTGCTGGATGCCGTAAACAATATCAGCGATGCAGGTTCTTCACTCATCACGATAATTGGTACCCGTCTGGCGCAGAAACAGCCTGACAAGAAGCATCCCTGGGGACACGGCAGGATAGAATATCTCAGCGCTATGCTGATTTCGGGCATCATCATCTATGCAGGTGTTACCGCCTTTATAGAGTCCCTAAAGAAGATAATCTCTCCCGAAGTTCCCGACTATTCTGCGGCTTCACTCATCATCGTGGCATCGGCGGTAGCGGTCAAGATAGTACTGGGAAGGTTCGTCAAGAAGAAAGGCGAGGAAGTCAACTCCGAGTCGCTTGTGAATTCGGGCAAGGACGCTCTCATGGACTCGGTAATATCTGCATCCACTCTTCTTGCGGCTATCATATTCCTCACTACGGGATTACGTACAGAAGCGTGGCTCGGTGCAGTGATATCGCTTCTCATCATCAAATCGGGAATCGATATGCTCCGTGACACCATTTCGGAGCTTCTCGGACAGCGCATCGATAAAGAGACCGCTAAGGCAGTTCACGATTCAATTATGAGTTTTCCGCAGATACAGGGCGTTTATGACCTTATCTTCCACGATTACGGTCCCGAGAGGATAAACTGCTCGGCTCACATTGAGATACCACACACGATGACTGCGGACGAGATAGACGAGCTTCAGCGCAACGTTACCGCAAAACTCTACTGCGAGCACGGTATCATCCTTACGGCGCTGAGCGTCTATGCGGTGAACACTACCGACGAGAAAATCATCGCCATACGCAATGACGTCTACAAGACCGCTATGGATATCGACCACGTAATACAGGTTCACGGCTTTTACCTTCGTGAGGAGGAAAAGCGCCTGCAATTCGACGTTATAGTGGATTTCGACGCCGAGGACAGGAACAAGGTCTACCTTGAAGTCATCAACGCTGTAAAGAGCAAATACCCCGATTACAGCGTTATCTGTGCGCTGGACACTGATTTCAGTGTAAGCGAGTGAGGTGGAGACTATGGATAAAATGACGCTATATTTTCTGTGCTATATCGGCTTTCTTCTTGTAATGAGCATCACAGCGTTCATACTTTACGGTGCGGACAAGAGGAAGGCGAAAAAGAACAAATGGCGCATTAAAGAGTCGGTGCTGCTGGGGGTTCGGATTCTTTGGTGGTGCTTTCGGAGCTATTGCAGGCATGAAGGCTTTCCGCCACAAGACAAAGCACTGGTATTTCACGGTCATCAATGTTCTTGGAGCGATATGGCAGACAGCCGCCGCAGTCGGACTGCTGTACCTGATGAGTAAAAATAGATAAAGATATCCGTATTGTTTCAGTACTGAAATTATATAGATGTTTTATGTGGTATTGAGGGAAACTCTTTGAGTAAGGGTTTCTCTCAATCATTTTCAGAGCCTTTACTTTAAATTTTAAGCCTTACAGGGTACGTTGGTAATACTACTTTTTTAGTAATACTATGAGCGAGTACCCTGTAAGGCTTAAAATTTGGGGCAAAAAGTCTTTGGAAAAGGGGTTCGGGGGAAGAACCTTTCCTCAGAAAGGTTTTCCCCCGATGCGGATATTTTATTTGTATATTACAGTATAGTCCTTTGTGTTGTCAGAGAGCGTCAGGAAGCTTGTAAGAACCTCTTTGGCGTTATCTGTCACGGACTTGTAGAACTCTCCGTCGGCTGCAAGCTTCTGCTCCTGTTCGGCTTTCAGCTCGGAAATAAGACGGGTGTAGTCCTCCATTTTTGTCTCGGTCATGATAGAGTTCATAACGTCGTAATACTTGAAGTCGTCCTCGTTCATTTCGTGGGAGAAAAGCTTCGGCTGGGGGAGGGTAAGGTAGATGACCTTATGCTCGTCGTCTATCTTGTATTTAACGTCCGCAAGCTCTATTCCTGCGCTGACCGTACCCGTATAGGTAAAGACTATCTTATCCGATGAGAAGGGCACCTTCACTCCGAACATCTCTACGTGGTTCTCGAAAATATCGAGGTCGGTGTAGGTATACTTAAGTGTTACGAGTTCGCTTGCGGGAGCGAGTATCTCCTCGAGAGTTACGGAATCGACGGTGTTGACTTCCTTGATTATCTCTTTCGGAGGTTTTTCGGTTTTCAGTCTTGCGCCTGCAAGCATACCGCCGCAGGTACAGCCGCCTGCAAGAAGCAGCACTGCAAAAATTTTCGTCCCTATTCTCATTTTCATACAGGTCAGACCTCCGATCGTGTCGATTGATGAGATAAGTATACCATAAACGGCGCATCAAGTCAAGAAATGCACTGAATTGTAACTTTATTGTATCCATATACCGACTTTTCCGAGAGACAAAAAAACAAGCCACAAGGTCCGCAGTTAATGCGAACCCTGTGACTATGTATTAAAGTGAAAGTGAGGAGAAGAAAATCATTATCCTTTGACACCGCCGAGGGCAACGCCCGCGATAATATACTTTGAAAGGAGGAAGTATACTACCAGAAGCGGTATAACTGTCAGGAGCAGTCCAAGATAAACTGCACCATACTCAGTTTTGTAAGTATCTCCTGTAAGGAGCTGTACCATCATAGGCATGGTATATAAATTGTTCTTTGTAAGAAGGATCGATGGAAGCATCAGGTTGTTCCAGCTTCCTACGAATGAGAAGATAGCCTGTGTAGCCATAGCCGGCTTCATCATAGGAAGAGCGATCTGGTTGAATATACGGAATTCGCTCGCACCGTCTATTCTTGCAGACTGTAATATTTCCATCGGAAGTGAAGGTATCATGTATTGTCTCATAAAGAATACAGTTGTCGGAGCTGCAATTGATGGCAGGATAAGTGCCAGGAAATTGTTATTCATTCCGATGCTGTACATAAACTGATAGAAACCGATACTTGTAAGCTGTGCAGGGATCATAAGGATCGCCATGATGAATGTGAAGAACGGTTTTCTCAGTCTCCAGTCATATGCAACAAGAGCAAAAGCTGTCATTGTCGAGAAGTAGATGTTGCATATAGTTGAACCTGTTGAGATAATGATCGAGTTGATGAATCCGCGGATAGGACTGAACATTTGCTTATCCTTAAGAACCTCGAAGTTACTGAAGAGGTATTTGCTCGGGATAAGAGATATAGCGTGCTGCTGTATCTGAACAGAGCTTCTTGTTGAATTCACGATCATTATGATGAAAGGAAGCAAACTCATAACTGTGAGGAGCGCACAGAAAACGTAAGCTGATACCTTGAATGCTATAGTTCCTGCACTTTTTTTATCTACTACCGCCATGACTGCCCCCTTGCTGCCTTCTGAGCATTTTTCTTAGCACGTTTGATCTCCTTATTGAGCTTTTCCTCGTCCTTATCTCTCATGATATAGAAGAGAATTGCGGAGCAGACAGCAATAATAAGGAACATGATCATACTTGCAGCGGCTGCACGGTTGTACAGATAGCTTCCGCTGAATGCCTGGTTATAAATGAATACGCTTGTTGTAAGTGTTGCTTTATCAGGACCGCCGTTGAGGAATACCTTTGGTATATCGTACATATTAAGACCGCCGACAAGACTTGTAATAAGAGTATAAAGAAGAACAGTCTTGAGGTTCGGGATAGTGATCTTGAAGAATGTCTGTATACCGTTAGCTCCGTCGATATCGGCAGCTTCATAGATATCAGGGCTGATACCCAGAACACCTGAGATAAGTACGATCATAGTATTTCCGTACCACATCCAGAATTGTATGAAAGCAACGATACCACGAGCGGCTTTTCTGTCTACGAGGAAGTAGAAAGCAGAATCCTTGATACCTGTTGAAACGAGGATATCGTTTACAGGGCCGACAGGATAGCCGAACAGAGCGGTAAAGAGTATTGCAACAGTAGCCGCTGTAATAATATTCGGCATATAGAAGATTACCTTGAATATACCTTTACCCTTGATCTCGTTGGTATGAGAAGTGAACCAAGCGGTAAGAAGAAGGGCAATAATAATCTGAGGGAAGAAGTTCATAAGCCAGATAGCTATGGTATTCTTCAGGGATGTAATGAATGAATCATTACTCAGAACCATTTTAAAATTATCAAAGGGATGTTCAAGTATATGCCAGTTTTTGTTGCCCAGACCTTTACAGTCCGTAAAGCCCAGGACAGCAGTATAGATAGTCGGATACAGCGAGAAAATCAGATATGCAACAACAAAAGGTATGCTGAAAAGGTATCCGTACTTGGCATAACTGATACCTTTAGGCTGTTTTGCCAATTTGCTTGACCTCCTTTTGTTTTATGCGGCAGCAGAGAGAGGACCTCTGCCGCCGCACATTATATTGGAATGGTTATTAATCTGCTGTTACATCAAGGTTGTCAGTGATAGCTGACTTGAAGTCCTTGATAGCGTCTTCACGAGACTTGTTGCCTGCTGTATACTGACGAACCTGGTCACGCCACTGATCGTTGATTGTCTGATCGTACTGTGTGAGGTTCTTACCGTTTGCATACTCGTTAGCAGGAACGAAGTAATCGAACATATTCTGTCCGCCGAGGAAGTCGAGAGTACCGTCAGACTTAGCCATTACAGCTGCTGAAGCAACAGCGTCCTTAGTACCGCCTTCGCCGTTGAGTGTGCCGTTAGCCCACATGTACTGAAGACCTGTATCTGAAGCATCGAGAGTTACCCAGTCGATGAACTTGCCGACAGCTTCCTTGTTAGCGCCGTCCTTGTTAGCGAGGAGCCATGTACCGCCCCAGAAGAAGCCTACAGGCGGATCGCAAACTGCCCAGTCGCCGTATGTGCCTTCGCCCGGCTTAGTTCCGCCTGAGTTGCCAGCCATTACGTAGTTGATGAGCCATGCAGGACCAAAGAATCCGAAGATGCCCTTATCGCCTGTACCAGCCATATCAGCATACCAAGCGTCTGTCCAGTCCTGAGTATCGTTGTGATAGCCGTTATCCTTGAGCTGCTTAGAGAGATCGAGGAATGCTTCACGCTTAGGATCGATTGTGAGCTTGCCGTCTACAACCCAGCCCTGATCGGAGCTGTTCTCAACAGCGTGCCAGATATCGCCGTCGCCTGAAACGATGCCGTAGCCCTTACCCTTAAGAGTCTCAGCTGCCTCGAAGAACTTATCCCAGCTCTGGGTGCCGCCGCCGATAACCTTTGAGATCTCAGCCGGATCGTCTGTACCGAAAGCGTCCTTAGCGATCGAACGGCGATAGATGAAGCATCCGCCTGTAGCCTGGTAACCAAGACCAACTACGTCGCCGCTCTCATTTGAACCGATCTCAACTGCATAGTTAGCGATCTCTGCATCAGCGATCTCCTTGTTAACGTCGATTCCGAGATCCTTGTAAGGAGCTGCATAGCTTGCTGCGTCGCCCTTTGTATACTTAAGAACGAATGCAGCCTCAGCACAGTAAAGGTCAGGAGCGTCCTTGCCGCCTGCTGCGAGAGCCTGGTCGAGTGATTCCTGATAACCACTATCTGTGTTGATTACAGTAGCTTCAACCTTGTACTGGTCCTTGAAGTCAGGATTGAGCTCCATGAACTTGTCAACCATGCCCGGAACTTCGTCTGTGAATGACCAGAAGTTCAGAGTTGTTGAGCCGTTGCCGCTGCCGCTGTTGCTTGCCTCAGAAGATGCTGATGAAGCATCGCCGTTTGAAGAAGCGGGTGTCTCGCTGGATGCGCCCTGTGCTCCGCATGATGCGAAAGAAGCGATCATAGCGAGTGCTGCGATTGATGATAATACCTTTTTCATTTTAATAACCTCCAATATAATTTTTTTATACCAATGTTATTTGGAACGTGAATTAGAGACTGAAGAGAACGTTATTAACGATAGACTCCAGCATTTCCTGACGGCCGCTTGTAAGAGAAGCTGTGACCTCGCCCTTTTCAAGAGCATACTTTTCGAGGTCTGCCATATTGACCTTGCCGTCGATGATATCCTTACCGATACCTGTTGTCCATGATGAGTAGCGGTCAGCGATGAACTTATCGATCCTGCCGTCCTCAACGAGCTTGAGAGCTGCTCTGTAACCGAGAGCGAATGCATCCATACCGGCGATATAGCTGTAGAAGATGTCCTCGGGAGTGAATGAGCCTCTGCGAGCCTTAGCATCGAAGTTGAGACCGCCGTTTGTGAAGCCGCCAGCCTTGATGACTTCGTACATGCACATTGTTGTGTCATAGACGTTTGTTGGGAACTGGTCTGTATCCCATCCGAGGAGCGGATCGCCCTGGTTAGCATCGATAGAACCGAATACGCCGTTTACTCTTGCTGTAGCGAGTTCGTGCTGGAATGTGTGCTGAGCGAGAGTTGCGTGGTTAGCTTCGATATTCATCTTGAAATCCTTGTCAAGACCGTACTTTCTCAGGAATCCGAGAACAGTAGCTGTATCGAAATCGTACTGGTGCTTTGTAGGCTCCTTTGGCTTAGGCTCGATGTAGAAATCGCCTGTGAAGCCGATCGAACGTCCATACTCAACAGCCATCTTCATGAGACGAGCCATATTGTCGAGCTCGATGCCCATATCTGTGTTGAGGAGAGTCTCATAACCCTCACGGCCGCCCCAGAATACATAACCTGTACCGCCGAGCTTTACTGTAGACTCGAGAGCCTTCTTGATCTGAGCAGCGCTGAATGCGAAAACATCAGCTGAAGGAGAAGTACCTGCACCGTGCATGAAACGAGGGTGATCGAAGCACTTAGCTGTACCCCAGAGGCACTTCTTGTCGCCCATAGCAGACTTCATATAGTCTGTAACGATATCAAGCTGTGCATTAGTGTCCTTTAAGCTGCCGTACTCAGGAGAGAGGTCACGGTCGTGGAAGCAGTAGTAATCGATGGAAAGCTTATCCATGATCTCCTTAGCTGCATCGACCTTAGCCTTAGCTCTTGCAGCGGGATCAGCCTGACCCCATGTCTTGTCAGCAGTTCCGACACCGAACATATCAGTACCGTCGCCGCCCATTGTGTGCCACCAGGAAAGAGCGAACTTCAGCTGCTCGCGCATTGGCTTTCCTGCAATGACTTCATCGGGATTATAGTACTTGAATGCAAGAGGGTTTGTGCTGTCCTTGCCTTCATACTTTATTTTTCCGATATTGCTGAAAAATTCCATTTAACATCCTCCGTTAGATATTTATTTTGACTGAGAGGCATTTGCTGCCAGACAGTTTTTCACTTAATTCGTCGGGCTGTGAAACACCTGCAAAGAGAGTGAATTCATTGCCCTCAACTATTCTGTTTCCGTTTTCGTCGACGGACTGGAAAGCTCTTTCGCAGATGTCGGCTTCAACGGTCACGGACTCACCCTTTTTAAGGAAAACTCGCTTGAATCCGCAGAGATTGTGGTTCGGTACAAAGTTTGCACCTGTGCCTTTTATGTAGAACTGTACTACTTCATCGGTATCGTAATTGCCTGTATTTGTAACAGTAACCTTTGCCTTACCGTCTGCGAAGCTCAGGTCCGAGCATTCAACAGTGGAATAAGTAAGACCGAAACCGAAAGGATAAAGTACATTGCCTTTACAGTATCTGTAGGTACGTCCCTTCATGCTGTAGTCGCTGAAATCGGGAAGGAGATCGGCGTTCTCGTAGAAGGTAACGGGAAGCTTTCCTGAAGGAGAAACCTTGCCGAAGAGTATGTTTGCGAGGGCTTTACCGCCCATCTGTCCGGGATACCAAGCCTGGATGAGAGCATCGCAGTCTGCTTCGACGTTGAGAGCACTTCCTGCGGCAGTTACTATTATAACAGGGGTGCCTGTTTCCATTACTGCCTTTACAAGCTTGCGCTGTGCTTCGGGAAGTCTCAGGTCGTTCTTGTCGCCTGAGGAGAACTCGTTTCCTGTATCGCCTTCTTCACCTTCGATAGTGGCATCAAGTCCGACGCACAATACAACGACATCGGAGTGTTCTGCGATTATCTTGGCTTCAGCAAGGCGGTCGTCAGCCATTGCGAGTCCCATTGCCCTGTCTTTATAGAGGTGGCTTCCGAGAGAGTAGAGAACTCTTCCGCTGAAAGCATCCTGTATTCCTTCAAGGAATGTTATATATCTGTCGGCGGTACCGTTATAGTTGCCCTCAAGTGCAGGACGGCTGTCCGCATTGGGACCGATAACGCCGATAGTTTTCAGTTTTGAAGCGTCAAGAGGGAGGATACCCTTATTTTTAAGGAGTACCATTGAGTTTTCTGAGCACTTTAATGCATGAGCCTTGTGCTCTTCACAGGAAACGATGCTGTAATCCAGCTTGTCGAACTCTGTGGACTCGTCGAACATTCCGAGTCTTACTCTTGTACGCATGAGTTTTGTGCATGATCTGCGGATCTCTTCCTCAGTGATAAGTCCCTCATTATAAGCTATGAGGAGGTGGAGGTAAGTGTTACCGCAGTTAAGGTCGCATCCTGCCTTCAGTGCCATAGCAGCTGATTCGGGAGCGGTCTTTGTAATATGATGACTTGTATGGAAATCTCTGATAGCCCAGCAGTCTGAAACGAAGTGGCCGTCGAAACCCCATTCTTCAAGCTTTTTCATAAGGAAGGAGCTTGCACATGCAGGCTCACCGTTCACACGGTTGTAAGCGCCCATGACGCTTTCTACCTTAGCTTCCTTGACCAGTGCCTCGAAAGCGGGGAGGTAAGTTTCCTCCATATCCTTTGCACCGGCAACAGCGTCGAACTCGTGGCGGGTAGCTTCGGGACCGCTGTGAACTGCGAAGTGCTTTGCACATGCAGCAGTTCTGAGGACCTCACCGTCGCCCTGAAGACCTTTTGTATAAGCAACACCGAGACGTGCTGTAAGGAAAGGATCTTCGCCGAATGTTTCCTGACCTCTTCCCCAGCGTGGATCGCGGAATATATTGATGTTAGGTGACCAGAGAGTCAGACCTTTATATATATCCCTGTCGCCGTGAGCGGAGTACTCGTTGTACTTGGCTCTTGCTTCTGTGGAAGTTATCTCGCCTGCGCGGAAAACAGTGTCCTCATCGAACATTGCAGCCATACCGATGGACTGCGGGAACATTGTAGCAGTTCCGGCTCTTGCAACACCGTGAAGACCTTCGCTCCACCAGTTGTACTCGGGGATGCCGAGTTTTTCTACCTTCGGAGCGTCGTATTTGAGCTGACTTGCAGCTTCCTCCACCGTAAGGCGCTGTGTGATGTCCTCTGCTCTTTCGAGAGGTGAGAGTGATTTATCTTTGTATTTATCCAAGCCTGATCCTCCTTTAGCTTTGCATAGCTTTGATATATTGATTTACGATCATATCATGATCATGTTCAGCAGGAGTTATTTCCCAAAGCTCGGAAATCACGGCAGTTTCTCCGTTGTGATAATTCTTCATTTCACCGAGAAGCTCACATTCGAGAAACAGCTTGTTGGTGTAAGTTTCAAAATTACAACAAAAATCGGGATAATCCGCGTTCTTGTAGTCTGCGAACGTTTTTTTGAATATCTGATCGCCTACAACGTAAACGACCTGCTTTCCTGTTACATTGAATCCTACTTTAAAAGGAGTGGTTGCATCTGAATCATGTTTCAGGAGAGCGTATTTATCCGACAGCGTGAAGCGCTTGTCGTTGATATCGGAATAGCTCCAGAGGGACATTGTCCTGTTCGGAAGGAATCCGTTATCGTCACTGCAAAGCGGGATGATCTCCGTACCTCCTGCTGCGAGTCCTGTTACGGACCAGGGGGCGAACTTTACGGTCTTTCCCGAGCAATTTGTTATCCTGTTTTCGATACGGACTGCGTTTGACTCGTCCATAGTGCAGACAAGACTGAACTGCTTGCCGAATGCTGTCTTTTCGGGGGTAAGCGTGAGGACACCGTCCCTGAACTCGACATTAACGGCTGAGTTATCGGGGAAATAAGTCTCGGGCATTTTTTCGGGAGCACACCATATCCTGTGGCCGCCGTAAGCGTACCAGACTCCGTAGCCCTTATTGATCTCGTAAAAATTTCTTTCGGTATCTTCAAAGAGAACGTTATCCCCGTCGATGAATCCGAAGAAGACGATCCTCGGACCTACATCTATAGTAGCGATCAGTTTGATAGTACCGTTTTCAATGCAGACACAATTACCAAAATTTTTGTAATTTGTCTGATAGCATTTTATAGCCATAACAATCACCTTTTCATATGCTCTAAACATATTATAGTACTTTCTGTCATTTTGTACTAATCAAATATTGCGCCTATCTGGTCAACTATTGCTGTCTTTGCACAAAATAATCAAACACTCTTTACAAATATTGTTGTTTTGATGTATAATAGTGACAATGGGATCGAAACAGAACGCCATTTTCCGTTGTTTTGATAACAATATTTGGTCAAGGAGGCTAACCATGATTAAAAATCTGTCAGGCATGTACGAGACTGTCGAGTACGAAAACAAGCGTTTTGTCATGCTATATGATAATGATGACTACGAGGAATACCCTGTACACTGGCATAATGCGGTTGAGATAATCATACCGCTCCACAACGGCTTCTCCGTAACTTCGGGCGGAGTTGAGTACAATTTAAATGAAAAGGAGATCATAATTATCCCTCCGGGCGAACTCCATCAGATGCCTGCAAGAGAGGGACGAAGGATCATCTTTCAGTGCGATAATTCGGTACTTAGCGAGGTCTCTACCCTTGAAGCCATAACCCCTGTTTTTGCCTCTGCTATACATATAACTCCCGAACTCGACAAGGACCTCTATGTTATCGCAAGAAAGGGCATCCTCGACATCTATACCGAGTATTATTCCCGCGAACCTATGGCGGATGTGAAGATTTATATCAATCTTATCCGTATGCTCACGGCGGTAAGGGAGTTCCAGATACGTCAGGTGAATGAAGCCGCAATGAACTCCATAAGCACCGACGACAGCAGGAAATTCAGCTATGTCATGAAGTACATCAACCAGAACTACACAGAGGAGATTTCCCTCGAAAAACTGGCATCTATCGCAGGTTACAGCAAGTATCATTTCTCCCGTATTTTCAAGGAATACAACAACATGTCCTACATACAGTACATCAACAACAAGCGCATTAAGGCGGCGGAAAGACTTCTCGTGGATCCGGAATTATCCATAACGGAAGTTGCGATGCGTTCGGGATTTGCCAGCCTCACGACCTTCAACAGAGCCTTCCGAAAGGCTAAAAACTGCACTCCGAGCGAATTCAAGAAGCTGTACAAGCTCTCGGAGAAGATGTAAAAAACGATCGGTCATTTTTGCTTTGTAACCGTTTCGCAATAATTGAAAAATTTGTCTGCTGACATTTTTAAAACCAAATTATATAAAAAACAGGGCATAAAACGAATTATGCCCTGTTTTATTTACCAAAAATTGCGGTGAGATCAGTTCATTACTGCGTTGACTATGCCCTGATACACCTGTGCGGACTCACTTGCGAACTCGAAGCCGTGATCGCCGCCGTTTCTTATCTGTATGACCACTATGTAGGAACCCTGTCCCGCATAATCGGAGTAGTCACCGTAGACTGCCGTTCCGTTATCGTTGACGTTCTTCATGCAGCCTGTTATGTAAAGGAAATCGCCCATCCATGTCTCTGCGGTACCCGTCTTGGCGTAGAAATTGTAGCCTTCGGGTGCGTAGATGCCGATATTTGCACCAACGCCGCTCATGCAGTTGAGAAGTCCCTCTCTGCAATTCGTCGGGATAGAGGCTATGACCTCGTTCGGCTTGCTGCCTTCCTCAATGACCGTACCGAAATCGTTTGTGTCCACAACGTTCTTCAGTACAAATGGACGTACCATGTCTCCGAACACTGCCTCACGGGTAAGTGCCGCAAGGTACATGGGAGAGGTGAGGACGTAGGACTGTCCGAAGGCAGTTCTTCTCAGGTCGTCCTGACAGTAGATCTCAACGTTGTTGTGGAGGTTGCCGAAATCGCAGTCGATATCGGTTCCGAAGTGGAATATATCGTTAAGGTCGGCGAGAACCGCTTCTGCACCGATCTGGTCGAAAGCCTTTGCGAAGTAGATGTTGCTGGAGTTTATGAATGCCGAATACAGGGACCTGTCGGGGATGGGGTAGGAGAAATTCGTATCGTGATCCCAGTTGACGATAGAGGTGCCGTCGTAGTACCATGTGCCGTCGTCGTAGAGCGAATAGATGCCGTGCTTATCCGAGATGACTTCGGACATTATCTTGAATACCGAACCCGGTTCGGCGTTCTGGAAAGCCTTGTTGCCGTAGGTTCCCCATGCAAGGTCCTCGTTGTGCTTCACCTTGTAGTAGTCATCGGGATTGTAGGAAGGGTATGATACCTCAGCCATGATCGAGCCGTCCGAACGCATTACCACTGCCGCACCGACTATGTTCATGTCAGCCATGTACTGATAAACGGCGTTCTGCTTATCGGCGTCAAGGGTTAGCTGGAGTGACTGTCCCACCTTTTCGTCACCGCTTACGGGGGAAGGGTTGGGAGTACGGAGCTTTTTCTCAAAAGTCATGTCAAGACCTTCCGACATCTCGCTTACGAGGTTAGCCATAGGTATCTTGTAATCGGGGTTGAGGACACGTATCTCCTCGTTTTCCTCATTTACGTCACCGCTGACCAGTACATCGCCGTCTGCATCGTACAGTATGCCTTTTTTGACGTCGGCAGCGGTAGTTGTTGAAACTGCGGAGGTAGTTACAGCGGGAGCGGTCGTCTGAGCCGAAGCTTCGGCGTTTTCCGATACATCACTGAAAGTTTCCGAGGTTACAGCAGAGCTTGTCGGACTGTCGGAGGCTTTTTCCACGATATCTCCGCATGATACGAACGATGCTGACATCGAAACGCAAAGAAAAGCAGCTAATTTTCTTCTGAGACCAAGTTCCATTAATATTCATCCCTTAAATCATATTCAGCAACAGCATTTTTCCGGGAGGAGTCTGACAGAACGTTCATGCACTGCTTCAGAGACTTACCCGATATTTTTGTTTCTTTATGTCGTAGCTGTTACATATAATATAATAACATAAAAATAATATCGATTCAATAGTTTTTTCAAAAAAAACGGGTGTTTATTACATTTTTTTGCTGATAAAAAATGATTCAAAAGAGATATTGACATTTTTTTCACATAATGTTATAATATTAACAGTCTTTTTTGACTGTCAGTAAAGGAGCATTTTAAATGAGATCGGAATCATTCATAAGCATATTGGCAAAAGCAGTCCTTTCGGGACTCATGATCGGTGTAGGCGGTATCGTCTATCTCATGGTGGATAACAAGTATATCGGCGGATTCATGTTCAGCTTCGGACTGTTCACTATAATTCAGTGCGGATTTGCGCTCTATACGGGAAAGGTCGGGTATATCCCCGAAAACAAGCCGATATACCTCAGAGAAGTGGCTATCACCTTACTCGGCAACGTTATCGGTACAGGGGGAGCGGCGTTTCTTGTGAGACTTACGAGGATAGGTGCAAAGGTACACGAGAATGCGTCGGCTTGTATGGAAGTCAAAATGGGGGACAGCGTCCTCAGTCAGCTTGTAATGGGCGTGTTCTGCGGACTTCTTATGTATCTTGCGGTGGATAACGGAAAAAGGTGCAAGAAATGCAAGAGCGACATGTCATATGTGTTCGGTACGGTAATACCTGTAATGCTGTTTATATTCTGCGGATTCAATCATTCCGTTGCGGACTGTTTCTATATGTTTGCGGCGGATGCGTCGGCGGAGGGAGCGCTGTACATACTTATTGTTGCAATGGGAAATGCCTGCGGCGGTATGCTTATACCACTTGTGAAGAAACTGTTTGACGAGAATACTGAGAGGGCTGTATAAAAATAATTGAACCATAAAAATGAATGAGGATGCCCAATGGGCATCCCTACAATTTGGCTGTTATCATTTGCTGGTGTAGGGACGACCATTGGTCGTCCGCTGAATTCATATTTTAAATCAGTTTTTGACACTTAAAGGACGGGTAATTTATCCGCCCTTTTGCTTTTAAGGGAACGCCCTCTCTTGCGGAGCGCTTTGTGCATTGTGGGACAGAGTCCCACATTACACCAAGAGTTAAGGGCGGATGTTGCATCCGCCCCTGTTTATTACTGCATCTTGTAGGAATCGATCATCTTCTTGACCATCTGTCCGCCGATCGAACCTGCCTCACGGGAAGTAAGGTCGCCGTTGTAGCCGTTCTTAAGATTGATGCCGAGCTCACTTGCTGACTCCATCTTGAATCTTTCGAGAGCGTCTCTGCCCTTCTGAGTCATTTCTCCGTTGTTGCTTCCGTTGTTATTGCTGCTCATAATGTTTATCTCCTTTGAAATAGTATTTGATGCCGAAAATGCTCTGCCGTTTATATCGATTACGGTGGAGCAATAGTATTATAACACTGAGCATGACAATTATTATTGGTAAAAAATGACGAACAGCCGGCATTACACCGGCTGTTCACTGATTCATCCCGAAGGATACAAACCCAATCAGGTACTTGAAATGAGTGTGCAGTCTCATTGGTACCAACCCTCTCAGTAATATTATAGCATATGTATCCTCTGTAATCAATAACAAATGATTACAAAATCATAACATATATCTATTTGATACGGATGCCTGAAAGGAACACACCCGTATACCACAAAATCACAGTGAGTTACGGTGATCTTATGTCAGTTTTCTTCGTCAGCAAAATCGTACCATTCACGGTATGAGTGCTTGACGTTTTTAACGTACCATACGTCATTTTCGGTATCGTGTTTAAGTTCGCAGTAGAACATGAAATCATTGCAGTACCAGAGGTTAGGATCTGCGTTTGCGTATGGACAGCTTACGTAGATAGTATCCGGATCGTCCTCTCTGACCTCTGTAGTCATATTCGCAGTATCGAAGCCTGAGCAGATGAAATCGTCATTGGAGCTCATGTCGAGAGTTGCGTAGAGTTTTCCGTTATATTCAAGGAAAAGCGGGAATGTTATATTGACATTGGTTTTTTCTGTTTCTGCGAAGTATTCATCAAGCTCGGGTATCCTTACGTTTCCGCTGGGACCTTCATAGTCGGGAGTATAGTTCGTGAAGACAGGTGCAGGCATACGGGCGGAAAGGTTATCGATGATACTGTTCTGGTCTGCCGCGATATTGGTGATATACTCGGTGAAGTCATCGGGATCGCTGAAAGCGCTGTCGGTAACGAGAGCGTATCTGAATACCGTATTGCCGTCGTGGTCGGGAACGTAGGTAGTGCCGTCGGGACGGTGGTAATTGAATGACCTGAACTCGATTATATCGGTCGGACTCTTTGAAACATTGACCTTGTTTATAATATTGTCGTATTTCAGGTAGTTATTCAGCAGAAGTCCTATGTCATTGCTGTTCATTTCAACGTGCGGACGTTCCGTGGTATTTGCGGCAGGTTCGGTGGCTGCGGCTGCAGGTGCGGGAACAGGTTCGGTGGACGTTGTAACGGCGGTAGTTGTAACTCTTGTGGTAGTTGGCGGAGATACACGAACTATCTGACGTCCTCCCGCATTTGTAGCGACAGGCTGCTGTGCATTTGCCGAAGCGGCGTTTGTATTGACAGCAGTTGCATTGACCGTAACGGCTGTAGTTTCGGTATCTGCCTTGACAGTTACCGCAGCAGTTCTTGTGTTTTTTGTATCTGTTTTTGAAGTTGTATTGGTTTCATTTGATATATCTGTAGCAGTAGTAACGACTGCTGTAACTATGTTTGGTGGGATAACGGGATCAGGTTCAACGACTTTTACGTTTTTCATTAGTCTGAATGCACCGATAGCGCCGCCGATAAGAAGCAGACCTGCAAAAGCAGCTGCAACTGCGGAACGAACACCGATGCTGCGTCTGTAATGCTCAACGCCTATTACCGAGTTCGGAGAGAACTCATCAGAGGAGGTCTCGTTCTCGGAAAGCTTCTGTTCTGTCATAGCGAAAATTTTGTCTATATAGGCTTTGTCGGGCTTTGGATGTGACGAAGCAAGACGTTCGAGAACGTCGTTCTCCGCATTTTCGAGGATATCGAACTTATCCTTCATAGAAAACCTCCTCCTTTCTATAGGGTAATGCCTGAACGCGACAATATATCTTTAAGGCGTTTCAGGGCGCGGCCTTTTCGCATAAGAACTGCCGCTGTGGTCATAGAGACCATTTCCGCTATCTGCTTAGCGGTCCTGTTATAGAAGAAACTCTGCAAAATTATGGTAGAATCGGGTTCGCCGAGATTTTCGACTGCATCTATCAGTATTCGCTGCGTATCAGCTTTTTCTGCGGATTCTTCGATATCGGCGGTGTCTCTGAGTTCACCGACGGATTCCTCCTCTATCGAGACCGACCTTCCGAATTTCGTTGAAAGGCTTCGGTAGCGGCTTATGGCGGTACGTTTTGCGATAGTACCGATATATCCTCTCAGGTCACCTTCATAACCGCTGTCGGGCTTGTATTTCATAAGGAATGAAGCGAAAACGTCGCTGACGCACTCATCCACATCCTCATTCGTACCGCAGCTTCTGAGTTTATTGTAAACTATGGCGTAGACATAACCCGTATATTCTTCGATAACAGCTCTATGGCCAGCCTGCGGCGAGCTTTTCAGCAGATTCTGAAGCTCGCTGTCTGTCATATATGGTACCTCCTGTAAATGACTGCGGAGTGTATTTGGCTTTCTATACACTACACTCGCAGGAAAACAATGATTTATAACACGATGCGGAATTTTTTTGTTCTGAAATGTTTTGTAAGCATAACAGGGTACGGTATTTCAGTACCCTTCGGGAAAATATAATGGGGACAGACTTGCTGTCCCCGTGGTTTTATGGATAGAAGTGTCATTCGGTCGAACGAGCGGCGTATTCTTCGAGAATATCCGTTGCATCAGACGCATTTATCGAACCGTCCTTGTTGTAATCGAACAGTGTGGTGTTCAGGTTCATATTTGCGCCTGTTGAAGCGTAGGAGTAAGCCTGAAGCACGAGGGTAGCGTCGGAAGCTGTTATCATGCCGTCGTTATCGATATCGCCCGAGGTGATGACAGGGTAGATGTACTTAGCGATATCAAGGTGCTGATCGGCAGAAGCGTCCACGATAGTCTTGCTGGTCGGCATGACGCCCGGGATAGTATTGTTGATGTAGTAATGTACAGCGAAGCGTTCTGTGTAGGCTGCGGACTTGTCCTTATTAGCCGTTACCATATAGGTTACTCCGCAGAAGAACATCGCAGGCATTGCAACTGTGTAATCCTTCCAGTTCCGTCCCATTTCATTGCCGTAATAGGAGCCCGAGTAAACATTCTTCGGATCAATGCCGTAAACTATCAGGTCATAGCCGCCGTACTGATTATCGACAGCGTCGAATTTCAGGACGTCGCTGTAAATAAATCCGCCGTCCGAGAAGTCGCTGTCCTCTGAAATGACTAAGTCAAGGAACACCTCTTTAGTGAGCTTCGGAGCGGTGTTTTCTGCCGCACTGACTGTAAAGGGAAGCGCTGATGCAGTGATTACTGCTGAGGTGATAAAACTTAACAGCTTTTTATTCATAGTGATCCCTCCTGTGTAGTTACTTTTCAGCAAAGCATTTCTGCTTTCATTAAAGAGACGTATGAGAGAGAGTTATTTCTCAGCAATATGATATATTTTTCTTATTTAACTATAGCCTCTGTCCAGTACTCCTGATTGTAGATATCTGTGAAGCAGTACATTATCTTGATGTTGCCGTCGCCGACGTCTGTATTGCTGATGCGCATATTGTCGGAAACAGTAAGTGTATCGCCGAGGATGTAGCTGTCCTGATACTCGCCGTCGTAGGTGTAGTAATCGCAGATGAAGTCCAGCTTATCGCCGTTTTCGAGCTCTGTCATGCTCTTTGCAACGGTATCTGTCTCGCCGCCGATATAGTCGGTTGTAGCGCCTGCGATATAGCCCTTGGGGTTGTCCTGATCGAATACGAGGATGAGGTTTACTCTCTCGCCGTTAAGGAGTGCGGGAACGTAGCCCGAGATAGTATAGTCATCGCCGTTCTCCATTGTATCTGTGTGGTAGTAAGCCACAGGCTGACCGTTAATGGAGATCCAGTTCTTTGCGGTATCAGCAATGAGGTTTCCGTCGTCATCGAAGGTGTATACGTTATCGAGTCCGAGATCCACATAGCCTGCGCCGTCATCGTAGAACATGTTGAGGTCGAGGGTGTGAACGAGTCCCCACTGTTCCTCGGGGAGGGACATCTTGTACTCGCCGTTCTCTTCGTTCCAAACGAGGTTTGTAGGATCGAAGTAGTTCATTGAGATGTAGTTTGCAGCATCGTCGTTTGATATAGCGCTGTCGGACATGAAGTCTGTGTTGGAGCTGTCAAGGCCTGCGATAGAACGTCCCGAAGTGCCGCCGCCGAGGAATGCACCGAGGAGTGAACCTATCATATCGGCGCTTCCGCCCGAAGCAGCCGATGAACCTCCGAAAGCACTTCCCAGATCGAGGAGTGAGCCCAGGGGCGAACCTGTACCGCCTGCGGAGATCTGTCCGCTTGTTTCAAGCTTTGCGAACTGTCTGATGCACTTTGAGTAAGCCGAATCCATACCTATCTGATCGTAGGTGCTGCATGCGGTATCAACGTAGGAAGTACGCTGATATGGGAAATAGATCGAAACGCCGTAAGCGTTGGTCATATTTGTAGAGGTGCGGTTGTACTTTACAGCGCTCTTGATAGCGGCTGAAAGCTGGAAGCCTGCCTCTGTATTAGTATTTTCGGCAAGATTTACGAGATCCACCTGATCGATGCGTGAGCTCTGAGCGAACTCTCTTGCACCGTATCTTGCGTCGGAAATGGTCTGATAGTTGTTTGAAGCTATCTGCTGGCTCACGCTGTTTGCGAAAGCGTTGAGCTTTGAAGGAACTGTATTTGCGAATTCAGCAAGATCGATAACGGAAAGAGTTGTCTTCTGACCTCTGCACTTTGTTGCACAGGTAGTAACGAAGTCGTCAACGATGTTCTTGCCGATCTCTGTTGTAGGCATGGAAGTGTTGCTGCCGAGCTTTGTGAGCCAGTTTGTGTAGTACCAGCCGACACCGGGTTCAGTCTCTTCGGATGCGATCATATAGTCCGCATAATCGTCGAGCATGAGGGCAGTTTCGGCAGTAGCCATAAGGCAGGCATCGAAGCCGATGAAATCAAACTTAACTCCGCCGCTCTTAAGTGCCTTGCTGATGCCTGCAAGGTCCATAGAACCTGCCGACTTGTTCTTCTCGTCGTAGCCGTAGCCGCTGACTGATCCGCCGCCGTGATCCCAGAGGATGAGTTCGTTTCTGTTGGCAGGGAAGTTCTGAGCGCAGTACTGTATGAACGAAGCAAGGTTTGAAGGATCCGTCATAGGCTTGTTTCCTGCGTTTGAGGAAAGCTGACGGAGTCCGCCCTGAGTTACCTGATAGATCTGGTTTTCCCTGTTGCTGATGCCGCTTGTTTTCCACTGGCTGCATCCGCCTGTGAATACGATTATGTTAACGTTGTCGCCGTACTTTGCCTGAGCCATTTCCTGCATATCCGATGAAGCCATGCCGTACTTTGATTCAAGGTCGGTACCGCACATATATACCATTATAGTAACAGTATCCTCGTTGTTGCCCTTGATGACGGTTCTCTTTGCGCGTGAACCTGCTGCAACATTGTTATCTACAGTGGATTCTGATGCAGCGATATTTCCGCCTGAGACAGTGTCCTCATTGCTGAATGAGAAACCCTCGGGGACGGAACCCACGTCGCCGAGAAGTGTACCTGCGATATCTCCGAGACCGAGTCCGCCCGAAGAACCGCTTCCGCCTGTAAGACCGCCGAGGTCGATACCGCCTCCGCCGCTTCCGCCAAGGAGTTTCGGAAGGAAGATAACTGCAAGTATTATCAGAAGCAGACCGCCTCCGCCGCCTGCAGCAGCACGTTTTGCGCCGCCTCCGCCTGAGGGACGCCTGCCCGAATAATCATGTGAACCGACTTTGCCTGTGCCGAGTCCTTCTTCTCTTTTATGAACACCGCTTCCGCCTGTAGTTACGTCTTTTTCTCTTGCGCGAGGTCTTTTCTGATTCTGATCCATAATACTCCTCCGTTTTTACATAGTTTATGGGTGCGCAGAACGATCTGAACGCACTTATACAAATACATTTTACACTATTCGTCATAAATTGTCAAGAAAAAAGCTTTTCAGAACTCAGAACTCAGAAATCAGAGCGCAGAAATCAGAAAGCAGTAGGGGCGCTTTCCGAGCGCCCTCAAATAACTGTATAATTATGACGAAACGATCGTAGGGGCTGCCTTTGGCAGCCCGCATAATCCAATAATTCGGTTACCAATAACGGACCGCCAAAGGCGGTCCCTACATGGTATCAGGGGACGGTTAATTGTACGTATTCCAATGGGCGAGCGGAACTCGCCCCTACATCAACCAACGAAAAAAACGATCGTAGGGACGGCGATCCGCCGTCCGTTATCATCAGTATTTGCATTATACGATGCGGACGACCAATGGTCGTCCCTACAATTAAATACATCATCGTAAGGCGATACCACAATTATCATTTAGCAGAAAGCAGAACTAAGAGCTTAGTAACCCACATTCATTGATTCTGTAGGGGCGCTTTCCGAGCGCCCTCAAATAACTGTATAATTATGACGAAACGATCGTAGGGGCTGCCTTTGGCAGCCCGCATAATCCAATAATTCGGTTACCAATAACGGACCGCCAAAGGCGGTCCCTACATGGTATCAGGGGACGGTTAATTGTACGTATTCCAATGGGCGAGCGGAACTCGCCCCTACATCAACCAACGAAAAAAACGATCGTAGGGACGGCGATCCGCCGTCCGTTATCATCAGTATTTGCATTATACGATGCGGACGACCAATGGTCGTCCCTACAATTAAATACATCGCCGTAAGGCGATACTGCAATTACATATTACGGATTGAAAAGGGTGGAATATAAGAAAAATCAACTCATTCTGCGGAAAAATCGCTGTTAAGGTTGACTAAATGATATATATTTGATATAATTAATGTGTACTCAATAACCGACATCAGGCGGTCATTGTCCCGAACTATGTTCGGGGAACGCAAATTCTGAAAAATTAGGAGCTGATAGATTTGGATGCTACCGATACAGGAGCTATACAGGAACAGGTAGGAAAGGCTGCGGATTTCTTCAGCGATGCAGGGGATTACCTGCGTGATGCGCTTCCGCTGCTGCTTCTTGCACTTGTTGTTTTCGTGGTCGGCGTGTTTGTTTCAAAGCTTGTTTCAAGGATGTTCGCACGTACCCTTAAGCGCTCAAAACTGGATAATGCGGCAGCAGGTTTCCTTGTTTCGGTCGTAAGGATAGTACTGTATGCAGTAGTGCTTATCATGGCGCTGTCTGTGCTTAAAGTGCCAATGTCCTCGGTCATAACGATACTGGGCGCAGCAGGACTTGCAGTCAGCCTTGCGCTCCAGAACTGCCTTGCCAATCTCTGCGGAGGCTTCATAATCCTCTTTTCCAAGCCATTCTCATCGGGAGATACGGTTGAACTGGACGGAACCGTGGGCAAGGTCGAAAAGATAAGCATACTCTATACCAAGATAGTGACATTCGATAACAAGGCGGTATTCATCCCTAACGGCAAGGTCTCGGAGGGAAAGATAATCAACTATACCGAGAGTCCCACAAGACGTATCGACCCGACCTTCAATATCGCATATTCTGCGGATTTCGACAAGGCATGCCGTGTTATCAACGAGCTGATGACCGCAAATAAGAAGATACTCGTTTCCCCTTCGCCCATAGTACGCATGAGCGACCACAAGGAAAGCTCGGTCAGCATCGACGTCCTTGTGTGGGTGAACAACGATGACTATTTCAGCGCAAGATACGACCTCATCGAAGGCGTCAAGAGGACATTCGACGAAAACGGCATAAAGATACCCTACAATCAGCTTGACGTTCATATAATAGATAAATGAGAATCCCCTAAGGAGAGACAAGATGTATACAGATATAGCAGTCATAGGCGGCGGAGCATCGGGCTATGCCGCAGCTATAGCCGCAAAGGAGAAGGCTCCCTCTGCGTCGGTGACTATATACGAGAGACTCGATAAAACAGGCAGGAAGATAATAGCCTCGGGCAACGGAAAATGCAACCTCAGCAATGTGGATATAACTGCCGCAAACTATCACGGTTCATTCGATGTTATGGAGATACTGGGAAAGACTCCCGACTGTAAAAGCTTCTTCACGGATAAGCTGGGAGTCATGCTTTCGGTGGGCAGCGAGGGACGTACAGGCGGCGTTTACCCGAGAAGCAACAGCTCCGCAACTGTACTGAACGCCCTGCGTATCAAGGCGGCGGAACTCGGTATAGAGGAGGTCTGCGGCTGCATGGTGACGGGACTGTCTCCCGTTAAGAACGGCTTTCAGCTTGAAACTTCAACGGGCAGGGTGACTGCATCGAGAGTCATTGCAGCAGCAGGCGGATATGCAGGTCCCTCTTTCGGTACGGACGGTTCATTCCTCCGCATACTCAAGGACATGGGACTGCGTACAGCGAAGATATGCCCTGCGGTGGGACCTCTGAAAGTCGGTGCGGACAGACTCAAAGGACTTAAGGGAGTCCGCATAAAAGGCAGTATATCGGCAGTTTCAGAGGGCAGGACTCTCCGCACGGAACAGGGTGAGATACAGTTCAACGAGAACACCATATCGGGTATATGCGTTTTCAACCTTGCTTACCTGTTTCAGGAATACGAGGGGAAACTGGAGCTTTCGGCGGACCTGCTTCCCGACCTTTCCGAGGCGGAAATTGCGGACATCCTGTTTGCTGCACGAAGAAACCGCAAAGAGCTTCCTGCGTATGAGATACTTACGGGTATATTCGTGAAGAATCTTGCGGTATACCTCATAAAGAACGTGCTGGGACGTTCTCCCGATGAAAAGGCGGAGAACATCGGCGGCAAGGAGATAAAACAGCTTGCTTCGGCAATAAAGGGACTTGTCTTCCCCATAACGGGATGCGCTGCATGGCAGAATGCACAGGTGACCTGCGGAGGCATACACCGAAGCTGTGTGGACGATAAACTCTGCTCCACAGCTTACAGGGGACTCTACCTCTGCGGCGAGATACTGGACGTTGCAGGCGACTGCGGCGGATACAATCTTCAGTGGGCGTGGTCCTCGGGCATATGGGCAGGCATGAACTGTGCCGAGTCACTGAAAGGCGGCAGGAAATGATAAGGATCAACAATATCAGAGTACCTCTGGATTTCGATTTTTCGAGACTTAAAGACTTCTGCACCCGAAAGCTTGGCATACCTGCGGGACAGCTTAAAACTGCACGGCTCTCAAAGCGTTCCGTGGACGCAAGAAAGAAAAACGATGTGCATTTCATTATTTCCGTGGATATTTCCGCAAAGGGCGAGGAGAAGATACTCCGCGCCAACAAAAACGCCGTCAGGGTAGAGAAGTACGAATACAGCGTACCTGCTTTCAGCGGAGACAAACGTCCCGTTATCGTGGGGTTCGGACCTGCGGGCATGTTTGCGGCACTGGTGCTGTCTATGGCAGGCGCTTCGCCTCTGGTACTTGAACGTGGCGGCGACGTGGACAGCCGTGTAAAGGCAGTTGAGGAGTTCCGGTCGGGCGGCAGGCTCGATACCGAGTGCAATGTGCAGTTCGGCGAGGGCGGCGCAGGTACCTTCTCGGACGGTAAACTCACTACGGGCGTAAAGGACAGGCGCATCAGGTGGATATTTGAAAAGCTTGTGGAATTCGGCGCTCCCGACGAGATACTGTGGCAGGCAAAGCCCCACATCGGTACGGACAGGCTCCGTGAGACAGTAAGGAACCTCCGCGTGAAGGTGGAGGAGCTTGGCGGAGAAGTACGTTTCAGGTCGAGATTCTGCGGATACGAAACAAAGGACGGCGGACTGGTTTCGGTACTCTACGAGGACGAATCGGGAGTTCACACCGTTGAAACGGACAGCGTGATACTTGCAGCGGGACACAGTGCAAGGGACGTTTTTCAGCTTCTCTATGAAAAGGGCGAGACTCTTACCCAGAAGAATTTTGCGGTGGGAGTTCGCATAGAGCATCTGCGAACCGACATAGACAAGGCTATGTACGGCAGGTTTGCGGGACATCCTGCACTTAAAGCCGCTGACTATAAATTCGTTGCACACCTTCCCAACGGCAGGACGCTTTACACCTTCTGCATGTGTCCCGGAGGCGAGGTGGTAGCGGCTTCCTCCGAGGAGGGCAGGCTCGCAGTTAACGGTATGAGCTGTTTTGCCCGTGATGCGGAGAACTCCAACAGCGCACTGCTGGTGAACATAGATACATCGGATTACGGAAGTGAGCATCCCCTTGCAGGAATGTACTTCCAGAGAGAGCTTGAAGAAAAGGCGTTCATCGCAGGAGGAAGCGACTACAGCGCACCTTGTTCGACAGTGGGCGAGTTCATGGACGGCAGGCTCTCCGACACAAAGGGCAGGGTATCACCCTCCTACAGACCTCGGATAAAAAAAGCACTTCCGCAGGAATACCTCCCTGATTTCGTGTGCGAGTCACTGAGGCTCGGCATAACGGAAATGGGCAGGAAAACAAAGGGATTCGATGACAGGGAAGCCCTCCTGACAGGTATCGAGAGCCGAAGCAGCTCTCCCGTAAGGATAAACCGCGGCGAGGACCTGCAATCCTGTTCCCTTAAGGGACTTTTCCCCTGCGGAGAGGGCGCAGGCTATGCAGGGGGCATAGTTTCCGCAGCTGTTGACGGCATGAAGTGCGCCGAGGCAGTATGCGGACAAATCGCAGACAGAAAGGCATGATCATAAAGTAAGAACAAATTAAGGAGAAAGCTATGAAGATAGTTTATATTTCGGACAACAAGCTCTACCTTTGCAGCGACGGCAAAATAAAGGAGCTTAACAGTGAAAAGGCTTCGCAGTACAGAGAGAACATGATCCAGATAAACCACAGGAACGAGTGGAAACACAGCGGTACAGGTGCGAAGTTCACGGGCGCCTACAGACCGACACCCTCCGATGATGCGGTGCGCGTAAGGATAAACGGCATAGCAAAGAACGATACGGGCATCATCTACACGGCGGACCTCGGCGGAATGGGCGGCATCTACGGAAAGAACGTAACATCGGACAAAGCTCCCGAGGATCACATCTTCGCAAGCATGGATATGAGTATCGGCGAAATAGATATCAAGGACGGCAGGATAGCCGCTATTGCCGACGGACACCTTGCGGTGCTTGAAAAGGACGGCAGCTTCAGGGAGATAATCGACGGCGATACCTACGAGAGCGATCCTTTCTGGTCCGTAACGGACGGCAGGATATTCTGTTCAAGCGCAGGATACGCAAGGGACTCCGTTGGAATGGTGGCAGCCGAAGCTCCGAGAAGCATCCTCTCCATAGACCTCGATGCAGGTGAGATGGATGAGCTGTACAGCGATGAAAAATCGGACCTTTTAAAGCCGAAGAACGACAGCAGCGGCAGCTTCTACTATATAAGACAGCCCTACAAGCAGCAGGACCCCGAAAAAGAACCCCTCTGGAAGGATATACTGCTTTTCCCCTTCAGACTGCTGAAAGCTATACTGGGATTCCTCAACGCCTTCAGCGTACTCTTTGGCGGAAGCTCCCTGAGAGGCGGCAATCCGCAGAACGGTGACATAAAGTCGAAGCAGCGCTCAGAGAGAGACATCTATTTCGAGGGCAGACTCATCGAAGCGGAGAAAAATGAAAAGGAGAACGCTGCGGCAGGTGACAAGAATCCCGGCATCATCTCACGGAGCAGAGTTCTTGTGAAAGTGGATGCGGACGGTAAAGAAACTGTCATTAAAAAGGGCGTACTGGATTACGCTTTGCTTGATGACGGCAGCATCATCTGCTCAAACGGTTCGCAGCTCATACATATATCAGAAGGTAATGAAAATGTGATAGCAAAGGCAAAGCTTGCACACAGCATTTGCGAAGTAAAGGAATGATCTTATGAAAATCAACGTTATTGGCGGAGAAATGAGCACACGGGAGATCGATGAGTATATCGACTACGGAAGAAAAAAATACGTCGGAAGACAGATATGCGGACTCGATATCACTATCGACGGAGAATTTGTTGACCTGAAATTCTATTTCAAGGACGCTGATTTTCAGCATGCCTACCGTTCAGCGGATTATCTGGTCAACACAATGGAAAAGCTGAATGACGCAAAACAGAAAGAATTTGCCGATAAACAGCGTCACGGCGTCAAGGAGAGCGTATAATGGAGCTTACAAACATAGGCACAGTCAGGGACATACTCGGAAGACACGGTTTCAATTTTTCAAAGGGACTTGGTCAGAATTTCATAATCAATCCCGATATCTGCCCTAAAATAGCGGAAAACGGCAATGCTAAAAAGGGTTACGGAGTGCTGGAGATAGGTACGGGAATAGGAGTTCTGACAAAGGAACTCGCTCTCCGTGCGGACAGGGTAGCTGCGGTTGAGATAGACACGAGACTGCTTCCCATACTGGATGAGACTCTTGCGGACTTCGACAACGTTAAGATATACAACGAGGATGTCATGAAAGCGGACCTTCGTGGCATCATAGAGAAGGAATTTGCGGGACTCCGCTGTGCGGTATGTGCGAATCTGCCCTACTACATCACTTCTCCCGTGATAATGCTTCTGCTGGAGAGCAGACTTCCTATCGACTCCATAACGGTAATGGTGCAGAAGGAAGCGGCACAGCGTCTATGTGCGGCGGTTGGTACGAGAGAATCGGGAGCAATAACCGTCGGAGTCAATTATTACGGTACCGTAAAGCAGCTTTTCGGCGTATCAAGGGGCAGCTTCATGCCTTCACCGAATGTTGATTCTGCAGTTATACGCATTGACCTGAACAAGAAAAGTGAGCTTACGGAAGAACAGGAGAAGTTCTTTTTCCGCGTAGTCAAGGCAGGCTTCTCACAGCGCCGCAAGACTATGGCGAACTCGATAGCATCCCTCATGGGTATCGGTAAATCAGCGGTTTACAGCGTACTCGCCGAACTGGGTCTTCCCGAAGCCGCAAGGATAGAACAGCTCAGCATGGAACAGCTGATGAAGTTTTCCGTCATGCTGATGGAGCAGACAAAAGAATAAGTCGGACTCATATCCGTATCATTGATGCAGCCAAGAAAAGCGGCTGCATTTTTTTGTGTTGTGCAAAATGAACAAATTGTGAAAATCTCACGTTCGGAAAATAAAGGTTTGCGGCTTGCAGGACGGCGATTCAATTGACGTTTTATACAAAATGCCAAAAATACTCCTGCGATTTGTTGATTTTTTACTAAAGATGTGATACAATTATATTAGCATAATTTGCACTTTTAACGTATCGTATCCACCCGGGGTGATCAAGAAATGGAAGATTTCAAATGCAGAAACGGACATTACTATGATGCTGATATATACAGCAGCTGTCCTATCTGTGCAAAAGCGGAGAGATCTGCTAAGCAAGATAATAAAACAGTTTCGGGAAAAACTGTCCTGAAGAAGCGTAAAGGGATAAAGGCAAGAGTTGTCAGACTTAAGGCGGCAGCGGAAAAGGCGGAATTGCCGAGTTTACAGCCGCTTATGGAGGATCTGACCGCTGAGGAAAAGCCTGTTGAAAAAACTGCTCCCAAGTCCGAACAGAAACCGCAGTCCAAGCAGGAAGAAAAGCCTGCGGAAAAGACTGTCCCCAAGTCCGAACAGAAGCCGCAGCCTAAACAGGAAAGCAAGCCTGTGGAAAAGACTGTCCCCAAGTCCGAACCGAAACCGCAGTCCAAACAGGAAAGCAAGCCTGCTGAGAAGACTGTCCCCAAGTCCGAACCGAAACAGCAGTCCAAACAGGAAGAGAAGCCTGCGGAGAAGACTGTCCCCAAGTCCGAACCGAAGCAACAGTCCAAGCAGGAAGAAAAGCCTGCGGAAAAGACTGTCCCCAAGTCCGAGCAGAAACCGCAGTCCAATCAGGAAAACAAGCCTTCGGAGAAGACTGTCCCCAAGTCCGAACCGAAACAGCAGTCCAAACAGGAAAACAAGCCTGTAGAGAAGACTGTCCCCAAGTCCGAACAGAAACAGCAGTCAAAGCAGGAAAGCAAGCCTGCGGAAAAGACTGTCCCCAAGTCCGAACCGAAGCCGCAGTCCAAGCAGGAAAACAAGCCTGTAGAGAAAACTGCGCCCAAGTCCGAACCGAAGCCGCAGTCCAAGCAGGAAAGCAAGCCTGCGGAGAAAACTGCGCCCAAGTCCGAACAGAAACAGCAGTCCAAGCAGGAAAACAAGCCTGCGGAGAAGACTGCGCCCAAGTCCGAAGCGAAACAGCAGTCCAAGCAGGAAAGCAAGCCTGCGGAAAAGACTGTGCCCAAGTCCGAACAGAAACAGCAGTCCAAGCAGGAAAACAAGCCTGCGGAAAAGACTGTCCCCAAGTCCGAACCGAAACCGCAGTCCAAGCAGGAAAACAAGCCTGCGGAAAAGACTGTCCCCAAGTCCGAACCGAAACCGCAGTCCAAGCAGGAAAGCAAGCCTGCGGAAAAGACTGTCCCCAAGTCCGAACCGAAACAGCAGTCCAAGCAGGAGACAAAGCCTGCGGAGAAGACTGTCCCCAAGTCCGAACCGAAACAGCAGCCTAAACAGGAAAACAAGCCTGCGGAGAAAACTGTCCCCAAGTCCGAACCGGACAAAAAACAGAGAAAACCTACAGAGGAAGAGCTTACCGCTATCCTCAAAGAGGATAATTTAGAGTTCGATGAGTCTATCGAGATAGACGATATCAATAATATGGCAGTCGGCAAAAACGGACTGCTGATAAAGTACATAGGTACTACCGAGGTCGTGACGATACCCGACAGCATCGTTACTATCGGCAAGTATGCCTTCCGCGGAAACGAATCGGCAAAGAAGATAATCATGTCCGACAGCGTGAAGACCGTGGATAAGTTCGCCTTTGCACACTGCACTCACCTTGAAGAGATAGTTTTCTCCAAAAACCTCGAAACTATCGGCGATAACGCCTTCCTGAAGTGTACCCACCTCGGCGAAGTCAACTTCCCTGATTCACTGCGTTCACTGGGAAAAGGCGCATTCGGCAGATGCAGTTCGATACGCAAGGTCATTTTCCCGAGCAAGATAAAGCGTATAAGCGACCTTTGTTTCTTCGCTTGCAGGAACCCTAACCGCGTTATCATCTCGAACCCTGTTGAGGTCATCGGAAATGCGGCGTTCTCGGAGTGCTACGGACTTAAAAAGATAGTCATTTCCGATTCTGTTACAACTATCGGCGAAAGTGCGTTCGCATGGTGCAGGAATCTTGAGGAGGTAACTATCCCTCCGACTGTTAAGGCTGTAGGAAGCTGGGCGTTCTATGCCTGCCAGAATCTGATAGATATAACTCTCAGCCTTAAGACCAAGGACATACGTGATGATGCATTCAGCGGATGCGACAGCGTTGTGAACGTTATAATTACCGAAATGGAGGATCCGAATGCTCCTATCGAGGCATTCAAGAAGGGCAATAAAATGATAATCAGGATCCTCAAACAGATAAACAGGAAGAAAGCGGAGCGCTACGCCCGCGAACACAACATCAGCACATTTTTCCTATGAGATACAGAAAAGTTATTCCGGGACGGTTCATCAGCCGTCCCGATCGGTTTACAGCGATAGTTATGATCGGCGGAAGCGAAGAAAAGGTACACGTAAAGAACACGGGCAGGTGCAGGGAGCTTCTTCTGCCCGATGCGTCTGTATACCTTGCGGAAGCCGATAACCCCGACCGCAGGACTCGTTATGACCTTATCGCCGTGGAGAAGGTCCTTGATGACGGCAGTAAAATACTGATAAATATGGACTCTCAGGCACCTAACAAGGCGGCAGGGGAGTGGCTGAGGTCGGGCGGACTTTTCGGTGAAGGGGCATCTGTACGCAGTGAGGTGCGCTACAGGGATTCACGGTTCGATTTTTATATCGAACAGGGCGAAAGGCGGATCTTCCTTGAAGTCAAGGGCGTCACTCTCGAACGGGAGGGTGTTGCCATGTTCCCCGATGCACCCACTGAAAGAGGACTTAAGCACGTAAGGGAGCTTGCGGAGTGCATAAACGAAGGCTATGAGGCATATGTCCTGTTCGTGATACAGATGAAGGGTATGCACCTGTTCCGTCCGAACAACGCAACTCATCCGCAGTTCGGCGAGGCGCTTGCAGAAGCACAGCGCAGGGGAGTCAACATAGCTGCATATGATTGTATAGTTGAACCTTATTCAATGACAATAGATTCATCGGTTGATGTATTGCTGGATTAATATTACACGGAAATAGCATTTTCTTTGCTATTTATTACTACCGGTCGGGCTGAGAATTTGCGGTATGAAGCGAATCATGACGCGAATAAGCGGGGTGCAGGGAGTAGCTCACTCCCTGCCGGAGTCCGGAGGCAGCGACTCCGGTGGGGTGTGGGGCAAAGCCCCACTATCCGAAAAGCGCCCTGCAAAGGGTGAATTCAAAAACAGTCCAGTGGACTGTTTTTGAAGAGGGAACGCTCTGCAAGAGAGAGCGTTCCCTTATGACGTCTACAGAACATGATCCGTGGAGTAATAATATAAAAAAAACACTTGACATTCCCGGAAAGGCGTGATAGAATAATAACATGAAATGCAACGACGGAGAGAAGTAGCATGAAAGATCGTTCTCAGAGAGTGCGGAAAAGGTGAGAGCCGCATAGCAGAGTTCATGTGAATAACACTCCCGAGCAGTTAACCGAACAGCTCAAAAGCTCAGTAGGGGCGCCGTTTTCTGCACGTTACAGCAGACAAGAGTGATCGCTTTTGTTCGGAGGACTTACAGTCCCGATCCTGCATCAGCGGTAATGTCAGGTGGCACCACGGGTATTATTCTCCCGTCCTGTTTATTCAGGGCGGGAGTTTTTGTTTTATCCGTTCTGATAAAAAAACTATTACGAAGGGAAAGATCATTATGAAGCACATCGATGTAAAAGAGATCATAACATCAAAGGAGTACGTCGAAAAGACAGTTACAGTCTGCGGCTGGGTGCGTACTTCAAGAAACTCAAAGAGCGTTGCCTTTGTTGAGGTAAACGACGGAACTTCACTGAAAAACGTTCAGGTAGTTGTTGACAAGGGCGGCTGTCCTGACTACAAGGAGCCGAGAGTCGGCACTTCATTAAAGGTTACCGGTAAAGTAGTTGAAGGCAGAAACAATACCTGCGAGATCGTTACAGAACCCAAAAATATCGAGATATTCGGCGATGCTCCAACAGATTATCCGCTCCAGAAGAAGGGACATACACTGGAATTCCTCCGTACTATCCCTCACCTCAGAGGCAGAACGAATACTTTCAATGCGGTTATGAGAGTACGTTCCGTACTTGCTGCCGCAATACACGAATACTTCCAGAGCAATAACTACGTTTACGTAAATACTCCCCTCATCACAGGAAGCGACTGCGAGGGCGCAGGTGAGATGTTCCAGGTAACAACTATCGGTTACAATAACGAGTATAAGGATGCGGAGTCTTACTACGCAGACGATTTCTTCGGCAAGAAGGCAGGACTCAGCGTATCAGGTCAGCTTGAAGGCGAAATGGCTGCAACAGCTATGGGCAAGATATACACATTCGGACCTTCATTCCGTGCCGAGAACTCCAACACTCCTAAGCACCTTGCTGAATTCTGGCACATCGAACCCGAGGTTGCTTTTGCAGAGCTCGATGACGTTATCGAGATAGCAGAGAGCATGGTGAAGTACGTTATCGGCAAGCTCCTTGAAAAGTGTCCCGACGAGATTGCATTCTTTGATGCACACTTTGAAAAGGGACTCAAAGCACGTCTTGAAGAGCTTATCTCTCACGAGTTCGGCAGAGTTACCTACACAGAAGCTATCGAGCTCCTTAAAAAGTCTGGCGAGAACTTCGTTTACCCTGTAGAATGGGGCTGCGACCTCCAGACAGAGCACGAGAGATACCTCTCGGAGAAGGTTTTCAAGAAGGCTGTATTCGTTACAGACTATCCAAAGGAGATAAAGTCCTTCTACATGAAGCAGAATGCAGACGGCAAGACTGTTGCCGCAGTTGACCTTCTTGTTCCCGGAGTAGGTGAGATAATCGGAGGAAGTGAGCGTGAGGCTGACTACGATAAGCTCGTTGCAGCAATGAAGGAAAGAAACATGAACCTCGACCTCTATGCTGATTACCTCGACCTCCGCAAGTACGGAACAGTACCTCACGGCGGATTCGGTCTCGGCTTCGAGAGACTCATCATGTATACAACAGGTATGGCTAATATCCGTGACGTTATCCTCTTCCCGAGAACTGTAGGTTCTATCCGATAATCAGATGAAGATGGTATCCTATCAAAAAAAATAATCAAGAAAACTCTTGACAATTATGCAATTCGGGTGTATAATAATTGCATAAGAAGAACAAAGGTGTTCCGTTCCTGTTAAGAGGTCGGAACACCTTTTGCCTTTATTAGTTAAGCTCAGAAGGCATCAATGGCGCTGCCATCTGTTCTAAATATCAATAATCCAGAAAGGAAAGTGATTTATATGTCAAGATCACTGTACATCCCCGAGGGCTACAAGTCAGCTCTCACACTGAGAGAAACCCAGCATGCGATCAAGTATATCAAGGATATCTTCCAGCAGGCACTCTCATTCGCTCTTACTCTTGACCGCGTATCTGCTCCGCTTATCGTAAGAAAGGGCAGCGGTATCAACGATGACCTTAACGGCGTTGAGCGCAAGGTCGATTTCACTATCAAGGAAATAGATGGCGAGGGCGAAGTAGTACAGTCCCTGGCTAAATGGAAGCGTATGGCACTCTACCGCTACGGCTACAATGTCGGCGAGGGCATCTACACCGATATGAACGCTATCCGCCGTGATGACGATACAGACAACATCCACTCTATCTTCGTTGATCAGTGGGACTGGGAAAAGGTTATAAGCCGTGAACAGCGCAATATACAGTTCCTTAAGGATACAGTAAAGTCCGTAGTCAAGGCAGTTGCCTACACAAAGCGCAAGGTCGGACTCCGCTATCCTCAGCTTGCAGGTGAGATATGTGACGAGCCTTACTTCATCACAACTCAGGAGCTTGAAGATATGTACCCCGACAAGACAGGCCACGAGCGTGAAAGACTCATAACCAAAGAGCATAAGACCGTATTCCTTATGGGTATCGGCGGAAAGCTTTCAAGCGGCGAAAAGCACGACGGACGCGCTCCCGACTATGATGACTGGTCACTGAACGGCGATATCCTTGTATGGAACGAGGTTCTTGACGATTCTCTGGAGATATCCTCAATGGGTATCCGTGTTGATGCCGATTCACTTAAGGCACAGCTTGCAGAGTGCGGCGCAGAGGACAGGATGCAGTACAAGTATCACCAGATGATAGCTGACGGTACACTTCCCCTTACAATAGGCGGCGGTATCGGACAGTCAAGACTCTGTATGCTGCTCCTCGAAAAGGCTCATATCGGCGAGGTTCAGTCCTCAATATGGCCTGATGATATGATAGAGAAGTGCGCACAGAACGGTATTACACTGCTTTGATAAGTACATCAGTGATGTTCTTGTCGTATTGATATATAAGTTTTTATGTGATTATCAGGGGAATCTTTTTGATGAGAGATTTCCCTGATTCCTTTTTAAGCATTTTACTTTGAATTTTCAGTCTTACAAGGTACCCGAATAAATCTGACGGTTTAATGATACTGTGAGTGAGTTCCCTGTAAGGCTGAAAAATTGGTGCAGAAAGTTTTAGGAAAGGAGTTTTGCTCACGTTTCTTAACGAACATTAATATGTATGGTATCTCCGAGGGAATTGTCCTTCGGAGATTTTTGTTGTTAAAGTATCAGTATATCGCCATTTTTAGTAATCACTCTGTCGATAGCTATCGCCTTGTCTGCCGAGAATGTAAAGTAGATCTCAACGCGATTGCCGCAAGTCCTTGAATGCTTGACTACCTTTTCGTAGACTTCAATGCGCCCGATGAAAGACTTCAGTATCTCGGGAGTGAGCCTATGTATCTCTGTGTACTGCTTGGCGTTGTTGATGAACTCCCTGACACGTTTCTCGCGTACCTTCATCTTGTCCAGCTGAGAATCGAGAGTGCTGAGTTTGGCTTTTATCTCTGACTGCTCCTTCTCGAAGTTTGCAGAGAGTATATCGTAGCGCTCATCCGTGATCTTTCCGTTTGACCTGTCCATGAAGAGAAGCTGTATCGCATTGTCGAGTTGACTGATTTTTGTTTCATATTCACTGCGGAGCTTCTCATTATCCTTGATCTGCTTTTTTGCTTCGGCTTCGCCGTTAGCCATTGCCATAGCGTAGAATTCATCGGACTTGTTACGCGCATAGCTGACAACCTGTCTCAGATACCGAAGCACAATACTGTCGAGCACCTTTTCTCGAATGTAGTGAGCGGTGCAGTCCGTGACACGGCTTTGATAACCGCCACACATATAGTTATTCTTCTTCGGGTCAAGCGTTCTCGCTCGGTGTAGGTAGAGCTTTGAACCGCACTCCGCGCAGTAAAGGAAACCAGCGTACTTGTCGGTCTCGCCGAACTTGTCCGACTTCTTTCTGCCTTCGTAATGCTTCTGAACGACATCAAAAAGCTTTCGGCTAATGATAGCTTCGTGAGTATTCTCAAAGATGAGCATATTCTCAGGCTCGTTCTTGAGCGTCTTTTTGAGCTTGTATGACTTTGTGTAGGTTCTGAAATTCACAGTGTCGCCGCAGTAGATTCGATTTTTCAACATCTCCCTGACTGTTTTCAGCGACCAGCGATAAGGCGAGCTTGTTTTCTGCTTGCCATATTTGCGAGCCCCATAAGCACTCGGAGTCAATACTTCTTCTGCGGTCAGTATGTCACATATCTTTCGGACACCTTTTCCCTCTGCACTCATTTCAAATATTCGCTTGACGATAGGAGCTGTCTCGGGATTCGGTATCAAGTGTTTGTTTTCGTCCTTCATATAGCCGTATGGAGTTGTTGTGCCGACACGCTCACCTCGTTCACCTTTGGCTCGCTGTACAGCACGAATCTTCTTTGAGCAGTCACGGGCATACATATCATTGAACAAGTTTTTGATACCCGACATCTCATTGAAACCGTTAGCACTATCTACGTTGTCAGTTACCGCAATGAAGCGAACATCATAAGCGGGGAACACCAACTCCATGAGCCTGTCTGTCTCCAAGTGGTCGCGTCCGAGTCTCGACTGGTCTTTCACAATGACTGTTCCGACCAGCCCGTTCTCAACATCGCTTAGCATATGAACGTACTCTGGACGAGTATTATCGGTGCCGCTGTAACCATCGTCGATGTAATACTGACAATTGCGGAAGCCGTTCTTGTCTGCGTATTCCTTCAACATCAATCTTTGATTTTCAATTGACAGCGACTCGCCTGCACGCAAGTCTTCTTGACTGAGACGGCAATAGAGCGCTGTTATCTGATTCGTGTTTGATTCTGTTTTCATATATCCTCCTGTTCCGAAGCTGTGCTTCTGGAATCAAACCGAATAGGATACACCCACAGTATATCACTACTCGGTCCGAAAGTCCAGAGCTTTTTCAGCTTATTTTTTCACCGTTTATTAAGTGCTTGATCTTATCCTCAACGGTTTCGCTCGGCTTTTCAGGAGGTTTGAAAACAAGCGTCACGTCAAAGGTTTGTCCTTTTATGGTCATCTTTTTGTCAACGCAAAGAGCTTTTTCATTCGTTTCAGATTTCATATGAACTCCTTTCACGTCACACTTTTTCAAACTTACTATTCAGTTTTAAAAGATTCTCTGACTCCGGTCACACCTCCCTGAATATATGCGTTATCAAGACTTTTTTCTTTTTCTGACCCCAAGATTTTTCTCGTTTTCTTATTTTGACCTCAATTTGCAAATACTGTAAGTTCCGATTTTTCGGCGGGCACTGCCCGTCCGATGTGGAATGGCGGGCGCAAATGACGCCAGCCTTTTTCCTGCAAACCAAAAAGGGGCACGGGTTCTCCCGTTTCAGCGGCAGGCGGAATGCCGTCTGCGATGCTTGCCTTCCCCAAAGGGAAGACTTTTTGTCGCCGCCGCCACTTTTTCTCTGCCCATAGTATTTGTGTGGTATCCCCACACTCGCTCCACGTTGCGCGACAACCGCGTTCAACGGGAGCGGTGGGGTAACTATACTATTTCGATTTTGAATACGGCTTATTTAGGGCTTTCTGCGCGTGTTTCAGATAATTGCTCCTTACAAGCTGTTGTCACAGATGTTATAGCTGAAGAAAAAAGGCGCTTAGTTTATATTATATTTGACAGTTAATATATATCTTCCTTCTCTGTATTAAGTATATATTCTCTTGTATACTTAATATATAAGCCTATGACATCATGACACAGCCCCTATGACAATTCAACTTTTGAACTGCAACGCCAGCTCTGCGTCACGGAGTTTGTCCTCGTCCATGTCGTAATTCAGAAATGCGACCTCATAAGAGTTCTCGACCTGACGACCGTTGTCAGCATAGTTGTTGTGAATACGAATGATGTCCTTCTGCGCAAGAGTTTTCAGTGCGCGCTCAACATTGCTCACCGACATTGCAGTATCTCTTGCGATACCTGTGCGGCTTATGGTCGAGGTTTTCTTTTCACTATCGTAGTAACAGAGTAAGTCCATCACCACCTTGAACTCGGCAGGCGTAGTGATGTTGAGATACTCAAGCGGAGAGTTAACGCTGTTTGAGTACGCTGTGCAGTTTGTTGCGTTTAAGTTTTTCATTTACATCTTCCTTTCAAATTGACAATAGCTTTTGAACGAATGATGTCAAGGGTTGTCCGGACGTCTTAACTGTGTTCAGTATACACGCTCTCTTGACAAAAGTCAATAGATATAGTATACTATCTCTACCGAGTTCAATCTATAATCTATTTTTATGAACGAATTGTAAACTTTTAGTTTTTATCTATTTATACAGCTGTTTTCAAAATAAAACGCAGTGTTATGCACTCTGATGAAATAGAACACTATTTCTGAAAGGAGCTATTATGTTTGAGATAGAAGCACACTACCATGACAGAAAAATATATCTTTCCGATGGCAGAGTTTATCCGCTCGGAGAGATATTTCTGCGCTATTTTTCAATAAATTTTTATGACTTAGGTGAACTGTTTGACGTATGTGAACGTGCAAAGTCCGAGCTGAACATCAGTTCCTTGTTCTGTCCTGCCGACATAGGCAAGTGCGCACAGGAAATAGAATTCGCATACGACAACATCATGGACATTGCAAAGTCGCTTCCGCCCTACGACACAAAGCATTTCAGACACGGTCTTCTGAGAAATCTGTTCGCATACTACAACGACATCTTTGACGAGCCTTTCTATGAGGACTCGGAGTTTGAAGTCGATGACTACAACGAACACTTTGTCAACGCAGAGAGCACTCCTGTGTCCTATGAGGAAATGTATATCACGGAAGAACTGCACGAGCTGAGAGCGTTATCTGATTACGAATTTGACAGCAAGAAAGTTTTCAGCAACTACGAGAACAGAAAAGACGCTGCTGACTTTACAACTTGTATCGAGCAGATGACAAATGAATTCTCAACTTTTATCGAGGACATTATCCGCGTCAAGAGAATTTTTATGCCATTTGTAGACGAACTCTGTGACCACAATAACTATCCGGCAAGTGAAAAGGTCATCGAAGTATTTCAGAAGTATACCGCAACACATAATCTCAGCAATTCGTATATGAATCTGGAGTCAAGCGGCAGTATGTGCATGGGACATACGGTTATCGAGACGAAAAAAGGTCCCATACTCTGTGAGACTTATCGTTTCACATCGCTGGGAGCCTTTCTGTATTTTGAATTGTTCAAGTGTATCGAGGAGAAGTTTATGCCTGTCAAGTGCCGCAACTGCGGTCGGTGGTTCATTATGAAGCACACTACCTTCTCGCACTACTGCAAGCGCCTAGTCAGCAGCAATCCTCCTAAGACTTGTCGTGATAATGCAATGAGCCATAACTTCAAGGAGAAGATAAAGAGTGATCCCGTGTGGGAGATATACAATCGTGCATACAAGCAGCACTACGCTCGCTATATGAAAAAGAAAATGAGCAAGTCACAGTTCGCTGAGTGGGGCGACTACGCTATTGAGCTGCGAACTAAAGCTGCCGACGGCGAACTGGAGATGGAGGAGTATCAGAAATTGATTAAGATATAACAATGGTATTACCCGAAAACTACAAAACCAACAGCTAAATGCTGTTGGCTCTGTAGTTTATGCTGTATTTTAAGGAGATATCTATAAAAAGACTTTCTCAGGCTGTTAAATGATTATACTCCAAAAAGGAGCTTATCGTACGCAGGGAACGGCCAGTAAGTCTCGGACGTTACTGTCTCAGCCTTGTCAGCTGCACTGCGGAGCTTATCCATAGCCGGCAGCATTGTGTCGCGGACAAACTCAGAAGCCTTTATTATCTCATCGATACCCTTGAATTCGGCAATCGCAGTTTCGAGTTCTGTTGTGGCAGTGTCCATTTCGTCTATAAGCTCTGAGAGTTCGGTGACAAGCTTTGTCTCGTACTTGCATGCAGCCTTGGATACGCTCTTTTTAACAGAGACAGCAGAAGCAGTATCAGCAGCAAACTTGGCAACAGCAGGGATTATCTCCTTACGAGCCATATCCACCATTGTTGTAGCTTCAATGTTGACAGTCTTTACATAGTTTTCGAGCATTATATCACGGCGTGAGAATATCTCAGCCTCTGTGAATATACCATGAGATGTGAGCATTTCCACATTCTTCTTGTCGCAGATATGCGGCATTGCGTCAGCTGTAGTCTTAAGGTTCATAAGTCCGCGCTTTTCGGCCTCGGCTATCCATGCATCGTCATAGCCGTTTCCGTTGAAGATGATACGCTTGTGATCCTTGATAGTCTTGCGGATAAGGTCATGGAGCGCCTTGTTGAAGTCCTTTGCCTTTTCAAGCTTGTCAGCAAACTGCATCAGCACCTCAGCAACAGCAGCATTGAGGTGGATGTTAGCACAGGAGATGCTGTTGGATGAGCCAAGCATACGGAATTCAAACTTGTTTCCGGTAAATGCAAAAGGCGAAGTACGGTTGCGGTCAGTAGTGTCCTTGCTGAACTGAGGAAGCACATCAACGCCGAGTTTCATTTTCTCTTTAGTAGTTCCGCCGTAGGGAGTGTCTGTCTCGATAGCGTCGAGGACAGCTGTCAGCTCGTCGCCGAGAAAAATAGAGATAACAGCAGGCGGAGCTTCGTTTGCACCGAGACGGTGATCGTTGCCTGCGGTTGCTACGGAAAGTCTCAGCAGGTCCTGATAATCGTCAACAGCCTTGATAACCGCTGCAAGGAACAGCAGGAACTGTGCATTTTCAGCAGGTGTCTCGCCTGGGGAGAGAAGGTTCTCACCCTGATCTGTGGAGATAGACCAGTTGTTGTGCTTGCCGGAACCGTTCACGCCAGCAAAAGGCTTTTCGTGGAGCAGACAAACAAGTCCGTGACGGAGAGCAACTTTCTGCATTACCTCCATTGTAAGCTGGTTGTGGTCGGCAGCGATATTTGTAGTATCATAGATAGGCGCAAGTTCATGCTGTGCAGGAGCAACTTCATTGTGCTTTGTCTTGGCAAGGATGCCGAGCTTCCAGAGCTCTCTGTCCAGATCAGCCATATACTCTGCAACTCTCGGCTTGATAGAGCCGAAATAGTGATCGTCCATTTCCTGTCCCTTGGGCGGCATAGCACCGAAGAGAGTTCTTCCTGTCATAATGAGGTCTTTTCTTTGCTTCCACATATCACGGTCAACAAGGAAGTATTCCTGCTCGGGACCAACGGAGGTCTTTACACTCTTTACGCTTGTGTTTCCGAAAAGTTTTAAGATACGCAGTGCCTGCTTATTGATAGCCTCCATAGATCGGAGAAGCGGCACCTTCTTATCCAGTGCTTCACCTGTGTATGAGCAGAATGCTGTAGGAATGTAGAGTGTGCCATCCTTGATGAATGCATATGAAGTCGGATCCCAAGCTGTGTAGCCGCGGGCTTCAAATGTGGCACGAAGCCCTCCCGATGGGAACGAAGAAGCGTCGGGTTCGCCTTTTACAAGCTCCTTGCCTGAGAATTCCATGATAACTCTGCCGTCTGGAGCAGGAGAAATGAAGCTGTCGTGCTTCTCTGCTGTCAGTCCTGTCAGAGGCTGGAACCAGTGTGTGTAGTGTGTGGCGCCCTTTTCTACCGCCCATTCCTTCATGGCTGCAGCTACTGCATTGGCAACGGATATATCAAGTGGAGTTCCCTTGACAATAGTTCTTTTCAGTGACTTATACACCTTCTCTGAAAGTGTAGCCTTCATTATTCTGTCATCAAATACCATTGAACCAAAGAAATCAGTTATTTTTTCCATTGTAATTACCTCCCGGTATTATATAAATGTGTTATCAACTGCGGATAATTTTGTAATTATTATCCGCAGCGACACTGTAATATTATGCTTTTTCCCATTCAGCTGAATCGTGGAGAGCATTATAGCCTTCCTCACCTGTACGAATCTTGATAATGTTTTCAATGTCATAAATGAACATCTTACCGTCGCCGTAATTGCCTGTATAAAGAGCAGCCTTAGCAGCAGCTACTACCTTTTCAACAGGAACTGCGCATACTGCGATCTCAGCCTTTACCTTAGGCAGCAGGTTCATTTCAACAGCTGCACCACGGTAGTAGTTTGTCTGTCCGTTCTGCATACCGCAGCCCAGAACGTTTGTAACTGTGATGCCCTTGACATCGATGTGCTCCATAGCCTCAATGAACTGCTGGAGTTTCTGCTGTTTGAATATAACAACAATGTTTGTGAGCTTTGTTGCACCGTCCGGTGAAGGTGTGGAGTAGTTCTTTACCTCTACTGCTTCATCAACTGTAGCAGCAGGCTTCTTTTCTGTCTTCTTTGTATCCTTCTTCTTTTCTACCTTTTCAACGCTCTTAGCGTCGTCCTTAGTGTAGCCATACATTCCTGCATCTGTAAGTGCGGGAGCGAAGTCTGCGTAAGAGGAAATAAGACCGTGTTCTGTAACGTCGAGACCGATGATCTCCTCCTGCTCGGAAGCGCGGAGACCGATAGTGTGCTTGATAATGAGGAAAGTAATTGTGATAGCAACAGCTGCAAATGAAGCTACTGATACGAATCCGAGAAGCTGTAAGCCAAGCTGCTCAAAGCCGCCGCCGTAGAAGAGTCCCTCTGCCTTAATGCCGCCGCTTTCAAGCTGTATAGCATATCCGGGAGAAGTCTCTGTTGCAAAAAGACCAACTGCGATAGTTCCCCAGATACCGTTCATCATGTGAACTGCAACTGCACCGACAGGATCGTCGATGTGGAGTTTATAGTCAAGGAGCCATACACCGAAGCACACAAGTAAACCTGATACGATGCCGACCATGATAGAACCGAAGCAATCCATAACATCACAGCCTGCTGTGATACCTACAAGACCTGCAAGTGATGCGTTAAGACACATTGAAACATCGGGCTTGCCGTATTTGAGCCATGTGAAGATCATACAAGTTACTGTTGCAACAGCAGGAGCTACTGTTGTTGTAAGGAAGATAGAATCGAGCTGTGAAACGCTTGAAGCTGCTGCTGGGTTGAAGCCGTACCAACCAAACCAGAGGATAAAGCAGCCGAGAGCACCAATCGTAAGGTTGTGTCCGGGGATAGCGTTTACCTTGATCTCGCCGTCCTTGGTCTTGACGAACTTGCCGATACGAGGACCAACGATCTTAGCACCGATAAGAGCGCAGATACCGCCCACCATGTGGATAGCACATGAACCCGAGAGATCGTGGAAGCCCATCTGAGCCAACCAGCCGCCGCCCCATATCCAGTGTGCTTCAACAGGATAAATAAGTGCGCTTATGATACCAGAATAAATGCAATATGAAAGGAACTTTGTTCTTTCAGCCATTGAACCTGAAACGATAGTAGCTGTAGTCGCACAGAATACAAGGTTGAATACGAACTGATCCCACTGGAAATCTGCGTAACTTGTGAATATATCAAATCCGGGAGCACCTATAAGACCTACGACATCTTCACCGAGGAGAAGTCCGAAGCCGATCGCTATGAACATTACTGTACCGATACAGAAGTCCATAAGGTTTTTCATGATGATATTGCCAGCGTTCTTTGCACGGGTGAAGCCAGTCTCCACCATTGCGAAACCTGCCTGCATAAAGAATACGAGAGCAACCGCTATCATAAACCATACGCCAAATACTGTTTTGTCTGTGTAATCAGTCAATTGATCTATAATTGTCTGAGCATCCATAATTATTACCTCCTTAAAAAGTTACAGCATAAATTTTAAAGGGGCATACGACGCACCGATACCTCGGCACATCATACACCCCTTTGTGTATGGATTTAGCGCTATAAAACCAAAACAGCGCCGCAGACTAATAGTCTGCAGCGCCCTTGCTGTTTACAATGCCATTATATTCCCTTTACTTCGATTTGTCAATAGCTTTTTTAAAATTTGGCCTATCTCACATTTTACTGTGAATTTGATGAAAACATCTATCAAATTTTAACATAAATGCAAGATCAGCATTTTTTTCTGTTGACATTTCAGCTTAAAAGTGATAGTATGTTTCTAAACAAGGACGTTTTAGCAGATTATTTGTCTGTTGGAACGTCTTTTTTATTATTTATCAAACGTTGGAGGAATACAGAAATGTGTACGATAATGTGTTACTGCGGCATCAGCGGCGGTACAAGAAAAGTTATGGAAGGTTTAAAGACTACAGTCTCACGAGGTCCTGACGATCAAAGGATAGTAAAGGTACCCGACGGTATTCTCGGCTTTCAGCGCCTGTCTATAATGGGACTTACTCCCGAGGGAATGCAGCCTTTTGAACTTGATGGAGATTTTGCAGTATGTAATGGCGAGATATATGGTTTCCGAAAGCTCAGGGACAAGCTCATTGATATGGGCTATATTTTCAGAAGCGACAGCGACTGCGAAATTCTTCTTCCCTTATACAGAGAATACGGAACGGATATGTTCTCACTGCTCGATGCTGAATTTGCCTGTGTTATATATGATTGTGTTGAGCGTCAATTCATAGCCGCAAGAGACCCGATAGGCATACGTCCGCTGTATTACGGAAAGTCCGACGATGGCACAATGGTGTTTGCCAGCGAGCCTAAAAACCTTGTAAAGATATGTAAAAAAATCACGCCATTTCCACCGGGACATTATTATAAAAACGGAGAATTCCACTGCTACTGCAATATCACATCTGTTGACAAAGTGATCAGTGATGATATCGACACAGTATGCAGAAATATCCACGATAAACTGGTGGCAGGCGTTGAAAAGCGTCTCGACTCTGATGCAAAAGTTGGATTTTTACTATCCGGCGGTCTTGACTCGTCACTTGTATGCTCCATAGCACAGAAAAAAAGCGACAAACCCATAAAGACCTTCGCTATCGGCATGAACACGGACGCTATCGACCTTAAATATGCTAAACAGGTGGCTGACTATATCGGAAGCGATCATACAGAGATCATTATCACAAAAGATGATGTGATTTCTGCTATTGAAGATGTCATACATCTGCTCGGAACTTATGATATAACCACAATTCGTGCAAGCATAGGAATGTACCTGCTATGCAAAGCTATACACGAGCAGACCGATATACGCGTCCTTCTCACAGGGGAGATCTCAGACGAGCTTTTCGGCTATAAGTATACAGACTTTGCGCCGTCTGCGGAAGCTTTTCAGAAGGAGTCCGTCAAGCGTGTAAAAGAACTCCATATGTATGATGTTCTCCGTGCAGATCGTTGTATCTCGGTAAATTCTCTTGAAGCAAGAGTTCCTTTTGGCGACCTTGACTTCGTTAAATATGTAATGGCTGTCGATCCTGAATTGAAGATCAATAAATACAATAAAGGAAAATACTTGCTTCGCCGCGCTTTTGAGGGAGACTATCTGCCCCGCGATATCCTTTACCGTGAAAAGGCAGCTTTCTCAGACGCGGTAGGTCACTCTATGGTGGATCACCTTAAAGAATATGCCGAGAATTATTATTTGGACGAAGAATTTGAGCTTGACTGCACAAAGTATTCCCATGCAAAGCCCTTTACCAAGGAGTCGTTGCTTTACCGTGAGATATTTGAGAAGTTCTATCCGAATAACAGCAAAATGGTAGTTGATTTCTGGATGCCGAACAAGGATTGGGAGGGCTGTGATGTAAACGATCCCTCTGCCCGCGTACTTTCAAATTACGGTGAGAGTGGAAAATAAACCTAACGCAAAGCTGTGCAGACCGTTTAATTGGAGGATTAATAAATGAGTAAAAGGCCTGTTATTGGAGTTATCCCCCTTGTTGACTATAATAAAAAAAGTTATTGGATGCTTCCCGGCTATTTCGGAGGAATAATTGAAGCGGGTGGTCTGCCCGTAATGCTTCCGCTGACCAGTGACATTAAAGTTATCGAACAAATAGTATCTATGTGCGATGGATTTATATTTACAGGCGGTCAGGACGTTGAACCGAAGCTTTATTCTGAAAGAAAGATCAGTGCCTGCGGTGAGTGCAGTCCCGAAAGAGATGCTATGGAGGTGCTTCTTCTTGATCACATAATTGAGCTTGATAAGCCGATTCTTGGCATATGTCGTGGTATACAGCTTATAAATGCCGCACTTGGCGGAACTCTCTGGCAGGATATCCCATCCCAGTTTTCTGATATGGTACCACACTGTCAGAAGCCGCCGTATGACGTTTCGATACATGAAGTTAGTATAGAACACAGTTCTCCTTTGTACGATCTTCTGAAAACGGATACCATCCCCGTAAACAGTTATCATCATCAGGGAATCCGCAGTTTGTCGCCTGAATTAAAGAGCATGGCATATGCTCCTGATGGACTTGTCGAAGCTGTCTGCGCCCCCGGTCACAGATTCCTCTGGGCAATACAATGGCACCCCGAACTGTCTTATCGAAAGGATATTAACAGCAGACTGATTTTCAAAGAATTTGTTCGGCACTGCTAATCGATAAGATCATTTTGGAAACGAGATAAATGCTCAAAAGGCAAGATCTGTCTGCCGCGGAACAGCCCGCAGCCGTCGTTGATGAGTTGATTATTTATAGCCTTGAACATATTTACGTCAATCTTTGCAAGCTCCAGCTCCTGCAATTTGGTAAGGCGCTCGTATGCTTCATCAAAATATATACACTCGCCAACGGGTATCTCATCACGCTTTGTACGCCTTGCCTCCTGCAACTTCTCATAGCCGAAGTGATTTGCCTCACCTATCTCCGCAAAGTCGTCCATATCCTTGGTGCGTAGCTGTAATTCGGTAAAGCAGCGTGCAAGATTATCGTAAAAAGTTATATGCATCGACTGATACCCTGTGCTTCTCGGAAATGTCACATAGTCGCGGTAGTACGGTCTGACATTTTCTTTTAGCTTGTCGGAATACTTTTCTTCGCTGAATCCCGAAAGCTCTGCGGTAAACCCTCTTTCCTCAAGAAATTCGGGGACAACATCTGCTATCTCATAGAGATATTTCTTCTCAATCTCGCTTTTTTCATCATCGTTTTTGATATGACAGGAAGGTATTGAAATAACTATACGATATGCGATAAGATCACGGAAGCATATTAGCCTGCTTTTAATTTCAGCTTCTGATGGAAATTCACCGTTCTTTTTATAATACTTGTAAATATATTCCAGGATATACCCATTGAATTTTTCCTCTGCTCTTATCAGTGACTTTATCCGTCCCTTGAATGTGAACGCAAGGAACGGATATTTTTGTGTCATGTATTTATAGAATTCTTTTATCCTGTTTGACTGCGATGTTAGAAAGTCGTTATGTTCAAGCAGTTCAATTATCTGTATCAGAAAATTACAGTGTACAAGGTCGATGGTATTTCGGCTTTCTATTGCCGAGCTTTTCAAATCAGAGGAATACCGGTGCAGTATTTTCAGCACAGTATTCCCCGAAAATAAGTAATCGTTCAAAGATATCATTTCACTTCACCTCATTATCAGTCGTTATAGTCGTTGTCGTGGTGACTGATGTTGTAACAGTGGAGGTACTGGCCGAGCTGTCGGAAGAACTGCTCCCGCTGACAGTGACAGTAGTGACAGTTTTCCCGTCCTCTGAGACAATAGTTTTTGTCCCCTTGAATTTTTTGTTTTCCATTTTATACACCTCACTTGATTATCTTGAAACAAACTGTTTTCGCGTTGATAAGCGGACTGTGATACTCAAAATAGACCGTTCCCGAAACAGGTGATCTTATCTCTGATACAAGCTCGCCGTCAAAGGGGTCGGTGATGCGTCCGAGTATGTCTCCCCTCTCAACAGTTTTACCTATGTCCGTGAGGCTGACGAATATGCCTGCCGCCTCGGACTGCACCTGCCTTGTATCGCTCTCGTTCATTATCACCGTTACATATCCCGGAGGAGTTTTAGCGCTGACGATACCCCGTTTATCCATAAATCTAAGGATAGCGTTCACAGCCTCATCAGCTGCTTTTTCGTCTATCTCATCAGTGGCATTTGCATAAACAGAAAACGCTTTAGTCTCCCATATCTGCCAGTTGTAATTGAGCGTTGTGGTATCATAGGGACGCGGCTTGCGGACAATGCCGAATTCAAGTCCGAAGTCCTTCATCAGCTCACTGTCCGTAAAGCCGGTGTCCATGACCTTTACATGGGGCAGGAAGTTCCCCTGCTGATAAAAGCTGGCAAGCTGTATGCCGTATTCGTAGTCCTTTATCCTGGTGAATATACCGTCTGCGATGCGCTGAGTAGTCTCACCCTGATCGTAGCCGGGAAACATTCGGTTGATGTCGGTGTTGTCCATTGCCCAGAAACGCTTGCCGATGTTCATGGAGTAGTAGTTCACGCAGGGGATAACAAGTATCTCGCAGTCCTCGGCGATACGTCCCTTTGACTCCAGCTTTTTAAGCTCCTGCACCATACGGCTGCAAACATACATCTGCTGGACCTCGTTTCCGCGCATAGCCCCCACTATTGCGAGAGCCTTTTTGCCGTGTCCGAAACGGTAGCCGATGATGTCGAGCTGTTCACGGTAGGGTGACTTCATCGAAAACAGTACCTTCTTCTTCATTGTCCTTCGCCTCCAGATGTCATCAGAATCCTTGCAAGGAGCGAGCCTCCGTAAACTACGGGATATTCACGCATTGTAAATATCATTCCGTCGCAGACAGCAAGCACCTTTTCGACTATCTTTGATGTTAGCGGATCGACTACATTGCCGATGTGATCGCCTTTTTTAACGGTATCGCCAAAGTCCGCAACAGGCACAAATATCCCTGCCGCATCGGAGTTCACAAAGCCCACCTCATATCCCTCCGACACAACAGGCTCACGGACGGGAGCAGTCTCGCCCTGCCACATTCCGATCTCTTTCATCAGATTGAGAACGCCGTCAAAAAGCTGCTGACAGTATTCTTTGGTGATACGCATACCAACTCCCATTTCCACGACAAGTGTCTTTGTCCCCCTGCTGTTGAGAGTGTGGGCGAGTGTCGATTCAAGCACCGTTGCAGCATCGTGGATCCACACAAAATCCACGTTCATCATCTTTGCGTAGGGAAGAAGTGTCGGCGCAGTGGGAACGCTCATGCGTATCTGGGGTATCTCACGGAGAAAAATATTGCTTGAATGAACGTCGATGCAAACGTCCGAGCCGCTGAGATCGTCAATTATCGAGGAGCATATCACCTCTATCATTGTCCCGTCCTTTGTCCCCGGGAATACACGGTTCATATCGAGGTCGAACATGGGTATTCCCCTTGTTATACTGTCTATTCCCATTGGATTCAGCGCAGGATATATATCGAGTATACCGTCAAACTGATCTATGTGTTCATCCACATATTTTCCAACCATATAGGCAAGATACTGCCCCTCCAGCTCGTCGCCGTGAGTGCCTGTGACAAGGCTCAGACGGTTCTTGCTTTTGCCGTTTTGTATCCGCCGTTTTCGGATATTCAGGTTTTCATTGACTGCAAGTGCGGCACTTGCAACAGTTTCTATCATTCTATACACAGCCTTTCTATTTTCTCTGGCGGATAATATCCGCCCCTGCAGTTAGCTCAATACCGACCGTACAAGCTGTAACTGCTTTGTGTACTTGCCGAACATCACACCTCTGTCAATAGCGCAGTCACGGAAATCACGTCCCTGTGATATCACAAGGTAATCATCGTTCACGGCACAGTTATTCGCAGGGTCGATGCCCTCCCAGTGATCGCCCGTCCAGTACTCAACCCATGAGTGTGTCTCGCCGTCACAGAATGCAAGTCCGGCAACGTATCTTGCAGCAATGCCGTCCATTCGTAGAAGTGAAATAAGAATGTGTGAGAAGTCCTGACAGACTCCTGCTTTCAGTTCAAATGCCTGCGCTGCAGTCGTTGAAGTATCAGTCACACCTTTTTTGTAATCAATGATATCTGACAATATATCGCTGAAAAATGCGACTCTGTCAGAAACACTGCCAATATATCTGTCCTTCAACTCCGCATATAACTTTCTCAGCTCATCATCAGGAGCAGTGTACTCGGACTGATAAAGATAGCAGGGCATATAGTCGGTGCGGTGCTTTACGGAGTCCACCTCAGCATTTCCCTTTATTTCAAAGTCAAGGTAGCGGTGGTCGTCCCTCAGATAGCCTGCCGTCACATTGTTGCCGAATGCGTCAACAGTCTGCTGAGTCGGAACATATGGAGAAATATTCAGGCTGCACGAAAGAATATGCTGAGAAGTGCTCTCCGGAGGCATTATACGAAGTGCAAAGCTGTGGTCGTGAACGTAATCATCGAATGTCAGCTTGGTGGAAAAATAGAAGTTCATTCGTTTCATACTGCCGCCCCCATTGGTTCAAAAAGATGTTCAAGATCAACGAGTGCGGTGCTGCTTTCCGATGAATATTTCTCCGCAGAGCCTACTATATCCTCGATCTCTCCGAAATACTGTGAATTGCAGCAGAACGGTGTATTTTCGGGGACATTTTTCAGTCTCTTGCACAGCCGCCCGAACTCCTTTTTAACAGATTTGTAGGGATAGCCTGTGCGCATATACAGGTCGAGCCGCTCCACTGTTTTTCCGCAGTAGATGATGTTTTTCTTTTCTTCATCGTATACATTGTCGGCAATGCAGCCCCAGAACGCATACAACTGATCCACAAGCGGAAGAAGTGAAAGTCGTGTATTTTCCGACATTTCAGACTTTGCAAGGGTGTCCTTTGCAAGCTGCAAAAATGAAAGCGTTTCCGTTGAAATTTCCTCACGGAGAACTATGCCGTTGTCATATGCTCTTTCAAGACTGTATGCGACGGAGTTCGGATTTGTACTGTCGTAAAGAAAGCTGCGGAAGAAATCCCTGTTGCTGCCGTAGCTGTCGGAAAGCCCGAAATATCCCAGATATTCAGCATATCCGGACCTATTGTCTATGGTTCTGTCATAGAGCTTCTGCAATGTTTTCAGAGTTGTGAAAACCCTTTCGGTATAGCGTCCCAGCCAGTAAAGGCGGTCGCTGTGTTCTAACGAGATAGTACCCATGTATCCTTAAAGCCTCCTCCTTGCGATGAGTTTACTACGAATGAATCGGGATTTCGCGAGAACCGTGTAAGTCCCGACGCCCACACCTTTGTTATTTCGCCTGTCAGCACAAATGCTCTCAGGTCGGCTTTACGCATCACCGTTTCGCCGTTGTCGAGAATCGGCAAATCGAGGAAATCGATGACCTCCTGTGCGATAAATCTTCTTGGCTCGGCGATTATAGTTCTGCGGAATTCCTCTAATTTTTCTTTTGTAAGATCGTTGCCGAAGACTACTCCGTATCCGCCGGCCTCCGCAACGTCCTTGATGACCAGCTTTTCGAGATTGTCCAGAACGTACTTCATGTCGTCCTCATAGAACGGCAGATACGTCGGAGCATTGTGAAGTATCGGCTCCTCGTCAAGATAGTATTTTATCATCTTAGGCACAAAATAATAGATTCCCTTGTCGTCAGCCACGCCGTTTCCCGGAGCGTTTATAATTCCCACATTTCCGCTGCGGTAGACCTCCATGAGATTGGGTATTCCGATAAGCGATTCAGGCAGGAAGTTCAGCGGGTCAAGATATTCATCGGCAATTCTGCGGTAAAGAACGCCTATCCTTGTCTTGCCGCCCGAATAAGTTCGGTGATAAAGGATGTTGTCCTCGACAAAAAGCTCATCGTTCTGCACAAGTACCGAACCAGTATGCTCCGCCAGATAGGAGTGCTCAAAGTATGCCGCATTATACCGCCCGGGAGTTAGTATCGCCCTAATGCCGCCGCAGTTTGCATTCTCCATGGTCTCTTTCAGCAGCTTTGCATAGTTGCGGTTATCGACTATATCGTTTTCCTGAAACGCCTGCGGTGCGGCGATACGGGTAAGCTCCCTTGCGATGAGCGGATAGGACGCGCCCGACGGTATCCGCAGATTATCCTCCAATATGTACCACTCGCCGTCCTTTGCCTGTACAAGGTCGATACCCGAAATATGGCTGTAAACCTTGTTTTTCGGAGTTATCCCCTCGCACTGAGCAAGGTACCCCTTTGAGATGTAGATGAAGTCCTCGGGAATGATTCCGTCTCTGACTATCTTTTTTTCGTGGTAAATATCAAAAAGGAACTCATTCAGGGCGTTAACACGCTGAACAAGTCCCTTTTCAATGCTCTTGAAATCCTCCGCAGGAATCACCCTCGGTATCGGATCGAACGGGAAAAACTGTTCATTGAAAACACCGTTTTTATATATGCCGAACTTAACGCCGTAACGTCTTAAAAGCTCATTGATCTCGTCTGCGTTGCCCACTGCCTTTGTGCACTGTTCATTATTCTGCTGTGTCATTGTTATCACTCCATTCTTCTGCAAACAATAAAGGCGCCTATCCATGCGGATAAGCGCCTTTGCTTTTTGCTTTATTACACTTTTATGATATCACAACTGAAACGAATTGTCAATAGAATGACAATAATTTTTTATGTTACTCATACATCATCCACAGCCGTTTTCCTGTTTCGGTCAGAAACGTTTCTGTATCTACAGTCTGCTTGTTTTTCAAGCTTGATATTGCTGCAAGATCACCCGTCATTATACCATCACTTATCGTCTGAAGTATTGCTTTTTCGAGCCTGTCAGCATAGTCACAAAGCACAGGGATTACATCAAGCTCGCCTCGTTTTCTCAGCGCACCGCTCCATGCGAAAACAGTTGCTACAGGGTTGGTCGATGTTTTCTCACCCTTGAGATACCTGTAATAGTGCCTCTGCACAGTTCCATGAGCAGCTTCGTATTCGTATTTGCCGTCAGGGGATACAAGTACAGATGTCATCATTGCAAGACTGCCATAAGCAGTAGCGACCATATCCGACATTACATCTCCGTCGTAGTTTTTGCACGCCCATATGAAGCCGCCATCAGAGCGGATAACCCTTGCGACTGCATCATCTATAAGTGTATAGAAATATGCTATAAATGCCCTTATTCGGCATTAGTATCCCTTAGTGGTCATTAAAAGGCATTAAGAACCCGATTCTACGTCGTTTTCGGAGGTAGAAAGCCCGAAAACCGCGCTATTTCGTAAAACTCAAAAATCTACCCAAATGAGGATTTCGGGTAGAAACTTGGTAGATGCCCACCGCCGTCAAGGTTGGTAGACAGTTGGTAGAAACCATAAAACAAACGGTAGAAAGCCTGTTGACAAACTGAATAATGGACTTAGCGGACAGTGTTTCATAACAGAAGCGCTGTCCGCTATTTTTATGCCCAAAATTGAATACCGTACATCGCTTCTCAGAGATGAGGAGCGATTTTTTTAGATGAAACTTATCAAGGAGGAACTGCTATGCCGAAACTGAACCTTTTCACCACGGAGGACAAGAACATCTCCTTAGAAGCAAAGGGCGTTCTTGAAACAATGGTCAATCTTCCCGAAGGAGACTATCATACTCCCCTTGAGCTGTGTATGCTCCTCGAAACGGACTCTCTGAGAACGATCAGAGAGGCTATGAACGAGCTTGCAGGTGCCGGCTATCTGGTCTGCGTGGGTGATAAGTACGCTGTCAACAAGCTGCGTATCCCCGAAATGAAGCTCATCTGACAGCAAAATACACAGGAGGACGATGTTATGCCAAAGCTCAGAAAGAAAATGACAAAGGATTTTACTATCATCTGCAACACGATTCTCAGGGACAAGAGAGTCGGAAGCTCTGCCCGTGGCGTTTACTGCACAATGGTATCCATGTCTGACGGCTGGAACTTCACGATAAGGGGGCTTGCTGCCGTTATGGGCGAGGGTGTCACCAAGACTGCCAATGCCCTGAAAAAGCTCGAAGCAGCCAAATATCTCAAAAGAGAGCGTGTCTATGAGAAAGGCAGGATCGTGGATTGGGACTACTTCATCTATGATGAGCCTTATGAGGACTCTGACGATATGAAGTCCTGTGAAAATGTTGAAAACCCTATTTTTTTACCCTCGCAAGATGCTGATTTGCAAGATACGGAATTACTTGATACGGAAAACCTAAATCAAGGTCATTCACATCTTGAAAATCAGGACGCTTATAAAATAACAAACAAAGAAGAATCAAAAAAAGAAATATCAATGGAAGAAGAATCAATCTATCAATCTTGCTCTGCCGCACAACGGACTGTTGAAAACTCGGCAGATGATGGACGGATGGACGGATATATGCAGGAAAAGCAGATATATACCGAGATTGTCAAGGATAACATCGAATTTTTTGATTTCTGTACATGGCTTACTTCCTGCAACGGAGATTACAGCTTTTCCACTGAGGAAGAAGCTGAGGAGATCGTCCAGATGATTGTTCGGCAGATTTGCTCCCGAAAGAAAACGGAACGTATCTGTGGAGAGGATTTTCCCAGAGAGATTGTCAAGTCGGCAATGTTGAAAGTTGACCTTCAAGTCCTCGAAAATGCGATAGAACAGATTGATGGTGTGGCAAATATCCGCAACAAGGAGAAATACATCATCAGCACCCTGTTCAACGAGGTCAACAATAAGCATTTCAGAGATAATTCCGAAAGCCGCTGGGCTGAAAGAGCAGTTGCAGAGGATTTCGGCTATAATAGAACGCCGTGAGAGGAGGTGGTGACTATGGGTGCGAAGAAGAAAGCCGGCAATACACCTGTCTTTACGGGCAGAAATGTCGCTCTCACTGAGATCGCGCAGACAAGCGGTATCAGTGTGGCTGCGATCAAGCAGGGACTCCGTGAGGGAGTGCTTGACTTCGGTTATGCGATCCCATGCGGTGAGGGAAAGCTGTATCGCTATTACTGCCCCGACAAACAGGTATGGGAAAAGCTCGGCTACTTCAAGCAGGACACAAATCCCGATGCCGCTTGAAAGGCTGTAAATGACCTCTTTTACAGCTTTCACAGCGAATTTGAAGCAATCGTCATGGATATGCTCGGTGACAGGATAGACAGAAAAACACTTGACTCCGTGTTTTCTTATTTTGACGAGCTTCAGGAGGAATATCATAACAGGCTCGATGAGCTTTACGGAAAGGACGGTGAAGAACATGGCTAAGACGATCCTGACACAGACCAACGATGTTGTCAATTATGAGAATTGCATCGCTGTCTGCGTGGAGGTATGCCCCATTGAGTACGCAGAGGATCATGTCGTTGACGAACCCTGCATTGTCGCAACAGATGTAAACGGCGGGCATACGATGCTTTTCCATTCTCCGAACGAAGATGAGGTGTATTCCGCAATGAGCGACTTTGTCCGCTGGCTCCAGAACGAGGCGTTCAGCACGTTTGAGATGCCCGAAGGAAACGAAGGCGGTGACGGCGATTGAGTTCCGACTTTGAAAGCGGCACGAAGAAAACCATAGATATTTCGGTGAAAGCCGAGAAAATGACCTCTGAGGTACTGAAAGCTGCCCTGCAGGAGTTTATGTCAGGCAAGGCTGAGAAAAAGGGACGTATGACCTACAAGCAGTTGCAGGACAAGTCCCCGTCAAAGCTCGACAGCATTGAAGTCTCGGACGGAAATATCAAGGATTTCCTCGATACCGCACGAAAGTATGACATTGACTATGCCCTGAAAAGAGATACAAGCACCCAGCCGCCGACCTATCATGTTTTCTTTTCCGCTGCGAAAACAGAGGATTTCAAGAGAGCATTCACGGAGTATATCGGCAAGGGACAGGGCAAGGAAAAATGCGGACGGCTCACAAGGGAGCAGATGAGACAGGAAGCCTCCCGTGTGGCAAGTCAGCCCCGCAGAAAGCATAAACAGAGAGAAAAATCAAGGGAGAACAGAAGATGAGGAGCTATGACAGCTTCAAGTCCGTACCCGTTCCGCGGGCAAGGGCTGATAATATTACTTTTACGGCGGTCTTTTGCGCCGATACTGACAGAAAGGGACTGCGTTTTTGCAGATCGACACCGGAAAGCTCAAAAAGCTGACGATCAAGTATCTCCCTTATGCAATCTTTGCGTATGCAGGAAACCTGATCGGCTATGCCTACCGAACGGCAGAGGGAAACGGCTTTCAGGAGAAAGCACTCCCCTTTATGAGCAATCTCGGTCCGGCGTTTGCGAAAATCTTTCCCAGCTTACACCCGCTGGATATTTTGTTCGGTTTGGTACTGGCGGGTGTGATGAGACTTGTTCTCTACATCAAATCGAAAAACAGAAAGAAATTCCGTCAGGGCGAGGAATACGGCTCTGCCGTATGGGGCGGTGAAAAGGATATTGAACCGTATATGGACTTATCCTGTCCCGAAAACAATGTCATTCTTACCAAAACGGAATCTCTGACGATGGGAGCGCCCTCTGCTCCGAAGTATGCACGAAACAAGAATATCCTTGTCATCGGCGGCTCAGGCAGCGGTAAGACACGATTTTTCGTGAAGCCGAACCTGATGCAGATGCACAGCAGCTATGTTGTCACTGATCCGAAAGGCACGGTGCTTGTGGAGTGCGGAAAAATGCTCCAAAGAGGGCGTGTGAAGCGTGATGACAGCGGAAAGATAGAGTATCGGCAGGACAAGGACGGTAATCTGCTCAGGGACGATAAAGGAAACCTGATACCTGTCTATGAGCCGTACCGGATCAAGGTTTTCAATACCATTGATTTTGCAAAGTCGATGCACTATAACCCGTTTGCATATATCTCGAAGAAAAATCGGGAAAAAGATATTCTGAAATTTGTGGAGGTTCTTATCAAGAATACTACTTCTTCTCAGCAGCCGTCCGGCGATGACTTTTGGGTGAAAGCGGAGAAATTACTCTATACGGCGTACATTGCGATGATGTTTACGCTGAATTCCCCGAAAGAACGTAATTTTGAAACGTTGATACAGATGATCAATGATTCGGAGTGCCGTGAGGACGATGAGGAGTTCAAAAATTCTATCGACCAACAGTTTGAGTTCGTTCAGCACTGGCTCGATAATGACTTTCCCGATGATTATGAGCTGTCCGAGAACTATGACAGGATCAGACAGTTCAAACCGAACGCCGAACAACGGCGTATGGGTGCATTCGCACTCAAACAATTCAAGGCGTATAAGCTCGCTGCCGGCAAGACGGCTAAGTCCATTCTTATTAGCTGTTCGACACGACTCGCGCCTTTCGCAATAGATGAGGTCTTGGAGATCACCTCCTACGATGAGCTGCACCTTGACAAGCTCGGTGACGAACTGAGTGCGCTTTTCATAATCATCTCCGATACAGACGCTACATTCAACTTCCTTGTAGCGATCATGTACTCTCAGCTTTTCAACCTTTTGTGTACCAAAGCGGATACATCTGAGGGCGGAAAACTGAAAATTCATGTGCGCTGTTTGCTCGATGAGTTCAGTAATATCGGGCAGATACCCGATTTTGAAAAGCTCATAGCCACGATCCGAAGCCGTGAAATTTCGGCAAGTATCATCTTGCAAGCGAAAAGCCAGCTAAAGGCTATCTATAAAGATAATGCAGATACGATTGAAGGCAACTGTGATACGATGCTGTTTTTGGGCGGTAAGGAGAAGTCCACGCTGAAAGAAATCTCTGAAAGTCTCGGTAAGGAAACTATCGACAGTTTCAATACCTCTACCAACCGTGGACAGTCGGAGAGCTACGGCATGAACTATCAGAAGCTCGGCAAAGAGCTGAAATCTCAGGACGAATTAGCGGTCATGGACGGCGGTAAGTGTATTTTACAGTTAAGGGGTGTCCGTCCCTTTTTCAGCGATAAGTACGATATTACCCGTCACAAGCAATATCCACAGCTTTTGGACTATGACAAGAAGAAAAAGTTCGACATCGAAAAGTACGTTAATAGAAAAAAGAGGATGGGACTGAACATTTCTTCCAATGACGAGTTCATGGGCTTTGACGTTGATGTGACAGCCGGAGAACAGGAAGTTACAAATTCCGAAGCTGATCTGACATCCGCACAGACGGAAGAAAAAGATATATATGTCGGGAACGGCTCGGACAGCGAAGAAACCGAATAAAACAGAAAGAAAATCGGTAGAAGCTGCGGACATTATTTTATTTTGAGGGAGACTTTTTACCTATGGAAACTATGAACATTTCTGCGGTTACTGATACCGCAATGGAGACAACTACTACCTCTGCACCGAAGCACAAGTGGCTTTCTAAGTTCACCTGCGGCGCAAAGAAGGCAACCATGTTTGCGACTATCGCAGGCGTTATGGCTATGACCTGTACTACTCAGGCATTCGCAGCAGGCGGTTCGGGTGCAGTCGATACTTCTTCTTTCATCACTACGGCGTGTACCGTCCTGAAGTCCGTTATCTGTCTGATCGGCGGCGGCGTATCCCTTTGGGGTATCGTCAATCTGCTTGAGGGCTACGGAAACGATAACCCCGGTGCGAAGTCTCAGGGCATGAAGCAGCTTATGGCTGGTCTTGGACTGATTCTTCTTGCAGTCATTCTCGTTCCTGTACTCGAAACCATGATGACCGGTGCTGTCTGATAATCAGATAGCATAGTGAAAAGTTGCTCATGGGTGGGTAGGAATGTGGGAAATGAGCGATATTTCAATAAATATATAGTATGAGAATCAATATAGGTTACTTGACAGCGAACCGTACAAGTGCAGGAGATGAGGTATATACTCCGTTTTATGCGGTAGAACCGCTGACGGAGTTTCTTCCGAAGGATAAGAAAATATGGTGTCCGTTCGATGAGAATTGGAGTGCTTTTTATCAGTATCTTTCGGAACAGGGATATGATGTGACACGAAGCAGTCTGAAAGAGGGGCAGGATTTCTTTTCTTTTGAGCCTGACAAATGGGATATTCTCGTGAGTAATCCTCCGTTTTCAAAGAAAAATGAAGTCCTGAAAAGAGCATATTCTTTCGGAAAGCCATTTGCTTTGCTCTTGCCTGTGAACAGTATTCAGGGCAAGGCGCGGTATAAGATTTTCAACAATGAGATACAGATGCTCTCCTTTGACAGCCGTGTGGACTATCACACAAGGCAGAACATGGAATGTACCACTAAGGGCAATCATTTCGGCTCTGCATACTTCTGCCGTGACCTCCTCCCAACAAAGCTCGAATTACGGCAGCTTGTCAAATATGACAGACCTTTGGTCAAACTCTCGGACGGAGGTGATGAATAAATGGGAGTAATCAGCGATGCGATAGATGCTTTGGAGGATTGGTGCTGTGACCTATTCAAAGACGGTATCAAAAGCCAATTCGACAGCATTTCCGATCTTCTGACCGATACCTTTGCTCAGACAACGGGTTCGGGCGGCAGCGGCGGTCTTGTATCGAGTTACCTGACACAGCACCCTTCCAGCTTTACCGGCGGTGCATCGGGTGGAACTACGATATGGACTACTATCGAAACACTCTGTAACAATGTGGTAGTCCCCATCGGTGGCTTCATATTGACGATCATTCTTCTGAATGAGCTATGTCAGATGGTGCTTCGGGGCAACAACTTCAAGGACTTTGACGATTCGATATTCATAAAATGGATCATCAAAGCCTTATGCGGTGTAATATTGGTCGCCAACACATTTTACATCGCAAGCGCTCTATTTTCGTTTGGCACAAATGTATGCTCCAACGGACTTGCCACTCTATTCGGCAGCGGTGACTATTTATCAACCCCGCTTTCAATCAATCCGTCAGCACTCAGCGGTCTGAGCCTGGGTGAGCTTATGACGGTGTGGTTCATATCCCTGATCGTTCATCTTGGAGTGCTGATACTGATAGTCGCTATTGTTATCACACTTTCAAGCCGTATCATTGAAGTTTTCATGTATTTGTCTATCGCGCCTATCCCTATGGCAACAATGATGGACAGCGGCGAGTGGGCTTCTATCGGCAAGAACTGGATCAAACAGCTCTTAGCTCTTTCTTTTCAGGGGTTCTTTATCGTAGTGGCTCTTGGCATCTTCAAGACACTTTTCAGCAATGCTATCGTTTCTCTGAATTCAAGTTCGGACGGCGTTATCATGCAAATGGGGATGCTTCTTGGATATACCGCAGCACTGATATTCACGATTCTCCGCACGGGAGCTATCTCCAAATCAATTTTTAACGCAAGATAAGAACAGGATCGGAGGTCAAATGGCACATTATGTTCAAGTCCCGAAAGACCTTAATGATATTAAGGAAAAGTTCATTGCGGGATTTACAAAACGACAGGTAATATGCTTCGGTATCGGTCTTGTTCTCGGTGCGCCTATGTATTTTCTTACAAGAGCATCTATCGGAATGTCGGGAGCGATCTTCGCTATGGGCGCGGTCGCTGCTCCTGCGATACTCTGCGGCGTGTATAAGAAAAACGGTGTTTTCTTGGAAAAACAGGTGAAGTTCATGCGTGAATATTTCACCAGACCGCGCAAGCGATATTACAAATCAACAAATGTATTCGTGTGCATTGAACGGCACATCGAATACAACAGAATCAAGAAGAAGCTGAGAGATGCCGAAAGGAAAGGCTGACGGCTATACATATATAATAGTATACTTTCGGTGTCTCCGCTTTGGAATAAAGACGGAGGTTACCAATGGGCTTTAGAAAAAGAAATGCCAATAAAAGTGATAACCGCAGCAAAGCAAAGGTTATCATGGGCAAGCCAGCCTCTCAGTTATCAAAAGAGGAGAAAAAGGTCTTAGCCGCACGAATGGCTGAGATCAGGAGTGAAAACGGCGGTAAGAATACTGTGCAGAATACGATCCCGTTCCTGTGTATGTACAGGGACGGCGTGTGTCAGGTATCAGATAATTTCTTTTCTCTGACGGTGCAGTTTTTTGATGCCAACTACTCCATTTCAGAGTTCGAGGAACAAAACAATATCTTTTCAAAGTATTGCGATGTTATCAATCTCTTTGACAATACGATTAAATTCCAGCTTACCTTTGAAAATCAGAACAGGTCAAAGGAAAAGCTGATACAGACGGTGCAGATACCCGAACAGGACGATGATTTCAATACGCTCCGCAAGGAATACTCGTCTATGCTGACCGACAAGCTGCTGAAAGGCAGCAACGGGCAGTTAGCCCGAAAGTTCCTGACATTTGGTATCGAAAGCACCTCCTACAAGGCAGCGAGAGCAAAGCTGATGAGCATTAAGAACGATGTGATCAAGGGTTTCAAAACCTTTGGTGTCGAAGCGGAAATGCTTGACGGCAGGCAGAGACTTGAAGCTCTCTACTATGCCCTGAACCCTTACAGAAACTCCCCATTTATTTTCGATTGGGACTCAATACTCAGGGCAGGAATGGATACCAAAGACTTTATCTGTCCTGCTTCACTCAAATTCAACAAGGCTGACTTTGAGATCGGCAATGCCTTCGGCGCTGTATGGGGTATGAATATCCTCGCCGGAGAGCTGCCCGATGAGATACTCAAGGACTTTCTTGAAATGCAGAACCTTTTCTGCGTGAATATCCATGTCGAGCCGTTAGATCAGGTCGATGCCCTGAAATTCGTCAAGAAAAAGCTGACGGCAGTGGAGTCTATGAAGGTCGATGAACAGAAAAAGGCATCACAAGCGGGATATGATACAGATATTCTTCCCCCTGCGATCAAAATGTATATTGAGGATATAGAAAAGCTCCTCGGTGACCTGAACAGTAAGAACGAGAGACTTTTCCATATCAGCATTTCGCTGAGAGCCTATGCTAAGAGCAAAAAGGAATTGAAGCTCCTTGCAGAAATGTTAAAGCGTACCTGTCAGAAAAATAACTGCATTATGTTCCCCTATGACTATCGGCAGGAACAGACACTCGTTTCCACGCTTCCGCTTGGATATAACGAGATTCCCGTCCGCCGTGAGATGCACACTTCGGGCATTGCGATTTTTGTGCCTTTTACTACAAAAGAGCTGTTTCAGGACGGACAGGCTACCTATTACGGCATCAATACGCTATCGGGCAATATGATCAGGGCGAACCGTGCAAGGCTTAAAAATCCGAACGGACTTATTCTCGGTACGCCAGGTTCAGGCAAGAGTTTCAGCGTGAAACGTGAGATACTCGACTGCTTTCTGACTACGGCGGACGATATTATCATCTGCGATCCCGAAGGCGAATATTATCCGCTGGTGCAGGCGCTTCACGGTCAGTTGATCCGTATCGCCAGCAATTCGGAGCATCATGTGAATCCGATGGATATTACCATTGACGATTATCTGTTCAGCGATCCTATGGAAGTCATTGCAAACAAGTCCGATTTCCTGATCTCCCTTTGCGAGATCATTGTCGGCGGCAGATACGGACTTTCCGCTGAGGAGCGTTCGGTCATTGATAAGTGCATACAGCGTATCTATAAGGAGTTCATTGAAAATGAGCCGACAGCGGATAAAATGCCGCTTCTCTCCGATTTACAGCGTGAGCTGAAAAACGAGGGTGAGGTCGCTCTCCGTGTGGCAAATTCCCTTGAAATGTTCGTCAACGGCAGCCAGAATCTCTTTAATCATCGCACCAACATTGATATGACAAACCGTATCATCTGCTTTGATATTAAGGAGCTTGGCAATCAGCTCAAAAAGGTTTGTATGCTCATCGTGCAGGATACTGTCTGGAACAGAGTGTTTGCAAACCGTGAGAGCAAAAAGACTACCCGTTACTACATTGATGAGTTCCATTTGCTACTCAAGGAGGAGCAGACAGCAAAATATTCCGCTGAGATATGGAAGCGTTTCCGTAAATGGGGCGGCTGTCCCACGGGAATCACGCAGAATGTCAAGGACTTGCTTTCTTCTTCTGAGGTGGAAAACATCTTCGACAACAGCGACTTCATCTATATGCTCAATCAGGCAGCCGGAGACAGAGATATTCTTGGCGAAAAACTGCACATTTCCAAAGAGCAGATGAAGTTTGTCACAAACAGCGGTCCAGGTGAGGGACTGATCCGTTACGGCAAGGTATTACTGCCGTTTACAGATAAGTTTCCGCAGGATACGCAAATGTACCGCTTAATGACGACTCGCCCGTCAGATTTGGCGTAACCTGCGCAGAATGGAGGGAATATGAGTTTACAGCGAAAAGAGAATAACCTCCGTAAAGCACAGGCAAGGTTCAGTAAGGTCAGCAGACGATCGAAACAGTTTCAGATAGATTTCCGCCGTGAACAGGACAGAAGAGGGCGTTTTCATACCCGTGCATATATTGTCCGCGGCGAAAAGTTCAGTCACGGCGGTCGAGGTATTCTCCATAAGGCCGCCGATCTGAAATACCGTGTCAGGGGCGATAAGCCGTCTATAACACGATTCATCAACAGTGCAGAACCCTCTACAAAAGGCAGCAGGCTCTTTAAGAGAACAGCGCAGGTCGGTAACTTTATCGTGCATGATACGGCGCAGACTGCCGTTGATACGGCTCTCGCTGCGGAAACAGCAGGCATCAAAACTGCCGATACCGCACAGCGGGAAGTCCGCAACAAGATCAAGCAGAAGTACACCCGTGAAGCGGTGGACGATTATCATCGGGGTGTATTTCTCGTGGGGCGGACGGCTGTTGATGCCGTCAAGGGTACAAGACAGCATTTCAAAAACAAAAAGCTGCACAAGATCGAAAAAGCAAGGTTTCAGCTAAAGAAAGCCGATAACAAGCTATACAAAGCCAAAACAGGCAAGCCGAAAATGGCTGAAACCAAAGCAGACCTGAAACAAGCAAAAGCGGACTATAAGGCGAAGAAAAAGCCTGCACATGGCAATAAGCTCCGCAGAGCAATGAATAAACGTCGCTTGCAGGAGTACAAGCAGACAAAGCGTGAGCTGAAATTTGAGCGTAAAAAGCTGAGAACGGAGCAGACGTTCCGTGTCAAAGAGCTTCGCAATCAGAAGAAGATCGCCCGTGACAGCTCGGCAGGACTGCTTGTATTGAAGCCTGTGAAATATACCGCTGGTCGAATGAAAGCATCTGCTTGGCAGAAAGCGATTAATGAAGATCAGGACAACGATTTTCTCCATGCTATCGACTCCGCAAAACGGCGTGTAGCCGAGCCTATCAAGGATAAGGTCAGCAGACCGCAGCGGTTACAGCGGCAGGAAAAGAAGCGTGACAGGCTCTCAAAGCTGAAAGAAAAATCCGACAAGCATCTGAGCCGTCAGGAAAGCAGGCTGAAAGATAAGCATGACAGCTTCAAAAAGCGTAAGAAACACAAGCAGACAAGCAGCAAGAAAGGTAAAAAGGTCAAGGATACCGTTTCGGCGGTACTGAAAGCCGCTTGGAAGTTTGTGAAGAATGTCTACGAAAAAGAGGTCAGAAAGTTTTTCGCTGCTATGGTGATCCCGGTTATTCTGATTCTTTTGGTGTTCGGTATCATCACAATGATATTTTCGGCTACATCATCGCACAGTGGTTTTACCCTCGGCACTTATGCGGCGCAGGACTATGACCTTTCCGAAGCGGAGAAATACTACACGGAACTTGCATACAACCTCAATCAGAAGATACGCAAGGTCAGCAGTTCTTCCGACTGGAAAGACGGACTTGTGGAATTTGGCGCTAATTCGGGTGATCTCTCCGATACCCCTGATGAATGGATATGGGGACAATCCTCAGTCTATAACTGGACTCCGCAGTATGATTTAGACTGCTATAAGCTGTGGTCTTTCCTATGTGCCTATTATTATGATTTCGATGCAGACAACGATGATATTTACTATTGGGAGTTCGACAGCGATACGGAAGATCTCCTCGATGAGATTTTCAGCGCTGAGTATGAGTTCGTGTATCACTACGATAACACCTCGCATTGGGAATATCGGAACAGCTTTGACAGCAGAGGGTATTATTCCATTGAAAGCTGCGGCGTTTCGGGCAGTTACGGATATATCGCCATTTCTTATCCCGATGCTCTGCCGTTCAGCGGTTACTGCAACGGTGATACGATCTATTTCAGCCTGAGCAACGGCGAGGTGCTGAATTATAACAACAGCTATTCGGCTACTGGCTGGTATCTTAAAAATCAGTTTGTTGATGAGTATGATCCCTGCGGTACAAGGTATGGCGCATGGTATACCAACGGCGAGACTTGCGGATACGGCATCTATGATAACGGTGTGCTTGTAACACCTATTCCCTATGTGATACCGGAAGAAAGCTGGTGCAGTTTCCTTAAAAAATATGACTGGATAACAGACTGCCGCCTTTATTATAACGTTAAGCAGAACAAGACCTTTGATGAGGTCATTGCGGAGAAGCTCGGCAGTATGTCACACAGAGATGAACGCTTGCAGTATTACAGTCTGCTGATCGGTACAGACGGTTCGGGTACGATGTTCGGTAATCATCAGACATTGCATAATCTTCTGCCAGGACCTTCTGTCCGTGACTATACGCTGAAACAGCAGTTCGGATATGAGCTGACGGATTGGAACACCGACAGCGATGGACTCTATCAGGGTATCAAGGTCTACTGCAATAACGGTGACAAACTCAAAGCTCCGTTCAAGTGCAAGATTTCCAATGTCGATGCTGCCAATAACAAAATAACGCTCCGAAAGGACGATGTGGAGTATTGGTATGACGGCACTGGCGGTACAGAGCGTGATACGGAAGTGGAGATCACAAATGCTTCGCTTCTCAGCAGTTTTTCTGAGGGCGATACGGTAAATGACGGACAGGAGTTCGCCAAAACAACAGCCGGAAACGTGAATTTCCACATATATATCGACACAGACGGCTACGGTTGGGACTATATTGATCCCCGACTGGTGCTGTATTAAGGAGGGACTATGGAGCGAATTGACAAAAAGATCGCTGAAAATCATCAGCGGCAGGACTTTCTGAGAAAGCGTATGCAGTCCGATAAGGACGAGCTTTCAAGGCTTGAGTCCGAAGCGAGGGTGCTTGAACACTCGCAGCTTGCGGTGGTTTTCAGTTGTGAGGTCAAGGATGTAAATTCCCTTGTGACACAGGAGCATGATACGCTGATGCGCCTGCGTTCACAGGGCATCACCGATGAAATGCTTGAAGCTCTCGCAAACGGAGAGATCAGAATAGATAATAACAATTCCGAGGAGGAAACAAATGAAGGCAAGATTTTTTAGTGCTGTCCTCGCTGCGATGGCACTTGCATCGGCAAGTGTCGGCGTAACAGCTTCGGCAGCGGAAGCAACAGAAGCGGTTGAAGCAACTGCGGAAACAACAGCCACAACTACCGTTACAGAAAGTGCAGAGGGCGAATCTGCGGAGACATCTTCTGTTTCAGAGGAAAGCACAGATGATATGGAGAAGTTCCGTGAGGTCATGAGCGAGCTTGCCGAAACAGGCACGACAGAGATCGCTCCCGATTATGAAAACGATCCATACTACGATACGGACGGCAATGCGACACTCATCAAGTCCGAGCGTATCATCTACAACACGGAGGAGATGCAGTTCATCGCTGTCACCACGAAGGACGGTCATGTGTTCTATGTCCTCATCAACTATTCGGCTGAGAACGGACAGGATAACGTGTATTTTCTGAACCGTGTGGACGATTATGACCTCTATGCTCTGCTTTATGCAGGCGAGGAAGATGAGAACGGCAATGCAAAGATCACGCCCGAACAGGCAGCTCAGGCAGCGGAAAGAGCAAACGGCAGAGTAACAGGCAGTTCCACGGCAGGCAGCGAAACAGCCGAAACCGCTGACGGCGGTGAGGATACCTCCGAACCTGCACAGCAGCCGCAGAGAGCTCCTGTGAATATGGGAAGTATCTACCTTGTTGTCGGTGCTTTGGCTCTGATCGGTGTCGGCGGTGCAGGCTTCTTTCTGATGAAGAAAAAGAACGGCGGCAAGGCGGCGGTTCAGATCGAGCCTGACGATACATCAGACGATGAGGACGATGATGTACCAATCAATGAAGATGATGAGTATCGCTTCTATGACGGTAATGATGAAAACGATGATGAGTAAGGAGAGAAATAATATGAGAGTATGCAAGAAGATCGCTATCGGTATTGCAGCGGCAGTCGGCTCTGCCGCTGCCTTGAACGCAGGTGCTAAGGTTGTGGACAAGCTCCGCAGAAAGTGGTTCGCCAACGGCTTTGAAGCCGGCAGACTTGTGGAGCGTGTGACAACGGCAGCAGATAACGCTCATAAGCAGACCGTTATCAAGCAGAAGTATGAAAAGCTCTGCAAGGAGTATGACGAGCTTCAGAACGAATATAACGAGATGCTTGACTATTACGACGGTGACTGACTTTGACTCCACCGGAATCAAAGTTCCTATCAAAAGACAATGAGAAAAGAGAGAGAATTTGTCTGAATGAAAGTTTTATCCTTATTTGACGGCATTTCCTGTGGGCGTCTGGCGCTTGACCGTGCCGGACTTCCTGTGGAGTGCTATGATGCCTTTGAGATCGACAAGTATGCCGTCACAGTCTCAAAGAATAATTATCCCGATATTGTTCATCACGGGAACGTATTTGACGGCGATTTTACACAGTTCAGGGGATACGATCTTCTTCTCGGCGGAAGTCCCTGCACCTACTGGAGCATTGCCAAAAAAGGCAGGGAGACTACCTCGGACGGCATGGGCTTTCAGCTCTTTATGCAGTACGTCCGTGCGCTCCGTGAGAGTGAGTGTAGGTATTTCCTTTACGAGAACAACTACTCCATACATCAGAATATAAAGGACGAGATCAGCAAGCACCTCGGCGTAGAGCCGATTATGATAAACTCGGCTCTGCTTTCGGCGCAGAACAGAAAGCGTTGCTACTGGACGAATATACCGAATGTCACGCAGCCCGATGATCTGGGCATTATGCTTGCGGACGTGCTTGAAAACGGTATGCCGTGGCAGGACAAGTCATATTGCATGACAGCTTCTTATGACGGTGCGGTGCTGTATAACACTTTGGAGCGTAAGCAGCGGACTATGGTGGCTGTACCTTTGAATACAATAAACGGCAAATCCCACACCATTCCGGCTACATATTACAAGACGGGTGAAAGCCCATTCAGCCCATTCGGCAGCGAGAGGGGCAAACAGCGTGTGGCAATTCCTGTCGGTGCCGCCCAGCGGGGGCGTTACAACGGCGGTGAAAAGACCGAACAGCACATTGAAGTGCGTAATGACGGCAAGTCAAATTGCCTGACTACGGTGCAGAAAGATACTCTTGTATGCGCTCCCGTCCGTGTCGGGCATTACGGCAAGGGCGGTCAGGGACAGCGTATCTATTCCGTTGTCGGCAAGTCTGTTACACTTTCAGCAAACGGCGGCGGTCAGGGTGCTAAGACAGGTCTGTATAAGATAGATCTGCCTGACGGTGACTACATAATCCGCAAGCTCACGCCTGTTGAAGCGGAGCGCTTGCAGACTCTCCCCGATAATTATACCGCTGGTATCAGTAATACTCAGCGATATAAGTGTATCGGCAACGGCTGGACGGTCAATGTGATCGCCCACATCTTGGGAGGGCTTCACAATGCTTGATGAAGCCCTGAACAAGTGCGCCGATAACGGCAACTATACCATTTATACCAGTATATGCAAGGCACAACGCATACTGATGCGGTCTTACGATCCCGTTTGCAGCATCAGCGGCGGTTCTGACAGCGATATTGTCCTTGACCTGATCCACAAAGTAGATGAGGACGGCAAGGTCAAGTATTTCTGGATTGATACGGGGCTTGAATACACCGCCACAAAGGAGCATCTTGACTTCCTTGAACAGAAGTATGATATCACCATTGAGCGTGTCAAGCCCGATAAGCCTATCCCGACCTGTGTGAAGCAGTACGGTGTTCCTTTCCTGTCGAAATATGTTTCCGAACAGATGATGCGTTTGCAGGCTCATGGTTTTCAGTGGGAGGACGAACCTCTTGAAGTGCTGTTGCAGAAATATCCTCGGTGCAAGACGGCTCTGCAATGGTGGTGCGGTGAGCGTTATTCCGACAAGGACGGTATTCAGAAGATAAGCCGTTTCTCTATCTATCGCAACAGATTCCTGAAAGAGTTTATCATGCAGAATCCGCCGGATTTCCCCATATCGAATAAGTGCTGTGAATATGCGAAAAAGAAACCAGCAAAGCGTATCGTCAAGGAACATGATGCTGACCTTGACATGACGGGTATTCGGCAGGCTGAGGGCGGTATCCGTTCGGCGGCTTTTAAGACCTGTTTTTCCGAGTGCAAGTCTAAGGGGTGCAATACCTTCCGTCCGGTATTTTGGTACACGGACGGCGATAAAAAGGACTATGAGCAAATATTCGACATTCATCACTCCCGATGCTACACGGAATACGGTCTGCGGAGAACAGGCTGTGTCGGCTGTCCGTTCAGCAAGCATATCAATGAGGAGCTTGCAATCATCGAGGAACATGAACCAATGCTTTATAAGGCGGCGGTCAATATCTTCGGCAAGTCTTATGAATATACAGCCAAATACCGTGCTTTCGTGAAAGAAATGAAGGCAAAGGAAAAGGAGCAGAAAAAACGTGATAGACTACTCGGCATTAGCGGAACATCTGCCTGTGATACTGGCAGTAACGGCGGCACTGGCTCTGTTGATAGGAGTGACGTATCAGCTTGAAAAGACTTTTTCACATTTGAAAAAGAATAACAATATCGAATAACAGCGAATTTACGGAGGTTTCTATTATGAAGTTCAATAAGATCATCAAGGGTATCATGGGCATTGGTGCTGTGGGCGGTATTGCCTATCTCGCATATAAAGTCGGTGAGTGCAGCGGCGAAATGAACGAGAGAGTTCACGCTATGGCTGATGTCGGGGACGATGATTATGCCTTTGGAAACTATGACGAGCCTGACGATGGCTGTATCGCTCCTGCCGAGAAGTCCGGCTATGATTTCAAGCCTGTTGACCCCTACAACGTGTATGCCGAGTGCGACACCAAGCCGACAAAGCGTGATGTGCTGAAGAAGTACAGCCCCTTTGAGGACATATATATTGCAGGGGTGGAGCGCGGAAAGCTCAGAGTATTACTGCTTAATCTTGCAATCCATAAGCGTTTTGACCGCAGCGAGGTTGAACGCTACTTTGACGGCGATGAAAAGGTCGCTGATGAAGTGCTGCGAATGTATGAGAAAGCAGGATATATCACAAAGCAGGGCATCAACCGATACCGATGCTTGCTGACCACTGAGGAGTATTGCAGACTTGTAGAGTAAAAAGCACACTCCCCGATGTGGGGAATGTGCTTCGGTAGTTGTGTTATGCAGGAATGATCTCTAACTGAGCAGCGAGATCCTTTACATCTTCAAGAGAAAGCCCGCTGTCCTCTGCAATCTCCTCAAAAGACTCTTTTCCTCTTTTCAGAAGTTTAACGGCAATGATGATTTTTTCATCATTTCTCATATCTTCCATCAGTTTGCACATACGGCTCACTCCTTTCTCGGTTTTCTTATAGAAATGCGTACTCTCTGCCATGAGGTCGAAATACATATCTTCATCATTACGGCAGCCAAAATCATGAATGAGTTTAGCTAAGTCGGAATTGTCATCAGGATTATCATACGCACCATTTACAAAAATGATGTGTTCATCATCTCCGAACGGATCTCCTGTTACGGTGTCCTGTCTATCAAACATATAGATTGGTCGGTTTGCACCGCGCACATCTTTTTCAGTAATGAAAATAACATAAGTGACGGGCAGCTTTGAGAAATCCTGCTTTGCTTTCAGGAATTCAACATCAATAGCACTTGAGTGGTATCTTGCTCTTTTGGGTGAAGCTCCTCTGTCGGAGCGCTGAATTTCAAGGTTGAGTTTTCGTCCCTCGCTGTCAGTCGCAAGCACATCAAGACAAATCGATCTTGCTCCTAACAAATGCTCAAGGTCATACTGCGTTTCCTCAGAGGTAATCACAAGATCGTTGATACCTGTCATGATCCTCAGTACAAGCTGTGCAAGTGGAATGTTGTCCCTGAATATCTCGCGCATCAGATCATCGTCCATTGGGCGCATTTTTTCCAAACGCTCCAAGTCCTTTATATGCTGTTCTTCAGGTGTAAGTTCCGTCTTTAAGCTAACCATTATGTATATACCTCTTACATAGTATTCTTGTTCAATACTATTATATCACATCTGCCGAAAAAAATCAATAACAAATTTATTACGAAAGGGCGTGTTTTAGCGTGATTTTGATCGTGGGCGAGAAGCCCTCTGTTTCCCGTGTAATCAGTTCCGTGGTCGGTGCTAATACCACAAAGAAAGGCTACACCGAAGGCAACGGTTATATCGTTTCATGGTGTGTCGGTCACTTGGTCGGTCTGCGTTTCCCGAATGATTACGGCAACGGTTGGGAGCAGAAATGGAGCTTTTCTCAGCTCCCTATGATTCCCGACAAGTGGCTGTTTCAGGTCACGGACAGCACAAAGGCGCAGTACAATATCCTGAAAGAGCTGATGAACAGCGAAAGCGTGACGGAGATCATCTGTGCGACCGACGCTGACCGTGAGGGCGAGTGCATTTTCCGCTATGTCTATAATATGGCTCGGTGCCGCAAGCCTGTAAAGCGTTTATGGGTTTCTTCTCTTGAAGAAAAGGCAATCCGCAAGGCGCTGACCTCTATGAAGCCCATGTCTGTATACGATAATCTGTTCAATGCAGGCTATGCCCGTGCAAGGGCTGACTGGCTTGTGGGAATGAACAGCTCTCGACTGTTTTCCGTCCGATACGGCGGTAAGCTGAATATCGGCAGAGTGCAGACACCTACCCTTGCGATGATAGTCCAGCGTGATGCCGAGGTAAACGGCTTTGTAAAGCAGAAGTATTATACGGCTGATCTCAACTGCGGTGCTTTTACATTATCATCTGCAATGATTGACGATGAAAAGTCCGCTGATACGCTTGTATCTGCGTGTGACGGCGGTACGGTCACAATCAGCTCTGTCAAGCGTGAAATCAAGAACGATAAAGCTCCAAAACTCTATGACCTGACAACCTTACAGCGTGAGGCAAACAAGGCTTTGGGCTATACGGCACAGCAGACTTTGGACTATACACAGTCGCTCTACGAGGGCAAACTCGTTACATATCCCCGTACCGACAGCCAGTATCTCAGCGATGATATGGCGCAGACGGCTCTTGATG
>ERZ795052.278-NODE-278-length-79905-cov-25.731271_pt1 | contig 79905 bp, 71 predicted proteins | sample MGYA00375136_ERZ795052 | MGnify/ENA primary metagenome ERZ795052 (study PRJEB30181, sample SAMN05720156) | activated sludge metagenome | isolation source: Anaerobic digester | place: Japan | collected 2015-05-26 ...
AACCTCCATCACTCTTTGTGGCTGATCGCCCATCATCTATCGTGGCAACTCTCATGAAGGGTTTTTTTCCGCATCTCCTTTTGCATGAATATCCCTTGACATCAAATCTAATACAATATATTATGCGATAAAAATTAAATCTCTTTTGGAGGGCCTCATGGGAAGAAACATAAGCGTATATCTGGACGACAATCTTCTCCATATGGTCTTGTCTTCGGGAAAAAGGCCTTCTGAAATTGTTCAGGATGCTTTGAAGAAATATTTTATGCCGGATAATCGAAGACAGGCTTTTGAACAATTTGCGAAGGCTGCACGAGATTTAGGCTGTACGCAGGATTTTAATGAAGTAATCAAAGATTGGGAAGCTGATCGTGAGACGGACCGATGGTAGGCCTCGATACGGGTTTTTTTATTGCGTACATGAATAGGGAGCCGGAGGCTCTTTCGTATTGGGAGGCTCTTTCTGCATCCGATGTGCCGCCCATTGTCTCGATATTAACGATCGGTGAATTGCTCTATATATCATATCGCCTAAGCAAACCGGACGCGGGCAAGAAGATCGTCGACTCTATTTACGCAGCAACAAGAGTATTGCCAATTGATCGGGAAATTGTCGAAAAGGCGGCGGCTCTAAAAGCCAGTCGTGGTATGCCCTATGTTGATTCTCTAATATTTGCCACGTTTTTGATTGCTGGATGCAAAGAGATTCACACTACGGATAAAAAGCATTTCTCAGAAATCAATATTAAAGACCTGAAGATTGTTTTTCATTTTACATGACCTCAGAAGATAGGCGTTCGATTCTTGTGAATCTAAGCTCAATATTAGTGATGTCGGTTGTCAATAGTGGACACCATATATTTCATGCTGCCAGTCGTATTTCATAGAACCATCTTTCAAAAGAGGATGGCGACAGAAACCAGAGTCTGGCCTGCGGGCTTCTTCAGTTTCAGATGTCCTTTATAACGACGGGGTGAGGTGACTGACCCTCGTCATCTCGAACTTTTAACATTCTCAGGGGTGGTCAAAATTGGGTTATCGCAGGTGGTCAATTTTCGGTTGACATTTACAAACGTCCCTCTCCAAACGGCTCATGATAGTGAGGGCGTGTCCCGGCGTCCAGGTCGGCATGAATTTGATATGCCATTCCCTGGCAATGACCTCAAAGGTTTCGGTCTCCGATGTCTCCGCTTCTTTCTGTGCCTTTCTGACGGCTCCGGGGTCTATGCCATGTGCAAGCTGTTTCCGTGCTTCATCCCGCCGCCTTCAAGCATCATAAAGAGATATTTCAGGGTAACTACCCAGAGAAAGAAGTTTCTCTTTTCCATCGTAGCGGTATTTCAAACGCCATAACCTACCCCCTGTCGGGGCGATGTAAAGAAATAAGCCGCCTTCATCGAACAGCTTGAACGGCTTCCCCTTTGGCTTACTGTTCCTGATCTTAATATCGCTTAGTGCCATGCGGCTTTCCCTCCTTTTGGGGGTATGAGGTTTGACGTGGGGGTATTTTGGCTTAAAATATACCCCCAAAAGTGGGGCATGACAATGGATTTCTTTGGACGGCTTAGGACTAACGGAAAAGAAAAAAACCCGCTATTTCTAACGGGTTTTGCACTTCTCTGGACTACCTTGGATCGTCATCTGGTGGAGGCGGGGGGAATCGAACCCCCGTCCGGAAATATTCCACTGCAGGTTCTACGTACGTATCCTCTGGTTTGCTTTCGCCGTCAACCCCTCCCAAAGGCAGGATGGGTTGTGACTATCCTGTAAGATTTCGCCTCCCTCCCCCCAGGCTTGAGAGTTCGGCTATCCTACCTGTATTACGCCCTGTCCGACCCGGCAGGCATGGCCGGCAGAACGTTAGCCGTCTTACGCGGCTAAGGCGTATTCGTAGTCGTTTGCGACTATTTTTTTCCTACCTGTTTAACGAGGCCTGTAGGAACCTCGGTACGCTGCTACAGCTTCAACTATCCCCGTCGAAACCGTGACGCCCCCATAAAAAAACGGCATGCCCGAAAAGTTTTTTGCAGGGTGCTGATGATAAAGAACAAGGGCATGTTCGGTGTTATATTATGTCTTGTCCGGGGAAAAGTCAAGGCAAACTGCTCATTCCGTCTCGAGCAAAGTGCTCATTCCCCTGACCTTGCCCGCCTTCCAAATACGGGCCCCCGTTTGTCTCGACAACCTTCTTGCCGTTATCACCATTTCGCGACGGCGGTTATCTTCCCTCATTCATCCCGGCGCCGCATCTCCCGGCGGGCGTCCTTTTCTTTCATAGCCTCACGCTTGTCATAGAGTTTCTTGCCGCGGCCGACGCCGATTTCCACCTTTACCTTCCCCCGTTTGAAGTAGAGTTTTAGAGGAACGATGGTAAGACCCTTCTCCCGGGACTTTCCATAGAGGCGCTTGATCTCCCGGCTGTGCATAAGGAGTTTGCGGGTCCGCAGGGGATCGTGATTATAGCGGTTCCCGAAGGAATAGGGACTGATGTGGAGATCATGAATAAATATCTCCCCCTCCCGGACCATGGCATAGCTGTCCTTGAGGTTGGCCCGCCCCTCCCGGAGGGACTTCACCTCCGTTCCCACCAGGACGATGCCCGCCTCAAAGGTTTCATCGATAAAGTAATTAAGCCGCGCCGTCTTGTTCTGGGCGATGATCTTTTCCGCACTGTGTTCTTTAGCCGTCATGATCCTGTTACCTTGACACAAAAGCGATCCGGGGTACAAAAGCATCCCCGCCGGACATACCGGCCCCCCTGCTGTGATGAAGCGAGGTTTGGCGAAGTTCCGGAGGGACAAGTCACCATATATACCCGTTCCTCGGGTCCTGACAATTTGAAGTTCCTTCCTCCGGCCGACGACCCCACGGGTTTGCCGCCGGTCATCCTCCCGCTTTCGCGCCGTCGGCCGCCGTCCGAATTCAAAGAAGATAATCCGTCTTTACATGATGCATGGCCGTCCAGATGTTATGGCGTAACTGACGGTTGTCCTTCTCCAGGGTACGCAGAAGTTCTTTGACATACCGCCGTCGCGACGTCCCGCTCGTCGGGCAGCGGTTGGGCGCCAAGACGAAGCCGCGGGCTCCGGCGTACTGTTTGATCAGCCCCTCCCGAATATATGCCAAAGGACGGATGATGTGCAAAGCGCCCTGGAAGATGGACTGGTTGGGCTTCATCGTACTTATCTCCCGCCCGTAAAACATGTTGATCAACAGTGTCTCGATGATGTCGTCGCGATGATGAGCGAAGGCGATACGGTTGCAACCCCTGGCGGCGGCAATCTCGAATATCCTACGGCGGCGAAGCCGGGAACAGAGGAAACAGGGGTTTTTCCGGTTTACTTCGCTGTGGGCCACCGGGCCGATATCAGTTTTTTCGATTACATAATCGGCAACGAGCCCGCTGATCTCCTTCTCGATCAGGGTAGCATCCCCCTCTCCGCCGGAGAAACCAAGATCGATATGAACCGCAACAACGGAAAAATCCGGAATGAAGATCATGGGCGAGGCAAGCAGGTCGAGGAGGGCCAGACTATCGGCCCCACCCGAAACCCCGACGAGGACCCGGTCCCCCGCGGCGATCATTCCGTAATCAATAACGGCCTTCTCCAGCCATTTTTTCAAATGGAGGTTAAGTTTCGTAATTCTCCGTCGATCATCGATCTTACGTGACAAATCCCCGGCAATCAAGTTTATGTTTCGATCCCCCCTCGTCATAAACCTTGCAAACGATGGTCCATTTATGTCATAAACAGCCCCTCAAAGCAACTTCTTCCCCGTGAAGAAGATCATTATCAGGAGGAATTTATGACGGAAATAATCAATGTCTTTGCCAGAGAGATCCTCGATTCCCGCGGTAATCCCACCGTGGAGGCGGAAGTGTCCCTTTATTCGGGAATTATCGGCCGGGCTTCCGTGCCTTCCGGCGCCTCGACGGGGGAGCATGAGATGCTGGAGCTCCGCGACGGCAACAAAAAGCGCTTCTCGGGAAAGGGCGTCGAGAAGGCGGTAAGCAATGTCATCGATAAAATCGGACCGGAAATCATCGGCATGGACTGCCTCGACCAGCGGGCGATCGACTATGCCATGATCGCCCTGGACGGCACGGAAAACAAATCCTCCCTGGGAGCCAACGCTGTCCTCGGCGTCTCCCTGGCCTGCGCCAAGGCCGCGGCGGCGGCACTCGATCTTTCCCTTTACCGCTATATCGGCGGCGTTGCGGCCAAGGACATCCCCGTGCCCATGATGAACATCATCAACGGCGGTCAGCATGCCGACAACAACGTCGATCTCCAGGAATTCATGATCATGCCATGCGGGGCGCCCAATTTCCGTGAGGCGCTCCGCATGGCAGCGGAAGTGTTTCATGCCCTGAAGGCCGTCCTTAAAGGCAAGGGACTCAACACCGCCGTGGGCGATGAAGGCGGGTTCGCCCCCAACTTGAAATCCAACGAAGAGGCCCTCAAGGTGATCATGGAGGCCATTCGGAAGGCGAAATACAAACCGGGGAAGGATATCTACATCGCCCTCGACCCCGCAGCGAGTTCTTTTTACAAAAACGGCAGGTATATCCTGGCGGCAGAGAAACAGCCCGAGAAGACAGCGGCGGAGATGGTGGCATTCTATGCGGATCTGGTGGAACGCTACCCCATCATCTCCATCGAGGACGGTCTGGCGGAGGACGACTGGGAAGGTTGGAAGCTGCTGACGGAGACTCTGGGCGGCCGCATTCAGATCGTCGGCGACGATATTTTCGTCACGAACCGGAAGCGCCTGGAGATGGGCATCAAGAAAGGCATCGCCAACTCCATCCTTATCAAGCTCAATCAGATCGGCACCCTTACGGAGACCCTGGAAACAATCCAAATGGCCAAAGAGGCGGGTTACACGACCGTTGTCTCCCACCGTTCCGGGGAGACGGAAGACACGGCCATGGCCGATGTGGCGGTAGCGGCCAACTGCGGGCAGATCAAGAGCGGCTCTCTCTCCCGGAGTGAACGTCTGGCCAAATACAACCAGTTGCTCCGTATCGAGGAAGAGTTGGGGGATGCGGCGGTCTTTCGCGGCCGGGGAGCCTTGTACAGCATCAGGTGATCACCGGCCAATAAACGCAGACAGATTCGGGGCGGGGATATTGACGGGCGATAACCGCCTGTTCATATCCCGCCCCGCACTTTGCGGCCTTTTCCCTTCCGTCACAGGAATCTGAAGAGACGCCGGCGTAAAGACTCATGAGCCCGCCGGTCGTCGGTAAGGGAGAAGATCTTCCTTTCCTTGCGGTCTTTCTTTTCCAAGTTTTCCGTGACCGTGACAATGCCCTCTGTCTGCAGGGCGATCATGGCATTTTGATAGTTCGCTTCAGAGAGGGCTTCCGCCCGGCGGATCTCCCCCTTCCGGAACATAAGCGCCCCCAGTTTGTGAATGCTTTTCAGCCACTCCCGTTCGGAACGTGGCCCCTTTCTCAGATACGCACAGGCCCGCACCACGATCCAATAGGATTGAATGTAATTTTCGATAAGACCGGCAAAGGGTTTCAGATTGGTGCGCCCCCGCCCCTTGACCTCGAATGATGCCCCTCCCTCTCCCTGCCGTCGGATCTCGATCATGCCCCGGCTGTGTAAATAGGCCAGAGCGTCGTTCACCTCTTCCCCTTCCTCCCGTTCGGTATCAAAGATGAACTCGTTCCAGAACAGACGCTTAAGAAAATGATAGTCGTCGATCACCAGGCTCAGGGGGATATGATCCTCTGTATGGGCCAGCATGGAGGAGGCCACAAAGGAGAGGGGCAGGAAGAAATGCAGGATGTTGTTCTTGTAATATTCAAGATTCAGGCGTTTGTCGTCGTCCAGGCAGTAGACGATTTCCTCCAGTTCCGGCGTCTCACCCTCCTCATCTCCCAGACAGGAAATCAGGCCGGACTGATCGAAAAGGAGGAGGGCGTCTTTGATGGCCTTGTCCCGGCGGACGAAGGTCGCCGCCAGGCTGACCTTGCTGTGAATCAGGTATTCGTAGAACTCTTTCAGGATCGCCATCAGTTCGTCATGGCTGATGCCGCGCCGGTCGTGGGCCAGGAGACCGGCGGAGATCAGGGCGAAGGGGGTGACGACGGACACCTTGTTGATGGCCAGGGCGATTTCATAGCCAATCTTCCGGTAGAGACTCTGACGTTCCTCAACGCTCATCTCCGCAAAGGTCTTGTCCTGCGCCGCGAGAAAGGCCCGCAGGTATATGGGTTCGCCGATATTCACATAAACGCTTCCGTAGCGCTTGCGCAGGATCTTCGAGCTCTTGATCACATCCGTCGTCTTTTCCCGTTCTTTCGGCGCCCCTCCCAACTCCTTAAGATACGATTTCTCTTCGATTACGCGGTCATAACCGATATAAACGGGGATGGCGGCCAGATCTTCCGCAGCGTGGTGCTGGAAGGCCTGGATGATCATGGCCAGCAGCCCGTATTTCGGCATCACCATCTTGCCGGTGCGGCTTCTCCCGCCTTCGATGAAAAATTCGATGGGCAGTCCCTCCCTGATCAACACCTCGAGATATTTGGCGAAGACCTCCCCGTACAGGGCGTTGCCGCGAAAACTGCGGCGCAGAAAGAAGGCTCCGGACTTTCTGAAGAGATAACCGAAGGGCCCGAAGGCCATATTGGTGCCGGCGGCGATGAAAGGCAACTGAATCCGGTGCTGATAAAAAACGTAAGATAAAAGCAGATAATCGATATGACTACGATGGCAGGGGATGATGACAAAGGGCATCTTCTTGGAAACATTTCTGATCTTGGCCATTCCTTCGAGATCCACCACCACACCGTCGTAGATGTTGTTCCATAGCCAGGAGAGGAGCCGATCCCACACCTCGATATAGGTCTCGTTGTAATCGGCGGCAATCTCATGGAGGTAGTTTCTTGCCTCATTGACCAGCGCGGCATAATCCTTCTTGCCGGCGGCAGCGGCATTTTGCATGAACGCAACGAGTTCCGGTTCTTTCAGGACCATACTGATATGCTCCTGCCGGGACTTCAGGAAGGGGCCGATGAGGGCCGCCTTCTCTTCGTCGATGCGGCCGAGGAGGTCACTGCGCAGGTTGTAAATCGTCTCCGGCAGCGGACGTCCGATATGTTCGTTGCGAAAGCGTGATACTTCCACGGCCTCCGCGGGCATGACGTAGATCTTGCTGGCAAAGCGCAGGAAGGAAACCAATCGTTGGAGAAACATGGTGTTATCCGTCTGGCCGAAAAGGATGTTGAGAAGACTCTCCTTTTCCTTTTCCCGCCGCCTTCCATAGGTCACCAGCATCGGCACGATGTACAACGGTCGGTCGAGGGCTTCCTGCGCCTCCAGGAGTTCGTTCAGAACGGCATCGACCTTCTTGTTTTCGAAAAATTCCGATCCCCCCAGATGAATGATCAGGGAACGGCCGGCGGCGAGATGATTTCTCACGCTCATCATACCGTCTCCGTCAGCGTCGCGGCGGCGGCAGAAAAAGCGCCGGACCGACGTCGTCATGACATGCAGGGCCGCCGATAAGGGCTGCCAAAGTGTCATGTCGACATCATAACTGTGAACCGGCATGGGGATCCCCTTACGCCGGGCAAGATCCCAAAGGATGAGACTGTTGAGTCGGCTGCGGTCCTTCAGGGCATAGACCACAAGACCTTCATTGTTGAGCTTTTTCAGCTCCCCGGCAGCCTCGGTATCGAAGTTGATCTTCGACAGGACCTTGCCGACCAGCCGGCGCAGAAGAAAATTGGTCTCCGGATAAAGACTTTCCCGACGGTAAAGGCGGTTGTCCCGGAACCAGTCGATTATCTTGTTCATCATCGTCGTCATAAGGGAGCGCTCCTAAGAGCCGTTGCCGGCCAGGAGGTTGGAAAACTTCTCCCTCATGGTCTGCTCCACGACTTCTCTTATTTCGGAAGCGGAAGACATCGTCATGACCTTTTTCATGAGTTGTCGTGATTCTTTGAGGGTCGTGGCCCGAATGATCTCCTTTACCTTCGGAATGGCGAGGGGGTTCATGCTCAGTTCATCGATTTCCATAGCCAGCAGGATCATCGTATAGGCGGGATCTCCGGCCATTTCCCCGCACATGGCCACCGGGATGCCGGCGCGGTGACCGATTTCAACCACCTTTCTGATCATCCTCAGGACGGCGGGATGGAGGGGTTCGTAAAGATAGTTGACCCGGTCATTGATTCGGTCGATGGCCAGTACGTACTGAATCAAGTCGTTGGTGCCGATACTGAAGAAATCGACCTCCCGGGCCAGTTCTTCGGCAATGATCACCGCCGACGGGACTTCGATCATGGCCCCTGTTTCGACATCCTTACCTACGGCGATGCCTTGCCGCTCCAAATCCTCCCTTACCTCTCCGAGAATTTTCTTCGCAGCCCTAATCTCCTCGACACCCGAGATCATGGGAAAGAGGATCCTTGTCTTTCCGAAGGCGCTTGCCCGGAGAATCGCCCGGAGCTGAACTTTGAACAGCTCGGTCTCCTTCAGGCAGAAACGTATCGCCCGCAGCCCCATCTGGGGATTCATCTCCTTGGCCAGTTTCGGGTCCGAGAAGAACTTGTCCCCTCCCAGATCGAAGGTGCGAATAGTGGCCCACTCCAGTCCTTCCACACCCACGACGCGACGGTAATTGCTGAAGTGGTCTTCTTCGGTGGGCAAATCTTCCCGGTTGATGTAGATGAACTCGGTGCGATACAGACCTATCCCTTCGGCCCCATGGGTGACAGCGGAAGGGATTTCTTCTATGAACTCGATGTTGCCGCCGATTTGAACCCGGTATGCATCCCTGGTGATGGCGGGATGCCTGGCATATTTCAGCGCTTCTTCCCTAATGGTGTGGTAATGGTGTTTCTTCTCTTCGTAGCGGTGTAACAGCTCCGGTTCCGGGTTGACAATGACCAACCCGGCGGCGCCGTCGATAATGATGAGATCGTTCGTCCGCACCTGACGGGTCACCTTTTCCAGCCCCACCACCGCCGGGATGGCGATGGAGCGGGCCACTATGGCCGTGTGGGATGTCCTGCTGCCCACATCGGTGGCAAAACCCAGCACTTTTTCGATCATCATCTGGGCGGTATCGGCAGGGGATAAATCCGAGGCGATTACAATCACCCCCTCTCCCAGCGGAGCGATCTTCTCCTGACGTCGCCCGGCGAGATTTCTGAGAATCATCTGCCCCACATAGCGGATGTCATTGAAACGATCCCGCAGGTATTCGTCCTCCATTTTCTCGAATATGTCCCGATACTTGTCGATGGTCAACCGTACGGCCCACTCCGCATTCACCGACATTTCCCGAATCCGCTGCACTACATTGGCAACGAAGGACCGGTCTTTGAGAATCATGATATGAACATCCATGATGTATATCGGTTCCAGTCCCGCCGCCTCCGTCAGTCTGCTTTTGATTTCCTTGAGCTGCCGCTCGGAAGCCCGCAAGGCTTCCCGGAACCGCCTTATTTCCTTCGTTATCAGGCTCGCTTTCTCCAGTTTGTAAAAGGAGATCTGGGCATCGAGGCGATCGAAGAGATAGGCCCTTCCTGTGACCACCCCGGGGGAAACGCCTATCCCTTTGAGCACAATGGTTTTCTTGTTCATTTCTGCCGGCATAAGCTTAAGTTATCTTTTTCTACTCCTCTCCAAACTTTTCGGCAAACAAACGTTCCAAAGCCGCCAACGCCTTGACGGCATCACCACCCTCCGCCTTGACCTTCAACCGCCCGCCCGATCCGCAGGCCAGGGTAAGGATTCCGAGCAGGCTCTTGCCGTTCACTTCCTGCCCTTCATATTCAAAATAGATGCGCGATTTGTACCTCCGGGCCTCCTCCACCAGCTTTGCCGCTACCCGGGCATGGATCCCCAGCTTATTTTTCACCTCGAAGATCCTTATCTCCTGCATATCAACTCGTCATTACCATGCAGACAGCCGTCATTCCGTAAAGGATCAACAGCGGCGACAGTCCCCGGCTTACGGCATAATAGGATATCAGCACCGCCGCCGGAACGACGATCGTAGCCCCTTCCCGGAGCCAGAGGGTATCCAATGACAATGTCTGGATCTCTTCGGCAAGCAGCACTGTGGCCAAACCGAGGATAACAAGGGAGCCCCGGCGAAGGTAGCGGGCCCTGCGCGGCAGATCCCAGGACTGGATATAGACGATCCCCTGCCAACCCTGACGGTAACCTTCCAGGAATCCCTTCCAGCGGATCCACAGATGCAGAGGATTGAAAAGCAGCAGAAAGGCAAACGGGGCCCAGATACAGCCTTCATAGGCCAAAATCGCCGCCGTCACACCGGCCAGGGGCCGGAGGCTGCCCCAGAAAAAGCTGTCGCCAAGGGCGGCGTACGGCCCCATGAGGGATTTTTTCAATTTCGCCACCGCTGCTTCACGTGCGGCTGCTGCCGTGTCTTCTTCCTCCAATCTGATCGTGGAGCCGAGGACGGCACCGGACAGATAGGGATGGGTGTTGAAATATTCCAGGTGTCTCAAAAGAAAGGCGACGCAGTTTTCCCTGCTTTCCTTACGAAGGCCGGAAAGGGGCGAAATGGCATAAGTGAATCCCAGGTTCTGCATCCTCCGGAAATTAAGGGAGGCCATTATGAAGAGGGACCGCAAAAAAAAACCGGACAGATCCGATGTCTTCATCCTCAATCTTCTCTCCGCGCCCGCGGCATTTTTTAACGCCGTTTTCTGTAACACGACGGATCGTTTAAGTCAATTCATTACCCTGATCTAATGTGCCTTTATACTTGACAGAAGCACATTTATTTGTTAGTTATGCCGACTTTTTGTTCGAGGTGGAGATAATGATTTGTCAGACGATCAGAACGGGCACCGATTGCGTGTTCATGAAAGATAAAGGTTGCGTTTTCAAAGACGGGGCCTGCAAAACAGTTGTGGAAAAATGCGAGGGCTGCGGCAAGATCATCGAGTTGGCTACGGGCCGTTACTGCGGAGTGTACATGGATCCGGCCAGCAGGTGGCTTATGGGAAATTGTCCGCGGGCCACACATATCAAGCTGGTAATCAAGGAAACCACCCAGAAGATCAATCCTCTGAAGGCCTCGAAGCGGGCCAGCCGCGCGAAGAAGAAGAAATAAGCAGCGTTTTCAAGCCTTCTTCCCCGATCGTCTGTGTCCAGCCGTTTTGAGCAAAGGTACCGACCGGGTTATAAAGAATGGTGAATCAAGGCCCGCAAAGAGGTAAAAACATCCGTAAACCACCAGGAAGGGCGTGTGAGTGGGCGTGGCCTCACCGGGGAAGGCGCTTATCCGCGTCTCGCTACCTGACCATCCATAGAGGTTTCCATCTCCCGGGCGGGAGGAGTTTTCAAGCGAGAATATCCCTGATTGCCTTCAGCCCGTTTTTAACCTCTTTGAGCAGGCGGCGATCCGCATCCGTCAAGGCTTCCGGTATTTTATCCTGATTATTTTTTCTGGAAAGCTGTTTTTTTGCCCCCCGAATCGTAAAATTATCCCGATACAGGAGGTTTTTGATCATCAGTAGTTGTTCGAGATCCTTGCGGCGGTACAGCCGTTGATCGGAACCGGTGCGAACCGGCCGTACCGATTTGAATTCCGATTCCCAGTAGCGAACGACGTAGGGTTCGACGCCGAGGATGGTACTCACCTCACCGATACGAAAATACGTCTTGTCAGGAATCGATTCCTCCATCATCGGACTCCCGTGCTCTGGGGTTGCGATGTCTTTGATCAGCTGTTGAGCGCCTTACGCAAGACTTGACTTGATTTGAAGGTCAGAACGCGGCGTGCGGAAATCTCGATTTCCTTGCCTGTCTGAGGATTTCTTCCCCGGCGTGATTTCTTTTCCTTCACGACAAAGTTGCCGAACCCCGAGATCTTGATTTTTTCGCCCCGTCCCAAACAGTCCTTCATAATCTCAAAAACCGACTCGACAATGCGCGCGGAATCCTTCTTCGAAAAGCCGAGCTTTTCGTAAACATCCTGAATAATATCAATCTTCGTCATGGTGTGTCCTCCTGTCATCTCGCCGTTGTTATTCCCCCCGGATCGTTGCCCCTGTTTCGCTGATCATGGCCTTGACGACCCGGCTATGGGCGCTGTTGATTTCTTCCTCCCGCAAGGTCCTCTCGCCGGAACGATAGGAAAAACGGAGTCCCACGCTCTTCATACCCTCCGGCAGATTTTTGCCTGCATATACATCAAAAATCGAAACACTTTCAAGTAATACTTCATGCTGCTCATAAGCGGTCCGGCACAGTTTCTCCCCTTCCATAGCCGCAGGGACAAGAAATGCCACATCCCGGGAACTGGCGGGAAACTTCGATATCTCCCGGAAGGTTCTCACCCCCGCCGGCGGCGGTGTCAGGGTATCGAGTTCCAGTTCAAAGACTACGGCGCGGTTGCGCAGGTCACGCCGTTCCCGCACCCGGGGGTGGATCTCCCCCAGGAATCCCGCCGTTTTCTCCCCGATCACAACCCGACAGGATCTTCCGGGATGCAGAAAGGGCCAGTGCGTTGTCGCGACAAATTTGGCGTCCGGTATCTTCAGGAGGTCAAAAAGGGATTCCAGTACCCCTTTGAGGTCATAAAAATCCGCTGTAACCCCTTGATGGTGCCAGGAAGAGTCATAGCGGCTCCCCGTAATCAGACCGCCCACACAGGCCTTCTCCTCGGGCAGTTCGCCTTCCCCCCGGGCAAAGAAAACCCTGCCGATCTCAAATATCTTCAAATCAGGGCATGCGGTCCGGGCGTTGCGGTTCATGACGTCCAGGAGGCCATAAACGAGGTTAGTCCTCATAACGGCCTGTTCTTCCGTCAGGGGATTGCTGATCTTCACAAATGACCGCAGGGGGTCGCCGGCCGGCAGGGCAAATTCTTCGGCCATTTCCGGATTGATGAAACTGTAATTGATTACTTCCGTATAGCCCATACCGGTCATGGCCGCACGAATACTTTCCTCGCGCCGGCGGCCGGAATTTTCGCTTCCCGGCATCGCCCCGGTGGCAGGCATGGTAACGGGGATACGGTCAAAACCGTAAATACGCGCAATCTCTTCGATCAGATCTATTTCCCGGGCAATATCCACCCGGCAGGTGGGAGGCGTCACCAGGCAGTTATCGCCCGCCGCCGCCACGGTCATCTCCAATCTCTCCAGGATACCGGCCATTTCCGCGGCGGGGATGGCCGTCCCCAGGGTCTCGTTCACCCGTTTCACCCGGAGGGGAATGTCTTTTACCGTGGCAATCTGTCGCGGATACTGATCAATGTACCCCCGGCAGATCTCGCCTCCCCCGAGTTCCGCCATGAGCTGCGCCGCGCGGTTCAAGGCCCGTACCACCCCTTCGGGATCTATACCCCTCTCGAAGCGGAAGGCGGCATCCGTGGCCATTCCCAACCAGCGGGAAGAGCGGCGGATGGAAGCCGGATGGAAATAAGCACTCTCCAGGAGGATCGTTCCGGTATCGTCCTTGACTTCCGAATTCAGGCCGCCCATGATTCCGGCAATGGCGACGGGTTTTCTCCCGTCGCATATCATGAGGGTATCGGCCCGTAGTAAACGGTCCTTTTCGTCGAGGGAAATAAAATGTTCTCCCTCCCGGGAGCGGCGCACGACGATGCGCCCCTCTTCGAGAAACCGGAAATCGAAGGCATGGAGGGGCTGACCCATCTCCATCATGACAAAATTGGTGATATCGACAATATTGTTGATCGCCCGCAGCCCGACGGCTTCCAGACGTTCCCGCATCCACGCCGGCGACGGTTTGATGGTTACGTTCTTGATGATCCGGGCGGTGTAGCGGGGACAAAGATCAGGATCATCGATGATTACCGAGGTAATGGATTTGATGTCCTCGTCGTTCTCCCGGATGACGATCTCCGGGCGGCGGAGGGGCTTTCCCGTAATCGCCGCCACCTCCCGGGCAATGCCGATGATGGACAGACAATCGGACCGGTTGGGGGTGATCCCGATGTCGAAAACCGTATCCAGCAGACCCAGAGCCGCCTTCAGGTCCATCCCCAGGGGCGCTTCCGGCGGCAGGATCATGATCCCGGTATTGTCTTCACCGATCCCCAGCTCCTCTTCAGAGCAGAGCATCCCCTCGGAAGGTTCGCCGCGAAGGCGTGAACTCTTGATAATATAGCCGCCGGGGATGGTGGCACCGACTTTGGCCAGGGCCACTTTGTCGCCCTCCCGGGTATTGGGAGCGCCGCAGACGACGGGCAGTGTTTCTGTACCGGTGGTGACTTCGCAGAGGTGGAGTTTTTCGGACTGGGGATGGGGCCGTACCTTGAGTATCTCGGCCACCACCACCCCGTCGAAACCGGGGCCCGCCTGCTCCACCGCCTCGACCTCCAACCCCGCCATGGTCAGGCAATGGGCCAGGGCCGACGGTTCCAGTTCTACATCCACATAGTCCCGGAGCCACTTGAGACTTACTTTCATAACTTAAAATTGCTCCAAAAAGCGCCAGTCATTCTCGAAGAAAAGGCGGATATCGGAAATCCCGTACTTCAGCATGGCGATCCGCTCCACCCCCAGGCCGAAGGCAAATCCGGTAAATTCCTCGGGATCGTAGCCCACATTTCCAAACACCGCCGGATCGACCATCCCGGAACCAAGGATTTCCAGCCAGCCGCTCTGTCCGCATACCCGGCAGCCCGCACCCCGGCACATTACGCAACGGATATCCACCTCGGCACTGGGCTCCGTGAAGGGGAAGAAACTGGGTCTAAACCTCAGCTGAATATCGGCACCGAAAACCTGCTGTAAAAAAAAGGTGAGGGTCCCCTTGAGATCGCCGAAGGTTACGTTCCGATCCACAAGGAGCCCTTCGATTTGGTGAAACATGGGGGTATGGGAAACATCGGAATCGGGACGATAGACCCGGCCGGGGGACAGGATCCGCACCGGCGGACGCATCTTTTCCATGGTCCGGATCTGGACGGGCGAAGTATGGGTTCTCAGAACGATATTTTCCTCAATATAGAAGGTGTCCTGCATATCCCGGGCGGGATGATCCTTGGGGATGTTCAGCGCCTCGAAGTTATAGTAATCCGTTTCCACCTCCGGCCCTTCCTCGACGGTGAAGCCCAACCGGGCAAAGATGCCGCAGATTTCATCCATGACCTGGGTTACGGGATGCCGGTGTCCCAGGCGGACGGCACGTCCGGGCAGCGTGACATCTATGGCTTCTTTACGCAGGTCATCATCCCGGCGGGAGGCCCTGATCCTTTCCAGGGCCGTATCCAGGGCGGCGCTGATCTTTTCCTTGATTTCGTTGCTTTTTTTTCCGAACAGGGGACGATCTTCCGGAGACACGCTCCCTACCTGACGGAGGATCTGGGTAAGCAATCCCTTGCGCCCGAGATATTTCGTCCGCAGTTCGTTGAGGGCCGCTTCGGTATGCGCCCCCGACAACTCCACTCCTACCCGTTCGGCAAGCTCCTCGAGATCCCTGATCATGAAGCGAGCTGTCCTTTGGCCATGTTCACGATCTCTTTGAAGGCCTGGGGATCATGGACGGCCAGATCGGCGAGGATCTTGCGATCGATGGCTACCTCCGCCTTTTTCATCCCGTCGATTAAACGGCTGTAGCTGATTTCGTTTAACCGGGCGGCGGCGCTGATTCTGGCTATCCAGAGTTGACGGAAGTCGCGCTTCCTCACCCGGCGGTCCCGGAAGGCGTATTTCATCGCCCTGTTGACCGCTTCCGTAGCGGTCCGCAGGAGGCGGCGACGGGCGCCGAAAAAACCTTTTGCCAGCTTCAATATCTTTCTACGCTTCTTTTTGGCCGTTACGGCTCTTTTAACCCTTGGCATCTATTCTCGTCTCCTTCATTGATTTGGGAAAGGTAAATCCGAATCGCAACTCGATTTCGGTTCAAAGGTAGGGCAGCAACCTTTTGAGGGCGGCTTCATTGGTCTTGTCCGCCACCGCCGATTTTCTGAGATTTCTCTTTCTCTTCGGTGATTTTGTCGACAAAATATGGTTGGCAAACGCCTTGGCCCTCTTTACCCTGCCCGTCCCGGTAAGGGAAAAGCGCTTGGCGGCGCCCCGATGAGTCTTAAGTTTTGGCATGGCTGCTTATCTCCTCGTTTTCAATGATTTTTATTTTTTTGGTACCACGACCATGATCATGTTTCTGCCTTCCAGCTTCGGCTGCATCTCCACCACCCCTACTTCCGCCAGGGCGTCGCGCACCGATTCCATCAATTTCCTGCCGAGGTCGGTGTAGGCAATCTCCCGGCCCCGAAACATCATCGACACCTTCACCTTGTCGTTTTGCTGCAGAAACTTCTTGATGTGCCTGATTTTCACCTCCAAATCATGCTCTTCCGTCTTCGGTCGCAGGCGTATCTCCTTGATCTGTATCGTGGTCTGGCTTTTTCTCGCATCCTGGAGTTTCTTGCTCTGCTGGTATCGATACTTGCCGTAATCCATGACCCGGCAGACCGGGGGATCGGCGCTCGGCGCAATCTCCACCAGATCAAGCCCGGCTTTGGCAGCGATCGCCAGGGCTTCTTTGAGAGGCATTATCCCCAATTGTTTGCCCTCTTCAATGACCCTGACCTGCACCGCTTTTATTTCTCCGTTGATATTCAACTCCTTAGCGATACGTCACCTCCGAATGTTTCCCTCGTCTTGCAATCACTGTTTATCATTTCTTTTTCTTTCCGAGCTTTACCGGCAAAGATCAACGCACGCCACAGATAGATAATCCGGCTTATCGATAATTACGGGTCTCCTCCCGCAAATGCCCTATAAATTCCAAAGCGGTCATCGTTCCCATGTTGCTGCCGTCGCGCTTCCGGGGCGATATGGTCTGTTCCGCCACTTCCCGATCGCCGATGACCAACATGTAAGGCGTCTTTTGCATCTGGGCTTCCCGGATCTTGTAGCCGAGTTTTTCGTTGGAAAAACTTTTTTCCACTCGGACCCCGGCATCCACGAGCGTTTGATAGACCTGCTCCCCATAGGGAATATGCTTTTCCGTCACCGTCAGGATCGAGGCCTGCACCGGTGACAGCCAGACCGGGAAGGCGCCGGCGTAATGTTCGATCAGCACCCCCATGAAGCGCTCGATGGCCCCGAGGATGACCCGATGGAGCATGACCGGCCGGTGTTTTTCCCCGTCGGACCCCACATAGGACAGATCGAAACGCTCCGGCAGGGTGAAATCACACTGAATGGTCGCGCATTGCCATTTCCTCTTCAGAGCGTCCTTCAGTTTGAAATCGATCTTCGGACCGTAAAAAGCCCCATCGCCGGCGTTGATTTCATAATTCATCCGGCTGTCTTTCAGCGCCCCTTCCAGGGCGGATGTCGCCAGCTCCCAGTCGGCGTCGGAACCGATGGATTTTTCCGGTCGGGTGCTCAATTCCACTTCGTATTCGAACCCGAAAATCTTCATCGCGTAGGCGACAAAATCGGCGATCGCCCGGATCTCTTCATTGAGCTGTTCCGGGGTGCACAGGATGTGGGCGTCATCCTGGGTAAACTGCCGGGCCCGCATGAGCCCGTGGAGGACACCCGTTTTTTCATGCCGGTGCACCGTCCCCAGTTCGAAGTAGCGCAACGGCAGATCACGATAGCTGCGGATCTTGGATTTGTAAATCAACATGTGGGAAAGGCAGTTCATGGGCTTGATGCCGTATCCCTGCCCCTCCACTTCGGTAAAGTACATATTTTCCCGGTAATGGTCGAAATGTCCGGAGCGTTTCCAGAGGTCGTCCTTGAGAATCTGGGGCCCCATGACCATGTCGTAACCGCGTTTCAGGTGCTCCTGACGTTCCCATTCTTCAATGAGGTAACGCAGCATCATACCTTTGGGATGGAAGATGATCAGACCCGGCCCTGCTTCGTCGTTCATCTGGAAGAGATCCAGCTCCCGTCCCAGACGCCGGTGATCACGCTTTTTGGCCTCCTCGAGCATCCGCAGGTAATCGTCCAGGGCTTCCTGGGTGGCGAAGCAGGTGCCATAGATCCGCTGCAGCATCTTGTTGCGCTCATCGCCCCGCCAATAGGCGCCGGCCACATTGAGGAGCCGGAAGGCCTTGACCATGATCGTTGAAGGCAGATGCGGTCCCCGGCAGAGATCTTCGTACCCGGCCTGGGTATAGACACTCACCGTCTCCACATCGGGGGGGAGATCGTTGATCAGTTCGACTTTGTAAGATTCCCCCTTCTCCCGAAACAGCGCCACCGCCTCCGCGCGGGATAGTTCACGGCGTGAGAAAGGGGCGTCGGCCGCCACTATTTCCTTCATCCGCTGCTCGATCTTCTGCAGATCCTCAGGCGTGAAGGTCGTCTCATATTCGAAATCGTAGTAGAACCCTTCCTCGATGGAAGGTCCGATACTGACTTTGGCGCCGGGGAAGGTATCCTGGACCGCCTGAGCCATGATATGGGAGGTGCTGTGGCGCAGTATTCCCAGGCCTTCCCTGGAAGATATGTCAATGGGTTCCACGCAGGCGTCTTCCGACACCGGGGATGCCAGATCGACCGCCTTTCCATTGACCTTCGCCGCCACCGTCGTCGCCAGCAATTCCGGTCGCCAGGCCGCAATGGCATCCTTGACGGCGATGCCACCGGGGAAAGCGAGCCGCTTCTGATCGGGCCAGGTAATGTTTATCTCCCTCATTTTCTCACCTTACACGAATTAAAGAGAGGGCATCACGTTCAGATTTCGCTGATGCCCTCTCTCGTTGTCATGGTAGGCACGCAGGGATTTGAACCCTGGACATCCACCGCGTCAGGATGGCGCTCTCCCCCTGAGCTACGTGCCTAAATATATTTATCTGTGAACGGCGCATACGCTTAACAGGAAAAACCTTCTATGTCAAGGCAAATCTATACATTTCAGGTTGTGGAATTGATAAAATGTATCCCCTTGAAGATATAGTTCAAACCCGAAGCAATGGTCAAGACAGATGTAAGGATGTATAATCCCATCAATAATCCTTTATATTCCTCAGCCATCGCCAGGGTATGCACAAGCAGCACGCTGAAAATCGTCAATAATTGAAATACCGTGGTCAATTTACTGATCATCGTGGGGCGGATCTGAAACGAAATGGACATGATGGCCAGCATCGCAATCCCGATAAGGATGATGCAGTCCCTGCTCACCACGATAACACTCAACCAGCCGGGAATGACATGCTTGATGGAAAGGGTTACGAAGCAGCTCACCATGAGGGCCTTGTCGGCGATCGGGTCCAGATAGGCCCCGAGTTCGGTCTGCTGATCGAGGACCCGGGCCAGAAAACCGTCCAGGCCGTCGGTTATCCCGGACAGAGCGAAAAGAACCAGGGCTTTGAGGAAATCACCCTGCATGAGGAGGATGACGATCACCGGCACCATGATTATCCGCAAAACCGTCAGGGTGTTGGGAATGTTGACCCTTCCTGCTTCCATCAAAACGCCCTGTCCCTGTCCTTGTTCCAGTCCACCCAATCATCGCGGTCTTCCGCTTCGGAAAACTCCCGGGGCCGGTCGGCGGAGCCGTCCGCGCGAATGGCGATCTGCTGCATGGAGCGGATAATAACGGTCCATTCTTCCCGGGTGACCTTGCGGGGGCCGGCGATCTTCTGCGGACCGGCGACTTTGGTGGGGGGTCCGAGCGCCGTCGCGGCCGCCCGTGATGCAGGCACTCCCGTAACGGCGACTTCACCTTCATATACCCGTACCAGCGCCGAGGCGTCGGGATTGACGTTCATCCGGTAAACGGTCCCCCGCACTCCCGTGACGGCGTTGTTGCTGGCGATTTCGAATTTTCTGCCCATGCCCGCCATCTTGCTCACCTTTGCCCAAGCCCTGCCCACGGCGAGATGTATCTTGACGTCCGCATCCCCACCGGCCCCCCCGGCGGCAACGAGGTGCAAACGGGTATCTTCGGCAAAACGGAGTCGGGAACGGTCCGCAAGGGTGATCTCCAGACGCGACTTGCGCCCCACGTAAATGTCGTCGCCGGCCTTGAGGGCCGCCTGCTCTTTGAGAACCCACCAGGTCTGTTTACCACCGGGAAGAACCTGCGCCTCGCCCTCGAGATAAGTGACTACCGCCTCCCCCTTGCCTACCTGAACGTTGTAGAGACGCTTCGCCAGGACACCCTCCGGAGTGATCCAGACGGCCAGAATGATGGAGAACAGTAAAAAGGTCGGTATTCGCTTCATCAATCACCTCCGCCCGTCATCCGTCCGGTCCCAGGGGAAGGGTCTCCATGGCCTTGGCCAGGATCTCCTCCATGGCCGGCTCGAAGACTTGGCAACTCTTCATGCGCAGACGTTCCCTGGTGATATCTAAATTCCTTTCTCGAATGGAATACTTGGTTTTCCATAAGCTCTCGTTGGTTTTGGCGCTCCGCAAATCGAAGGTCGCCGTCACCGAGGTGGTGGCATAGAGCATGACAAAGTTGGTTTCGCACTCCTGGAGGGTCACGTAAAGGACCGCATCCACACCCAAAAGTTCACCGACACGCCGGGGCGGTACATTGTCCGGTGCCGGTTGCCGATAACCGTCGAAGCTGGAGGAGATTCTTTCGTCAATGACGTTCAGTGGTATTTTGGGATAGCCGCGGAAATAGATCGCTTCCAGCACCTTGCCCCGAAACAGCGCCGACGCTTCCGCATTTTTTGATTGATTCGCCACGGGCAAAACGGCAATCAGCCTTACCGCGCGCTTTTCATACTCCGGTGCCAGGAAATGGGGGATTTTTTTCGCGCAGCCCGCCAGCATACAGACCAAAACGATCATGATGAACAGGCGGTAGCGAACATCTTCTCTGTGTCCCGTATTTACCATGTCCCGCCTTCCCCGGCCCGACATATGAAAAATATCGGCAAGTAGATGATTATTTTCATGTTTCGCTCTAAACGACCGCAGGCATAGGGGTTCGTAGTACCCGCATACAGGCCTCGGGGTTCTCTGGCGGCAAACCTTCAGAAGGGAATCCTTTTTTGATGGGGATAAGGAGGACCGTCATTGTTTGAGCTTCTCGATCTCCTCCCGGATGATACGTTCCGCAAGGGACGGAAACATCTCCCGGACCAGCCTTTCCGTCGTTTCCTCGACCTTCCTGATCATCTCTTCCTGAATATTGGGATTTACCAGCGCAATTTTAGGTTTCCGCTCCGGCAGGTCGCTGAAATCCGGCATCCCTTCTTCAACGACATCGACCAGATCGAAGATCTTTTCTCCCGGCCCCATGACCCGTTCACCCATCTTGCCGCCTCCCGTGCTTTTGGTCTCTGCTACCATACCCGCCGCAACAGTTCAAGAAAATTTCCCTGTCAAAGCAATTTGGTAGATCTTTTTTCGGGGGCAACCCGTCATTTCCGCAATCTGTCTTACCCGATCCCGCAAGCTGAGGGAAGGATCGGGGCTCCATTCCCGGATCATATCCATCAGTTCTTCATCACTGTATTCCCGTTTCTTCTCGGCGTCGCCGGCGATAATCAGCGTGATCTCCCCTTTGATCCTTTTGCCGGCGAGCGCCCTGATTATCTCCTCACTACTGCCCCGGAGGAACTCCTCATACAACTTCGTCACCTCCCGGGCGACGACGAGGCGCCGCGCCCCCAGGATCGCCCGGATATCTTCCAGACACGCCCGGAGACGCAACGGCGATTCATAAAAAACGACGGTTCGTGTCTCATGGCGGCAGGCAGCGATCATCTCCCGGCGTTGCGAGGTCTTCGCCGGCAGGAAGCCCTGGAAAACGAAAGTGTGCATGGGCAGGCCCGAGGCACTGAGGGCGGCAACGACCGCCGAGACACCGGGAACGGGAACAACCCTTATCCCCGCCCGGATTGCCTCGCTGATCAGGCGGTAACCAGGGTCCGATATCCCCGGTGTACCCGCATCGGAAACATAGGCGATGTCTTCGCCGGCGCAGAGCCTGTCGATGAGGGCCCGGGCCCTTCTCGCTTCCACGGCGTCATAGAGACTGGAAACAGGGGTGGTGATATCATAAGCCTGAAGCAGCTTTCTGGTCCGGCGGGTATCCTCCGCGGCGATCCCGTCCACCTCCCGCAGGATGCGGATCGCCCGCAGGGTTATATCCTCGAGATTGCCGATCGGGGTCGCGGCCACATAAAGGGTGCCAAACCCTTTCTGCTGCTTATCTTCACTCATTAGACCCACTTCAGGAAAGCGTTTGAGATCGCTGCGGCACCGGGAGTATCCGCCCCGGACCGCGGCGACAAGTTCTCCGGAAGGGCATCCTGCCGCAACCCTGCGGTCCGGGACGCCCGAATTGTCTTGACAGTAAAAATACGAGGCTTTATATAAACGAAAATTTTACGGATTGCTATCAGGAAAGAGCCTCTCGATGAGATCGGACACGGACACATTGTTTTATCGAACCGCCGCAACCTCCGCAACCCCCCGGAAATACAGCCGGCAAATATTCATTGAGGTCGTCTCCCCATGAAATTGAAACGTATCCTCATCACCGGCGGTGCGGGGTTCCTCGGCTCTCATCTCTGCGACCGGCTCCTGGCCGAGGGTCATGACGTCCTCTGCCTGGACAATCTCTTTACCGGCAACAAGAACAATATCCGGCACCTGCTCGGCCATCCGAATTTCGAATTCATCCGCCACGACATCACCCAGCCCATCTTTCTGGAAGTGGACGAGATCTACAATCTCGCCTGCCCCGCTTCGCCGGTCCATTACCAGTACAACCCCATCAAGACCATCAAGACCAGCGTCATGGGGGCGATCAATACCCTCGGACTGGCCAAAAGGGTGAAGGCCCGGATCCTCCAGGCGTCCACCTCGGAAGTCTACGGCGATCCGGAGATCCATCCCCAGCGGGAGGATTATTGGGGCCGGGTCAATCCCATCGGTATCCGCAGTTGCTATGACGAGGGGAAGCGGGCCGCCGAATGTCTCATGATGGACTACCACCGCCAGAACGGGGTACGGATAAAGATAGTCAGGATATTCAATACTTACGGACCACGTATGGCCATCGACGACGGACGGGTGGTAAGCAACTTCATCGTCCAGGCCCTGCGGGGCGAGGACATCACCGTCTATGGCGACGGCGCTCAGACCCGTTCCTTCTGCTATTGCGACGACCTCATCGAAGGCATCATCAGAATGATGGCCACACCGGACGAAACCATCGGACCGGTGAATTTGGGCAACCCCTCCGAATTTACCATCCTGGAATTGGCCGAAAACATCATCCGCCTTACCGGTTCGTCTTCCCGTATCGTCTTTAGGCCCTTGCCCCAGGACGACCCCACCCAGCGACGGCCCGATATATCCGTCGCCGGCTCCCTGCTGTCCTGGCAACCCCGGGTGCCCCTGGCGGAAGGGCTTGCCAAAACCATCGCCTATTTCCGGAAAGTGTTGAACCGCGAATGAATGTTGCTGCAGACCTGACGTTCGATGTAGTGATTATCGGCGGGGGTGTGGTGGGCCTCGCCCTGGCCCGGCAACTGGCCCGCCGGGACAGAAAGCTGGCGGTGCTGGAAAAGAACGACCGCTGCGGCCAGGAGACAAGCTCCCGGAACAGCGAGGTAATCCATGCCGGCATCTACTACCCCCGGGATTTTCTGAAGAGCCGCTTATGCGTGGAAGGAAACCGGCGCCTTTACGAATGGTGCCGCGACCGGAACATACCGCATGCCCGGATCGGCAAGCTCATCGTCGCGTCCGACACCGAGGAAGAGGCGGCGCTGCCGGCCATCAAGAACGGAGCGGAGCAAAACAACGTAACGGATCTGGAAATCATCGCCCCGGCGCGGCTCCGCAACCTGGAGCCGGCAGTAACGGCCCGGGCCGCTGTTTTTTCCCCCTCGACGGGCATCGTGGACAGCCACCGCCTCATGCTGTCGCTGCGCGCCGACGCGGAAGCCCGGGGGGCAATCGTTTCCTGTCGCGCCTGCGTCACGGCCATTCACCACGCCAGCCCCGGATACGACCTGGAGATAAACAACGGCGCTTACCGCCTCCACACGAAAGCCCTGATCAACAGCGCCGGACTTCATGCCGACACCGTTGCCGGGCTGGCCGGCATCGACATCGACGCGGCGGGATACCGTCTGCGGCCCTGCAAGGGCAACTATTTCTCCGCTTCTCCCTCCCCGGCGCTGCGCCATCTGGTTTATCCCGTGCCGATGAAAAACAACGTCGGGCTGGGTATTCACGCCACCCTGGATCTGGCAGGCCGGGTCCGTTTCGGGCCGGACAGCCGTTACCTGGAGGCGGAGGAGACGAGAATTCTCAAAAGATGGGGGTACAGGACGGACGATCCGGAAACGTCTCCGGGCAGGCTCTACGCCGTTGACGAAGGCCGGCGGGAGGCCTTTGCCGCCGCCGTCGCCAGATACCTGCCGGGAATGGCCGCGGCTTCTTTCGTCCCGGAGATGAGCGGTATCCGCCCCAAACTTCAGGGACCAGGCGAACCGGCAGCGGATTTCATCATCCGGGAGGAGGGCGACCGGGGCATGCCCGGCTTCATCAACCTCATCGGCATCGAGTCTCCGGGACTGACGGCCTGTCTGGCCATCGCCGTTTATGTGGCAAAAAAATATTTCCATGAGGGAGAGTAACTGATGAAAAAGGCGATTCTCTGTATCGGCGCCGGTTACGTCGGCGGGCCGACCATGTCCATGATCGCCGCCAAGTGCCCCGACTACCGGGTAACGGTGGTGGACATCAATCCCCGGCGGATCGAAGCCTGGAACTCCGATCATCTGCCCATCTACGAGCCGGGACTGGAGGAACTCGTCCGGGCCTCCCGGGGAAGAAATCTGTTCTTCAGTACCGACATCGAAGGGGGGATTCGTGATAACGACATCATCTTCGTCAGCGTCAACACACCGACGAAAACCTTCGGCGCCGGCGCCGGCATGGCCGCCGACCTCCAGTATTGGGAAAAGACGGCCCGTCAGATCCTGGAGAACTCGTCTTCGGACAAGATCGTCATCGAGAAGAGCACCTTACCCGTCAGAACCGCCCTGGCCATGGAGCGGATCCTGAACAGTCAGCGCAACGGCGTATCCTTCGATGTCCTGTCCAACCCGGAATTTCTCGCCGAAGGATCGGCGGTCCGGGATCTGGAAAACCCCGATCGCATCCTGATCGGTTCCCGGGAAACGGAACGGGGACGGTTGGCGCGCGACACCGTCGTGGACATCTACGCCCGCTGGATCCCCCGGGAGCGGATCATCACCACCAACATCTGGAGCAGTGAACTGTCCAAGCTCGTGGCCAACGCCTTTCTGGCCCAGCGGATCTCTTCCATCAATGCCGTCTCCGCCCTGTGCGAGAAGACCGAGGCCGACGTGGCGGAAGTGGCCCGGGCGGTGGGTATGGACAGCCGGATCGGCGCCAAGTTTCTCAACGCCAGCGTCGGGTTCGGCGGTTCCTGCTTCAAGAAGGATATCCTCAATCTCGTCTATCTCTGCCGGTTTTACGGCCTGGAAGAAGTGGCCGATTACTGGGAACGGGTGGTTGGCATCAACACCCATCAACAGGAGCGCTTCATCATGAACATGATGACGGCCATGTTCAACACCCTGGCGTCAAAAAGGATCTGCCTCCTCGGCTTTGCCTTCAAGGCCAACACGGGCGATACCAGGGAAAGCCCGGCCATCTTCATTGCCAAGCGCCTCCTGGAAGAACAGGCCGAAGTAGTGATCTCGGACCCAAAGGCCCTGATGAACGCCCGCAGCGACCTGGCCGGTACGGAAGGCGTCGTACATTACATCGAAGACCCCTATGAGGCGGCGGCAGGATGTCACGCCCTCGCCGTCATGACGGAGTGGGACCTCTACCGCACCCTCGATTACGAGCGGATTTACCGGGAAATGGCAAAGCCGGCATTCATCTTCGATGGAAGGAACATCCTCGATCACCAGAAATGCTACCGGATCGGCTTCAATGTCTATCCGATCGGCAAGCCGCCGTTGACCCATTTCGAGGCCTGAAAGCTGCGGGAGGACTGAAAGCTGCGGAAGCCCGAGTGTCGGGTACCGGGCAGGCCGCCGGTCGTAAGGCAGGTGTCTGACGTTCCGCCCTTTTCAACATGCTGTCTTGGGGGCGAGCCTGCCGGTGACGGCGTGTCTTCACCATCGGGAGACCGGGGATGACGGCAGCGGAACGGAGCGTCCCCCGGCAGCGCGACGTGATTGACGGCAAAGATCCGAACATACGGGCAGCATCAGGGCTGATAGCCTTCGTCGGCGGGAAGATTTGTCCCTTCCGCCGCCTGCCTGGACAGCATATCACAGCGTTCGTTCTCCGGATCGCCCGCGTGCCCGCGGACCCAGACGAACGTAACGTCATGCCGGCGGCATAAATCCAGGAGTTTTTCCCAGAGGTCCGCATTCAGGGCCTTTTCCTTTCTGTTCCGCATCCAGCCGTCTTGTCGCCACCGTCGCGCCCAGCCTTTGGTCATGGCGTTCACCAGATACTGGGAATCCGTGAACAACTGCACGCGGCAGGGAACATTCAGGGATTTAAGACCCACGATCGCCGCGGTGAGTTCCATGCGGTTGTTCGTGGTGAGACGGTAGCCTCCCGACAATTCTTTTCTTTTTTGCCCGTAAAGCAATACCACCCCGTACCCTCCCGGTCCCGGATTACCCAGACAGGCCCCATCGGTATAAATCTTCACCTCCTTGCGGCGTCCCTTAGCCTCTCCGGCCATATCTCCCCCTGATCTCTATAGCAAAAATCGATTGAACCACTGCCGAATTATGCCTTTCTATTTCCTTTTTCCGTCCGGCACGAGGAGGCAGATGGTCTCGATATGCGCCGTCTGGGGGAACATGTCGAGCGGCTGGAGTCGCTGGAGCACATAACCGCACCCGGCAAGGAAACGGCAGTCCCGGGCCAGCGTCGCCGGATCGCAGGAAACATATACGATCCGGGGCGGCCGGAGCGCCGCCGTCGCTTCCAGCACCCCTTTTTCACAGCCCGTCCGGGGCGGATCGAGGAGGACCACATCAACGGTGCGCCCGGTTCGAACAAACATCTCCTGGAGGACCGTCCCGACGTCCCCCGTAACGAAATCCGCGTTGGTGATCCCTTCCCTGTCCAGGTTGAGGCGGGCGCATCTTGCCGCCCCCGCTTGTCCCTCGATCCCGGTCACCTCCCCGGCCAGAGGCGCCAAAAAGAGGGAGAAGAGCCCCGAACCACCATAGGCATCGATCACAGTCTCCGTACCCGCCAGGTCGCACATCTCTTTCACGGCCGCTATTAGGTAAGGGATAAGATAGAGGTTGGCCTGGAAAAAACCGTTTCGGGGTACCAGGAGGATCTTTCCCAAGACCTGTCTGGTGACGAACTCTCCCGGAGATATGCCCGTCTGCGACCAGATCGTGACTTTACGCACCTCCCGGCGCCCTGTCCCCGGACTTTCGGAACCACGGAGGAGCGCCAGGGAATCGTTGATGGATTCATGAACTATTTCACATCGTTCTATTTCAACAAGCTCATGGCTCCCCCGCCGGAGAAAACCTGCCGCCGGCGGCCCCTCCCGTCGGCGCCGTATAAAGAACTCCCCTTTCCCCCGGTAATGAAAGGCCTGGGGAGAGGGAATGATCGCCGTCACGGGCGGATCGGAAAAGTTCCCGATCCTCCGGAAGACGGCGCGGAGCTGCTCCGTTTTTATCTCCAGTTGCAGCGGATAGGGAAGATGCTGATAGGCACAGCCTCCGCAGCGGGTGAAATAAGGACACCGGGGCACAAGGCGGAGCGGCGACGCGGCGACGATATCCCTGATGACACCCCGGGCATAGCGCTTCTTGACCTCCGTGACGGTGACGGTAATTTCGTCATCCGGCGCCGTGAAGGGGACAAAGATCGCCTGCTTTTCGTGCCGTCCCACCCCGGCGCCGCCGAAGGCAACGCTTTCGACCCGCAGGGGAATGTCCATCCCGGGCCGCAGAGGCCTGGATTCACCAACGCGCGCCGACCCCGTCATAACCAGCTATAATTATTCAAATTAAGACCTTCATGGTCCTTAACGCCGGAGCGACAACGGCAAAAAAAGACGATCTTCGTTGTAACCACGGTCATCCCCCGCGATCGTGCCCGGAGCGAGTTTCAATTTATGGGCGGCTTTCGTCACAGCACAATCCATCTGTGCCAACAGCACACGAGGGAAGATAGCCGTCGTGGTCAAAAACGAGATGTAACTTGACGGCCCCCTTGGTAGGGCTGCTAATTCAGTCAGGGCTAAAGTCCTGCGCTATGACAGGACATGGTTACCGCCCTGAGAAGCTGACCTCCATTTGCCGTATCCCTACCTCGCCCCGCTCAAGACCTGGAGGATGAAGACGACGTCGTCCAGTCCCAGATGCCCGTCGCCGTTGGCGTCACCCCGGACCCCGGCCGGCGCTCCGGACATGGTCATCGCCGGGAGGGAGACCTGGAGGCTCGCCCCGGTCAGCGAAACGCTCTTCGTCGCGGTCTCCATGCCCGGGGCCGCAATGACCAAGGTATAGTCGCCGTAGGGGATGTTCGCAAGGGTAAAGTTGCCGTCCGCATCCGTCGCGGCCCCGTAGCCCGTCCCCAGGAGCGTCACCGTCGCGTTGCGGACGGCGAGGTCGCTGTACCCGGCGACGCTCACGGACACACGGCCGGAGATGGACCCGCTGATCAAGCTGAACTCGGCGTTGCGTAGTAGTTATTGCCGGCGTTGGCAGTAGACGACCAGTAGTGGGACGACACCGTGTTGGGAAACCAGGACCCATCGACCGCCGGCTGGGCTCTGCTGCGGTCCACGATGGTCGATAGTTCCAGCCGCGTCGGCAGCCGCCAGTCGGGAAAACCGCCGAACCGGGCGCTGTTCAGGGCCTGGAGAAAGGCCTGTGTGTCCGTGGCCGCAGCGCCCGTTCCCGTCCCGCAGGTCCCGGCGTTGCCGCCGTTCGTCGCCGGATTCCGGTCGCACCAGGTGAAGGTCTTGGATCCATCATGGATACTCCCGTCGTTGGTCTTGTTCTCCCAGATCAGGCCCGTCACGTTGTCCCGTACCATCGCCCAGGATGCGGTGTCATCGGGGAGGGCGTTTCCCGCGGCGTCCAGCTTCGTGTAGGAAGGCGGGTTGATGGTGTAATTACCATCCTGGCCGAATAAGGCCTCCCCCGGCGACGGACAGGGGATCTCTCCGGAGGCATTGTAGCACTTTGTCTGGCCCGTGTCCGGCAGGGGCCCGGCAGCGGCGCCCCCGGCAAACGCCGCGATCAGCAACAAACCCGACATGAGAGCGATGATTTTGGTTTACATGGCATATCCTCTCCCCGACCAATTTTTAATGGAGTATGACATGGGATTAAGAGCAAAAATGAAGCCCCTTGTCAACCCCCCAAAATAAAAAAAGTGAGCTAAATGCAAATAAAAGATAGATTATATTGGCATTATACAGTTTAATTACCATAAATATTTGTGATGGAACAACATTTTGAAAAGAGACGAGCGCTAGAGGGTGAGCGGGTTCCCCAACATCCGGCATCATATTCAGCACTAACTTTTTACATGAAGGGAAGAGGCCTTGAATCCGCTGACGGAGAGGCAAAAGGACGGCGGGGATGGATTCGGGAAAAAGAACCGGAGATCGGCGCGCCATGGCCGTCCCCGGTTCAGTGATCGCTGTTTGCAGAAATGTTCATTCAGAGGATTTCGTTTCGCCGGTGGCTTCGCTTTTTCCTGTTTCGGCTGCCGCCGTCCCGGTGGTGTTTGTTTCCTCGTGCTTTGCCTCGCTCCGCGGTGCCTTCACTCCTCCGTAATCGGTCACATACCAACCGCTTCCCTTGAGGTGAAAAGAGGATAGAGACATGAGTTTGGTCACCGGCCCCTTGCAGAACCGGCAAGTCTTGACGGCGGGATCGGTGATTTTCTGAAACAATTCAAAGTCCTTTCCACATTTCCGGCATTTGTATTCATAAATTGGCATAACAACCCTCCCAATTTTGATTTTACGTACACAGGTCGTTTAGCTGATACCGGTTGCTGAAACAGTCCAGCACGAGTTGCAACTCCGGCCGCAGGCACGATTGGAGCAGGTCACGGGTAATCGCGTGAACCTTGTCCTCCTCCCGGCGTTGTTCCTGCCGGGACAGATCGAAGGCAACCTCCCCGTTTTCGAATCTGAGGACATGGACCAGTTCATGGACAGCGATATACAGCAGCAACGGGCTCAACTTGATAAAAGAATGGGCCCGGTCCACGGCATCGAGGATCCGGTCGTCCTGGAGACAGATCCGGTAAAAATGAAAACCCCGCTCCTGCCCCGCTTCCTCTTTCCGGTAATGATACTTGCAGAGGTGGGCGAAGGCCTCTTTTCTAACCTCATGATCATCGAGAAAGGCCAGGGTCTTGACGTCGTAGGGGTGCGCCCGGACCTTTTCCGGGGATAGACGGAAATGCCGGCTCATCAACCCCTCGGCCTGTTGAAAGGAGGAATGTGCCAGCGATATCTGTTCGGGATTGAAATACCGGCCCATCGATCCTTACCGCCTCGCATTCGTTACCGCCGGCAGAACGATCGACTCGCTGCGGTCCCGCCCGGGGGACCGTTTCGCCACATCTATCGTTAAATTCAATGCCTGCCGGCATGATCAACACCGCCATCCTGCCCGACGGACGCAATTTACTCATTTTTCTCGGGTTGTCAAGGGCTATCGACAAACCTTTGTCTCTATTTTGTCGGCACCGGCACGGAAGTGAGGAGATACTTCAGGTCCTCGTCCTCGAAGCGCAGGGATATGCCCACATAAGGGGAACTGTTTCCCTGGTTGCTGATAAAATCATCCCAGCCGGCATTGAGGTAGATGTTCTTCAGGAGGCGAAGTTCACCCCCCGCCTTGAGATGGGCCTTCCGGTCCGTAGAAAAATCGAAGGCCTCGAAGGTGAGACGCAGCCGGTCCTGAAAGGAGAGAAAATCCGCCCCCACCCCGCCGGTGGATTCGAAGATCCCGCCCCGGACGACGAAATCCTTAAAGCGCTTACCCAGTTGCGCATTGAAGAGGAGACCGCTCCGGTCCCATTCCGTAATGGTGGTCGTCGTTCCCCCCTGGGTGATGTCTTTGACCGTCCGGCGTCCCCGGGGATCCGCCGCCAGGCCGAGGAGATAGAAGTAATCCTGACGGGGCTGGATACGCAAGTCGAGATAACTTTTCGCGTCGCTCTTGTCGATCAGATACTCCCCCCGGTAGCCTATAAATGTTCTGAACTGCTCGCTTTTATTTACGAATTTATTTATTCCCCCCAGGGTTTGATTGAGGTTTTTCACCGTCTCGTCGTCGTTGACAAGTTTGCCGATCGTCCCCTGGCCTTTGTTTATCTTGTCGGATACCTCCTGGAGGCTGGCCATGGTCTTATTCAGGCGCGCCGCCATCTCCCGGTCTCGGACGAGTTGTCCCACCGTCCCCTCGCCCCGCTGGATGCCGGCGGTAATGTCGCTCAGGGAGGCAAAGGTCTTCTCCATCTGGCTTGTCGCCGCCCGCAGGCTTTCGATGACCTGGGCGATCTTTTCGTCGTTCCGGACGACCACCCGGTTCAGATTGCCCGTCAACTGCCGGGTGTTTTCCAACATGGCCCGGAGGGTGGCCTCGTTGTTCACGACAACGGCGTTCAGATTCCTGGTCAAAAGGCGGGTATTCTCCAGGATGGCCCCCATGGATTCTTCTCCGGCCTTTCCTCCCATGACCTTGCTCAACGCGCCCGTAACCCCCTTGACGTCTTCGGCGATGGCGGCCAGTTGATTGAGGAGTTTATCCACATCGGCCTGGCGTTCCACCCGGGTGATACTCTCCCCCGCCTGGAGGAGCGCCGTCCCCTGGGTACCCGGCAGCAATTCGATATATTTGTCGCCGAGAATCCCGTGGGTCTTGATCGCGGCCGTGACGTCCTTTTCGAGCTTCACCTCCCCGGGGAGGCGGATACTCACCACGGCCCGGCCGTTCTTGAGGCGGATCGTTTCCACCCGTCCCACCTCCACGCCGGCGATCTGCACGGAGGCGCCGTTGGTCAGTCCCGCGGCGTTGTCGAACTCAACCTCCACCAGATAGCCCCGTTTGAAGGTAAAACCCCGCTGGCCGACCTGAAAGGACATATACCCGAGGACGATCAGACCGATGAGGACGAAAAGGCCGACCTTGGCCTCGGAGCTGATTTTGTTCATGAAATGGAACCTCCTTATCACATAACCCGGATCGGGCCCTCGATACTCCCGGCGAGAAACTGGCGGATCACGGGGTCCCGGGATGCCTGGATCTCCTCCGGCGTGCCGTGGGCGATAATAACGCCTTCATAAAGCATGGCGATCTTGTGGCCGATCCGGAAGATGGACTGAAGATCGTGACTGATGACCACACAGGTCAACTGGAAATTCTTCTGGGTCGCCACGATCAACTGGTTGACGGCCTCCGTCATGACGGGATCGAGACCCGTCGTCGGCTCGTCGAAGAGGACGATCCGGGGATGGAGGGCGATGGCCCGGGCCAGACCGACCCTTTTTCTCATCCCTCCGCTCAACTCGGCCGGCATCTTTTCCTCCACCCCCGGCAGGCCGACCGCCCGCAAGCGGTCCGTCACGATCCCGCGGATCTCCGTCTCTTTAAGTCGGGCGTGTTCCCGGAGGGGGAAGGCCACGTTTTCCCCGACCGTCATGGAATCGAAAAGGGCGGCCTCTTGAAACAGCATTCCGAACTTCTTTCTGATTTCGTTGAGTTCCCGGTCGTTGAGGCGGGTTATATCCACACCGTCCACCAGGACCCGGCCCCGGTCGGGCTTCATGAGCCCGATGATGTGTTTGAGCAGGACGCTTTTCCCGCCGCCGCTGCGCCCGATGATCACCGTGGTCATGCCGTCCTCGATGGTGAGGTTCAAACCGGCCAGGACCTGATTTTTCCCGAAGGATTTGTGAAGGTCTATCAGTTCGATCATCGTCCCGGGATGCCTCAAAACATGAGCGCCGTCAAAAAATAATCGCTGATCAGGATGGTGATGGAGGCCAGCACCACCGCCTCCGTCGTGGCCCGTCCCACGCCTTCCGCGCCGCCGGTGGTGTTGAACCCTTTGTAGCAACCAACCAGGGAGAGGATCAGGCCGAAGCAGGCCGCCTTGATCAATCCGTTAAATATATCGCTTAGTTCGACTAATTTGGTGATATTCTTCATGAAGACCCCGGCGTTGATGTTCAGGAGTTCCACACCGACGAAATAGCCCCCCAGGATCCCGACAAAGTCGCTGACAATGGTCAGAAAGGGGACCATGACGACGCCGGCGATGATCCGGGGCACAATGAGGTACTGCACGGGATTGGCGGCCATGACATAGAGGGCGTCCACCTGCTCCGTAACCTTCATGGTGCCGATCTCCGCCGCCATGGCCGAGCCGGCCCGGGCCGTCACCATGAGGGAGGTGAGGACGGGGCCCAGCTCTCTGGTCATTCCCAGGGCCACCGTGGCCCCCACCATGCTCTCGGCGCTGAACATCCGGAAGCCGTGATACCCCTGGAGGGCCATGACCATGCCGGTGAACATCCCCGTGAGCACCACCACGAAGATGGAACGGACGCCGACGAACTCCATCTGCTTGAAGATGTTGCGGAGGCGGAGCGGCGGCCGGAACATCCATCCCATAACGGAGAAGAACAGGAGGATGATCCTCCCCATTTCCTCGACGGAACGGAGTACGGCGCGCCCCAACGCGTCGATTAACGAAGTCAGGCCACCCATTTACAGCGGGCCTCTTTTCGCTCCATGGGCCCGCAGCGCCGCGTCGATGATCCGGCTGATCAGCCCGGTCTGGGTGATCCCCGCCGCGGCCGCCTGATGAAACAACACCGTGGAGGGGGTCATGCCGGGCAGGGTGTTGGGCTCGAGGACCGCCACCCGTCCGTCAGGGCGGACAAACATGTCGATCCGGGCATAGCCCTTGAGATCCAGGGCAACAAAGGCCTCCCGGGCCGTCTCCTGGATTCTCGTCAAGATTTCCCCGGGGAGGCGGGCGGGGGTCTTGTTCTCCCCCTGACCGTACAAAAACTTGTCCTCCAGGGAGAGGATTTCGGCGGTGGGGATCGTCTCCGAGGGGGTTAAGGCGCAGGGGGGATCACCATCCAGGACACCGCAGGTAACCTCCGTCCCGGTGAGAAACTCCTCCACCAGGGCCACATTGTCCCATTCCAGAGCGGCAGTCACCGCGGCAGCCACCCCCTCCCGGGACACCACCTTCTTGACGGCGGTGCTGCACCCCTCCCGGGTGGGTTTGACGATACAGGGGAACCCGATCTCGGCCGTCACCCGGTCCAGCAGCTCCGCTCGTGCCGCGCTCTCCCAGGCCCGCCGGGATACCGGAACGGTAGCGGGAACATCGATCCCGTTCATGGCGAAGATCCGTCGGCAGACATATTTGTCCATCCCCAGGGCGGAGGCCAGGACACCCGAGCCCGTGTAAGGGATGCCCAAAAGTTCGAGAAGGCCCTGGATACAACCGTCTTCCCCATATTTACCATGGAGGCCAAGGCAGACGACATCGGTCTTTTCCTTGAGAGATTCATACGGCAGCCGTTGCGCCTCCCCTTCGAGATCCTCCTCGATATCCCTGGTGCTGTTCCGCATGAGGAGCTTCAGGGGAATCTCCCAGAGCCGGGCTTGAGAATCCATGAAAACAGCCAGGGGGATGAATCGTTGCCGATCCATCTTGCTGAAGATGTTACGGCCGCTTTCCAGAGACACCTCCTTTTCCGAAGACATCCCTCCCATGATCACCGCCACCCTCAGTTTTTCCGTTGCCGTTGTCTCTGCCATGTAACGTCCCTTCACTCCTTGTTATATTTCGTCAAAAAAGTACCGGCGGCGGCGCCTCTCCCGTGGCGCTTCCCTGCCCCCGGCTATCCCTCGTATTCATTACCTTCTGTCCCGCACCGCTTTGTTCCCTTCACAGCGGCCCCTTCTTTTCCCGGTGAATGGCCAGGGCATTCTCGATGAGGGTCGTGATGATCATCGACGGCAGCATCCCGGCACTGGCCGCCTGCTCGAAAAAAAACGAGGAGGGGGCCATCCCGGAGGAGGAATTAGGATCGGTGATCAAGATCCGACCGTCGGGAAGATAAAAACCATCGATACGCCCATAGGATCTGAAGCCGAGCACCTCGAAGGCCCGCCGGGCTTCATCCTTGATCCTGGCCGCCGTTTCCGGGGGGATGTTCTTCGGCGGCGTGAATTTCCGGCACCGGCCGGGCATGTACTTGTCATCGTAGGTGTAGAAGTCGCTCTGGGGATAGATCTCCGTGAGATCGAGGGGCGTGATTTCGCCGTCCCGCTCCAGAATGATCGCGGAAAACTCGATACCCGCCAGAAACTCCTCCACCAGTGCCAGCCGGTCCCATCGGAAGGCCTCGTCGAGGACCCCCTCGATATCCGTCGCCGCCCGGATCTTGCCCACCCCCACGCTCGATCCCTCCCGTACCGGCTTGACGAAAAAGGGAAGGGCGAAACGACCGAGCAGCTTCTCCACCACCAGCTCCGGCGTCCGGCGCCATTCCTCCTCCCGGACGATCATGCTTGCGGGGACGGCGATTCCCGCCGCCGCCAACACCTGCTGCTGGATATGCTTATCCATCCCCAAGGCGGAAGCGAGAACCCCGGGCCCCGTATAGGGGATACGGAGGAGTTCGAGGAGCCCCTGGATACATCCGTCGTCGCCGTATTTTCCGTGGAGGGAGATAAAGGCGAAGTCGATCCTCTCCGGCAGCTCCTCATACGCAATCCGCCGGGCCTCTCCGGAAAGCCTTTCCGAGATGTCTACGGTGGTGTTCTGGGAAACGAGCTGCCAGGGTATCTCCCAGAGACCGCCCTGCCCGTCCATAAACATGGGTACCCCCTGGAAGTACTCCGGATCGAGATTGTCATAGACGTTCCGGCCACTGTTTAGGGACACCTCCCGTTCCGACGACATACCCCCGAAAATGATTCCCACCCTCAATTTCTGCATCTGAACACGGATCCTCCTCAAGAATTTTCCCTATGAATCCCAGATAAAAGTCACGCCGCTGTTCGGAAAGATCCAGGTATGATCCGGAACCCGCAGCCGGATGAATCTGCCCTTTTCTCGTGTCACCTCGGGATAAGGCTGCTTGCCGGCGAAAAAACTCACCTCCCGGACATGCCGGAAGCCCGTCTGCTCATAATTGAAGGTAATATCGAGCCCCCGGGTCGGATAGACGATATACACGGAGAAGATATTGTTCGCCCTCGATTTCTTGGTAAATATTTCTATGGCGATCTCGACCTCCGTATCGAGTTTTCGCCCCAGGCCGCCGGAGCTGCACCATACTTCATAGCCCCGGGAGGTCATCGCCGTGCGGACGATGGGGACGTCCTCGCCGTCCACCGTCACCCGGGCCACCCGAAAGTCCCTCTCCATGACCAGATCCTCGCCTCTGGTCATCAACCAGCGGTATTCGCACCGCGGGTCCTCGAAAAACGCCGCCAACTGTTCTTCATCGAAGGCGCAGCCGATGAGAAAATTGTCATTTTTCAATGTCTTACGATAGGCAACCCGGGTGGTGACATCCAGGCTGCCATCTCGTCTTCCGGCAGGCGTACCGTCTGTCCCCGCCGCTTCGGCAACGCCGATATCATAACGGAAGTCTTCCCGCAACTCCAACCGGCGGTCTTCCTTCCCAAAGAGGGTTTCGAACATCTCGTAGTAGATGGCGTTCCCCAGTTCTTCGCTCCGGGCCCGGGCCTGGAAACACTGACGGATGATGCTGTCGATCCGATCTATAGAGCGCTCCTCACCGGGGATATAGATCCGCCGGAGGCGGGGCAGAACGCTGTCCGCCTTCCCCTTGTGCAGAAACAGCCGCGGCGCCCGTTTCCCCAGGGCGCAGAGGATCTCGTAGCTGATACTTCCCACCCGCCCGGCGATCTCGTTGGCGGAGATGGACTCCTGTCCCTGACGCCCCATGAGGACCACCTCGTCCCCCACACGGCAGTCGGGAATCGTGCTTACATCAACCGTACACATATCCATGGAAACCCGTCCGACAACCGGCACACGCTTTCCCCGGATCAGCACTTCCCCCTGATTGGAGAGGATGACACCATAGCCGTCGCCGTAACCGACAGGAATAGTGGCGATACGGGTCGGTTTCGTGGTCGTGTAGGTGCGGTTGTAACCGATGCTGTACCCCTTGGGAAAATCCTTCAGCAACACGATGCGCGTCTTGAAGGACATCACCGGCAAGAGGTCCGCCTTGTCCTTCGTCGCCGGAGAGGGATAGATGCCGTAAGACATGAGGCCCGGACGGACCATGTCCAGATTGAACCCGGGGTAGTTCAGGATGGCCCCGCTGTTCGACATGTGCCGGATGGGAATACGGATGCCTTCGTCGGCGAGTTTCGCCAGGAGGCGGTGAAAAAGCTCGGCCTGGGACTCGTTGTAATCCGAACGGGTTTCACTGGCGGCCAGATGGGTGAAAATTCCTTCCACGATCAGGTCGGGAAGGGCCAGGATGTCCCTGATGGTCTGAAAGGCTTCATAATAAAGTGTCCCCCCTCTCCCCATCCCCGTATCCACTTCGATATGCACGGGGAGACGGATACGGGCCTGGGCACACCTCTCCTGCAGGCTCCGGGCAAAGGGGAGGTCGGAGACGGAGGGGATGAGATTGTATTTGATGATCTCGCCGATTTCCCCTTCCGGCGACGGGCTCAGGATCACGATGGGGGACGTGAGACCGCTGACCCGGAGCTGCACCCCTTCATCGGCATTGGCGACGCCCAGATAGACGGCGCCGTTCTTCAGGGCCGCCTCGGCGATCTCGATCGCCCCGTGCCCGTAAGCGTCGGCCTTCACTACCTGGAGGATCTTGACTCCCGGCCGAACCAGACGTTTGAGCTCCTTCCAGTTGCGGGCAAAATGGTCGAGATCGACCTCAACCCAGCTGCGGTATTTATGAACTTCCTGATCGGACATTTACTCAAGACACCTTTTGCCTGTAGAAGATACACGACCCTACCCCCGCCTGCCGGGGCGCCGTCGCTGCCGTCGCCACCCTCCGTCTCTATTTTCTGGTCATCGTGAACACCCCGTCCCACTCTCCTTCCGGAGGATGCCCCTTCAGATCCTGACAGCGCTGAATATAAAGTTTCGACGGCGGGTCATCGGGACGGATTTCCAGAACCTGCTGGAACGCCGCAATGGCTTCATCCCAGCGGGCGGCCTTGTAGTGCGCCAGCCCTTCGTGAAAACGCCGGATGTATTCCTCGTGGGGCGCCGCATCTTTACGCTCGCAGATCAATTCGTAGATCTTCACCGGCAGTTTTTTGCCTTTCACGCGCACCGCGTCCAGCTCCCGGCAGAACATCTCCTCTTTGACCACTTCATAGGTATATTCGCTGATGACGATGTGGGTGCCGTACTCCTTGTTGATCCCCTCGAGACGGGAGCTGAGATTCACATTGTCGCCCATGACGGTGTAATCGAAGCGCATGTTCGAACCCATGTTGCCGACGACCATATCGCCGCTGTTGATGCCGACACCGATATCCACATAGGGCCGCCCCTCCTTTTCCCACTTCTCCTGCAGCACCTTGAGCGTGGTCATCATCTCCAGAGCCGTCCGGCAGCAGCGCAGGGCGTGATCCGGTTGCTCCACCGGCGCCCCGAACACCGCCATGATAGCGTCGCCGATGTATTTGTCGAGAAGCCCTTCGTACTTGAAGACGATGTCCGTCATGGCCGTCAGGTACTCGTTGAGGAGATGCACCAGCTCCTCGGGGGTCAACTTCTCCGAGATGGTGGTAAAGCCGCGGATATCGGAGAACATCACCGTCAGGTCCTTCTTGTCCCCCCCCAATTTGAGTTTGCCGGGGTCCTTGAGAAGTTCGTTGATGACCGAGGCGGTGAGATAATACTGGAACGCCCCGCGGATCTTTTTCTTTTCCCGCTCTTCCGTAAAGTATCGATAGACGGTTATGACCAGATAGATGGTCATCATCGTCAAGACGGGATAGATAAGGTTCAGCCAGGTGTTGTATTTGGCAAAGACGAAAGTGTTTGCCACAATGAAGCCGCCCACGAGTACCAGGGCGAGAAAGATGCCCTGAACGGCCTTCACCCGGGGGATCGCGATCCCGAGGACCATGCCGAAGATAACGATGCTGCAGATATCGAGGAAGGTGGTCCAGGCGGACTGCTCGAGAAAATTACCCTGGAGGATGTCTTCCACGACGGTTGCGTGCAGCTCCACCCCGGGATAGACGGGGCTGAAGGGCGTTACCCGCAGATCGTAGATGCCCGTGGCGGTGGCCCCGACCACCACGATCTTGCCTTTGATAAGCTCAGGCGCGATCCGGCCCTGCATAATATCGGAGATGGAATAATGGGGAAAGGTCTTGGCCGGCCCCAGATAGTTGATCAGCAGCCGGCCGCTCTCGTCGGTAGGGATCCGGATGTCCCCGAGCATGACACTTTCGACACCGAATTCGGCCAGGTTGAGGACGAGCATCGGATAATCCAAATATTGCATCAGCAGGGCTATCGGCAGGGAGTGGTAGAAATTTTCCTGGAACCTGATGACCAGGGGCGACCAGCGGATGACCCCGTCGGAATCGGGGAAGGCGTTGAAATACCCGCTGTTTTCTCCTGCTTCCGCAATCTCCTTGATGCTGGGTACCGGGGCATAGGCGGTGATGATATTATACAGCCCCACCGGACCTTTGGCCTTGACCATGGGATACATCGATCCGCCGATGAGGGACGCCGCCGTGGTGATGTATTCCTCGCTTATGAATCCTAAATCCTTTTCGGACGTATGGAAGAAATATCCGAGGCTGACGTTTTTTGCCTTGGCGATGGCCCCGGCAAGGATGGCATCGGCTTGCGCCGCTTGCGCCTTATCCTCGAGAATGCCCATGAGACGGGGATCATGAATGCCCATTTCGGCGGCATCCTGATATATCTCCTTGAGGGTGTTCATGCTTTCGTTCTGCTCCGGCTCGGCAAAAACGATATCGAACCCCACTGCTTTGGCACCGTATTCCTTGAGGGCTTCCACCAGACGGGCCGTCACCTTCCGCGACCAGGGCCAGCGGCCGACCTCACTCAGGCTTTTCTCATCCACCGTAGCGATGATCACCTGGCCGCTGGTCGGCAACTGCCCCCGTGACACCATGCGGAGATCGAGGGCCTTCAACTCCATAAAGCGCAGGAATTTCGGGTCCATGAAGAACATCGCCAGGAAGATGAGCACTACGGCAACGGTGATTTTGAACGGTGATAAGACCAGCAGATTTTTAATCGATATCCTCATGGCTGTCCCTCCCGGTGACGATTCGAAATTCTAATTAAAGCCCCATGTCTTGTCAAGGTAAATGGCCTTATGTCTTGACAAGAAAGGAATGTTCGGATATGAGCTTCCCCATCGGCCGATGTAGCTCAGCCGGCAGAGCAGCTGATTCGTAATCAGCAGGTCGGCGGTTCGATCCCGCCCATCGGCTCCAGAAAATCAAGGGGTTACGGAACATCGCCGTAGCCCCTTTTTGTCGGTGCCGAAATTCTCTCCCCGCGCTCTATTTGCAAATTTTCACCATCTCTTTTTCTCCCGGCATCACCGGCCTGCCCGGAGACCGGCGCTACATAACGGCGCTCGCCGCGTCCTCAGGGATGCCGGGGGAGCGGTGGACGGCGCCGGAGAAAGGTTCCGGGACCGGATGGAACATTGGGAAGGCGGAGCTGGAGCGGCGGCCCGCGGGTCAGCAGCGCGCCTGCAACAGTTGCTTAAGTCACTGGAAAGCACGATCCGGGTCCTCGCCTCCCCGGTAGAGAACCGGATCCCTTACCGGCAGGCCGTCAGCTCCGGACAGCGGCCCCGGGATTGGATGCGGCGGCGGCGGAGATTGAAAACAACAAAGGGACGGTCGGCGACACGGATATGGAGAATACCTTCCTGAGACTGTTCCGAAAGAAAAGGTCTCACTCCCGAGGGCATGATTCACAGCGGGTTTCATCCGGAGACAGCGGCGGGGCGGTATCGTGTCATTTGGAGTCCATGATCCATACCCCGTCCCAGCCTTCCTGAGGGGGGTTCTTCTTCAGCAGTTCGCAACGATCAATATACATGCGGCATATTTCATCGGCGGGGTTCTTTCCCAGGGCCTTCCGGAAAGAAGTGATCGCCCCCTCCCATTGCTGCCGCCGGTAACTCTGCAACCCCTCCTGGAAATGGTTTACCGACTCCATGAGATTGGGGAAACTTTCGGCGCTATGGTAATCGAGGACTTCGAAAACCCCCACCGGTTCCGTCTTGCCCTTGACCACCACGCTGTCCACCTGCCTGATCCGGTAGGTTCCCCGGAGGCGCTTGTAGGTATTTTCGCTGATGAGGATTTGGGCATGGTAGCGCTTGCAGAGGCTTTCCAGACGTGACGCCAGATTGACACCGTCACCGATCAGGGTGTAGTCCATCCGTTTTGGCGAACCGATGTTACCGGAAACGATCACATCGGTATTCAATCCCAAACCCATCTTCACCGGCCGCTTGCCCTGGGAAACCCTTTCCCGGTTCCAGTTCTCCAGGGCGTTGATCATGGCGATGGCCGCCCGGACCGCCCGGTCCTCGTCGTCGTCGTGGGCCATGGGGATCCCGAAGGCCGCCATGATGGCGTCACCGATGAATTTGTCGAGCATACCCCCTTCCTTCTGGATACACTCCACCATGATGGTGAAATACTCGTTCAGGAGGGATACCGTCCCCTGGGCGCCAAGTTCTTCGGTAAGGGTGGTGAACTGGCGGATGTCGGAGAAGAGGATCGTCGCCATGGTACTCTTCCCGCCCAGGATATCTTCTCCCCCCTCGAGAAGCTGATCGGCCAATCCCGGATCCATGTATCTGGACATTGTTGATTTCACTCGTTTTTCCGAGCTGATGTCGTCGATGATGATCATGACACCCAGTTTTTTCTTCTCGACGCTCGTCAAAGGCATTATAGTGATGTTGGCCGCCACTTTGTTCGCCTCGAACGCCAGTTCCGCATCCATGGCCAGCTCCGGTTTTCTCGTGTCCACCACCCGGTTGATCTTTTCTACCACCCAGGCGTTATGTCCCGTGAAAAATTCCGCCACCGGCCGTTCCAGGATGGCCTCCGCCTCGACTTGCATGATCCGGAGACCCGCGGCGTTGCAGGTGACGATCCTACCCTCCTCGTTGAGGGTGATGACGCCGTTGGACATGCTTTCCAGCATGCTCTCACTGTAATTCTTCATGTTCTGGATGTCGTCGAAGAGCTTGGCGTTTTCCAGGGCGATGGACACCTGGGCGGTAAAGGCCCGCAGTCGGGATTCGTCCTCCCTGGTGAACGTCCCTCCCCGTTTGTTGAGCACCTGGGTCACCCCGATAAGCTTGCCGGCCTTGTTAATCACGGGAACGCAGAGGATCGAGCGTGTAAAGAAACCCGTCTTGCGATCGAAAGCGGGATTGAAGCGGAGATCGGCATAGGCATAAGGAATGTTTATCGTTTCTCCGGACTGGAAGACGGCGCCGGCAATCCCCAGGTGATTGGGCAGGCGGATCTCCATCGCCCCGAGACCTTCCCACACCTTGGAAAACAATTCCTTGTGTTTTTCGTCGTTGAGGAAAAGGGTCGACCGCTCGGCGTTGAGCATCCGCGTCGCCTCCGACATGACCTTCTGGAGCAGGCTGCCCAGGTCGATCTCCGCCGTGACATTGGATACGAGATCGAAGAATTCCATCTCTTTGGCGCGGAATTTCTGCATCTTTTCCACAACCCCGATGCTCTGGAGGGTGATGGCCGCCTGGGTCGTCATCGATTCGAGCAGTTGCATATCCTCCCGACTGAAGCGACCCCGCTTCTTGTTGAGCATCTGGGCGGCACCGATGACCTCCCCCTTCATCGTCCGGATGGGGACACAGAGGATGCTCTTCGTGACATAACCGGTCTTCTCGTCCACGGAACGGTTGAAGCGGGAATCGGCATAGGCATCGTAAACGATCAGGCTTTCCCCGGTTGTAAAGACATGGCCGGCAATACCGGTGTTGTTGATGATTCGTATTTCCCGCTGAAAGTTTCCCTGAGCCACTCGGGAGTAAAGCTCTCCGGTTTCCGGATCGTTCAGGAAGATGGTTCCCCGGTCCGCCCGGATTTCCCTGGTGGTGATTTCCACCAGGACGCTGAGCATCTCGTCCAGGGTTTCATAACTCGCCATCGTCCGGGCGACGTTGAGAAGCAGCTCCGCCTGGTGAAGACGGATCTCCTTATTTATTGCCGAATCTTGTTTCATTTTCCTCCAGTTTTTGCCGCAAGTTAAAAATCATCTCCCGGAGCTGCTGCTTTTCGTCATGCTCCTCACGGCGGATCCTTGTTGTCTCGTCCTCGTAAGCCATCCTTTGCTTTTCCAATTCCTGACGCATGACGTCGATCATTTTCCGCAACTGGGATGCCTCTTCATGATGACCGGCAATGAGTTGCTGTTTTTCCCGGTCATGATCGATGGCCGTTTTCTCCAGGGTAAGGCGGAGGGAATTTACCGTTTCCCGGAGCTGCTTCATTTCATCATGCGCAGTCGCCACTGCCTTCTGAATATCTTCATCACGGCAGATATTCCCCCTTTCCAGTTCTTCCCGGAGGGCGGCAATCGTTTCCTTCAGGAAACGGATTTCCAGTTGGGCCTGATACTGTTCATCTCGGGACATATCCACTCCCTGTTGCTTGTCCCTCATGGATACCCCTGGGGATTACGGGACTGCCAGCGCCAGGCGTCGGCGCACATCCGGGCAAGACCCCGGGAAGCAAACCAGTTCAGCTCCCGTCTTGCCGCTCCCGGATCGGCATAACACACGGCGATATCACCGGGACGACGGCCGACGATCTCGTAGGGAACCGGCCGCATTGATGCCTCTTCGAAGGCCCGGATCATCTCCAGGACGCTGTAGCCCCGGCCGGTACCGAGATTATAGACGCCCAGCTTCGTCCTCGTGAGGTTTTCCAGCGCCCGCAGATGCCCCTGGGCCAGATCCACCACATGGATGTAGTCCCGGACCCCCGTGCCGTCGGGCGTCGGGTAATCGTTCCCGAAAACCCGCAGCCGCTCCAGCTTGCCCACCGCCACCTGACTGATATAGGGCATGAGATTGTTGGGAATGCCGGTAGGGTCTTCGCCGATCAAACCGCTCTCATGGGCCCCGACGGGGTTGAAATAGCGCAGGAGGATTACCTGCCAGGCGGGATCGGAGGCCTGCAGATCCCGGAGGAGTTGTTCGATCACCAGCTTCGTCCGGCCGTAGGGGTTGGCGGGGGCCAGGGGGAAGTCCTCCCGGATAGGAACCGTTGCCGGGTCACCGTATACGGTGGCGGAAGAGCTGAATACGATGCGTTTTACCCCCTCGGCCGCCATGACCTCGCAGAGGGCGATGGTCGAGCCGACATTGTTGTCATAGTAATGAAGGGGACGGTCCACAGACTCGCCAACCGCCTTGAGGCCCGCAAAGTGGATCACGGCATCGCAGTGGTGGGCGGCAAAGACCGCTTTCAGGGCCTCGCGGTCCCGGCAATCGCCGGGAAAGAAGACCGGTCTGCGCCCGGTGATGTTCTCGATCCGGTCCAGGACGCTGATCTTGCTGTTGGAAAGATTGTCCAGGACGACCACTTCATAACCGGCTTGAAGCAGCTCCACGCAGGTATGACTGCCGATGTATCCCGCCCCGCCGGTCACCAGTATCTTCACACCATCCTCCTCTTTTTTCCCCGTTTTGACGACATAATTTCCAGATGCAGCCGCCCGGTATCCGCCACCTGCCGCGGACATCCGGAGATATTTACAGGCGTTGCCTCCGCCCCGGCAGAGAAGTGTTCTCCGCTTCTCGTTATTTCCCTTACGGAGCTACCATAGCATATCGGGCGTCGAGTTGCGGCAAGTTTTTTTCTCCCCGGCGCCGCCGTCACATCCCGTCGTGTTTATCACCCCGCCAAGCCGTACCTTCCCCATCCCTTTTCCCGCCAAAAAGTCGCTGCCTTCCGGAGGAGCTGAAAACAACAAATCGCCGGCCGGAACCGGACGTTTCAATAAGTTCATTTCCCCTGGACGCCTGGCGACAGGAAGCTTGACATCTCCGGATGATGATATATTATCATGACACGGGAGAATCAACGAAACGGACGGAGCGGGAATATGGGATACATAAAGATAAAGTTCAGGAACGAACGCGGGAAGTTCGAGCAGGAAATCCACGATGTGCTCGATGACATGTTTCATATCGCCGGGCCGACATTCACCCTTTGTGAACACACCTGGCGTCCTCATGCCGACATCTATGAAACCGCCGATGCCATCATCGTCATCCTCGATCTGGCCGGCGTCGTCCGGGAGGACATTCATCTCGAGGTCAGCCGCAAAACCATCAAGATCTCCGGAAAGCGCGACCAGCATTACCTTTCGGGAACGACGCGCTATCATCTCGCCGAAATACCCTACGGCTACTTCGAACGTCATCTTGCCCTCCATGCCCCGGTGGATTCCGAAACGGTACAGGCAACCTACGCCAACGGGCTGCTGGAAGTCCGTCTGGAAAAGATACCGCCGGACCGGGAACGGCGGATTACGGTCCTGGGACCGGCAGGCGGGGAATCATGACCTCGACACCGAACGAACACAAGGATAAAGTCATGACCGAAGAAAAAGCCAGCCAAGACTTGAAGGTTATCCATATTCCCGAGATCCTGCCCGTCCTGCCGCTCTTCAACATGATCGTCTTCCCCAAAATGATGCTTCCCATGGAGGTATTCGGGGAACAGTCCCTGCAACTCGTGGACGAGGCCATGGCCAAGGACCGGATTATCGGTCTTGTCCTGGCGCGAAAATCGCCGCCGGAAACCACCTATGCGCCGGAAGACTTTCACGCCGTCGGCACCAGCGCGGTTATTCTCAAGATGGCCAAAACGGCGGACAATAAAGCCCAGCTCCTCGTCCAGGGGATCGAGCGTTTCCGCATCCGGGAATTCATCCCCGGCAAACCCTATCTCCAGGCCCGGATCGAGGCCCTCCCGGAGCAGGAAGTAAAGGATATCGAGATCGAGGCCCTTATGGTGAATCTTGTCGGTCTCTTCGAGCGGATCGTCAAACTTACGCCTTTTCTGCCCCAGGAATTCGGGGCCATGGCCAAGTCCATCGTCGATCCCGGCGTCCTGGCCGATTTGATCGCCTCCATCATCAACGTCTCGGCGGAAGAGAAACAGGGGATTTTAGAAACCCTGGCCATCAAAAAGCGCCTCCGGGAAGTCACCCGCCTGGTCAACCACCAGGTGGAAATCCTCGAGCTGGGCAACAAAATCCAGTCCCAGGTCAAAGACGACATGGACAAGAGCCAGCGCGAATATTACCTGCGCCAGCAGTTGAGCGCCATCAAGAAGGAATTGGGGGAAGAGGACGAAGGCAAGGTGGAGGTGACGGAATACCGGGAAAAGCTGGCCAAGAAAGACCTCCCCGAAGAAGCGAGAAAAGAGGCGGAACGGGAATTGCAGCGTCTGGAGCGGATGCATCCCTCTTCGGCGGAATATACCGTCGTTTCCACCTATCTGGACTGGATCCTCACCCTGCCGTGGCGGGAGGGGACGGCAGACAATCTGGACATCAAAAAGGCGCGCAGGGTCCTCGACGAGGATCACTACGGCCTCGAAAAACCGAAGAAACGCATCATCGAGTATCTGTCCGTAAGAAAACTGAAGCCCGACACCAAGGGCCCGATCCTCTGTTTCGTGGGACCGCCGGGCACAGGGAAGACCTCGCTGGGACAGTCCATCGCCCGCTCCCTGGGGCGGAAATTCGTCCGCATCGCCCTGGGCGGTGTCCGGGATGAAGCGGAAATACGGGGTCACCGGCGAACCTATATCGGCGCCCTCCCCGGGCGGATCATCCAGAGTATCCGCCGGGCGGAATCCAACAACCCCGTGTTCATGCTCGATGAAATCGACAAGGTGGGAAGCGACTTCCGCGGTGATCCCTCCTCAGCCCTCCTGGAAGTACTCGATCCGGCACAGAATTTCTCTTTCATGGACCACTACCTGGACATCCCCTTCGATCTGTCCCACGTCATGTTCATCACCACGGCCAACATCCTGGATACGATCCCGCCGGCTCTTCGGGACCGTCTGGAGATCATCGAGCTGGTAAGCTACACGGTGGATGAAAAACTGCACATCGCGGAGCGTTATCTCCTGCCCCGGCAGATCCGCGAAAACGGGCTGCAGCCCGACCAGATTTCTTTCACCAGAGGGGCCCTCCGGCTCATCATCGGCGGCTACACCCGCGAGGCGGGGGTGCGGAACCTGGAGCGGGAGATCGCCGCCGTCTGCCGGGGAGTGGCCAGTCAGGTGGCGGCAGGAGAGATAACCGGGGCCAAAATCAGAAAGCAGGAAATTCACCGTTATTTGGGTCCGGAAAGGATAACCTCGGAAATAACCGCCCGGACCTCGAAACCCGGTGTCGTTATGGGTCTGGCCTGGACACCGACGGGGGGAGATCTTCTTTTTATCGAGGCGACGGCCATGAAAGGCAAGAAAGGTCTCACCCTTACGGGACAACTAGGCGAAGTGATGAAGGAATCGGCATCGGCGGCCCTGAGTTTCATCCGCGCCAATGCCGAATCTCTGGGCATCCCCAGGGATTTCTTCGAAGACATCGACATCCACATCCATGTCCCCTCCGGGGCCATCCCCAAAGACGGCCCCTCCGCAGGGGTGACAATCCTCACCGCCTTGACGTCGCTCCTCACGGAAAAGCGAGTCCGAAAAGACCTGGCCATGACGGGGGAGATAACCCTCCGGGGGCTGGTGCTCCCGGTAGGGGGCATCAAGGAAAAGGTCCTCGCCGCCCATCGTGCCGGGGTGAAGACCGTGATCCTGCCCAAATGGAACAAGAAAGACCTGGGAGATATCCCCGTCAGGATCAGGAAAGACATCACCTTCCACCTCGTGGATGACATGCTGGAAGTTCTTAAGATCGCACTGGAAAAATAGTCATATCTCCAGCGAAGACAATTCCTTCTTGACAGTCGGGTGCAAAAAATGATACCAACTGTTTAGTTAAACCAAACGGATGGTTCAATATGCCGGAAAAACATCCCCCTACCGTAGGGCGCATTTTGGAAGCCGCCACGGAAATATTCGCCGCCGCAGGGTTCAACGGCGCCCGGATGGATGAAATCGCTCACCGGGCCGGCGTGAACAAGGCGATGATCTACTACCACATCGGCGCCAAGGAGGCCTTGTATGCCGCCGTGCTCCACGATGCCATCGGGCACGTCGCCGATGCGATCGCGGCGGGCATCACGGCAAAAGCGGCGCCGGAGGAAAAGCTCCGGGCATACATCCGTGCCTTTGCCGGTGCCGTGGAGGGAAACCCCCGGATGGGGCCCATCCTACTCCGGGAGGTGGCCTCGGGGGGGCAGAACCTGCCGGAGCTGGTGGTCCAGGATTTCGGAAGGATCATCGGTATCGTCGCCGCCATCCTGGAGGAGGGCCGTCGCGATGGTGTTTTCCTTTCGGTGAACCCCTTCGTCGTCCACATGATGGTCGCCGGCGCCCTGGTTCTCTACAAGGCCAGCGGCCCCATCCGCGCCCGGAAAGAAAACATCCCCGCAGCGGTCAAATCCCTGGATCTGAACATCTCCGCCGGGGTGATTGCGGAGGTGGAAAGACTGATCCTGGAAGGCGTAAAAAGGACCACTCCGGATCCCGCAGGAGGCACCCGCTCATGATGACACCCAAACACCAGTCACTTACAAAACCGCCGTCCCGCCGGGGGGGAAAAACCGTCCCGGCGTCGGTACCGGAAGCCGGCGCCCTTTTTCCCCGTTTTTTTGCGCCGGGAATCCCGGCCGTCGTCGCCGCGTTCCTTTTCTTCATGGCGGCCGTTTCCCCTTCCCTGGGTCAAACCAACCGGCCACCATCTTCCCCCGGAAAGATCGACACCGTCACCCCGGTCTCCGCAGGGGCGACCGCGCCGGCCGGAAAGGCAGCCCTGCCGGAAACCGGGACCGAAAGGATGGAAAAAGAAAGTCGTATCCCTTCCACCGCGGCGACACCGGCGGCGCCGCCCGCCGCCGACCGGTTCACCCTGGCGGAGAGCGTCGCTTTGGCTCTCCGGCAAAGCATGGTCGTCCAAGCGGCCCGGGAAGGGGTAAAGGGGGCGGAGGCCCAAAAACGGGAGGCCTTCACCAATTTCCTCCCCAAGCTAAGCACTTCCTACAGTTATACCCGCCTCAACGACGCCCCGTGGACCTACATGCCGCCCATGGTCATAAACGCCCCCCTGGTGGGACAATTGAAAACCCCCGGCGGGCCGATCACCATGGGCACCCAGGACAACTACAGCTGGGCCCTTGAGTTCCGTCAGCCCCTCTTCGCCGGCGGCGCCATCCTCGCCAACTACCAGGCCAACCGGAAGGGCGAGGAGATCGCCCGGGTGGACGAAGCAACCGCTGCTCAGAATATCGTCGAAGAGGTCAAGGGTGCTTATTTCCGGATTCTCAAGGCGGAGAAGATCCTCGGCGTGGCCCGTCAGGCGCTGGAACAGCTCCGCTCCCACCGTAACGAAGCCCGGCAATTTTTCGACGTGGGACTGATTCCCAAAAACGATCTCCTCCAGTCGGAGGTCCAGCTCGCCAACGGGGAACACAATCTGGTGAAGGCGGAAAACGGTCTGGAGATCGCCAGATCCCGCTTCAACACCCTCCTGCGGCGGCCCATCGACGCCCCCGTGGCCCTGGAGGACATCCTGGTTTACCGGCCCTTCGACAAGGGCATGGAGGAATGCCTCCAGACCGCCTATGACCGCCGCCCCGAGCTCCGCGCCGCCGCCCTCAAGGTGGAACAGGCCAAAGAGATCGTCAAGACCGCCCGGGGAGGCTTTTTCCCCACGTTGAGCGCCGTCGGCCACTACGAACGCTTCGGGGACACAGGGGGACTCCAGGGCAGCACCTACAAAAGCATGGAGACATGGTACCTCATGGCACGGGCGGATTGGGCCTTCTGGGAATGGGGGAAGACCGTCAATCTGGTGGATGCCCACCGCGCCCGGGAAAATCAGGCCGGAAGCATGCTGGTCCATGAACGCGACAAGGTGACCTTCGAGGTGAAGGCCGCCTATATCCTGGTCCGGGAATCGGAAAAACAGGTCTTTGTAGCGCAAAAATCCATCGACCAGGCGGAGGAGAATTTCCGCATCAACACGGAACGTTATCGCGAACAGGTGGCCACCTCCACCGACGTCCTCGACGCCCAGACGCTCCTTACGAAGGCCAAATCTGATTATTTCAATGCCCTCGGCGACTATTTCATCAATCTGGCCCGTCTGGAGAGGGCCATGGGGGTAAGCAAATGAAGAAGCGCCTCGTCCTCGCCGTTTTCATCATCCTCCTTTTGGCCGTAGGCGGCTACGTCTATTATGGACAGTGGCGGCATCAAAACCGGGAGATTTACTATTCCGGGGTCATCGAGGCCAAGGACGCCAAGCTTTCCTTTCAGGCCGGAGGACGGGTGATCGCCGTCCATGCCCGGGAGGGACAACGTGTCGCTCCGGACGAGGTTCTGGCGGAACTGGACCCGGCGGAATTCCGGAGCCGTTACGATCAGGCCCGGGCCTCCCTGGCGCGGGCCCTCGAAGGAGAGCGACAGGCCGAAACGACCCATCAAGTCTATCAAAGCGTCCTGCCCGCCGACGTCGTCCGGGCCGAGGCGGTCGTGACCAGCGCCCGGAAGGTAATGGAAGAGGCCCGGCGGAACAAGGAGCGCTATGATGCCCTCTACGAGCGCCGGGTAGTGGCCGCCAGGGAATGGGATGCCGTCCGCCTCCACTACGACACCGCCGTGTCCCGCCTCGCCGAAGGGGAGGCGGCGCTGACCCAGGCGAAGAGCAATCTGAAAAAGATCGAGATCGCCCGCCGGGATATAGAAGCGGCGGGGGCTCAGGTGCGGATGGCCAGAGCGGCCTTGGAACAGGCGGACATCCAGATGACCTACACGAAACTGCGGGCCCCCTTCGGCGGCGTCATCACCAGCCGCAACGTCGAGCCCGGCGAGGTGGTCTCCCCGAGCCGGGAGGTCTTCAACCTGGCGGATCTTTCCCGGGTGGATCTGAAGATCTTCGTGGAAGAAACGGCCATCGGCCGGGTCAAACCGGGGCAGGCGGTGGACGTGAAGATCGATACCTTCCCGAACCGCGTCTTCAAGGGAGAGGTATCCTTCGTGTCCCCCGAGGGGGAATTCACCCCCAAGATCATCCAGACCCAGAAGGAACGGGTGAAGCTGGTTTACCTGGTCAAGGTCTCCATCCCCAATCCGGATTTGGCCCTCAAGACCGGCATGCCGGCCGACGCCTGGCTGAAGTAGGGCGGGGCGGGCGATCGATGGTACGCGCAACTCCCCCTGCCGCCCGGCTTCCCGTCTTAGGTTTGCGGGGGACCGGGGATCGATGCCTTCGCCCCGCCGGAGGAGTAAAGAAATGAGCGGACGATCTTCCCACTTTGTGGCTGTCGAGCATGTTTTCATGCATTTCGGCGGGATCGAGGCGGTATGCGATGTCTCCCTGACCGTGGCCCCGGGACAGATCTTCGGCCTCGTCGGCTCCGACGGGGCCGGTAAGTCCACTCTCTTAAGGATGATCGCCACGATGATCAAACCGGCGGCGGGAAGGATCACCGTGGCCGGCCGGGACGTGGTGGCGGACAAGAAGTCGGTGAAGGATCTTATCGGCTACATGCCCCAGCGCTTCGGCCTCTATCCCGACTTGACGGTGGATGAGAACCTCCGGTTCTTCATGGACATCTTCGGTATCCCCCGGGAGGAACGACAACGGCGGCGGGAGAAATACCTCGGTTTTTCCAACCTCCTGCCCTTCGCCGACCGGCCCGCCGGCGCCCTCTCCGGAGGAATGAAGCAGAAACTGGGGCTGGCCTGCGTCCTCGCCCACGAACCCCGCCTCCTCATCCTCGACGAACCGACCAACGGCGTGGACCCGGTGTCCCGCCAGGAGTTCTGGGACATCCTCGGGGAGATGCGCCGGGAGGGCATGACGATCCTCGTCTCCACGGCCTATCTCGACGAGGGCGAAAAATGCGACACCCTGGCGCTCATGCACAAGGCGCAGATCATCGCTGTCGCCACACCCGTGGCGATCCGCACGGCCTTCCCCTCCCTGGAAGCGGCGATGATCGCCCGCCTCCAGGAGTTCGACCGGGAGATGGCGTCCGGCAGCAGCGGTTTCCGGAGCGCCGGACCGCCGTAACCCCGGTCAGGCGTAAAGACAGATGAATCTCCATGTTTGTCCGACACCAGCGAACGAAGAAAACGGTTTAAGGGAGACCGCGCCGATGTATTTTCATTCTGCCTTTTGCAAAGGATTTGGGAGCAGTCGCCCGTGGGCCGGCCGGTGTGTCCAACTGATGACGACATCGTCGTTTCTGTCATGACTTAGTATGAAAATACACCGGGGTGATTTCCATAAACCATTTTCATCCTTCGCGGGTGCCGCCCCGGCATGAAAATTTATATGAAAATGTCGGCAAGTGCCCGATTATTTTCATGCTTCGTGGTGCTCCATGGGGCATGATGGTTTTTTAGAATTCATCATTTATGGAACATAGAGGCAAACCCGCACCTCCCGGAGGAAACAACGCCAACCCCGCCGCCGCCGTCCGGGTCCACAACCTGGAGAAGCGCTTCGGCGACTTCGTGGCGGTCAACAGGGTGAGCTTTCAGGTGCGAAAGGGGGAGATCTTCGGATTTCTCGGCGCCAACGGATCGGGAAAATCCACGACGATCCGGATGCTCTGCGGCATCCTCACCCCCACCGCCGGGGAGGGAACGGTGGCGGGCTTCGACATCTTCCGGGAATCCGAGGCGATCAAGGGCGCCATCGGCTACATGTCCCAGAAATTCTCCCTCTATGAGGATCTCTCCCCCCTGGAAAACATCAAATTCTACCTGGGCATCTACAACGTCACCCCCACTCGCTGGCCGGAACGGATCGACCGGATCATGGAGATGACCCAACTGGGGGACGTCCGGCATCGCCTCACCCGGGAGCTGCCCCCCGGGTGGCGGCAACGCCTCGCCCTGGGGTGCGCCCTCCTCCACGAACCGGACATCCTCTTTTTGGATGAACCGACCTCCGGCGTCGATCCCCTGACCCGGCAGCGCTTCTGGGAATTCATCCGCACCCTGGCCGCCCGGGGCATCACCGTCTTCGTCACCACCCACTACATGGACGAGGCCCGGTACTGTGAGCGGATCGTCATGCTCAACCAGGGAACCATCGTCGCGACAGGCAGCCCGGCGGAGATCGTCGCCCGGGCCTGCCCGGACCGGCGGGAAGCGGATTTGAACGATGCGTTCATCACCCTGATGAGGAACTGAAGAGACCCCGGCGATGCAACTGCGGAAGATCGGCGCCATTACCAGGAAGGAGTTCTACCATCTCATCCGGGACTACCGGAGTCTCTATCTCGCCTTCGCCATCCCCCTGATCCTGATCCTCCTGTTCGGGTACGCCCTCAGCCTCGATGTGGACAACATCCGGACCGTCGTCGTGGATTACGATCGCACACCGCAAAGCCGGGAGCTCATCCGCCGCCTGGATGCCTCCCCCTATTTCCACGTCACCGCCCGTCCGGAAACCTCCCGGGAGGCGACAGGCTGGCTGGATCACGGCCGGGCGATCCTGGCGGTCATCATCCCGCCGGACTGGACAAAGAACATCCAGGCCGACCGGGAGGCGTCGCTCCAGATTCTCCTGGACGGCAGCGATCCCAATTTCGCCAACATCTCCGCCGGTTACATCACCGCCTTTCTGGAGCGGGAAAACACCGCCGCCCTCCAGCGGTTCCTCGACCGCCAGGGCCGGGAGCGAATGCAGCCCCCTTTGGAAGGCCGGATCCGCATCTGGTTCAACGAGGATCTGGAGAGCAGAAACTTCATCATCCCCGGAATCATCGCCGTCATCATCATGATCGTCGGGGCCATGCTGACCTCTCTGGTCATCGCCCGGGAGTATGAAAACGGGACCATGGAAACCATCAAGTCCCTCCCGGTCAGCGCCGGGGAATTCATCGTCGGCAAAGCCATCCCCTATTTCTTCATCACCCTGGCCGATGTCCTCCTGGCCGTGCTCATGGGACAGGTCCTCTTCGGCATCGTCATGAAGGCTAACTTCTGGCTCATGATCACCGCCTGCTCCCTCTACCTGGCCGTGGCCGTCTCCCTCGGGCTTTTCATCTCCGCCGCCGTGAAATCCCAGCTCGTGGCCAACCAGATCGCCCCGCTGGTCACTTTTCTCCCTTCCATGCTCCTGTCCGATTTCGTCTTTCCCGTTCTGAACATGCCCCCGGCCATCCAGATGCTCACCTATATCGTCCCGGCCCGCTACTTCATCGACATCCTGAAGGGCATCTACATGAAAGACCTCGGGCTCACCTACCTGTGGCCGAGTTTCCTCGTCCTGTTCTGTATGGCCGTGCTGCTGGCCGCCCTCAATATCGTCGTCCTGAAACGGGAGGGGATGTAGGATGAGTTGGTTGAGGATCAGGGAACTGGTGCGCAAGGAATTCATCCAACTGTTCCGGGACCGGCGGAACCGCCCCATTCTCGTCGTGGCGCCGCTGGTCCAGATCCTGATCTTCGGTTATGTCGTGAATTTCGACATCCAAACCATCCGCGTCGCCCTCCTCGATCAATCCCGAACCGTCGAAAGCCGTACGGTCGTGGATGCCTTTCGGGCCAACCGCCTGTTTCAAATTAATAATATCGTTAACAATTCCAGAGAGATGGAGGAGCTGCTCCTCCGGGGAAAGGCGGATATCGCCCTCAAGATCGGCCCCGATCTCGCCGAGAAGATCCGCCGGGGGCGGACGGCGGAGATCCAGATCCTTGCCGACGGCACGGTGAGCAACATGGCGGCGATCCGGGTTTCGTACGTCATGACGGTCATGGAGCGCTTGAACCGCCGGTTCCTGAAAGACCTGTACCCGGTGCAGTTAACTTACGGACGCAGCGACGGCCGCCTCCGGACCTGGTATAACCCCAATCTTTACAGCCGTCATTTCTTCGTCCCGGGCATCGTCGCCTTCATCGTCATGCTCATTTCGCTCCTCTTCACCTCCATGGCGGTTATCAAGGAAAAGGAGGGTGGGACGATGGAACAGCTCGTCGTGACGCCCATGAAACCCTGGGAGTTCATCATGGGGAAAACCATCCCCTATATCGTCATCTCCCTGATCCAGATGACCTTTGTGCTCGTTTTCGCCGTTTACTGGTTCGAGCTGCCCATCCGGGGCAGTCTGCCTCTGTTTTTCCTCGCCATCGGCCTGTTTCTCATGAGCACTATGGGGATCGGGTTGTTCATCTCCACCATTTCCGCCACCCAGCAGCAGGCCATGATGACCACCTTCTTCTTCATCCAGCCCTCGTTTCTTCTTTCCGGTTTCGTCTTCCCTATCGCCAATATGCCCACGGCGGTCCAGTGGTTGACCTATCTGAACCCTTTCCGTTACATCCTCGTCATCATCCGGGGGATCTTTCTCAAGGGGGTGGGCCTGGACGTCCTATGGCCCCAGTACGCCGCCCTGACTATTCTGGGGCTGGCCGTCTTCACCGCGGCGGTCCTGCGTTTCCACAAACGGCTGGATTGAGACCCGTGGAGGAAACGGCAGGAAAAACAGCTGACAAGTGCCCGATATTTTTTGTCTTTGTTTCTAAACCCCGGGGGCTTGAGGGGTTGGCGGCAAACCACCGGTCCAGTAAGTTGCGCGCATCCGCAGGGTCATAAAGCGCCGCTCCGGGGGCGCGTTTCGCTTATTGCCCCGCCTTTTCCTTTTCCAGCACCTCCCTGACCTTCCGGGACAGGTCCTCCATCCGGAAGGGTTTTTGCAGAAAACCGTCACAGCCCCGGTCCATAATCTGTCGCGCCTGTCCGTCGAGACTGTAGCCGCTGGACAGCAGCACCCGGATGTCCGGAGCGGCCTCTCGCAACCGGTCGAAGGTTTCCCCTCCCGACATTCCCGGCATGATCATATCCAGGATCACCAGCGCGATTGCCCGGCCCTTCTCCCGATAAACGGCGAGCGCCTCCGCCCCGCTGCCGGCCAAATAGACCCGATAGCCCAGGGACTCCAGCATCTCCCTGCCGATATCCAGGATTACTTGCTCGTCATCCACCAGCAGGATGCCCTCCGTGCCCCTCATCATTCCCGTGGTCTTTGTTGCTTCCTGCTCCGGAGTTTTCTCAGACGCGGGCAGAAAGATGGAGAAGGTCGCTCCCTGACCGGGCGCGCTGTCCACATGGATCATGCCTCCATGGCCCTTGACGATGCCGTAAACCATCGCCAGTCCCAAACCCGCGCCGCGGCCCATCTGGCGGGTCGTGAAAAAAGGATCGAAAATCCGCCGGCGGGTGTTCTCATCCATACCGACGCCCGTATCCGTCACGACAATCCTGACGTAAGGTCCGGGGGGAAGTTCATGGGGGGTCACAAAGGCGGTATCGAGATGGACGTTTTCCGTCTCCAGAAAGAGGTCCCCGCCGCCGGGCATGGCCTGCCAGGCGTTGACGAAAAGATTGAGGAGGACCTGATCCATTTGCCCCCGGTCCACCTCCACGGGACGGAGACCCGGGGCGTACTTTTCGTGGATATGGATCTCCTTCTTGGTCCGTCCGAACATGGCGGCGGCATTCGCGATAATCTCGTTCATATCCGCAGGTTTCACCTCATAACGACCGCCCCGGGCGACCCCCAGCAACTGCCTGGTCAGATCGGCGCCGCTGGCCACCTGTTTCTCGATGGCCCGGAGCTTTTCGTAATGGGGATGGCCGGGAGGGAGATCCCGGAGCATCAGGGAGGCGTAGCCCTGGATCCCCATCAGGAGGTTGTTGAAATCATGGGCGATACCGCCGGCCAAGGTACCGATGGACTCCAGTTTCTGCGCCTGGATGAGCCGCTCCTCCAGTTGCTTTCTCGTCGCCTCGGCCTCCTTCCGGGCCGTGATGTCCCGGGTGCTGCCCTGGAGCCCCACAATCTCGCCCTCCTCGTCGTAGAGCCAGGACACGGAAACCTCCACGTCCAGGAGCGAACCGTCTTTCTTGTTCTGTCTCAGTTCCAGGGTCCGACGTTCGGAGCGTTCTCCCCTGGGCTTCTGCAATTCCTCGGCGAGCAGCTCCAGCACCCAGGGCAGATCCTCCTTGTAAATATAACTCTCGATGGTCATGGTCATCGCCTCTTCCTGGGTATATCCGGCCTGCATCGTGACGGAGGGGCTGACATAGGTGAAGCGGCCGTCCAAGGACATGGTCCAGATGACATCCGTGGAATTTTCCGCCAGGAGGCGGAACTTCTCTTCGCTCATATGCAGGGACCGTTCCGCCCGTTTACGGTCGGTGATGTCCACCATGACCCCCACCAAGCCCGCCGGGGAACCGTCGGCGCCGTTATAGGTCGCCTTGTTCACGACCACGTCGTGGGTGTTTCCGTCGGCATAAACGATGGGATGTTCATAGATCTGCCGCCCCGGGTTGCGGAACAATATCTGATCCATCTCCTGGTATTTGTGGGCTATTTCCGGGGGGAACAGTTCCTGGGCGCGCCGGCCGATGATCTCCTCTTTTTTCAAACCCGTATAGGCCTCGAATTCCCGATTGCAATCCAGGTAACGCCCATGGATATCCTTACAAAAAATCGGACTGGGAATCGTGTCGATCAGGGTCTGGAGAAAGTTCAGCATCTCCTTCGTTTGTCCCTCCGCCTGCTTGCGCTCGGTGATGTCGATGACGATGCCCCGGGTGCCGATGATCTTTCCCTCTCCCAGAACAGGAACGCTCTGCAGAAGGATGGGAAAGGTGGAACCATCCTTTCTGCGGCCCCGGTATTCCTGCAAACCGATGTCTTCGCCTTGGAGGCGGCGGCGGAAATTTTCCATCACCCGTTGGTGGTCTTCCTCGGCGATAATCATCCAGCCGTCGATTCCCGCCTCCAGATCATCCCGAGAATAGCCGAAGAGATCCCTTGCCCGGTGGTTGGCATAGGTGAGGCGGAATCCTCCGTCCGTCTCAAAGATCACCACCGGCGAAAGGTCGGCGATATCCCGAAAGCGTGCCTCGCTCTCCCGCAGGGCTTCCTCCATCTCCTTGTGTTGGGAGATTTTGATCATGAGTTGGCTGTTGACCGCCTCCAGCTCCTCCGTACGTTCTGTGATCAGTTCTTCCAGGTGGCGGCGATATATGTTCAGTTCCCTCTCGGCATTGATCCGTTCCGTAACATCCCGGGCGATACCCCGGAAACCCGCCGGTTTTCCCCCCGGATCAGTGACGAGAGCTACGGAGACCTCGAGATGTCTCACGGCGCCGCCCTTTTGAACGATCCGGCATTCCAGGGTCTGCCGGGGAACGCCCGTCAAATATACCTCGCGGAAAGCCCGAAAGACATTTTGGGCGTTTTCCGGGTCCATGAAGCGCCGGTTGTTCATGCCGGCCAGCTCCTCCCGGGGGTAACCGATGATGGAACAAAGCGCCGGGTTGAAAAAGGTCAAATTGCCGGCGAGATCAACCTCGAAATAGCCTTCCTGGATGGACTCCAGGATGTTCCGATACTTCTCCTCGCTTTTTTGCAGGGTATTGATGATTTTATCCTGGTCGGTAATGTCGATCAGCGTGCCCACGGCATCAACCAAAGTGCCCTTTTCCATCCTCGGCCGGGTCCGGGTCCGTACCCATCGGAAGGTCCCCGCCTTGTTTTTCATGCGGTAGATCATGGGGTATTCCACCCCTGTGCCCAACTCCAGAAACCGCAACGCCAGGATATGCCGATCCCCGGGATGCACGAAGTCGAGGAAGTTTTTCCCGACAAGTTCCTCTTCACCGTAACCCCAAATATCTTTCACTCCGGGGCTTACATACGTCAGCACCCCCCGATGATCCACCATGAAGACCACATCGCTGATATTTTCCAGGATATGAACTAATTTCCCTTGCTTCTCCATTATGGCCGCTCTGTCTGCCAGGGCGGCTGCAAGTTCACGTTCCAACAACTCGATTCTTTCCTTCAGCACTGCCGGTTCTCCAGAAGCCGACGGGGAAGAATATGCCTCCTCTTTCATGATCATACCCCCAGCTCAATCTTGACGGGACAAAGGGAACCTTCCATATGTTGACTTATCAGCTGCTTGTTAATTTAGGTGAAGGAAAATATCAAGCATCTATCGGTCTTCAAGATTTCACTGGACGAAAAAAACGTTCTCGGGCAGGATAGGTGTCATAATTTCCGACGGGAACGAAGAGGAGGTCAGACCATGAAACCTATTGGACCCTTGATGTGGGAACACCGCCTGATCGAAAAGATGCTGGAGGTGGTGACCAGGGAAGCATCCCGAATGGAGGCCGCCGGGGAGGCGAATCCGGCCTTCATCGACACCGCCGTGGATTTCATCCGCACATATGCCGACCGAACCCATCACGGCAAGGAAGAGGACATCCTCTTCCGGGAGCTGAAGAAAAAGAAACTCACCCCCGAACACGCCCGGATCATGGACGAGCTCATCCAGGAGCACGTCTATTCCCGCCGGACGGTGGGAAAACTCGTGGCGGCAAAGGAACGCTATGTGGACGGTGACCGGGGGGCTGTCGGAGAGATCGTGGCCCTGCTCAAGGAACTGGCGTCGTTCTACCCCCGTCACATCGCCAAGGAGGACAAGCCCTTTTTCCATGAATGCCAGCGCTACTTCACCGACGCCGAGCTGGATGAAATGCTTGGGGAGTTCCGGGAGTTCGACCGGAAGATGATCCACGAGAAATACGAAAGGCTGCTGGAGTCCTTCACCGGGGAAAAGGCCTTCAAAGCGGGGCGGGCGTTGTGATGCCGTCCGGGGAGCGTTTTACCCCTCCCCCGCCCTTTCGTCTCTCCGGCGGAAGGGAAAAAAGGAGGCGCATCCAGAAAACATTACGCGGCACGGATACCGCGAGGGAGGGACAACGTGGCGAACAGGTCCATGGCGGGGCGGGAAAGCGATGAATGATTACCGAATGCCCGAGGAGGTAAAGAGCGGTCACTGGTTTTACGCGCTGTTGACCGGGCTGGCACCGAAACCGGAGGACGTGGTGGTCACCGGCACCCCCGAGGAAATGATCGCGGAAGCGGCAAAAAAGGCCTTCTGGGTCAGCACGTCCCTGGGTGCGGTCCCCGGCCCCCTGGGCCTGGCGACGATTCTTCCGGAAATCAGCGCCGTCACCAAGATCCAGATCGGCCTTGTCCATAAGATCGCCAAGTACCACCACAAGCTGGAGACCCTGAATCACTCCATCTTGTTGCTCGTTTTCGCCAACGCCCTGGGACTGGCCGTGGGCAACCAGCTCGTACGCCGGGTCGGGGTAAGATTGGTGGTCAGGGCCCTGAGCGCCCCGATCATCGAAAGGATCGCCCGGGCCATCGGTTTACAGATTGCCGCCAAGATCACCCAGCGGATCGCCGGCCGGTGGGTGGTGCTCATCGCCGCCCCGCTCTTCGGGTTGTTCTCCCGGAAGATGACCCAAAAGATCGGCCGGGAAGCCCAGGACCTCTTTGCCGGGGTGATCGAGATCGAGCTTACCCCTCCGGACATCCGGGGCCGGGAAATGCCTCCGGCTCCAGCTTTCAACCCCGAGAGCGGAAAGAAAGGGCCCGACGGCGACGGGCGGATTTACGACCTGTAGGCCCGCTTCACCGCCTCCCGGTCGACGGTTCCCGCCGGTGTCTTCGGGAGATCCGCCAAGAAAACGACCTGCCGGGGGCGCTTGTAACGGGCAATCCGGGAGGCCACGAACTCGCTCAACTCTCCGGCGCTTACCGTGCAGCCCTCCTTGAGGACACAGAAGGCCTGGACGGCCTCACCCCATTCCGGATCGGGGATACCGATGACGCAGGTTTCGGCAATCGCCGCGTGGTCCAGGATGGCCTGTTCCACCTCCGCGGGATAGACGTTCTCCCCGCCGGATTTGATAAGTTCTTTTTCCGGTTTCCGACCCACGTACCAGAGGTAGCCTTCGTCATCCAGGCGGCCCAGATCGCCGGTGTGATGCCAGCCGTTCCGGGATGCCGCCGCCGTTTCCGCCGTCAGGTTCCAGTAGCCCCGGAAGACCGCCGGGGAGCGGACGCAGATCTCCCCCGGGGTTCCCCGCGGCACTTCCCGATCCAAATCATCGCTCAGCATCACCCGGCTCAAGAGGGCCGGGCGGCCGATACTCCCCGGCCGCTCCCGGTAATCGCCCCCGGCAACGGGCATGGCCTCCGTCTGGCCGTAAAGGCTGAAAAAGGCGGCCCGGGGATACATCCCCAGGAACCGCTCGATCGTCGCCGGGGCGTCCACCCCACAGGCAAAGCGCAGAGATGACGGTTTGCATCCCCCCTGCTCCCCGGCATCCAACAGGGCGCCCAGCATGGGAGGAAAAGTAACCAAAAAGGTACCTCCCTCGTCGGCAATGAGGCGCAGGACGACCGAAGGATCGAAACGCGGCACAAGGACGTTCCTGCCTCCGGCCAGCAGCGCCGCCAGGGTCATGGTCAGGCCGCCGATATGAAAGAGGGGGAGGATGCCCATATGGACATCCCGGCTGTCGAGGTGAAGAAGGTGGCCGATCTGTAGCGCCGCCGCGATTATGTTGTCCTGGCTGAGCAGGCAGCCCCGTGGCCGGCCGCCCACGGCCGCCGTATGAATGATCAGAAAGGGATCGGTGCCGCACCCCCCCGGCGCGGCGCCGGCATCTCCTCTTTCCTTCCCTCCCTCTCCTACAGTAAAGGCATGTAATTCAGAATGTTGTTCCTTTCCTTCCCCCTGACCGTCCGGTATGTTCCCGGCCTTTTCCTCCCCGGCAAAGATAAAGACTTTCTCGAGGAACGAGGCCCCGACCGCCACCTGACAGGCCCGCTCCCGAAAATCCCGGCTGCAGAAGAGAAAGCGGGGTCTCGTATCGGTGAGGATGAAGGCGATCTCTTCGGCGCCCAGGCGCCAGTTTATCGGCACAACAACGACCCCTAAACCAGCCGCGGCCCCGCAGAGCAGGAGGAACTCCACCTCGTTCCCCGCCAGGACGGCAATCCGATCGCCGGCGGCAATCCCCTCCCGGCGCAATCCGTCCGCAAAGGCCCCGCAGTTTCGGTAGCAGTCCGCGAAGCTCAGGCGCCGGCCCCCCGCGACGACCGCCTCCCGGTCGTCGTACAGCGCCGCCTGACGGGCGATAAGGTCATAAATCGTGAAATCGGCAGTCTTCATGTCCCCTCCCTGTATTCAGACCGGCAGCCCTCCCCCCCGCACCGCCGGCAAAAACGCCTTACCCTCCGGCCAAGATTTCCGGTAAAGCCTTCCCCGCCCCTTCCCGGATCACCTCGTCGTAAAGGGGCGACATCTCGTTCGGTTCGGGGTTGATCTCGATGCACCGCGCACCGTTCTCTTTGGCAAAGCGCGGGAAACCCGCCGCCGGATAGACGACCCCGGAGGTCCCGATACTCACGAACAGATCACAGGTCCGAATCGCCGCCACGGCGGCCGCGATCACCCCCTGGTCGAGCATGTCCCCGAACCAGACAATGTCCGGCCGGAGCCAATTCCCACACCGTGGACATCGGTAATGACGATACTTCGGGCCGATGTCCTCCCGAATGCCGTCTTCCCGGCACCGGAGACGCCAGAGGCTCCCGTGCAGTTCGATAACCCGCACACTCCCCGCCCGCTGGTGCATCCCGTCGATGTTCTGAGTCACCACCGTCACGCGGGGATGATTCCTTTCCAGGTCCGCAATGGCGATGTGTCCGTCATGGGGTGTACAGGCCAGCACGGCGGCGCGTCTCAATTCATGGAATTTCAACACCTTTTCCGGGTCGCCGTCAAAGGCCTCCTGACAGGCGAATTCCTCCCAGCGGTACTGACTCCAGACACCGCCGCGTCCCCGATAGGTGGGAACGCCGCTCTCCGCCGACATCCCGGCACCGGTAAAAAAGACGATATTTTCATACTGCCGGGGATCAATTTTCTTCATCTCCCTACCTCCCATGGGCATCCTTGTTTATCACGGCCTCTCCCTTCCTGCAACCACAACACAGCCCTTTTCCGGGCTTTTCCCATCCCTTTCTCCTTTTCAGATCGCTAAAGGTTCGATGAATACAGACGGTGTCTTCCTCAGAGTGTTTACTGCAAATTCATCAGCCTTGACATGTCCGGAAAACCCGGGTATTTTCCCGCCACTGACCGACGGCGCCATGCCGGCGCCCGGCATCGTACCAATACGACGAGTTGTCCGGAAGGGTGGCAAACGACCCTTCTTAGCGAGGCACGCGCCGAACCGTCGCCTCTTCCGTAAGGATTTTTTATCGCCATGCTCAAGGTTATTGCCGACCCCCAGACCGTCAGGCGCTGCCAGCAACTCCTCGTCCGGCGGATCAGGGCGGCGGGCGGGGAAAAGATACCCGTGGTCATGGGTCATCAGGGGGCCAGCATCAGGGGGCGGGTCTGGTGGTCAGACCGGCTCGGTTTGTGGTTCTTCCCGGGCGGCGGGGAGGAGAACCGCTACTGGAACGCCTTCGGGACGGCACGTCCCAAGCCCGACGCCTCCTTATCCATCACCTGCGAGATCAACTTCCCCAAAGAGGGCATCGACCGGCGCATCGGCGGGGCCTTTGCGGTGGACGGCCGGGGACGGATCTTCGTCGTCCACCGGGGCAAGCTGGGAGGCGGCCGGAAGGGCATCGGCAAGGCCCTTTTTGAAAGGCAGTACCGGGGTGTCTGGGTGGAAATGGACGATGACGGGGAGGAGGTCTTCGTCGCCGTCGTCGGCCACCTCTCCTCACCACGGTTCGCACGCCAGGTGGCCCAGTTCGTGGGAAAAATCGAGCGGATCAAGGATAGGGCCGCATCTTCCGCCCAGACGGAGATGGGGTTCGACGATCTCCGTCTCCGGGAGGAACTGCTGGGGATGCGGCAGTGCGAGCTGCTCCGGGAGACGGCCGGTGAGTGCGATCACGGCCTGATCGTCAAGGACCTGGCGGCGGCGGTGAGAAATCTGCACTTTCGATCCGGCAATGACGGCCTGCGGGATCTCATGGTCATGGACAGGCAGGGCCAGACGGCTATTTTCCAGGTCAAGACGGACAATCGCTACCGCAGCGTCCAGGAGGGGGCCACCCAGCTCCTCGTCAACAGCCTCCTCTTGCCCCGGCCCCCGCGGCTGATCCTCGTCCTCCCCGAACCACCCGAAAACGCCACGGTAAAAAAGCTCCAACGGCTCAATATCCATGTCCTCATCTACCGCTGGGAGGGTGAAACGGCCGTTTTCCCGGAGCTGAGATCCCTCCTGAACGGTTTCTGACTTTCAATTCCTCAAGCGGGTACAGCGAGAGTGGTCCTGCCGGAGTTTCCATGGCCGTCAAGGGATCAAGAGCAGGCGGTTGTCCGGAGACCGTGACTCCCCCAGACTGGTAACGACAATGGCCGGTCGCCCCAGGACCGGACATTTGTTTTCACAGACCCCGCATCCCACACAGACAGAAAGATCCACATGGGGTTGTTTCAGCACCACCTCCCGGCCCCGGCGGTCTCGCAGCCGGACCTCCTCGAACCAGACGGCCTTGGGAGAGGTGGGACATACCTCCTCACAAACGATGCACGAGGTATGGTGGGCAAAGGGCAGACACCGCCCCTTGTCGATCATGGCCGAACCGATCTTCACCACCGCCTTGTCCGCGGCGGTGAGTTTCCCGATGGCCCCGGTGGGGCAAACCTGACCACAGAGGGTGCAGCGGTACTCGCAACCGCCGATGCGGGGGACAAGGACGGGGGACCAGATACCCTCCGGACCGGCTTCCCATAGGGTGGGCTGAAGGCCGCCGGTGATGCACACCTTCATGCATTCGCCGCAGCGGAGGCAGCGTTTCAAAAACAACGTTTCCGGCAGGGCGCCCGGAGGTCGAATCAGCTCCGGTTCGGCGGCCCCGGCTTTCGCCAGGGGGGTGATCCGGAGCAGCGGTGCCGCCAGCGACGCCGCCAAGGCGGCGCCGAGGACGCGCCGCTTGCCGAGATCGAGGGCATGGGGGACCGGCCGGGACGAAAAACCGAAAGATACGGCATTCTGCGGGCAGGGATCGTCGCAGTCGAAACAATACATACATTCGGCAGCAGCCCAATTACGACCTTTCCCGCCGATCGCTCCGCCCTGACAGTCCCGCCGGCAACGGCCGCAGTCATTGCAACCCTCACTTACCGAACGTTTGAGGAGGGCGAAACGGGACAAAAGCCCCAGGAGGGCCCCCAGGGGGCAAAGGTGCCGGCACCAGAAGCGCCTCTCCCTCAGGTTCAGGGCCAGGAGGAAAAAAAAGAGCACGCCGATTGCCGCTCCCTGGAAAAAGAACGGCTGGGAGAAGGGGAGGACCGTCTTTCTCAGACTATCGTAAACGATCTCGGCGCCATTGCTCAGAATGGGAACATGCCCATGATACAGGGTGTCGAAGACGGCGCGGAGGGCGTAGCTGAAAAGGGGATAGACACTCAGGGAAAGGGAGCGGACAAGGAGGGAGAGGGGGTCGAAGATCCCCGCCGCCTGGACCCCCAGGACAGAAAGGACCAGGATGAATACCAGGAGGAGATATTTGCTCCGGTATGGGCCCCAGTTTTTGCCGTCTTGCCGGCCTGAGTCCCGGTCGGTGCGGATCTCCGGATGTTTGTCGCCGCTTTCCTCCCCCCGGGCGGGACTCCGCCCCGGAGCGACGGCAGGTCCTGCACGCGGTCGCCCCCCCAGGAACCGGCGGAGACGCTCCCGGAGTTCAACGGCGATGTTTCGCCGGCGTCGGCCCGTAACGGTCTTGATCCGGCGCAACCCTCCCACCATCTGATGGAGCGTGCCGAAGGGGCAGATCCAGCCGCAGAACACCCGTCCCAGGAAGATGGTGACGACAATGACGGCCCCCGCCAGGGCAAAGGCGCCATAAAAAGACCTTGAGGCAAGAACGGTGGTGATCCAGAGGAGAGGATCGGCGTCCAGAAAGATCTTCACCGGATAACCCAGCTCATTGTCCCCCCGGGATTCCGTCTGGAGGAACAGCCAGAGAAAGAGAAGAAGAAAAAGGGTCTGGCTGAAACGGCGCAGGTTTTTAAGCGTCATTCCGGGCCTCTTATACGGTGAGGCGCCGGACCCGGAGCCGGGAGAGATTCATGTTGCCCAGCCCGCTGCCATGGCCGATCCGGACGCAACCCAACGCGTCGTGTTTAAGACCGAAGAGGGTAGACCCAAAGGCGTCCACCGCCACCTGATCCGTCCCGGCCACCACCGTATCGAGACGCCGGACATCGGCAAGGCTGCCCCCCTGGGGCCCATTGGCAACCAGAATCCGCACGGCATCCAGGACGATCAGCGACGGCCGGACGACCCGGGCAATATCCACGAGACTCTCATCGAGGCGCTGGTGGATCCGTCCCCGCCAGCCCCCCATGACCCCCATCCAGTTTTTCATCCCCAGCGTCAGGGTGGCGATCCCATGCACCTTGGCAATGGGGACATTGATCACCTTGTCCGCCTCGAGAATCTCCGTGTAGAGAGGCCAGGATTTGAGAAGCTCACCCCGGACGGCGGTATCCCTGAATTTACGTTCGTCGATGAAGGAAACACGGGCCCCCGCCGCAGTTGCCGCAGCGGCGATGCCGCTCTGCCGGTAGGTCCGCCGGGGATCGTTGACGGGATAATCGAAAACCTTGACTGTTTTGGCGCCGGCTTCATAAGCGAGGCGGACCAGTTCCGCCACGACGCCGGGGTTGGTATTGGCGGCGTACTCCGGGGTCCGGTCCCAGCCGATGTTCGGCTTGACGACCACGATATCGCCCCGGGAAACGAATCTGCCCATCCCCCCCAGTTCCCCCACGGCCGCCCGGGTGATCCTTTCCGGCAGCGGTCCCCGCACCACGGCCAGATCGGGCCGTTCCGCCCCTTCCACCAGGGCAAGCAGGGGGTCGATCCCCCCTGCCAGACTCAGGGTCGCCCCGGTCAGGATGGCTTTCCTTAGGAAATCACGCCGCTTCATACGCATTCCTTTACGGGAGGCAAGCCGACAGCCGGCGATGGTTCACGCCTGCCGGCAAGAACCGGGAGGGCAATAACGTTTCTTCCGGCACCGCAGTCCCTGTCTCTGAGCGACTGCCCCAGTTTATGCAATTTTGCAACAACCGCCGAGACGACTCCGTCAGTCGGCACCGCCTTTCTCGGTATCCCCCGTTGCCTTCTCTTTCACGGCAGACATTTCGGGACAACACTTTTTACAGGTATTTAAAGATTCTTTCAAGTCCTCTTGTCCATCCCTCGGACCAGCGGCGACGCTCCAATAAATATTTATTTAAATACGGCAAGTTACGGTGAGGGCAGACAAAAATGTAATCTGGCACGATTATTTCATATAGAAAAGTAAAAAGAAAACTTACCAAGGGAGGAAAAAGACCATGAAAAAGACCATATCCACTATCATCGTTGGGGCTGTCTTCGTATTGCTCACCGCCACATTCAGTTTTGCCGAGTTCGCCGCGACGGGAGGAGAAAACTTCCCCTATTTTCACCTGGGACTCGTCATCATCGGCGGCCTGATCATCTTCTCGCTCAAGCAGAGATTTGACAAGATGTACGCCGGAGAAGCGGTGGGAGCCTTTGCCCTTTACACCTTCTACGTGGCACTGTTCACCGCCCCGGTCATGGAAGCGATCAAGGCACTGGTCAGTTGACCCCTTTCTAAGTCCCCGTCCTCCCGATGAGACAGACCCGCCGTTCTCCCGGCGCCGCCCCGGCGGCATCGGGGAACGGCAGGTTTATCATTACCCCACCGGCACCTGGAGTTTCTCCCCCGCGCATTGTTAATCTTCCGGATATGTGCTATGCCTCGCCCCTATGAAACAGCTTGTCGTCGGTATCGTCATCAGCATCGTCCTGGTCTATTTCTCCCTGCGCGGCATAGATTACCAGGATTTATACAAGGCCCTGCAGGGCATCTCCTATGGATACGCGGCGGCGGCCCTGGCCATAATGATCCTGATGCAGGTCATCCGTTCCGTACGCTGGGGGGTGATCCTCAGTCCCATGGAGAAGGTGGGGCAACTCGATCTTTTCGCCGTGACCAGCGTGGGTTTTTTGGCCATCGTCTCCTTGCCGGCCCGGCTGGGAGAATTCGCCCGCCCCTATCTGATCACCAAGAAGAGTCCCGTCAGAATGAGCTCCGCCCTGGCCACCATCTTTATCGAACGGGTCTTTGACAGTCTCACGGTATTTATCCTCTTCATCGTCACCATGTTTCTCACCCCGGTGCCGGAGTGGCTTATCCGCTCCAGCGCCCTGTTCCTCTTTATCACTTTGGCGCTTCTGGGTTTCATGATCTTCACGCTCCGCCAGCGGGCGGTTTGCCTGCGACTCCTGGATCCCTTGATCAAAAGACTGCCGGAGCGTTATGCGGACAGATTCCAGAGGCTCCTTCATCAGTTTATCGACGGCTTCGGGATGATGGCCCGACCGGGGCTGTTGGCCCATGCGGGGCTTTTGTCCCTATCCTTCTGGATTGTCGACGCCCTGGGCATCTATTTGATGTTTCTCGCCTTTCATTTCCATCTGCCCTTTGTCGCCGCCCTCGTCGTCATGGTTATCCTCATGATCGGCATCGCCATTCCCGCCGGACCGGGGTTTGTAGGCAACTGGCATTTCTTCTGCATTCTGGGGCTCACCCTCTACGGAATCCCTAAAACCGAGGCCCTTTCTTTCGCCCTCGTCTACCACTTCCTGTCGATCGGCGTCATCGTGTTGTTGGGGCTCATCTTCCTGCCGGCGAACCGCTTTTCCCTTGCTGATTTGAAGAGAATAGGCCAAACGTCGGCGGCGGGACCGAAAGAGAAAGGGAAACGGGAAAGCGGCGGATAAGTTTTCAAATAAAGGGCCTGTTACGCAGCGACTGTATCACTTGCCGAGCATCTGCAGCCCATCCCTGCTTCGTCCTTAACCGCCAAATCCGCAACAAGGCGCCGCTGCGCCGGCGGCTTCGTCCAGGCCGCCAAGTCCAAGCCGCCGGCGCTTGGGTACTGTTTGAAGATCCGTGTATTGTGACAGTCCAGGAATTATATGGAAAATTGCGGGTATCCGTTATCTATTGTCTGTTCCCCGTCCCTTCCTGCCGCTCCACATCCAGGCCGTAGCTCTTGATCTTCTTATGGAGATTGCTCCGCTCCAGGCCGATAGCCTCCGCCGTCCGGGAGATATTGCCGTCGTTTTCCCGGAGTTTCCGAAGAATATACTGCTTTTCAAAATCCATCCGCGCCGCCCGGAGGCTTTCCGAATCCAGGGCGGGGGACCGTTTGGCAACCGCAGGTTTGCTCTCCAGTTCGTGAGTTCCTTCCCGGCTGAACACCGGGATGTCGGCGGCCGTAATGATCCGGGCCGGCGTCATGATGACGAGACGTTCGACGATGTTTTTCAATTCCCGGACATTTCCCGGCCAGTCATGTTCCATGAGGAGGGCCAGGGCCTCCCCGGTGATCTTTTTGGGATCCTCGCCCTCCTTGGCGGCAAAATCAGCGAGGAACCTCTCCACCAGCGGGGGGATATCCTCCCGGCGCTCCCGCAGGGGCGCGATCTGCAGGGGAATGACGTTGAGGCGATAGTACAGATCCTGACGGAAGCGTCCCTCCTCCATTTCCTTTTCCAGGTCCTTGTTGGTGGCCGCGATGACCCGGACGTCCACGTGGATCATCTTGGTCCCCCCCACCCGCTCGAACTTCTTCTCCTGAAGGATACGGAGGATCTTGGCCTGGGCTTTCAGGCTCATATCCGCCACTTCATCGAGAAAGATGGTCCCCTCATGGGCCAGGTCGAATTTGCCTCGCTTTTTCTGGGTCGCACCGGTAAAGGCGCCCTTTTCATGTCCGAAAAGCTCGCTCTCGATGAGGTCTTCCGGAATTGCGGCGCAGTTCACCTCGATGAAGGGTTTACCGTTGCGCCGGCTCAACCGGTGGAGGGAACGAGCCACCAGTTCCTTGCCGGTACCGTTCTCCCCCATGATGAGAACCCAGGCATTGGTCGGGGCGATGATGCCGATGGCCTCCTTAAGTTCCATGGTGGAAACGCTGCCCCCGGTTAGTTCGTATTCCTGGGTCACCTTCTGTTTGAGCAGGACGTTTTCCTCCTCCAGGGCAATGATGTCCAGGGCGTGATTGACCAAGAGAATGATCTTGTCCAGAGACAGTGGTTTTTCGATGAAATCGTAGGCCCCGAGCTTGGTGGCCTTGACGGCAGTCTCGATGGTGCCGTGGCCGGACATCATGATTACCCGGATCTGGGGATATTCGGAACGGATGATCTTGAGGACCTCGATACCGTCCATCCCGGGGAGCCAGATGTCCAGGAGGACCAGATTCGGCATCTCTTCCTCGATGATCTTCAGCGCCTCTTCACCGCTGCCCGCCGTGACGGTCTCATATCCCTCATCCCGCAGGATGCCGCTCAGGGATTGGCAGATAGTCTCCTCGTCGTCGACAATGAGGATGGTTTTACGCATATTTTCCTTTCTCGGCATACTCCGCCGGTGATTCCGCGCCAGGCGCGGGGAGCTCGAAGGTCACGACCGTACCGCAGGGCTCGTTATCCCGGACGTTAACCTGCCCCTGATGCTCGATGATGATGGAACTCACGATGGCGAGTCCCAAGCCGGTACCCGAACGTTTCGTCGAAAAATAGGGCTCGAATATCTTGTTCTTGAATTTCTGCGGCACCCCGCTGCCGTTGTCGGCCACCTCCACAACGGCACGGCGCTTCCGGGCGTCATATCCGGTTCGGATTTCTATCCGCCCGTCTTCCGAACCCAGCGCGGCCACGGCATTGTCGAGGAGATTGATCATCACCCGTTTGATTTGCTCCGGATCGATGTGGAGGATGGGTATCCCCTCGTCTCTGTGAAAAGTGAAGGAGATATTCTTGTGGGCATCCTGGAACAGGGCGACCGCCTCACTAAGCACTTCGTTGAGGTCGTTGGGGAAGGGATTCATGACCGGCATGCGGGCATAGCGGGAGAAGGCGTTGACCAGGTTTTTGAGGACCTCGACCTGCCCGACGATGGTCCGGGTGCATTCCTGGAAGACTTCGCCGTCTTCCTGGAGGCGATCTCCGTATTTGCGCTGGAGACGCTGGGCCGACAATTGAATGGGGGTGAGGGGATTCTTTATCTCATGGGCCATGCGGCGCGCCGCCTCCCGCCAGGCCGCCGCCCGCTCGGCCTTCTGCATCTGGGTAAGATCCTCGAAAACAAGCACCATGCCCATGTAATTGCCGTCGTCATCCCTGATGATCGTGGTGGTGACCAGGACGGTCAGGGACCGTCCCCGGACGTTGATGACCAACTGCCTTTCTACAAAACCGTTTTCACTTTCCTTCAGTTCCCCAAGCAGTTCCCGGACCAGGGCCATATGTTCCGGGCTCAGCACCTCCTGGTAAGGGCGGCGGAGTACCTTCTCCGTCTTGATTTCCAACATCCGTTCCGCGGCGCGGTTGATGATGGTGATCACGTCCCCTTTGTCGACGGAAATTACCCCGGCGGAAACGTTGCTCAAGACCGCCTCCATGTACTTTCGCCGCTGATCGAGATCGATATTGGCTTGCTCCAGGTTCTGTTGGCTCCTTTTGAGGTCCTTCGTCATGGAATTGAAGGCGTCTACCAGGGTCCCGATCTCATCGTCCGCGGAAATGTTGATGCGGTAGTCGAGCTCTCCCCGGGCAATCCTTCCCGTGGCGTCGGCAAGATCCTGGATGGGGACGGTGATCTGTTTGGCCAGGAAGAGACCGAACCAGGTAGCGGAGAAGACGATGAGGAGGGTGACGATGGACAGGGTGACGATATAGGTGAATTTGATCGGATTCTTGAGGAGGCTCAACTGTTTGTACTCTTCCGAAGTCTTGGAGATGACGGCCATCTTTTCCACAAAGGCACGGGGGATGTAGTAACCCACCACCACCATGCCGATGACCTCGCCGGTATCGAGACGGGTATAAATGGGAGCGACGCCGCTGATGATATTGCCGTTCCCCGCGGGATGTTCCGCCACCACCTCCTTGCCCGTGAAGACCTCCTCGAGGAGATTCTGGGGCAGGTTCAACGGGACGATATGGGGGTTCTGCGGATCCTTCACGACGATCTTTTCCCGCTTCTTGTCGAAATGCACCTCCAGCAGCCCAATATTGTAGACCCGCTGTCGCTGCTCCACCAGGGTGCGGAGATACTTTTCCCGCTCTTTTTCGTAGAGACCGCTTTTCGTGATGTCCCCACTGATCTGCCGGGCATAAAACTTTGCATAATCCGAGGTGTATTTATAGGAGCTCTGTGCCATTTCCAGGGTGCTGTTCAGGGCGTCCCCAATCCGGATGTTGAACCAGTTTTCGATGCTGTAGGAAAGGAAATTTATAGAAACCAGAAACAGAACGAAGGTCGGAATGAGGGAGAGACTGACAAAGGCCACGACGAGTTTGGTTCGGATCCGGGAACCGATAACCCCGTGGCGCCGTTCATAAACCAGCTTGACGACGTTTCTCATGATCAGGAAGATCAACAGGATGATGAGGATGATGTTGATGTTGATGAGGCCGAAGATGAGGACGTTGCTGGAGATGGGCAGGATGGCTTCCTGACGGGTAAGATGGGTCTCCAGAAAGGTGAGCAGGACGATGACGACAACCGTGATGACAATGAGGATGCGCTCCCGCTTCCGGCGGCGGAGTTCCCTGCTGTCTAAAACGGGAGCGGTCCGATCGGTGGTCAAAAAGACACCTCCTTGCGGTACCAGTCCGTCTCGAAATCCCAAAGAGAAACGAAGAAGAAGACGTATTCCATATAGAGGGGCAGCCGCACCTTGTCGAGCCGGGCCTTGATCAGGAGGTAATAGGTACCCAGGCGGCGGTTGATGTTCCGGGGGATGGTTACGGTGGCCGTCATCTCCGCCATGGCCCGTTTGGCCCCCTCGAGATCCGGGAAGACCATGGGGTTTCCGCCGGAGCTGAAAACGAGAAAGATTTTCTTGACGTTGTCATACTTGATGGTCTGCCGGAGCACTACCGAAGCGAGTTTCTTGTCCGGCCAAAAATTCTTTTCCTGATAAAAATCCACATGAAAGGTAAAGGTCGTTGGTACTCCCGCCAGAATAGCCGATTCCATAGCGGTAGTAAAACAGTTCGTTACCCGGGCGAATACCGTAATGGTATCCTGATTTTTTGCCAGCAGGACATCACTTATCTGTGCCTCCCGGGCAGAAGACGCAGCGGGGCAACAAAGGGATCCGAAGAAAAGAATGACCGTAAAAACTAATACCGGTAAGAACGGCAATCCCAATGCATCCGTCCGACGTCCCGAACGGTGAACCACGGCCGCGAATCCCGCACGCCTTTGCCCGGGTCCCACGCCATGTAACAGCGGTTCCGTACCGGCGGTCGCTAAACCGTCAGCCCTGTCATCCACGTTCGAAGCAGGATCCAACCCGGAGGGGAAAAAATTACCGTACATGAAGACGGCACCTCACTTTTTTCTGCACAGACTGTAATTGCGGCAGTTTAGGAAACCGACGAGGAAAAATCAAGTCTTATCTGCCCTGGGAAAGGGCGGCGGGACAGGGGGAAACGGCATCGAGAATACCGAAGGAAGGGATATTCAGAGGCCTGCTAATCCGAGAGGACTCCGGGGGATATTTGCTCACGACCTCCCAGCATTCCCGTTTTTGTAAAAGTTCTTTCAGCAACAGGTTGTTGAGCCGATGCCCGGAACGGAAGGCGACGAAATGCCCGATAATGGGCATCCCCAACATGGCGAGGTCTCCGATGGCATCAAGGACCTTGTGCCGGACAAACTCGTCGTGAACCCGCAAGCCGCCTTTATTGATGATCCGCTGATCGTCAAGGACGACGGCGTTCTTCAGGGAACCGCCCAAAGCCAGTCCTATGGCCTGGAGATATTCCACATCCTTGAGAAAACCGAAGGTCCGGGCGGCGCATATCTCCCGTTCGTAAGTCCGGTCGGTAAGATGGACATGGCAGGTCTGACGGCCGATCAGGGGGTGTTTGAAGTCGATCGTATAGGTCATCTTGAATTCCCGGTCCGGCAGAAAGGCCGCCGAGCCGTTCGCGTCGGCCACAGAGACGGGGCTGTTGATGACCAGGAGCTTTTTGCATTTCCCCTGCGTTCTGGTACCAACTTCCTTAAGCATATTGACAAAGGGCAGGGCACTGCCGTCCATGATGGGGACTTCATGGGCGTCCACCTCCACCGTGGCGTTATCCACCCCCATGCCGCTGAAGGCGGAGAGGAGATGCTCCACAGTGGAAACGGTGGCCCCGTTGAGGCCGACAGTCGTCGCCAGGGTGGTATCACAGACATTGGCCACTTCCGCCTTGATCCTGGGCATCCCGGGCAGATCGCGGCGAATGAAGGTAATCCCGGCGTCCACATCGGCGGGACGGATCGTCATCCCCACTTTCCGCCCGGTATGCAGGCCGATACTCCGGCAACTTATCTCACTCTTTAAGGTCCTTTGCCAGTACATAACAACTACTTCTCAAAAACATATCCCGATTTTTAATTTACCGGTTTTGATAAGCAATATCCATACCGCCCCGCCCTGGCGGGGAAATAAAAGTATCTATTTGTAATATCGGATACTTTCCTCAGGAGAGGAGGGGCTTACCCGGAACCCGGGCCTGGCGATGTGTCAGAATCGCCACAATCCCGATTCCTTTTTTTTATGTATCTCTCTTTTTCACTGTATATGCAACCGCAGTACGGCTGGCGGTAGATCTGTCTTTCCCGGGAGATGCGCACCCCTTCCTCCCAGCCGCGACGGAAATCGCGATAGAGGAAAGGTACGGCATACTCCGCCGCGATTTTCTCCCCGACCTCACGGATCACGTCATGCTGCTGATACCTGCTGTACAACAGGGTCGTGGAAAAGCCTGCAAATCCTCCCTCCCGGGCAACCGCGGCCGTCTGCCGCAGGCGCATCTCGCAGCACCATCGGCAACGCTGTTCTTCTTTAAACACCACACCTCTCAAAAAGGCTTCCATTTCATAATCGGGAGCCACCCTGAGCTTAAGGCTCTCCTCACGGGCAAAGCCTTCCAGGGCTTCCAGGCGACGCAGATACTCCCGATAGGGGTGGATATTGGGGTTGAAGTAGAATCCTGTCGGCTCGAAACCCTCGTCTCTGAGGATCCGCAACGGATAGATGGTGCAGGGTGCGCAACAGATATGCAGCAATATCTTCATAAGGGGGTACACCTATCGCCACGGTTGCTATTTCCGCCCATGGGTGAGACGGTCTCAACCCCACCGTGCGGAAAACGTTTCAAAACAACTCCTTCTGATTACCCGCCGACCAGGAACGGCCGAAATGATCATAAGCCGTCCGGGTGGCAACCCGGCCTCGGGAGGTCCGCTGGAGATAGCCTTCCTGGATCAGATAAGGTTCGTAAACATCTTCCAGGGTTGTTTTCTCTTCCCCGATGGCGGCGGCCAGGTTGTCGATGCCCACCGGTCCGCCCTGAAATTTGTCGATGAGCGTCAGCAGGATCGTCCGGTCCATCTGATCGAAGCCCCGATGATCCACTTCCAGCAGCTCGAGGGCCGCCAGGGCCACTTCCCGGTCGATGCTTCCCCGGGCTTTCACCTGGGCGTAATCCCGGACCCGGCGCAGGAGTCGGTTGGCGATCCGCGGGGTGCCCCGGGAGCGTCGGGCCATCTCTTTGGCCCCCTCCTCATCGATCTCCACGTTCAGAATCCGTGCCGACCTCCTGATAATAATCGCCAGTTCCTCGGGATTGTAGAAATCGAACCGGAAACTCATCCCGAACCGGTCACGGAGAGGCGAGGTAAGAAGCCCGGCCCGGGTGGTGGCCCCCACGAGGGTAAAACGGGGAATGCCAAGCTTCATGGACCGCGCCGAAGGACCCTGACCGATAAGGATGTCGATGTGGTAATCCTCCATGGCGGGATAGAGAATCTCCTCGACAACGTGGGAGAGACGGTGGATCTCGTCGATGAACAGGATATCGTGATCGTGGAGGTTGGTGAGAATCGCCGCCAGGTCGCCGGGGCGTTCGATAACCGGTCCGGAGGTCACCTTGACGTCCACCCCCAGTTCCCGGCCCATGATGTAGGCCAGAGTGGTTTTCCCCAATCCCGGCGGTCCGTAGAGAAGGACATGATCGAGGGACTCCTGCCGTGATCTGGCCGCCGTGATGAAAATGGCGAGGTTGTTCTTGATCTTTTCCTGGCCGATATACTCCGCCAGGGACTTGGGTCTCAATGAGATCTCGAAGGACTGGTCCTCCGGGACGGCCTCCGGATCTATAACGAGATTTTTTTCGGTTTTTTTCATGATCTTTCCTGATCCTCCCGGCTGCAAAAGCCGGCAAGGCCGTAAGTCCAGGGATTCACAGTTTGATTGCAAAACGGCTGCGCCGCGGCGCCAAAAATTTTTTTCGCTCGAAAATTATCCTCTAACCAACTTCCATGCCCGGTGCGGGCACAACGAAGCGTGAAAACAATCGGGCAACTGCCGACATTTTCATATCAATTGTATTCACTAATCTTCACATTATCCCCTTGAGGGAGAGCCCGGCGATGGTGATGGGTCTTGCACCATCGTTATCTTTTGTGACGACGGACCGTCATGGCGGTTTCCCTTGCCGCTTCATGCCTCCCCGGCGTCGCCGGAAAATCCTGCCCCCTTGGACGATCGGTTCCGTACGTACACAACGCCGCCTGTTTTAACCGGCCAGAATCTGGAGCGCTTTTTTCAACAAGAGGTCCAGGGACGGCGCCGTTTCTCCCCCAACCATGACCTTGTCGATCGCCTCCCGGGCCGGGGCATTCTTATAACCGAGGTTGATCAGTGCCGAAAGGGCATCCTCCCGGACAGCCTCCGCCGCCGACAGGGCACCGGGGCGGTCCCGGTCGGCCGCCGTAGTCCTTTCCCACTTCAGGACCTTGTCCTTAAGCTCCAGGACCAGTCTTTCCGCCATCTTCTTCCCGACGCCGGGGATATGAAGGAGACGCCGGATGTTACCGCCGGTAACGGCCTCCACCAGTTCCGCGGCGCTGATGCCCGAAAGGATGTTCATGGCCAGCCGGGGACCGATGCCGGAAACGGAAATCATGATCTGGAACATGTTGCGCTCATCGCTGGTGTAAAAGCCGAAGAGGCTTATGGCGTCTTCCTTTACGTGGGTGTGGACGTGCAGGGTGATCGGCTCACCGGTATCCGGCAGTTCATAAAAGGTAGTGAGGGGGACGAAAACACGGTAACCGACGCCATGAACATCGACGGTTATGGCAGGTACGGACTTACTGACGAGAACGCCGTTGAGTCTGGAGATCATGGTAACGCGGCGGGTCCGGAAAAATTGGCGTGGCATACCGCTACCGCCAGGGCGTCCGCCGCATCGGGGGGAGGTACCGCGCGCAGTTTCAGTATGACCCCGATCATGGTCTGCACCTGCCTCTTTTCGGCCCGGCCATAACCGACAACGGCCTTCTTTACCTCCAACGGCGTGTATTCATATACAGGCACGTCTTTCCTGGCTCCCGCCAGGATGGCCACCCCCCGTACATGTCCCTGTTTGATGAGGCTCTGTACGTTCTTCCCGAAAAAGATGTCCTCAATTGCCAGGGCATCGGGCTGAAACGCGGCTATTAACCGTGTCAGTCTTTCATAGACGGAAACCAGGACGGCACTGAAAGATTCTCCCCGTGATTGTCTGATCTCTCCGTACTCCAGCCCTTTCAAGCCTTCGCTGTCTTTGGCGATGATGCCGTAACCGGTGATCCGGCTGCCCGGATCGATGCCCAGGATTTTCATCAGCTGAGCTTTTCCATCATCTCGTCGGAGATATCGAAATTGGCGTAAACATTCTGGACATCATCGTTATCTTCGAGTTTCTCCATCATCTTGAGCATTTGCGGCGCCTTGTCCTCCCCCAGGGCAATCGTGTTCTGGGGGATCATGCCGATCCGGGCGGCCAGAGGTTTCAATCCTCGGGCTTCCACCGCCCGGTGCACGTCCTCGAAGGCCGTCGGGCTGGTGATTATTTCATATTCCTGATCATCCTCACGGACATCGTCGGCCCCCGCTTCCAGGGCCAGTTCCATCAGCTCTTCCTCGCTGATCGCCTTTTTGTCGATCAGGATACTGCCCTTCTTGTCGAACATCCAGGCCACGCAGCCGTTTTCTCCCAGATTTCCCCCATGCTTGGAGAAGATATGGCGGATCTCCGCCACGGTCCGGTTTTTATTGTCCGTCATTACTTCCACCAGGACGGCCACGCCCCCGGGACCGTAACCTTCGTAGGTGATCTCTTCGTAGTTGACGGCGTCGGCGCCGGTTCCGCCGCCCTTTTTGATGGCCCGCTCGATGTTGTCCTTGGGCATGTTTTCATCCTTGGCAGCGAGAATCGCCTGGCGCAACCGGGGGTTTCCATCGGGATCCGGCCCGCCCAGTCGTGCCGCCAAAGTAATTTCCTTGATTATTTTTGTGAAGATTTTGCCCCGCTTCGCATCGGCGGCGCCTTTTTTGTGCTTGATGGTGCTCCATTTATTGTGGCCGGACATGGTTTCAACTCCCGATTAAATCTTGATGGGCCTAAAGGCGGGCTTTTATAGCACATTGAACGTTGGAAGTAAAATAAAAAACCCCTTCGCAGGCGAAGGGGTTTTTTAAATATCCCGGCGGCTCCCTACTCTCCCACACAGTCACCCATGCAGTACCATCGGCACTAGAGAGCTTAACTTCCGTGTTCGGAATGGGAACGGGTGTGTCCTCTCCGCTATCGCCACCGAAATGTCCTTATGTATGGTCAACAATTACATATTGTGTAAAGATGTAAAAAATTATGGTCAAGCCGCACGGCCGATTAGTATCAGTAAGCTGAACACATTACTGTGCTTACACATCTGACCTATCAACCTCGTCGTCTACGAGGGGCCTTTAGTCCTGACGTCTCCGCCAGAAGGGATATCTTATCTCGAGGGGGGCTTCCCGCTTAGATGCTTTCAGCGGTTATCCCGTCCGAACTTAGCTACCCAGCTATGCCGCTGGCGCGACAACTGGAACACCATGGGTTCGTCCATCCCGGTCCTCTCGTACTAGGGACAGCTCCTCTCAAATATCCTGCGCCCACAACAGATAGAGACCGAACTGTCTCACGACGTTCTGAACCCAGCTCACGTACCGCTTTAATGGGCGAACAGACCAACCCTTGGGACCTTATTCAGCCCCAGGATGCGATGAGCCGACATCGAGGTGCCAAACCTCCCCGTCGATGTGAACTCTTGGGGGAGATCAGCCTGTTATCCCCGGCGTACCTTTTATCCGTTGAGCGATGGCCCTTCCATTCGGAACCACCGGATCACTAAGACCTGCTTTCGCACCTGCTCGACTTGTTAGTCTCGCAGTCAAGCTCCCTTATGCCTTTACACTCTACGGCTGGTTTCCAATCAGCCTGAGGGAACCTTCGCGCGCCTCCGTTACTCTTTTGGAGGCGACCGCCCCAGTCAAACTACCCACCAGACAATGTCCCCGACCCGGATCACGGGCCCAGGTTAGAACTTCAGAATAGCCAGGGTGGTATTTCAAGGTTGGCTCCATGGAAACTGGCGTCCCCACTTCACAGCCTCCCACCTATCCTACACAGATTAGACCAAAGTTCATTATCAAGCTGTAGTAAAGGTGCACGGGGTCTTTCCGTCTAGTTGCGGGTAGACGGCATCTTCACCGTCTTATCAAATTCGCTGAGCTTCTCGTTAAGACAGCGCCCAGATCGTTACGCCATTCGTGCAGGTCGGAACTTACCCGACAAGGAATTTCGCT
>ERZ795052.307-NODE-307-length-74756-cov-10.308965_pt1 | contig 74756 bp, 60 predicted proteins | sample MGYA00375136_ERZ795052 | MGnify/ENA primary metagenome ERZ795052 (study PRJEB30181, sample SAMN05720156) | activated sludge metagenome | isolation source: Anaerobic digester | place: Japan | collected 2015-05-26 ...
CACTACCAAAAATAAAATTAAGAGTGGCTTCAGGAAGTAAAAAGTTTGTGTATATAATTGCTAAGAGTTTCTTAAAGAATTAAAATAGATTATATGAAAAATAGTATCCTCAAGGAAATTATTGAGTCAATAGAGAAAATTCCTGAAGAGACATACAATGATTTTATCAATGAGATTAAAAGCCATTCGAGAATTTTTGTCTGGGGGCTTGGAAGAAGCGGTATGGTTGGTAAAGCATTTGCAATGAGATTAAGGCATCTCGGGAAAGAGAGTTTTTTTATTGGAGAGATATGCCCGCCAATTGATACCAATGATCTTTTAATTATTGTTTCAAAAACAGGCAAGCCAGGAATGCTTTTGCCTCCAATTAAAGCAGCAAAAAAAGCAAAGGCATGTACATTATGCATTACAGCAGAAAAAAATCACCTAACACAATTGTGTAAAAAATCATTTATTCTGAATATACCCAATTCTATCCAGTTTGGCGGTTGTCTTTTTGAACAAACTGTATTTATATTTTTTGATGAGGTTGTCGAAAGATATAGAAAAAAAGAGGGTATTTCTTTTATGGATATGGAAAAAAACCACGCAAACTGGGAATAGATGTGAAAACAATAGTAATCTGCGATAGTTCTGATTATGTTAGTTATCAAAGATTTGAAAACTCAATCTTAAGTGCGCTTGATTTTTATCAAATATGGTATCAGACCATTGATATTTCTTATACACTTCTTGAACCAAACGATCTTTCCAATACGAATCTTCTTATTATTGCCCAGGAAGCAACAGGAAAAAAACTAACTCCTGATGACTGGAAAATAATATTCAAGCAGGTTTCTTCTGGTATGGGACTTTTGATATTCGATGGCATGGTTGCATCATATGGCAGTTTAATTTCGCAGTTTACAAATATAGATGGGTTTGACATAAAAAAGGCAGATACTGTTTTGTTTGAAGAATCATGGATTTCTGGCCTTTCTGCTGAAAAAACAATAAATACGAATATTCCAGTGCTCGTGAATATTCCTTTGTCTCCTGACAAGAACTGGACTGTTTTTTTAAGGGACGCTCATCTTAATCCTGTTGGAATATGGAAGTTTTTTGGAAAAGGCAGGATTACTATTATCGGAATTTCACAGGGCATATGGAACAAAAATTGCCTTGGACATACAAAAGGATTTGACGGAATATTCTGGAGGTCTATTGTCTGGACAGCAAAAAAACCTTTTATTTTTAAGGGTATCCCGCCTTTTATTGCATGCAGGGTTAATGATGCTACTGGAAATGGAAAATCTCAACAGGATCCTGCAGAAATGTTCAGGTATGTGTCGGTTCTTAATGAGATTGGATTTATTCCACATGTAGGATTGTGTATCTATGATATTAAAGAAAACACAATCTACAAGATAAGAGATTATTTTTATCAATCAAAGGCAGAGTTTTCAGCACATTCTTTTAACAGAGATTCCTCTGAAAGAGATCCATCAATATATCTTGGGAGCGATGGTAGAGAATTTCAGATAGATGAAATAAGGAATCATTTTGAAGAGGTTAATCATACCTTTGGAAGATATAATATCAAGCACGCTCAAACAATTAATGCCCATAGGTCTCAGATTGGCCTTAATTCACTTTATTTCCTCAGAGAAAATCATTGTTTTTTTTCTATGAATCTTCTAAAACCAGGGAAAATATTTTCTGATGCGCGCGGTCTTACCTGGGAACCAAAACCATACGGAATACAGAATTTTTGTGTTGATTATCTTGATGATAACCAGAATATCTTCAATGTTGTTTCTCATCCAGGGGAAATAACAACCAGAGGGGCAGATATTGATTTTTTACCGATTTCATCCGGATATTCAGTAGATTCCATTGCTAAAAAAGGCGTATTTCAGATAAAAAGAGGACTTGAAAATCTTACATCTGGTTGTTTAATGTTTCACGAAAATCGTCTCGCCAATTTTTCAATCGGAGATTTCGAAACAATCATCAGCATTATTGCTAATGAATTAAGAGATATCCCCCATATCTTTAAATCCTATGATTTTATTGCAAACTATATGAAAAACCGACAGGAATCAAAGATTGCGAATATTCAGTATAAAAATTCCCATATTTTTCTTGTTTTAACAGGAAAAAGTAAGATGGGCCAGTTTCTTTTTTGCTTTCTTGAAAATGGAGGAAATATTACACAGAGTTTTCTCGAAATTCCTCAATTTGAAAAATCCCTTGAATTAACATATAAAATTCAGCAGGGCTAAATAATTTTTGAAAAGAACTCAATTGCTCTTTTTATGTCCTGAATCTGTTTTTCTCCTGAGATTTCCCGCTCGATGATAATGGGTCCATTAAACCCGAGGTTTTTCAACCTTCTAAGCAATAATGGAAAATTCACAATACCATCTCCCACAGGAACCTCTTTACCAAGATACTCGTCTCTATTAGGCCAGAGTGCATCCTTTCCATGGATGCTCCTGATATATTTCCCGAATATCTCAACGGCATCTATGGGATTCGCCTTTCCATAAAGTATCAAATTTGCAGGATCGAGGTTTATGCCCACATTATCAAGACCAATGTCAATAATTGTTCTTTTCAGGGTTGAAGGAAGTTCTTGACCAGTTTCAAAACAGAAAAACTGTCCATTTTTCCTGCATTTTTCAATAAACTCCTTTATCACTGGAATAAACGACTGATAAACAGGATCCTGCTCATCATCGGGAATAAATCCAACATGAGAAACAATAAATTCTGTCTGCATTTCCTTAACAAAATCAGAAAACTCAAGCGCAAGTTTCAGCCGCTCTTTTCTAAAAGCAGGTGCGACAAAACCCATTGTTGCAGGACCATCTTTAAGATTGAAAACCTGTCCATTGAAAAGAAGAAATACAGAAAAGATTTCAACACTGTATTCATCTGCCTTTTGTTTAATTCTCACAGGATCAAACATTGCCATGTTTTCAGCAATAAACCCCATCTGACACAGTGAGAAATTAAACATTTTTACTTTTTGAAATGTCTGGTCAAGATTTTCTCCTGATCCAACAATAATTCCCAATTTTGTTTTCTTCATCTTTTATCCTTTTTTTGTTGGGTAGCGACAGACCTGACTGAACTTTTAGTACTTTTTCTGTTTATTTTTCAATGGCTTCAAAAGTTTTTATGTCCATCCCTTCTAAATCCCCCTCGCCCCCTTTATAAACTATTCCTTACACACAAATTCCCAATTTGAAAAAGGAGACAAATCTATCCCGCCTTCCTTTACAAAGAAGATAAAGCAATAAATACCATGGGTTTCATAAAATATATTAACATTTTTCATATTTTATCGAAAGGAATAAGATTTGGAATAATTCCTTAACGCAAATGGGTTTTAGAAGAGTGGGTAAGCAATCTACTCTATCCATTTTTTACTATAGGAACAAAGGAATCTACGAGTACAGGAAAAAGCAAAAATTAGGTACATAATTGATATAGAGGTTATAATAAATATACCTGCAATTTTAAAAAGAGATAAGATAGAAAATTTTCAGCAGAACTAACCAAAGTTAAAGGAGGATAATATGTCAGATGTAATTTTTAAGAAAAGATTGGAAAATTTTTCTGATAAGCCAGAGATTCTTGCCCGCAACCTTGCAATGGTTGCAGAAGGACTTGATATCGTAAATGAATTGAGCGAAAAAAATATCGGCTGGGAGGAAGTAGAAAAAAGGTTGGGTGAATACAAAAACTGGGATCCTGATATTCTAAAGGTTGATAAAGATACAGAAAATACCTATAGAAGGCGGCTTGAAGAATGGGGAAAACCTTTTGTTCTTCTTTCAGAAGAAGCAGGAAGGATTGAAATTAATACAGATAAACCAGGAGATTTGCTTTATGTGGTATGCGATCCATTTGATGGAAGTTATCTTTTTAAACATGGAATAAAGGATTTCTGGTATAGTTCTGTTGCTTTTTATGACAAAGATTTTAATCCTGTGTGTTGTTGCGTTGGGGATTGTGTCAGTGGTAAGATTGCATATGCAGATAAAAACGGTGCTTTTCTTGCGGATATTGATGGCGAAAAAATCTCAAAGGAAGTAAAACTTGATAAAAAGTATAGACAGCAGATGGGAAGAAATGATGTAACAGATATGGATGGAGCAAGTATTGAGTCATATGCTATGAAACCTAAAAAATTTCTTGTTCCCCTTGTTGATAAATACAGGGATCTTCTTCTGCCCTTTAAGTTTTTCCTGCCAAATGGGGGACCATACGGATTTGCTGATGTTGCAGAGGGAAAAATTGATGTTTATTTTGCTATGAAACAACCGTTTGTTGATGTTTTTTCAGGGATTTTCATAGCAGAACAGGCAGAGGTTATTGTTACTGATTTTAAGGGTAATAAGGTTAAATGTAGCGATAATGTCAAAACAGTTCTTGATGTTGTTGTTTCGACAAATTCAGTTTTGCATGAAAAGATTCTGAAGAAAATTCAGGAGTGCGAAAGCAAATAATCAGGGTTATTTTTTTTTCTGAACTTGTTTTTATACATCGCTCTGTCAGCGAGTTTAATAAGCGTTTTTGGGGTGAATGCATCATCGGGAAAACCTGCAATTCCTGTACTGATTGTGATAGCGATGTTTTCATCGACCTTTAGATTCATTTTATAGATTGTTTCCTCAATCCTTTTTGCACATATTCCTGCTCCTTCTTTATGGGATTCAGGAAGAAGCAATAAAAATTCATCTCCGCCATATCTGTATATGATATCTGCTTTTCTGCATTGTTTGCGTATTACTTCTGCAATATTTTTTAGAAGTTTGTTCCCTTTTTGATGCCCAAATTTGTCGTTGTATTTCTTAAAATTATCAATATCAATCATCACAACCGAAAAAACCTTTTTATATCTTTTGCACCTTTCAATCTCTTTTTTTAGATCAAAAAAAAGGTTTCTATAATTAAAACATCCTGTTAAAGGATCTTTGATAGAAAGTTCTTCAACCTTTGAATAAAGGAGAATCCTTTCGAGAATAGAAGAAAGTTCCATAGAAAGAAGATTGACAAAATCAAGATTATCTTGTGTGAAAGTATTTTTCTTTTTTGAACCAAGAATAATGATTTCTGATATATTACCATTTGTTTTTACAGGTACGCATAACAAAGAGTTTATTGAATAATCTAAGAATAAACTTTCATTATGGTTTTTAGCAATATCTACAGTTATTGTACTTTTTCCTGTTTTTAAGGCACATCTTATTGGATTGGCAGATTGATTTATTTCGATTATATCAGTTTTTTTATTTTTATTGAGCCCACAACTGGCTGCAATACTGATATTTTTACCTTCAACCGACAAGATGGCATATGTATCGCATTTTATAAAAGTTCTGATAATCTTTATAACCTTATTGAAAACCTGTTCTTTACTTTGGTCCCTTAAAAGTTCCCTGTGCAAGGTTAAAAGTAAGGATGTTATTTCCTGATGCTTCATAGGGTATACCTTTTTTTTATAAACATTTTCTATTCTCCTGAAAACCCACATTAAAAATTAACAGAATTAAATCCTGAAATTTTTCTATCCATTTACAAAAAGAAAATTTTCTTTTCCTCATTCCAAAAGGAAAAAATAAGATAAAATGGTCCTTCGTTTCCCAAAAAAAGCACCAAGATTTATTTTTATTCTTTTTGTGTCGATAGTCCTGTACGGTATTTCATAATTCATGGTTAATGTATATTTTAATTCAAATTAGGATTTCTTTCTATCATTTTATCATTTTATTGATATTTTACTTCTGGTTTTAACTGATAGATGTATATTTTTCCCTTGCTGGTTTTACACGAATTTCCAATAAGAAAAGTTAGAGGGTTGAAATTTTCTATCATTCATATTAAAATCTATACCTAAACACAGGAGGAATATATGCAAGGAGAAATACTAAAGTTAAAAGATATACCTCAAAATGAGGTGCCAGAAAGATTAAAGGTCCATTTTTATTTTGATTTCAATAAATATCCATTCAGGCATCGCGATCTTTTTGAAAGACAGGAAATAAATTCGGTTATATCAGTCCTTGAGGCAATTCATCCTTATGCCTGCGAATGGATTCAAAAATCTCTTCAGGAAAAGAAAAATTCCAGTACAGTAAAAGAATTGTCTCCTCAAGCATTCAAAGGGAAAAGTACAGGTAATTTTGTTATTTATGTTGAAGATGGGGCAATATTCGAACCATCCTTTATAAAAGGTTCGCTTAAAGATAAAGGCCATACATTATTTATTGGGAAGGATACACATCTTACTGGAGCAAGTGTTTTTCTTGATGAGGGTGATATCTATATAGGTGAAAATAATGTTATTGAATCCGGTGTCGGGATAAAAGGCCCAACAATCATAGGAAATAAAAACGAGATAAGGCAGGGTGCATATTTCAGGGGAGATGTCATCATAGGTGATGGTGGAACATATCGCGGTGAAATAAAAAATGGTGTGATGATGGACAAGGCGAATTTCCCGCATCCGTCATATGTTGGGGATAGTATCTGCGGATATGCTACTCACTTTGGGAACCAGGCAACAACAGCCAATCTTGGTATATACGCTGGTATATCAGGAAAGAAAAATGTTGTGATTGTAGTCCAGGAGAAAAAATATGACATTGGTAGACCAAAGATTGGCATTATTCTCGGAGATTATTCACAGGTTGGCTGTAATTCAGTTTCAGACCCAGGTGTATTTGTTGGCCCTAATACAATCTTTTATTCTCTTTGCAGAATAAGCAAGGGATTTTATGGGCCTAATGAGGTTTTGAAGAACAAACCACTTGAAAAAGGTATCATAGAGAGGGCTCCGCTGAAAATATAAAAATTTTAGCGGAAACAGAAAATCAAGGGGAAAATCTACCTGTATTTATCCACCTTGTAATATCTTGGTATGAAAGTTTTTTTTCACTTGCGTAGGTTTTCATAAGAAAAAGAACCTTTGATTTTATAATCTCGAGTTCTTGTTCTGTGTATTCCCATATATCCTGTTCATCTGGAAGACCATTTTTAATCTGATTCATTAACCTTTCATAATCATCTGCGGTCTTAATCCTGAAAAACTTCACTCCTGCTTTTCTTGCGTATTCTAAGTCCTTGCTTGAATCTCCGATAAAAAGAACATCTTCATAGCAGGAGTTTTTGATTTGTTTCAATATCTCTGCTTTGTCAATGGCACCTGCAGGGTCGCTACCCTTTATACCCAGAAAAAGTTTCCTATCAAAACCATAGTGGTCAAAGTCCCTTTCGAGGATTTCCTGAATAATACCCGAGGCAACATAAAGGTCGTAATCTTTTGAAAGTGTTTCAATAACCTTTCTTACTGGTGGAAGTGGCTTCCAGAATAATCTTGCTGCCGCATCATTTAACCCAGAGTAAAATTCATTATACCTTTCCTGCAGTTTTTTATATTCTTTCTGAAGGTTTTCATCCACACCAAGTTCATAGGGTTCTTTTACTGATTCTGGCTTATTTCTTATAATGCAACTGACAACCGCTGATAATTGCTGGAATCTGGGTGCACCAGGATATTTAACAAAGCCCTGAATCATTTTGTTTATATCAATCTCGAGATTATCAGGATGAAGAAATTTTCTGAACCCAGTATCCCAGCAGGCAACAAAAGATGAAAAAAGAATATGAATTGATTTGTCCCAGCCACTATTGACAAGGGGACCATCAAAATCAAAAACAATCGCATTTTTTTTCATATTGGTCATTATACCACAATTATTGTTAGAATTTCGTCCACACTTTGCAGTATAATAATCTAAAAACAATAATCCATTATATTAAATAAATGTTAGAGATTAACAAGAAAGCCGCAAGCAAGTTTGGGATAGATGCCAGAGTAATCGAGGAGAATGTAGATACAAAAAAGAATATCGAAATCCTCGGAAATGATCACATCCATATCTTGGTAAATTTATTCCAAAATTGGTCGAGGTTTTCTTAAAGAAATACTTTGAGAAAGGCACGAGGCAAAAATTGATCCGGATTCTGTTGTAGATATATTTGTAAAAATAAAGGATACAGAATATTATTTTGATATCACAAGTGCCAAACCAAATATGAAAGAGTTTATCGCCTTGAAGCGTAAACTCCTGAGATGGGTGGCTCTGAGATTGAGCCAGGAAAAAACAGCCAGGGTTTTCACGGGATTGGCAATTCCCTATAATCCCTATCACCCTGAACCTTACGAAAGATGGACACTAAAAGGATTATACGATTTAAAGAACGGTGAAATTTTGGTAGGAGAGGAATTCTGGAATTTTGTGGGAAATGGAAATATTTATGAGGAACTGCTGTCAGTGTTTCAAGATACTGGTGAAGAATTAAGAGAAGAAATAGACAGGAAATTTGCAGATTTCCGAAAATAAATAAACTTCAATCCAGGCCGGCTGTATTCTATGGTTGAAATGCAGAAGTTGAGATACATAGGTAACACCCCAATAGTTTTGTAAGAGTAAAGCGCCAAAGAAGCCCAGGTAACCAGAAATCAGCCAGCAACAAGAGAAAAGGGTGATAAAAATAAGGAAAGAGCATATTCGGTATGGCAAAAAGAAGAAATGGATAACAGAGTTGCAGAAAAAGGGAATTAAAGATTTATTATTTCAAATGGATACAAAGGTAATCTGGTGTAATCCAGAAAAGAGATATATTTTCACGAAATACTTAACCCATTGCTTACAAAGTGGCTTGTAGAATATAATTTCAAAAGACCTTATGAATCATTAAAAAAACGCCTTTTGACTTCTTTTTTCAGTACCAAAAATGTTACCTATGCCCCCAATGCGTACAGTATCTGGACATATTGGATTTTTTGGTGTATTATCAAATTTCAAATAATCCTGTTAAAAAAGGAGAAAGTATATGTTAAAAATTCGCAGAGATGGCAGAAAAATTACTGTTGAAACAGGTTCAGGAAAACTTACGTGGAACGCAGATAAAGGCGGTGAAATAGTTGATTTTGCGTGTAAAAATGAAATGGAATCGCATAAACTTCTTTCAGGTTCTAATACTATCTGTGGGCTCAGGTTTGTTGTTGATGGCAAGGCATACAATCTTTCTGAAACAAAATCAAAACTCACTGTTGAGTCATCTGACAACGAAAGAGTTGTCATCCAGAATGAGGCAGAAATTGCGGGTGGCTCTGTAAAAATTACACAGAGATATGAGATATTCTCAGAAGGCGCTGTTTTCTGCGAACAGATAATTGATACAGATGGGAAAAAAAGTTTTACTCTGAATGAAATATCAATGAATGTTCTTCTTGATATCGAAACAGCAAAATCAGCAAAATGGGGATATTTTACAAGGGAACCATGGTATAAAAGAGATTATTCAACAACCCATGTTTTTTATGGACTTGATCTCTATAAACAACCTGCTGAAACATCCTGTCAGAGGGAATTATGGCCTCTTGCTTCAATAGACCTCGGCTGGGATAAAACAAAGTTTTTTAGCAATAAGATTGAGTTTGTCCTTGATGAGTGGATAGGTTTTAATGATGCACCCCGGCAGTATACAATGAGTTGCGGTGGCAAAGAGGGAAACAAATGGGCACTTCACTGGTATATCTTTCATGGGACCCAAATGAAGATAAGTGAACCTGTTAGATATAGAAACAAATGGGGTATGCTGTTTCTTACATCTCGAACCCAAAGTGGGAAAGGTGTTGATCCTGCCTATAGAAACAATGTTCTTGGTTGCAGGGTTGCTCATTGTATGTATCCCTATGCACTTATTGAAAATCAGTGGCCATGGGCTTTAATGCCAATCAAACAGGTTGCCTGTCAACCACCACAGTTGTTTAAGGGCAACCCTGATATAAAAAGGGTTGATGAAGCAGCAGACCTTGGCGCAAATTTAATGATTATTCACCAGTTCTGGATGAGAAATCCAGGGACAAACTGTGAACCACCTGCAGATTATGTTGTTAAAGATCCTAAATGGTTTAAGGCATTTGTTGATAGGTGTCACCAACGTAATATGAGAGTTTTAACCTATATCAGGGGCTGTGAACAGTATCAGATGTATCAGACATGGTTTGAGGAGTATATGAAAAGAGATTGGGATGGATTTTATCCTGACTGGAATTCTCCTCATGCAATGGGCTTTACAAAAACAAGCCTTCTTCACTGGTCATCATATGGCTATTTTATGTATCTGAGGGCAATGCGAAAAAGAATTGGTGAAAACGGAGCTATTATTGGCCATACAGGATTTCCTTTTGCGCTCAGCCAGAGTTGTCTTGATGCTGCATTGTGTGGGGAATTATCAATAAAACATGATGAGCTTCTTACTGTTCCTGAAAGCACAGCATATTTTTCATGTTTTGATTGTTCTGGCGCACATTTAATTGGAGGAAACCTTAAAGATAGGGCAGAATTTTCTGGGAAAAAGGCAGCAGCAATATGCTGTGCCTTTGGAATGACGGGTCATCCTGTTCTTGAGCCAGGTGTTCCATTTGCAAAAGCGTCTGAGTATATGAGACCACTGTGGAATGCAATGACCAGTTTACCCGGGGATATCGTAAAACTTCATAACCCTGCGTATTGCCCAACAAACGCAGTTTACTGCAAAAATTTCTGGCTATTCCCAAGTTTATGGCAATCAAACCAGGGTAAAGCGCTTTTGCTCATTACGAATCTTGAAGACAAAGAAGAAATGAATGGGGATGTCTTGATAAACACAGAAGAACTTGATGTTCCAAAAAATTCAAAATTGCGTATTCTAAATATTAGGGGCATGATATCAGAATCTGTATCGATAAAAGGTAAGTCGGTTAAAATCAAGAATTTACCTCCGCATTCGTCCTGTGTTGTAATGATTGAATAAATTTATAGATACTCAGTTAACCAGGTTGTCTTATTGAAGAATAGTAAGTAAGAAATAAACAGGAAGATGTTTCAATATTTATATCTTCCAACTTGGTATCTATTTTTTGCATTTTTCAATGGAGATTCGTAGTATTTTCCTGATTTTACCTGTGAATGGATATACCCGCATAATCAGAAAATCCCTTAAAACTTTGACAAGAGTGCCAGTCATTGGTAAAATAAGTATTATTAAAGAAAGAATAATGAAGAGAAAAGGAGAGATGTAGTGGAGCAGATTAGGGTTCTTACAGCGGATGATCTGGAAAAAGAGGGAATTGAAATATTAAAAGATGCTGGTTTTATTGTTGATGAAAAGGGAAAAATACCTGTTGATGATTTGCTGAAAATCATTGATAACTATGATGCTGTTATAGTTAGAAGCGCAACAAAAATTCCTGCTCCTGTTATAGAAAAAGGAAAAAGATTAAAGATTATTGGAAGAGCAGGGGTAGGGCTTGATAATATTGACGTTCAGGCAGCAACGTCCTGTGGAATAGTTGTTATGAATGCTCCTGAAGGAAATACTCTTTCTGCTGCAGAACATACATTTGCGCTTATACTTTCCATGGTAAGACATATACCTGCTGCCTGCAGTTCTTTAAAAGCGGGCAAATGGGATAGAAAACAGTTCATGGGAACAGAACTTTTTGGTAAAACCCTCGGTATTATTGGGCTTGGAAGGATTGGCAGACGCGTTGCAGGATATGCAAAAGCATTTGGAATGAATGTACTCGGATATGATCCATTTGTGTCAGAAGAAGAAATGCAAAGGATTGATGTTGGTCTTGTTACCCTCGAAGGCATATGCAAACAAGCAGATATTATTACCCTGCACCTTCCATTAAACAAGGATACAGAAAATATCCTAAAGGAACAGCATTTTTCTATGATGAAGGATGGAGTTATGATTGTTAATGTTGCACGGGGTGGACTTTTTGATGAGGCAGTTCTCGAAAAATTTATAAGGAACAAAAAAGTTAAGGCAGCTGCTCTCGATGTTTTTTGCAGTGAACCTCCAGGTTGTAGGGCACTGATTGAACTTGATAATGTAATAGCAACCCCACACCTTGGAGCATCAACAAAGGAAGCACAGATTAATGTTGCAAGGGATATATGTAAGCAGATTGTCGATGCACTTATTCATAAAACCATCAAAAATGCTGTTAATGTTCCGTCTATTGACAAGGAGGTTATATCAAGATTCAAGGGATATCTTGACCTCGCGGAAAAACTGGGGTTATTTCTTGCACAGATGATTGATGGGATACCCGAGGAATTATCTGTTGAATACGCAGGCGAGATAACAAACTATGATATTGCTCCTTTAAGGGTATATCTCCTCAAAGGTTTTTGTGAAAGGTTTCAGCCGGCAACATACGTAAATGCGCCCTTAATTCTTAAGGAAAAAGGCGTGGGGTTTACGGAAAAGAGAAAAATTTCCGCAGAACAATTTTCAAATCTTATTACTGTTGAGGCGCTGATTGATGGTAAAACATATTCGCTGGCAGGAACAGTGGTTGCTTCTGAACCAAGGGTTGTAAGAATAGACGGATATCCTGTTGAAGCCACACCAGAGGGCGCACTTCTTGTATGTAGAAACGATGATGTTCCGGGGATTGTGGGTCATATTGGAACAATACTCGGCAGGAAAAATGTTAATATTGCGTCAATGACAATGGGCAGGAGAATAAAAGGGGGACCTGCTATTACTGTTTTGAATTTAGATCAAGAAATCGATAATATAACAATTAACGAAATAGGGAAATTTCCAGGAATAAGGTCAATGAGGATGGTAAAGATATGAAAATAGAAAAAACAATTGTTACCCTTTGTTTGATAGAACAACACGGCAAACCAGGCATACAATTGTACCCATCTATTTAACCATCCTGGATATCCCTTACAAGTAAGGGGGTGGTTACAATTAATATTAATTCAGCACCTATCATAATACCGTTGTTTATATTTTGGGGCGCGCTTGCCATTCTTATTGGATATCTGTGGCGTAAGTATATTGGAGAAAGAACTATTAAAGCAGCAGAAGAACGGGCGAGAGAAATAATAAAGGAAGCCGAAAGTGTAGCACTTACAAAGAAAAAAGAACTTGATATACAGACAAAGGAAACACTATACAGGCTAAGATCTGAATTTGAAAAAGAAACAAGAAACAAAAGAAAAGAATTGCAGTTTCTTGAAAGACGTTTGAATCAGCGCGAGGTTATGCTCGAAAAAAAGGTAGAACTTCTTGAAAAGAAAGAAGCCGAGATAGGGACAAGAGAAGCGCAAATCTCAGAAAAAGAACAGCAGGTACAACAAAAGAAACAGGAGATTGAAAACATTATTGAACAGGAAAGGAAAAAACTTGAACAAATCTCAGAAATGACAAGAGAACAGGCAAAGGAAACACTGATAAAGGCAATGGAGCAGGAAGCAAGAAACAGTTCTATTGAAATTATACGCAAGATAGAATCAGAGGCAAAGGAAATAGGAAATAAAAAGGCAAGAGAAATTCTTATTTCTGCGATGCAGCGACTTGCTTCAGAAGCAGCCACCGAAAGCACGATTTCTGTTGTAAGTTTGCCAAATGACGAAATTAAAGGAAGGATTATAGGAAGAGAAGGAAGAAATATCAGATCCTTTGAATCTGCAACAGGAGTGGATTTAATTGTTGATGATACTCCTCAAGCGATTACAATCTCTTCTTTTAATATCTATAGAAGAGAAATTGCGCGACTTGCACTTGAAAAACTTATAGCAGATGGCAGGATTCATCCAGGAAGGATAGAAGAGGTTATCCAGAAGACGACCCAGGAGATGGAAGAAAAATTGATTGAAGATGGAAAAAATGTTGCATTTGACCTGGGGATAGAAAACCTGCATCCAGAACTTATTAAACTACTTGGAAGACTGAGATACAGAACAAGTTTTGGACAGAATGTACTCCAACATGCAAAAGAATCAGCATATCTTGCGGGAATGATTGCAGCGGAACTCGGACTGAACCCAAAGATTGCAAGAAGAGCTGCTTTGCTTCATGATATTGGTAAAGCACTTGATCAGGAGATAGAGGGTAGCCATCCTGAAATTGGAGGGGATATATTGCGCAAATGTGGTGAGTCAGAAGAGGTTGTCGATGCTGCATTAAACCATCATAAAGACCTTGATATTGCCTCGCCATATACAGTAATTGTTCAGGTTTCTGATGCTCTTTCTGCAACCAGACCAGGAGCAAGAAGGGATACACTGGAAAGTTATCTTCGCAGGGTTGAAGAACTTGAAAAGATCGGATCTTCTTTTAAAGGTGTTGACCAGGCATACGCAATCTCTGCTGGAAGAGAAATAAGGGTTATTGTGAAACCAGAAGAAATTTCAGACCAGCAGGCAATGCTCCTTGCAAGGGACATAGCAAAAAAGATTGAGGAAAATCTAAAATACATAGGACAGGTAAAGGTAACAGTCATCAGGGAAAAAAGAGAAAGTGAGTTTGCCAGATAACTTGATTTTAGAGATATAGAAGAGGTGGTTGCACAGGTATGTCGAAGATAGCCATTAATCGGCAAATATTCAGTCAACAGGATCTATTGAAAGACAGAAAGTAGCAAGTATAGAGTAAAGAGTATAAAATGTAATTTTCTCTTCAATGTTTTGCTACTTAAGTGGACAGAATTCAGTGAACACTTATATTTAATGTATTTATACCATCGCAGACAGAATCAGGTGATTTGTTTGCTGGTAAAACAAAGGAAATAAGGCGTCAAATATATGTGGCAGGAATCTGTGTGGAAACTGGTATATATCCTGGTTTTTCTCGGCTCCCTATGCCTTTCTCTAATGTTTGTGCCCCTGGTAAAGAAATTTGCCTATGTTTTTAATGTGCTTGATCATCCTTCTCCAAGAAAGGTTCATACTTTTCCAACGCCGCTTACAGGGGGAATCGCTGTTTATTTATCAATTGTTGGAACCATAATTATCGGCCTTTCAGGGAAAAATCTTCTTCCATATTTCTCTGCTTATTCAGCAAGTATATCCTCTGTAATGCCAAAACTTGCAGCATTTTTGATTACATCTGCAGTTGTGGTTATTGTGGGATTTCTTGATGATATCTATCATATAAATCCCCTAACAAAAATTCTTTTTCAGATTATTTGCGGACTTATAACATTTTTTGCAGGAATTAAAATCTCTTTTTTCTCATCAAACCTGTATGTTCACATTATCCTGACAGTACTATGGATTGTTGTCTGTATGAATAGTTTTAACCTTCTTGACCATATGAATGGTCTTGCTGCCGGGGTTGCCTTTATTGCAGGCAGTATATTTTTCTTCTTCTCATCAGGTAATGGTCAACTCTTTATATCAACACTTCTTGCATGTTTTCTCGGAAGTATCCTTGGCTTTCTAAAGTATAATTTCCCACATGCAGAAATTTTTCTTGGAGAATGTGGAAGCAGTTTTATTGGTTATTTTCTCGGATGTCTTGCTATTATGGGGACATACTACCAGTACAGGCCTTACCAGAGTTTCCTTCCTGTATTAAGCCCACTTCTTATTTTTGCACTGCCATTTTTTGATACTATAAGCGTGGTTTGTATAAGGATAAAAAACAAAAAACCAGTGTTTATGGCTGATACAAACCATCTTTCTCATAGATTGGTACGGCTCGGGATGAGCCCTACACAGGCAGTAATATTTTGTTATCTGCTTACACTTGCCTGCGGAATTGGCGCTTTGCTTTTAAGAAACCTGACGACCTCAGGGGGAATAATTGTTTTCTGTCAGACATTGCTTATTCTTGTTTGCGTTGCACTACTTGAAAGCACAGGAAGAAAACATGCCTGAATTAATTGTTAGTTTAGACATTGCAGAAAGAAAAGAAGCCGAAGCAGTTGTTGAAAAACTCGGTAGTTCAGTGATGTTTTATAAGGTTGGAATAATTCCGTTTACAGCATTTGGACCTAAGATAATAAGGTGGCTTACCTTATTAGGGAAAAGAGTTTTTCTTGATTTGAAGTTTTTTGATATTCCAAATACTGTGGAAAATGCAGTAAAATCAGCATGTGATATGGGTGTTGAACTTTTAACAGTTCATATACTTGGTGGTAGCAATATGCTAAAAACAGCAATTAAAGCAAGAAATACTGGAAACACAGACACAAAGATTATTGGCGTAACAATTCTTACATCTTTCTCAGACAACGATATAAAAGAGATTGGACTTTATATGGATATAAACAATCATATCCTGAAACTAACAGAATTAGGATATAAATGTGGAATTGATGGAATTGTTTGTTCTGTCCATGAACTTAATCTTCTAAGAGAAAAATTCAGACATCCATTTTTAATGGTATGTCCTGGTATAAGAATAAAGGCATCAGGTGATGACCAAAAACGGACTGCAACTGTTTCACAGGCAGTAAGTGCAGGCGCTGATTACCTTGTTGTTGGCAGGCCTATTATTAAAAGTGAAGATCCTTTATTGGTCGTTGAACAGATTAAAATGGAAATGAAAAAAAATGAAAAAAAATGAAAGAATTCTTGAGGTAGATCTGGACGCGATATCAAACAATGTAAGAATCATAAAGAAATACACTGGGAAAAAACTTCTCGCATGTGTTAAATGCGATGGATATGGACTTGGCGCAGTTCCTATAAGCAAAAAGATAGAACCTCTTGTTGATTGGTTTGGAACTGCAACAGTTGAAGAAGGTATTTTATTGAGAAAAGCGGGTATTACCAGGCCAATCCTTGTTCTTGGCCCAATAAGGAAGGACAATATTAAAAACGCAATCAGCCACAGGATATCTATTACATTACCGTCTCAAGATTTTATAGATTGTATACCATTGTCAGAAAATGTTTCAGTTCATATTAAGGTTGATACAGGCATGGGAAGAATTGGCATCATGCCAGAGGATCTTTATGAAACAGTAAGAAGAATAAAATCAAGGAAGAACATAAAACTTGAGGGTATATTCTCACACCTTTCAGATTCTGAAAACCCTGACAGGAAATTTGCCCTCGAACAGGTAAGGATTTTTCGGGATGTTCTCAAACAAATTCCAGCGAAATGGCGAACAACAACCCATATTGCAAATTCAGGTGGGATTATTAATGTCCCCGAAAGTTTCGAAGGATTCTCAATGGTAAGAACAGGCCTTCTTCTTTATGGTGTTTATCCATGTCTTTTTCTTAAAACATTCAAATGTCTTCCCTCGCTTAAGTATGCGATTTGCGGTTCTACGGAGATTTTGCTTGTAAGAAATGTTGATGCTGGAACGCGACTGAGTTATGGTGGAAGATTTGTATGTCAAAAAGAAACCCGCATTGGAATTGCAGGAATTGGCTATGGCGATGGGCTTGCCAGGGCATTATCGAACAATTTTTATATGAAATGCAGGGATTCGCTTTTGCCAATCAGGGGAAATATATGTATGGACCAGACAATCCTTGAATTAAATCAAAATACAGAACAGGGTGATAGAGTTGTTTTTCTTGATTCAGAGATTTCAGCCGAAGATATGGCTGAAATTAATCATACTGTTCCACATGAAATTTTAACGCGGTTTGGCATCTCGAGAATGAAAAAGATATACCGTGGGTAAATAAAACGCAATAAAGGAGGATAAAATCAAGAAAGTCTCGAGTGAGAAAAAAGGAAATATTGAAGGATTAGTCAGAATTATAAACAAGTATCTGCACAATTGTCTGAAAAATACCGGTGGCATGGCAAAAACCCTCGAGGAAGCAATGAGGTATGCTATTTTCCCTGGTGGGAAAAGAATAAGACCTGTGCTTGTTATTGCTGTTTCAAAAACAGTAGGCATACCGACAAAGAAAATTCTTCCAGCAGCATGCGGGGTTGAACTTATTCATAGTTTTTCTCTTATTCATGATGACCTTCCCTGTATGGATAATGATGATTTTAGAAGAGGAAAACCCTCATGCCACAAAAAGTTTGGAGAAGCAGAGGCACTTCTTGCTGGGGATGCTCTTTTGTGTCTTGGAATAAAAGAAATAGCAAAATGCAAAAGTTATCAGGCAGTAATAAGAACCTGTGATGCCCTTGGTTCAAACGGAATGGCAGGAGGTCAATCCATTGATATGAAATTTAAAAATAAGCCACTACCCGCAGATATAAAGATATGGCTTGATAGAAAAAAAACAGGGGAACTATTCAGTTTATGCTTTGAATTACCGGCAATAATTGGACAATGTGAATTAAACATCGTTAAAAAACTTAAAGATATCGGAATTGTTTTTGGTGAAGCATTCCAGATTCTCGATGATATTGATGACAGAGAAGGAGATAAAAAGATTTTAGAAGAGCAACTGAAAAGAAGATGCCATATTCTTGTGAAAAGGACAAAAAATCTTAAAGGAAGTGTTGATCTTCTCCTGGATGTTATAAAAGCCACCTTTACTGACTTTGTGAAGATATAAAACTATGTTAAAATAAGGGGAATTTTTAATTGTTTGCAAAAACAGTACTATTGAATAATTTTGATGGTATAGGTTACTAATTAGGGGGATTTTATGGCAATCATACAGACAGATAAACTTACAAAACACTATGTCCTTGGAAGAAAAAAGTTTGTTGTTGGCCTTGAAAATGTTGACCTTGAGATTAACGAGGGCGAAATTTTCGGAATTCTCGGACCAAATGGTTCAGGTAAAACAACATGTTTGAAATTGTTACTCGGGATACTATTTCCAACATCAGGTGAAGCAAGAATAATGGGACGACTCCCTGATGATATTGAAATGAAACAGTATGTTGGGTTTTTACCGGAAAATCCTTATTACTATGATTATCTTAATGGACCAGAATTGCTCTTATTTTATGCGAGATTGTTTTCAATCAGACCAGATGTCGCGAAAAAAAGAATAGATGAACTTCTTGAACTTGTTGAACTGAACAATGCCCGACGGCTTACCTTGAGACATTACTCAAAAGGTATGCTCGAAAGAATTGGGCTTGCTGCAAGTTTAATAAATGACCCAAAGATTTTGATACTCGACGAGCCGACCACAGGACTTGACCCTATTGGCTGCAGGGATACAAGGAATCTCCTTATAAAACTGAAACAACAGGGAAAAACAATACTTCTTTCAAGCCATTTCCTTTCAGAGGTTGAAAGGGTCTGCGAAAGAATCGCAATCTTTCATAGAGGACATCTTCTTGCTACAGGAACACTTGATGCCTTGAATAAACAATACCAGGCAGAAAATCTTGAGGACCTTTTTGTAAAAACAATTTATGCCTTTGACAATCAGGAAGCAGTAAAAACAGGAGAACCAAAATGAAAAAGATGTGGACCATAGCGGTTAATACCTTCAGGGAATCAATGAGGAAAAAGACCCTGTACATTATTCTTATTTTTGCCCTTATTGTAATCGGTGCATCAAAACTGTTTTCCTTTCTCACTGCTGAAGAAGAGTTAAAGATGATTAAGGATGTTAGTTTCTCTGCAATCGAGTTTTTTGGCGCTCTAATAGCAATATTCGCCTCGATTACTGCAATTTCCACAGAGATTGAACGCCGTACGATTTATACCCTTTTAACAAAACCAATCAGAAGATCTGATTTTGTTTTAGGAAAATTCTTTGGTGTATCACTTATTATTTTTGTGAATTTTATTCTAACAACGCTCTTTTTTATAGGGCTACTGCTTTTCAAAAAAAGTATTCCTGATATAGAGGTTTTTAAAACACTCCTTCTTATATTTTTTGAACTAATACTTATAGGTGGAATTACCCTTGCACTCGGAACATTTACAACAGATGCATTTAATATTATATGTTCATTTTTCCTTTATATTGTTGGACACCTTACCTCTTATGGTAAGGAAATGATTGAAAGAACAGAGAATATTGTTGTAGCAGGCCTTGCAGATATGCTTTATACTCTTGTTCCGAATTATGAAAATTTTAATATAAGGGACAAGATTGTTGTTGGGATAAGTGTAAGCTGGGGGTATGTAGGATATACAATTCTGTATGGGATTCTTTATACCTGCATTGTGCTTCTTATTGCACTTTACTTTTTCCAGAAAAGAGAAATATGAGAAGAAAAGGATATAGATATCTTATTTCGATTGTTGTTCTTTTTGTTGGGGTACATCTTGTTCAGGTACAGATTGATTACAGGAAAAAAATTGAGAATCTTGAAAGCAATCTCTTGTTAATGCCGGGTCAGATTGCGGGAAGCCTTGTTCTTGGCGGGTTTAAGGGACTTGCCGCTGACCTTTTGTGGTTGAATATGGAAGAATACTGGCATAAAGGACAACATTATAAAATCTTGCCTCTTCTTGAAGCAATTGCATGGCTTCAACCGAGTTATATTCTTGTCTGGACAGTCGGTGGCTGGCATATGGCTTATAATATATATGCAGAAGTAAAAACACCTGAAGAAAAGCAATACTGGTATCAACAAGGAATAGAGTTCTTAAAAAAAGGCCTGGCATATCCGTTTAATGCTAATAAGTATGATATCTATTTTGAACTCGGGTGGACATACTATCATAAGGGCAAGGATTATCCAAATGCAGTAAAATACTTAGAGAAAGCCGTGAAGTATCCTCATCCTGAATATGTTGATGATGTTCTTGCCCATGCCTATGAAAAAAATGGGCAAATAGATAAAGCAATAAAACAATGGGAGTTTGTCAGGGATAACTATGTTTCATTTTTTGATATTGCCACCCGTATGATACATGACCTTAAAACAAAAGGTAAAGCAACCCCGTAAAAAAGGGATACTTATAGTATTGTCAGCGCCATCGGGAACAGGAAAAACAACCCTTGTAAAAAAACTTAAACAGGTATACCCTGATATTGCGGTGTCTGTGTCGTACACAACAAGAAAACCGAGAAAATCAGAAAAAGATTCAGTCGACTATCACTTTATATCTGAAAAAGAATTCAAAAAAAAGGTAAAAACAAACTTTTTCGCTGAATGGGCAAAGGTTTATGATAATTACTACGGAACATCAAAATCCTTTATAGAAGAAAACCTAAATAAGCAAAAGATTGTTCTTCTTACGATTGATACCCAGGGTGCACTTCAGATTAAGTCCAGATATCCTGATGCTATTCTTATAGGGATATTACCTCCATCTCTTAAAGAACAGAGAAAACGACTTGAAAAAAGGGGAGAAACAGAACAAAACATTATGAGAAGATTAACAGAATCCTCAATAGAAAGAAAGGTCCTTCTTCAAAAATACGATTATCGGTTTATCAATATTGATGTTGAAAAAACACTAAAAAAAATTCTTGCAATAATAAAAAAGGAGAAGGAAAATGCAGGCACAAAGATTTGAAAAAAACCAGTATGGGTTTTGTTTCCCGGATAAGCAGTATCATCCTGTTTATCTTGCAAATGGAGTTGATGGTATGATGATTAATATACTGGGTTCAGGAGATAGTTGGTGGGAACATAATGATTATGCAAGCATACTTCCTTTACAATACTGTCAGGGCTGGTATAAAACAGATCGCAGAACACACACAAACACAGAACTTGTTTATGGAAAGATGATACCCCTTTTTGAATTTTCATCAACTGCTCTTATCAACAATGATATAATTGTACCAAAAAACTGCAGGCAGTTTTTTAATCCACAAACAGCAGTGATTACAACATTTTACAGTCAGGTTGACAATGAAACACTTGAAGAACTTGAGGTTGAGATTACAACATTTCTTACATCCAATCATACTCTTGTCGAACATTACAGGTTTTTAAGAACACCTTCATCAGGATCTGCAATACAATTTTTTGTTAATGCTCCATCAAAACCTCGACTTGAAATATATTCAGAACCAGTACAGATGGACAGTGTATCGATTGAAAGTATTAAAAGTCAATCCTTTATCAAATACAGGTTTGCATTTGAAAATCTTAAAGGTGTGGCCTATTCCTGGATGGATTGCCCGGCGTGTGAAGAGAACCGTGACCAGATAGAAAAAGGCAGGTTTGTTTCAGGATGGATAAGGAGTTGCAGAATGAAAACAGGCCAATCTTTTACAAGATATCTTATTGCAGTGGATAATCTTGATTCTCCTGATTATGAAACAGAGGCGGAAAAAATCCTCAATGAATGTAAAAAATCTTCTTTTGTTGTTTCCTTCAATAGACATGTGAAGGAATGGCAGAAATATTTTTCTACATCTGTTTTAGATATCCCTGATTCTTCAATATCCAGCATATATGATGTATCGAGATATGTAATAAAAGCAAATCTTCATCCTTCTGGCTTCCTCCCAATGGGAATTATGCCTTATTTATGGCAGGGGGTAATGTTCTGGGATTCCTGTTTTTCTGTAATGGCGATGCTCGGATGCGGAAATATTGAAGAGGCAAAAAATGTTCTTGAACATCTTGTTGTATATATGCCTGAAGCAAGAAAAAAGGCGCGTGCCTATAATGCAAAAGGTGTACGGCTTGAATGGACGGTTGAAAAAGAAAGATTTACTGATTATGGTTTTATGGTAAAACAAATACACAACAATGCAATGTGGGCGCATACAATATTTTCCTTTTTCAATTACACTGATGACAAACAATTTCTTAAAAAGATGTTTCCCATTGCAGAAGAACTACTTTTGTTTGTGGTTGATGCATTTATTGAAGACAAAGGTAGTTATATGATTATCAGTCGTTGTGAAGGAGTTGATGAGTCCACTGTAATAGAAAAAATCAACGACACATGGACATGCGCAATCACTCTTAAGGCATTGATTGAGTACAGAGATGCCGCCAGAATATTAAAGGCAAAAACATCCATCAAAAACCTTGATATGATTATTGAAAAATTAACTGCAGGGCTGAATATGAATATTGATAAAAAAGGTGTAATGCAGTCATTTCAGGGTGGTAAACTTCCACACTGGGGCTCTTTAATCTTTGATCTTTTCCCTGACCATGTATCAGTTAAACCAACAATAAAGAAGATGATGGAAAATTATGACAGAGAAATGGATGTTTATAATTTTCACGGTGTTACAAGATATGCTGAGAAAATGTTTCCCTGGGCAAACTACTGGGTAGTAAGAATCCTCTCTCTGCAGGGAGACGAAACATCAATGAAAATTCTTGAAAATGCTGTAAAATGGACAAACTATTTTGGTGGAATTCCAGAAAGGGTTTTCTACCATAAAGAATTGTTTAATAACTGGCTTCTTACAGCGCATTCCGCAATGGTTTGGGCTCTTAATGGGATGATTGCAAATGCAAACGGTAATACTCTTAGAGTTCTTAATCCATTTAAAAAATGGAAAAACGTCTGTTTCAAGAATATTTATGCAGGAAATGGACTGGTTGTGAGTGCAGAAATGAAAGGCTGTAAAGTAAGTAATCTATCAGTTAAGAATATTACAAAGCAAAACAAGCAGATAACTCTTATAATTGGTCCAGATAAGAAAAACCTTTCTGTTATACTGAAACCAGGCGAAAACAATATAAAGGTACATTGAAAAAAAAGACATCATGGGTTAAAGGCAACCCTGCAATTGAACATAGAATAGTACATATAGACCTGAAAGGTCCAAAAATACCAATAAAATCTTTTTACTGGTACTTAAATCTCCTTTCAAGATGGGGTATTAATGGAGTATTGGTTGAATATGAACATCGTATTCCATATCTGCCACTGCCCAATCAGTTTCCACCTTCAGACAGATATACAAAACAGGAAATAAGAGACCTTGTTGGTTATTCAAAAAATCTTGGAATAGAATGGATCCCACTTATTCAAAGCTTTGGGCATGTTGAATATCTCTCAAGAATAAAGGGAACAAAGATATTATTTGAAGATCCTGATTATCCACAGCAACTATGTCCATCAAAAAAACAGGTCAAACAATACCTCAAAGAACTTATCGAGATTGTTTGCGAACTCCATCCAGAAAGCAGATATATCCACGTTGGACAGGATGAAACACATCAACTTGGTTTATGTCCACTCTGCAGAAAAAAAGTTGAAAAAATTGGAAAGATTGTTTTTTATCTTGAACACACAAATCTGGTATGGGATTATGTCAGGTCAAATGGAAAAATACCAATGTTCTGGGCAGACATGTTTTTTACAGAAAACAGACCGGATCTTCTTAAAAAAATTGAAGAAGATGTTATCCCTGTTGTATGGCAGTATGACGATACAGGAGAAACATCCTGCTATGCACAGATTGGGGGTGTAAAGCCATCAAAGATTAATGTAAAACACCCATATAAAATAACGCAAAGTGGCAGGTTAGTATACTTTGCAGGTCAGGGAGATTTTTTCGAAGATCTTCCAGAGAAAACCAAAAAACTTATTGGAATAAACGAAAAAACCGGATATCCGAGGAGCTTTTCACAGATAAGAGTTGCTGCAAATTTTAATAAAAATTTATGGATAACCTGCGCTGTTTATAACTGTTCTGATATGCTCTTTATGCCTGATTTTGTCAGGGGTGTTTTTAATCCAATATCAATGTGTAAACTTGGGAAAAAACTTGGAATTAAAGGAATTATTGCAAGTTCCTGGGCAAGGGCTCATTCTTTTGCACCAATCAGTCCTCCCTGGACACTTACCCTTTATAATCTCGCTAACTTTGCGGCTGCATCTTATAATGGAAAAACATCACAGAACCAGATTAAAGAGCGAATGGAGGAGATTGCAAAAGAGATAGGAATGCCGTATAGATTCGGGGAATTTTCTCTTGATGATATACTCTGGGTTATATCAGGTCAGGCACCTGGTCCCGGAGTATTAGGAAAGGTTCATAACCTTGAGTATATCTTGAAAATTTTGAGGACAGAAAAACTCAAAAGTATATTTGGAAAAGGACTTATTATCAGTGTTGAAGCAGAATTATTATTTACAAAACTATTATTTCTCGAGGAAGAAGCAAGATGGTGGAATCCAGCAAAAGAAGAGATTCCATCTATACTAAAACAAGAAATTGCACAGCGATTTTCTGTTATAAAAAAAGAAATTAAAAAACTAAAAATATCTGCATTTAAATATTATACTGAGTTTGTTGGTGATGAAAAATCATTTGAACTATGGTGGAAAGGACTTTTTGAGTTTGACTTATATGTTGTAGAGGAATCTATAAAATTTCTCAATATCGGCAATACAGGGTCAGACGGGTTTTCTTAAAAATTTTAGTTTGCCAATCCCTTCGATGATAATGAAAACAGCAAGTATAACCAGGACAAAACTAATATTTCCAAGAAGTAGATGATGGCTTTTGTAAAAACCAATTCCCTGGTATAAAAGGGCTACAATTGTTATTAAAAACATTATTACTGCAGGTATAAGGGCAGATAAGGAATTTTTCTTTTTCATCATTAAGAAACAGCCACAAACAAAAAGCGTTATTCCCGCAACAAGCTGATTTGATGCGCCAAAAACAGGCCATATCTTTTCCCATGGTCCAAAAGCAAGATATAGAGCCGCAATCAATATAAACCCTGTAGCGATGAACCTATTTTTCAAGGGCTTTATTCTGAAAGAGGTTCCGAATAACCCCTCTGTAATATACCTTGCGACCCTGGCTGCTGTATCGAGTGTTGTAAGAACAAAACTATTAATCATTACCATTGCAATAAGTTTTCCAATTTCCTCAGAAAAAATTCTACCTGTCATTCTTCCATATCCAGTGGCAAATGTCCCTATCCAATTACCTTTTTGCATTAAAAATGGGTAGTTTAGTTGTTGTACTGGACTATTCCAGTAAAGCCCGGCGCAAACACACAAAAGGGCAATAGTCGCAAGGATACCTTCTGTTATCATTGCACCATACGCAATGTGTTTACTGAATTTTTCATCAGGAAGTTGTTTTGATGTTGTGCCGCTTGATATAAGTCCATGAAATCCACTGATTGCTCCACAGGCGATCATTACAAACATCATTGGAATAAGTGGCCCATTTGAGGAATTAAACGAAACAAACATGGGTGCATTCATACAAGGATGTGAAATGATAACCCCGAGAAATCCAAAAAACAATCCAAAAAATAATATGAGCGAACAAAGATAATCTCTTGGTTGAAGAAGAATATTTACAGGAAGGACACTTGCGAAAAACGAGTACAAAAGCAATATTAAAATCCACACTCTGACTGAATTTTCACCAGGAATTACCACTGGAATATGTTTGCCTGCATATAAAAAAATGGAAACAAGTATAAGGGAAAGGACTGTAGAAAGTATAAGGTTTGCGTTTTTTCTATAAACAGCAAAGCCGAATAACATTGCAATAAAAAGAAGGGCAAATGATGGAATCACAATATCTGGTTCTTCAACAAAGGTTTTTGCTGTTACTGCTGCAAAAACAGCGATAACAAGTATCAAGGTAAGCCAGAGAAAAAAAGAAAACACAAGTTTACTTTTTTCACCAAGCACATTTTTTGTAACCTCTCCGATTGTTTCTCCCTGATATCTTAAACTTATAACAAGCGCAGAAAAATCGTGCACACCACCCATAAAGATTGAACCAAGAATAATCCACAACAACGCAGGACCCCAGCCCCATAAAACCGCTGCAGCAACTGGTCCAAGTATTGGACCTGCTCCTGCTATAGAAGAAAAATGATGTCCAAAGAGAACTATCCAGTGTTTTGCAGGAATATAATCTATTCCATCATATTTCGTATGGGCAGGGGTTTTATTTTTAGAGTTAACCTCCCATAATTTTTCAATATAGCGTGCATAGAATTTATAAGCAATTGCGAAAGCAATAAAAACAAAAATCAGGATAAATGCTGAATTCATTTTTCACTCCTTTTGATGATTACATATCAAGTCAGTATACCAATCAGATATCGAGATTTTTAAGAAAACCATCAGGTATTTCTGCACAGAAAATCTGTGGAAATCCTGTACGGGTTGATACAAAAACAATATGTTTGTTGTCAGCACTCATATAAGGATGGGAATGTCCTATTTCGTATTCAGGCCAGAAACCTTCAACCTGACAAACAAAGGCAAACTTGCCTGTTTTTATTGAACCAACCGCAATCTTTGGTGCATAGACACAGCAATCCAGCCTGTCATGTTTCCACTCCCATGCATCACAGCACCAGTAATTACCGCAGGCAGATGTTGAAACATGCCCGAAATAAAGTTCAGGAGCATGCGCAATAACGCGTGGTTTTTCATCCCCAATACAGTATAAAAGAAGGTTTCCACATTTTTGTCCATCATCATAAGGCAGATTAACTGGTGATGATGAAAAAATAAATGCTGTCTGATTTTTTATCCATGCTTCATGACCCGAAACCTCACAGGGTATTGATGGTTTTGCAACAGGAAGTTCAACCTGCTTTAAGCCGTCTCGATTGCACAGTACAAGGGTCACCGCAACATCTGTGTCAACCCTTTTTATTTCTCTGTCTATAAATCGATACCCACAATTTTTCTGAACAAGAACCCATTCACCTTTAATTCTATCAAACCTCGGATGTGGATTACAGAAATCCGGTCCTTCTGCAATAATTTTTTCTTCGCCTGTCTCTGTATCAAGCACAATAACTTGATAAAAATTTTCATCAGGACATTTTTGATTTGCAATATATCTTCCATCAGGAGACACTGAACCAAGTGTGGTATAAGGGGTTTCACCTGAAAGGTTATGAATAACTTCAACCTGGAGGGTTGAAAAACACAATCTGCGCATTTCCCACTTTCCTTTATTAAAACATGGGTAAAAGAAAAAATCTCCATATGCCTGCGCGCAGGCACCTACCCAGTGTACATTGCTGTCTATTTCAGTAGAAATTTCATTTTTTATATCCACAACACATAGTTCCCCTGTTGCTCCAATTTTTGTTGAGCGAAATACTGCAATAAGGTTATCTTTTGAGCATGTTGGGTCTTCGCTATAGATGTTTGTTGCCATTGAAAGATTCCCTGTAAGTTGTACAACCTTTGCACCTATAATCGGATCATCCTGCCAGAATGCTTTTTCCTTTATCCACTGCTTTTTACTTTCTTTCATTCAGGCCTCCATTTCAAAAAATAAGCATTACCAGAATTAACCCGCATATTGTACGATATTCTTTTTTTTCTTTCAATGCCTTCAGTAGGATGAATAACTCATTGTGGATTATTAAAAAGTACAATTTTGTTTCAACAAAATCTCCCCTGAAGCCTGAAGAAGTTGAGATACATAGGTAACACCTCACTGGTCTTGGAAAAGATATCAGATATCGGTAAAATAAGGGATGACCAGGGAGCAGAAAATGAAGGGGAGATATGCAAAGAAATTTCTACCCGTTCCAGCGGATAGTAAGAGAGCGCAATTTATATTATCATCCAGTAAAGAATGAATTATTAAGGAAAAAACGAAAACTTGCTGAAAAGAAGAAACGGATAACAGAGTTGCAGAAAAAGGCAATTAAGGATTTATTATTTCAAATGGATACAAAGGTAATCTGGTGTAATCCAGAAAAGAGATATATTTTCACGAAATATTTAATCCCTTGCTTACAGAGTGGCTTATAGAATATAATTTCAAAAGACCTCATGAATCATTAAAATATCAAACGCCTTTTGATTTCTTTTTTCAGAACAAAAAGTGTTACCTATGTACCCTACCTGCACAGTTCTTTGACAAAATGTTCTATTGGGGGTATAAATTATAAACACAAAAATAACCAAACCTGGAGGTAGGAAATGGCAAAACTTGCAATTGAAGGTGGAGAAAAGATTAACAGTATACCTTTTCCAATGTGGCCTGCTTTTTCAGAAAAAACGATTGAAAGAGCAATTGAACCACTTAAGACAGGCAAGGTTAATTACTGGACAGGTGACTATGGAACAAAGTTTGAAGAAGCATGGGCAAAATGGAATGGTGCCAAGTATGCAATCACCACGACAAATGGAACAAGTGCTCTTCATACAGCAGTATCAGCACTCGGCATTGGCCCTGGAGATGAGGTAATCTGCACATCTTATTCATTTATCGCTTCCTCGTTTTGTATACTTCAGGCAGGCGCGCTTCCTGTTTTTGCAGATGTTGATGAATCCCATACTCTGGACCCAAGGGGTATCGAACAGCATATAAACGAGAAAACAAGGGCAATTCTCGTTGTGCATCTTTATGGTATTGTTGCTGATATGGATCCAATTCTAGCCATTGCAAAAAAACACAATCTTTTTGTTATTGAGGATTGCGCTCAGTGTTTTGGGGGGATATATAAAGGGAAAAAAACAGGAACAATCGGTGATGTTGGTTGTTTTAGCTTCTGTCAGAGTAAACATTTTACGACAGGAGGAGAAGGTGGCGCTGTTATTACAGATAACGAAAACCTTAACTGGGAATGTAAGTCATTTAGAGATCATGGGTATGATGTTCAGCAACGACTGAAACTTCTCGAATTAGAGGCAAAACTCACATATATTCACAAAAGAGTTGGCTTTAATTACAGAATGACTGAGATGCAGTCCCTTATAGGATTGAGTGAACTGGAAAGGTTCGATACATGGAATCTTTCAAATAGAAAAAGAAATGGGAAATACCTTATTAAGGCATTAAAAGATCATCCGCTTATTCTTTATCCACCTATTGATACAGAAGAAAGACAGAATGCATTCTGGTGGGCTCCATTTGTTCTTGATGCAGAAAAACTAAAGGTATCTGTAAAACAATTTGTTCAAGCAATGGAAGCAGAAGGGGTTCCTGTTTATGGTGTGCAGTGGCCTGAAATGTATAAAGAACAGGTATATATTGAGCAGAATGGTTTTGGAAAACTCAAGTATCCTTTCAGAGACCCAAATGCGAGAAAAATTGATTATACAAAGGTTGAATGTAAAAAAGCAAGATGGCTTTCTGAAAGAACAATGAGTTTCTTTACACATCCTGTTTATAATGAGGACCATATGAAGCTTTATATAGATGCCTTCGAAAAGGTAGCAAAGGCATATATGAAATAATGCAAGGACTGAGGTTGTCCCGGGATCCTGTATTTTTATTGGATTGCATTAGATAGTTGACTTTGCTTTTTTATACAAAGAAATATTTTTGCTATCTTATAATCATATTTTATTAGAAGTTTTAACAAGAAAAAATCCCGGAATAGGAAACCAAATATCAGGTCTAAGGTTATACTGAAAAAAAATTATCTTTGCTTTCACTGGATTTCTATTGAATATTTCTGGGGGGATAATGATAAGAATAGGAATTATTGGTACTGGCAATCGTGGCATAGCCGGTTATGGTCTTTATATCCTTAAAGAAAAAAACGATATTGCACAAATTGTGGCAGTATCAGATCCTGATAAAAAACGTCTTAAAACAGCACAACTTGCGTTAAAAATCCCATCTAACTGCGCTTTTACTGACACAAAAAAATTGCTCGATATGGAAAACCTCGATGCAGTTATCATCACAAGTCCGGATTATACTCACAAAGATATTGCAGTATCTGCATTTAAACGCAACCTTGATGTTTTATGTGAAAAACCTCTTGCTCTTACTGTCAGGGATTGCGACGAGATACTTGCTGCACAAAAAAAATCAGGTAGAATTCTTTGTGTGGGCTTTGTTTTAAGATATAACAATTTTTACAGAAAAATGTATGAAATGATAAATATTGAAAAAAAAATAGGAAGGGTTGTTATGGCTGGCGCAATGGATTCTGTTTCCACTGGTTCTCAGTATTTCTTTCATGGCTGGTGGAGATTAAGAAAAAATAGTGGTGGGCTTCTTGTGCAAAAAGCAACCCATTCTGTAGATATTCTTAACTGGATTGTTAATAGTAAGCCAGAAAGGGTTTATGGAGAAGGAGGGCTTGCAGTTTTTGGCGGAAAAGAATCAAACACAAAGGTATGCTCAAAATGTTCAAAGAAGAAAAACTGTTTAGAATCTATCGTTAATAAAAAGGTATCCTGGGATTATGGTGTTGCTAATTTTACAATGGAGGTTGAAGATAAATGTGTTTTTGCAAAAGAGATTGATGTTTATGACCATGAAATTTTAACAATTAGATATCAAAACAAAGCCAGGGCATTTTTTGTTGAAAATCAATTTACACCTGATTATAAAAGAGAATTCTGGTTTATAGGAGATAAAGGAAGGATGTATGGAATAGATCCCTACATTGTTTCTGAAAAAGATAGAAAAAAACCATATCTCGAGATTGTCTATAGACACACAAGGAAAAAGGAGGTTATTCCTGTTAAGATTGCCCCTGGTGGACATGGAGGTGGAGATCCTGCTCTTATAGAGGATTTTCTCAATTGCTGTATCTCAAGAAAAAAACCACTTGCAGATGGCGAAGCAGGCAGAGAAAGTATTGCGATATGCGCGGGTGGAGAAAAATCAATAGAAACAGGAAGAATTATTAATATAAGGTAAAACTATGAATAAGTATATGAAGATTTCAAATATTATGATACAGGCGTACAAAAAACAGGTTGCTATTCCTGCTTTTAATGCTGCCTATCTCGATATGATTAAGCCAATTTCAGATGCATTGAAAGAATATAAAACAATTGGAATAATCCAGGTTTCAAAACCTGATATTGAGAACTTTGGAGCAAAAAGTATAAAAGCGGTCTATGAAGAATATATAAAAAGTGCAGACATGATGTTTACTTTTTTACATCTTGACCATGTTCCTGTAATAGATGAAAATTTTATGCATGTGAACTGGTTGGATATGATTGAAGAAGGAATAACTCTTGGCTTTGATTCAGTGATGATAGATGGCTCCCGGCTCAAGTTTGAAGAAAATGTTAATATTACGAAAACCGTTGTGCGAATTGCTCATCTGAAAGAAATCTGCGTTGAGGCAGAGATTGGCTATGTTTTTGGACATGAATCAACCGTGCCTCCACCTTATGAAGAAATTTTTGCAAAAAAATTGGGCTTTACAAATGTTGATGAAGCCGCAAGATTTGTTCAACTTACAGGCGTTGACTGGCTTTCTGTTTCTACTGGTTCTATACACGGCGCCATATCAGGAGCAGGAAAAGATCAGAAAAAAATCAGAGCAAAACTTGATATTGAACATCTTAATAAATTAAAAGAGGCAACAAAGATTCCGCTGGTACTTCATGGTGGAACAGGGGTTGAAATTGAATATATTAAAGCAGCAGTAAAGGCGGGTATAACAAAGATTAATATTGGGACTGAAATCAGACAGGCATATGAAAATGGAATAAAAAATTCTCAACAGTATGCCGAGAATAGCGTAAAAGAAACAATAAAAAAAATCATTGAGGATTTCGAGATAAAAGGTTCAGCAGATATACTTAACCCTGATTAAAAAAGACCTGTTGTTTTTTGATAATCTTTTTGAATTCACCAAGGCATTCTTTATAAAACATTTTCCATCCTTCACATAGTACACTTTTGCCCCTTATATATTTGTGGTTTGGCAATCTGTGTTTTTGACAATCACCAGCACAAAATTTGAGGTACTCACATCTATTGCAGTCAGAATGCCACATTGTTTTTTGTGCACCAAAATTTTTGTATTTTGCTGAGTCAAGAAATATCTGCCAGTCATCATTTTTTATATTCCCGAGAAAAGTATAATCCCTTACAAAAAAATCACAGGGAAAAATATCCCCATTATGCTCTACAACAAAATACTGGCAACAGTTTTTTTCCATCTGGCATATACCTGGTTGTCTGCCAAGTAAAACATTGATGATTGAATCAAAAAACCGTATTGATGTTTTTGTCTGTTCACCAAGCCACATTTCGAATATATCACAGAGAAATCTTCCCCATTGCCTGGCTTCTATTGTCCAGGGCATTTTTTCTCCATTTTTATTGTACTCTACACAGGGAATATACTGATGATAATAAGATCCTGTATCCTTAAGAAATCTATAAACATCCTTTGCCTTTCCTGAATGTGCGGATGTAACAACTGTTAATGTATTAAACTCAACATCATGTTTTTGAAGGATTTTTATAGAAGATAACACCTTATTAAAAGCATTACTTCCATCTAAGATAATCCTGAATTTATTATGTAATTCTTCTGGTCCATCTATACTGATACCTACAAGAAATGATGCCTGAGAAAAAAATTCTGCTGTTTCATCATCAATAAGATAACCATTTGTCTGTATGCCATTTCCAATTATACTATTTGGTTTTGCAAAATTTTTTTGAAGATTTATCACACCTTTGTAAAAATCAAGCCCCATAAGAAGCGGCTCTCCACCCTGCCATGAAAAAATATATTGCATCTGAGATGTTGCGAGGTATTTTTTAATAAGTACACTTAAAACATCAAAGGACATTCTCGTTGGTCTTCCTTTATAAAGAGGCAGTCCCCGGTAAAAGCAATAAATACAGTTAGAGTTGCAATCAGATGATGCTGGCTTGATAAGTAATGAAAATTGTTTCATAATAATACTATTATACATATAACCACAAACAGATAAAAACAGACAATGAAAAAAAAGCCAAATATTCTCTTTATCACAAGCGATCAGCAACACTATAATACCCTTGGCTGTATAAATCCTGAAATACAAACACCTAACCTTGATAAACTTGCAAAGCAAGGTATAAGGTTTACCCGGGCATACTGCACAAATCCAACCTGCACTCCTTCAAGAGCATCCCTTATCACAGGAAAATATCCTGGTCAACACGGAGCATGGGCACTCGGAACAAAACTTCCTGAAGACGAACCTACAATTGGTGAATATCTTTCTTCGCAGGGATATCAAACAGCTCTTATAGGTAAGGCTCATTTCCAGCAGTTAAAAGATACCCCTGAATATCATTCGCTTGAATCAAACCCATTTATGCAAAAACTTGACTTCTGGAAAAGATTTCATGGACCGTTTTATGGCTTCAGGTATGTCGAACTTGCAAGAAATCATACTGATGAATATCATGTTGGACAACACTATGCAATATGGATGGAGAAAAAGGGTTTGAAGGACTGGAGAAAATATTTCAGAGCCCCTGCTGGTACAGTAAAAAAACCACAAAAATGGCACTGGAATCTGCCAGAAAAATTTCACTATGATGCGTGGATTGCAGAAAGCACAAAAAAACTTTTGAGTAGTTATCACAGAAAAAACCAGAACTTTTTCTTATGGGCGAGTTTTCCTGATCCTCATCCGTCATATCTTGTTCCAGAACCCTGGGACACAATGTATAATCCTGAAAAGTTAACAATTCCCTGCGTAAAAAAGGACGAACATAAAAAAAATCCTCCTCATTTTCAACTTACCCAGAAGCCAGACCCGGATTTTTCGCCGTGGAGGGAATCGGGTATGGGGCTTCATGGTTTTCATTCACATCTTTATTTACTGAAAACACTTCGAAAGGATACCACTGTTTACTATGGAATGATTAGTTTGATGGATAAATATATAGGGGAGATTCTTAATCATCTTGATGACCTTGGCCTTTCAGAAGATACCCTTGTGATTTTTACAACAGATCATGGTCATCTTATTGGTCAGCACGGGCTCGCAGCAAAAGGCGCGTTTCATTATGAAGACCTATTGAGGGTTCCGTTTATTGTAAGATGGAATGGTAAAATTCCTAAAAATATGGTTTCAGATGCGCTTATTTCATTTGTTGATTTTGCACCGAGCATACTATCAATATGTGGATGTAATATACCCAGAACGATGTCTGGCATTGACCAATCATCTGTATTTCTTGGAAAGAAAAAATCATTAAGAAACTGGGCTCTTGTTGAAAACAGACATGAACCAACAACAATCTATTTGAAAACATATATTGAAAAAAGATATAAAATAACTGTTTATTACAGAAGGAACTATGGAGAACTTTTTGATCTAAAAAAGGATCCATTTGAATATAATAACCTCTGGGATGAACCCGAATATAAAGAATTGAAAAACGAAATGATAAAAAAACTTCTTTTCGCTGAAATGGAAAAAGAACCATTATGGATGCCGAGGGTATGTTCTGCATAAAAAAAATTTTTCAACCATAATTTCAACAAATTTTTTAAGATGAAAAAAATTTTCTTCTTTATACTAATGGTTTTAATATTTAATATATCTCTGGGGTATTGTCTTTCTCAAAGAATACTTTTTAATTTTGACCAAGATATTGGCGGATGGGCTGTTATAGAGGGTTCTTCAGCAACAGCCAGCATTGAAATAAGCAGAGACAATACAACGCAGGATACCTGTCTTAAGTTTTCAGCAAACTTTCCTGGAGAAACAGGCATAAGGGTTTTGATTAATGAAAACTGGAGTGGGTATCAATCATTGATTTTTGATATGGTTGTGGATGAAACACCTCTGTATCCTGTAAAATATTTTGTTTATATTAAAGATAAAGAGTGGCTCTGGTACCAGACAAATCAGTATACTGTTAAATATGGTGTAAATAAGATATCAGTTAATATCTCTGGTTCAAGTCTTGATCTTATTCCAAAGGGTCATAAAAAACCATGGAATCAATATTCAGCAGAAGAAATAAAAGAGTTTGGTATCAAGTTTACATGCGAGGGAAAATCCTCACAAACAATATACATCGATAATATCAGGTTATCCCCTGTTCTTTTCTCATCAGTAAGGTTTAATGCAACAGAAATTCCTCTGTATGAGAAGTTTGAGGTTTCATTTAAGACACCTGTTTATTTTGAAAATCCTTTTGATCCTGACTGTATTGCAATTGATGGTTATTTTATTTCACCATCCGGTAAAGAGATAATTATCCCTGGTTTTTTTTATCAGGATTTTTATTTTGCCGGGCCAGGAGTAAAAGGAGAAGATAATCTTCAACCACAGGGATATCCTGAATGGAGGATAAGATTTTCGCCTGCTGAAAAAGGCACCTACAAATTTCGTATAGTTGCCTCAATAAATAAAGGAAATGAAACAATTTCCACACAGCAGATGACATTTAAGGTAACCCCATCTTCTAAACACGGGTTTGTTCAGGTGAGTAAAAAGGATAATAGATATTTTGAGTTTGATGATGGGACTTTTTTCTATCCAATCGGCCATAATATCCGTTCTTTGAATGACAATAGGTATTCTCAAATATGGAAACGTCCTCTTGCAGCACAAAGTGGGACAGTAAATTTTGATACATGGCTTGCTGATATGGAAGCAAATAAAGAAAACTTTTTTGAAACATGGATGTCTGCCTGGTGGCTTGCTATTGAATGGAAAAAGGGATACGGATTCTATGAAGGGCTTCTGAGATATAATTTAAGAAATGCCTGGAAACTTGATTGGATTCTCGAACGCGCAGAAAAAAGGAATATCTTTATTCAGTTATTAATTGTTAATCACGGCTCTGTCAGTACTTACTGTGACCAGGAATGGCAGGATAATCCATATAATATAAAAAATGGAGGATTTCTCAATTCTCCTGAGGAATTTTTTACTGATGAACGTGCAAAAACACTTTTCAAAAAAAGATTAAGATATATTGTTGCAAGATGGGGATACAGTCCAAATATCTTCTCATGGGAACTTGTGAATGAAATGAACCTTATTGGGGCAAGCGGAGAGTTTTACAAAAAAAATATACTTGCAAAGTGGTATGCAGAAATTGGTGATTACCTTGCAAAGATTGACCCCTGGAATCATATGATAACAGGCCATTATACTATTTTATATGATAGTGATGTTTTTAAACTACCTCAGGTTGACTATGTTTTGACAAATGCATACTACGGGGTTAACAATGATAACATTGTTGATGCCCTTAAGCGAATTTCTATCTTCAATGCAAGGTTCAATAAGCCGCATTTTGTTTCAGAGTATGGTGGAAATTGGAATGCAGGTCCGGAATCTCTTCTTGATGCAGATATTCACAATGGGATATGGGCAGGAAGTCATCTTCCATTTGCTGCATCTCCATTATATTGGTGGCATAACAACATTGAAGAAAAAAATCTTTATTTCCTTTATAAGGCACTTGCTAATTATATGGCTTTGGAAAATAGATTGGAGGTTAAAGTTGAGCCAAAAAACATAACAATTTCAGGAGAGGCATCAGATAAGATTAAGTATCTGTGTATGTCAGCCGAAACCAGGACACTTATATGGATTTATGGTCAGGATAGGTTAAACCGATTACCACAAGATTCAGATCCTTACTTAACAAAAAATTGTGTATGTACGGTAGAAGGCTTGATTCCTGGTGATTATGTGATAGAATTCTGGGATACCTATACTGGTATAATTAAAGAAACAAGAAAAATAAAAAATGAGGGTACATTAAATTTTCAATTACCTGATACAAACAAAGATTTTGCAATAAAACTCTATAAAACCTGATATGGAGGAAAAAGATGAAAAAGATTTTCTATTTATACGATGCAGGACATATTTCAGAAAAAGTAAGGTTAGACGTTGAAAAGATTTTTACTTCTGACGGAAGGTTTTCTTTTGAGATGGATTCAGACACAAAGATTTTATGTTCATTAAAGGACAAGGATTATGATTCATTGATTATCTTTGTTTCTGAAGAAAAAAAATTAACAGAAAAAGAGCAGAATGGAATTATTGATTATGTAAAATCAGGGGGTGGGATTGTTTTTATCAATTCATCAATTGAGTGTATTCTTAAAAATCCTGAGATTAAAAGGACTTCTGGAGTTAATGCAGTAGAGGATAAAGGCATTCAACAATTTTCTGTTTTTATTGATGACAACAACCATTATATAACAACAAGGTTTCCATCAGAGTTTGTTTTGACAGATAGGTTTTATTATACCCGGGTTAATAGTTCAAAGATAATATTTTCCACGCCCTGGTGTAATGAGAAATCCTCTATTGTTTGCGCCAGTGAGTATGGAAATGGCAGATTTGTCTTTATATCTCCAGGGGGTTGTATTTATACCTGGAAGAATTTTAATTTCAGTAAAATCGTTTTAAGATCAATAGCATGGTGTTGTGGCGAAAAACAAAAAGAAAAAATAATCAATTGTGGACTCATAGGATATGGGCCAATGTTTGGTATGGGAAAAGGACACGCTACATGGATTGATTCAACAACTGGAATGAAAACAATTGCAATGTGCGATACAAATCCTGAAAGGGTCAATGCTGCAAAACAGGAATTACCAAATCTGAAAGGATACTTTACAACACCTGATGATATGCTGAAGATGAAAGAAATTGACCTTGTTGTTGGAATAGTTCCCCATAATGTGCATGCTGATATTGCTCTGAAAGCATTTGATTATGGAAAACATGTTATACTTGAAAAACCCTTCTGTATTAATATAAAAGAAGCAAACAAACTCATTGAAACAGCAAAACAGAAAAATCTTATGTTGAGTGTTTTCCATAATCGTCGATGGGATGGAGATTACATAATAATAAAAGATATCATTGAAAAAGGTCTTATAGGCGAGATTTTTCATATAGAGTGCTTTATTGGTTCTTTTTCTCACCCGAGATACTGGTGGCGTTCTGACAAAAAAATAAGTGGCGGCATTATGCATGACTGGGGGGCACACTTTATTGACTGGATCTTAAATCTTATCCCATCAAAAATCACAGGTATATATGGTGATTTCCAGAAAAGGGTATGGTTTTCTGTTTCAAATGAAGACCATGGGCAGGCAATTATAAGGTTTGAAAACGGTACCACAGCAGATTTTATGATTTCTTCAATCTCCGCTATCAGCAGACCAAAATGGAAGATATTCGGGACAAAGGGTGCGATTGAAATCTTCTGGGAATCAGCAGATAAAGTAAATCTTGTAAGTTATGCCTCTGGAATAAAACAGGAAAGTACTGTAATGGTTACAATTCCAAGATATGGTTCTACAGAGTATTATAGAAATATTGCAGACCATCTTTTGATGAACGAGGAATTAATTGTAAAACCAGAGCAATCAAGAAGGGTTATAGGAGTTGTTGAGGCAGCAGAACAAAGTTCAAAAACAGGTAAGATTGTCGCAGCTTTTGAGAATTGTGAATAAAAACATAGAAAGGAATTTATTCAAAAGACGTGTATAACCCTCTTGAGAGGAGTATAATATGTCAAAAAAAACAGAAGGGTTGTTTGTGGGTGTGGCAGAGATAGAAATAACCCCGCCTGTTGGTACTATGCTTGCTGGTTCTGTTAAACCAAGGATTTCCACAGGAATAGATGACCCCCTTTATGTAAAGACAATCGTTCTTGAATCTATGGGCAGGAAACTTGCATATGTAATTTTTGATCTTATTGCGCTCGAAAAAAAACAAGGGGACAAAGGCATAATGATTGCTTCAGAAAAAACAGGCATTCCCCCTGAAAATATCGTCTGGGCAGCAAGTCATACCCATACTGGTCCATACACAACACGTCTTCTATCAGATGATACACCAATAAACAATGAGTGGCTTGCAACCATACCAGAGAAGATGGCTGAGTGTATTATTTCTGCTGATAAAGAAAAAAAACCCGCAAGGTTTTGTAGATTACGAAGTTTTCACAATGGACTCTGCCATAATCGCAGGATAAAATTTAAAAATGGCACAGCCATAAACACATGGCTTCTACCAAACGCTCCTTCTGATCAGCAACCAATTGGTTCAGCGGGACCAATTGATCCTGAGATAGGAATTTTTTCTTTTGATGATGAAAATGGAAAACTTATGGCAGTGATGTTTCATTTTACTCTGCACACCAATACAAATTTTGGACCAAGATTCAGTGCTGATTATCCTGCGGTTGTTGCAGCGAGAATCCGTGAGAGATTTGGTCCAAGGGTCATAACACTTTTTATACCAGGTGCCTGCGGGGATATTAACTTAACATGTGGCGGTTACAGACAGGCAGGAGATGCACTTGCAGAAAAAATTATACCATCCCTTGAAATGAGAAAACCAGAGGGAATTCCTTTATATCTCAAAGCAAAAAAATGTGAAATAACTGTGCCGAGAAGAGATTTTACCTCGAATCAAATAGAGAGAATATTAAAATCTGGTTGGGGTACTGAAGCCCAGAAGGTTTTTATTAAAGAAATGGAGACAATGCGTAAAGAAGGCAAGAAACAGGATGATACTATACTTCAAGCATGGTGCATAGGAAATACTGGATTTGCTTCACTTCCAGGAGAACTTTTTGTTGAATTAGGGCTAAAAATAAAGAGAGAAAGTCCATTTTCGCATACATATCCAGTTGAGATTGGCGGAGATTATCTTGGGTACCTTATAACAGAGCAGGCATGGGAAGAAGGTGGGTATGAAGCATTGATTGCGCAAAGTGCAAAGCCATCAGCCGTCGGTGTTAGGATTATGGTGGAAAAATCTCTTGAAATGCTCGGGAATCTTCATAAAGATTATTTAATGGCATTAGGTTAGACGAAAAAACAGGAAGATGGATTTTCCCATTTTATCTTTTTCCACTGGGCCGAGCAATACTCGGATTTTCTCTTCCACTGGGGAAAAAGAGAAAATAAGATGGTAAGTCGTTAATATTTCACAATGAATATTCACGGCTCCCTCTGAATATTTACAGGAAAACAACTAAAACAATTGTCCAGTATTCTTTGGAGATCTTAAACAAAAGGGGGTTAAAAGATGAAAAAATTTAATGTAGGTATTGTTGGATTATCGAGAGGAAGAGGGTTTGTTAGTTTGTTTGAGGTACATCCTGATGTTAGTGTAAAAGCAGTCTGTGATATTGATGAAGATAAACTTTCAACAGTTGGGGATGCATTTAATCTTCCTGATAAAGCCAGATTTACAAAATTTGATGACTTTATCAATGCAGATATTGATATTGTGATGATTGCTACACCCATTCCATTTCATACTGAACAAACAATTAAATCTCTCGAGGCAGGTAAGCATGTTCTCTGTGAACAAACAGTTGCCTATACGGTTGAAGAATGTCAGATGGTTGTTGATGCTGTAAAACGCACAGGGAAAAAATATATGATGGCTGAGAATTATTGTTATTTTCATTATATTCGGGAATGGAAGAAAATTGTTGAAGCAGGAAAGATTGGAGAAATACTTTATGCAGAAGGTGAATATATACACGAAATAGTTAATCTTCTTGTTGATAAAGCAACCGGCAAATTTTATTGGAGACACAATAGACCCCCTATCTGGTATTGCGCCCATACACTTGGACCACTGTTGATGCTTATGAATGACAGAATTGTTAAGGCATGTGGTTTAACGACTGGATTTAGATCATATCCTGAATATAAAGACCACCCTGGATTTCTCGATTTTGAGGTAGGCCTTTTCAAAACAGAAAAAGGGTCTGTTGTCAAAATCCTTCGCAGTCAGGTCCCTGCATGTCCACATTTTGTGTGGTATTGTCTTTACGGCACAAACGGGCATCTCGAAAATAAACGGGTGAAGGGTGAGGGTTTTATATATGTAAAAGGCCAGACACCCGAAGATGGAGAAGTTTTTACAAGTTCCATAGTTGACCCGAACGCACCACCAGAGGCAAAGAAAGGCGGGCACGGAACATCAGAGTATTATATGATAAGGGATTTCCTTTCTTCTATAGAAAATAACACAAATCCTCCAATAGATGTTTTTCGCGCAACAGAATGGACAATACCTGGTATTATTGCACATAAGTCAGCAATGAAGGATGGTCAATGGCTTGATGTTCCTATTTTAGGATAAGATTTTAATAACCAATCTGTTTTATTCGCTAAAAAGAGAAAATAGAACAAAAATGGATTAATCCATTATGTGAAACACTGCAATTAAAAGGGAATAAACCATTTCTTGGTCTACCTGTGATGACAAAATAATGACTGTTGCCACAGAAGAAAATAGGGCATAGTTATGATAATGGAAAAAACTGGACAAAACCAGTAATCCTCGGTACACAGAAGGGTGGACAGATAAATTATCCATATTTATTTGAACGATACCCAGGAGAAATCTGGATTATTGCAGGTATTTCTTTTAGAAAAAACTGGGAGCAACCATTTGCTTTTAAGGTGAAAAAAAGAAAAGGACTTTGTAAGCCACTTTTACTTGAAAAACATTAAATAACCCTGTTTTTTTGACAAACACGTGAAAAGGCATAAACTATGTTGAGTTTTAATATAATAATACAGTTTTTGAAAATATTAAAACATTGTAAGACGAAAATGCAAAATCAAAGAGACAAATAAAAGAAAATTAACCATAATTCCTGGTAGAGTATTCCAACAAAAAGGAGTAAAAAATGAAGAAATATGCTATATGTGGATTTAGTATAAGAGGAATTGCCCAGTATGTTATCCCTCTTATTGGGAAACCAGAACTTCCTGAATATGGAGATTTCAGTAAATATGGTAAGGTTGTTGCTGCGCTGGATGTTGATGTAGAAAGGATTAAAACCTTTAATGAAAGGCAGCATACCAGTATACAGGCGTACGGGCATGATGAATTTGAAAGAATGGTTAAAGAAACAAAACCAGATGCAGTTATAATTACAAGCCCAGATAGGACCCACGCAGAGTACATAATTATGGCACTTAAACATAACCTTGATGTTATTGTTGAAAAGCCAATGACTATATCCGGAAAGCAGGCAGTAGAGGTTATTGAGGCAGAAAAAAAGAGTAAGGGAAAAATACGGGTTGCATTTAATATGAGATATCAACCAGCACATAAGTACATTAGAAAGATGATTATGGAGGGTGCACTCGGGAAGATTGTAAATGTTGAATTAATCCATAATCTTGATACCTATCATGGACCAAGTTATTTTGAAAGATGGAATAGAAAACGTGATATCTCTGGAGGACTTTCTATTCATAAATCATGCCATGAGTTTGACCTTATGAACTGGTTTATTGATGATGTACCAGAGGAAATTTTTTCCTTTGGAGGACTCAATTATTTTGGGCCGAATAGTGTATTTAATCCTCAGAAAAAAACAAAGAAAAAATTAAGTAAAAAAGAAATAAAGGAAAGATGCCCATACTACAGAAAATGGAATCCAGAGACAGTTCCTTTGCCAGAATCAAAACATATGCAAATCTATAAAGATACATTCAATCTTCCATATAAGGTTCAGTACCCGGAAGAACTGTACATATATGATGAAGATATAGATATTGAGGATACATATTCTGCTGTCATAAAATACAAAAAAGGGATAACATTGACATATTCGTTTAATGCTTCAACTCCCTGGGAAGGATATATTCTCGGTATAAATGGCACAGGTGGAAGGATTGAAGCAGTTCATTACTTTGCACCTGATAGATGTCCTTTTCCGGTTTCAGAGCGTCAGACAGTTACCTATATCCCGCTTTTTGGAACAAGACAGGTTCATGATATTCCTGTAGCCACTGGAGGTCATGGTGGAGCAGACCACGTAATTAAACATGATCTTTTTGTCAAAGAAACAGAAGAATCAAAAAAACTTGGAATCTGCGCAGGAAGTATGGCTGGTGCGTATGCTGTGGCAATTGGAGAAGGTGTATGGAAATCTGTAAAATCAGGTAATCCAATAAAGGTTTCAGAGATTCTAAAATAAAACGACTTTGAACAAAAAAGCAATAATTGCTGGCATCATTGCTGCTATCTCGTGGGGAACTGTTTTTGTATTTGGACAGATTGCTGTAAAAGCAGGGTACCATCCAGTTGTTATTGCTTTTATAAGATTTGCGTCCGCAAGTTTATTTCTTGGTCTATACCAGTTTTTAACTAAAAAAAAATTTTTCTTAGACCTTTGTGATGTCTATCAATTCTTAATACTTGGTGCAACAGGTATTTTTGGAATGAATGTTTTTATTTTTTATTCTCTTAAACTAACTGATTCAACCATCGCAAGTTTATTAATGAATGCCAATGGTTTTATTATTGCAATCCTCGGTTTTTTACTTTTAAGGGAAAAATTTAATGTTTTTGAAATTACAGGGTTGATCATTGGTTTTATTGGTTGCTATCTCATTTTTACAGGGGGAAATATAAGGAGTATCTCGTCTTCTCAGCTTTCAGGAAATACCCTTGCGGCACTTGCATCTTTTTGTTGGGCTTTTTATTCTGTATGGGGAAAAAAAACAAAACTTATTGAAAAATACTCCCCTGTTTTAAGTACACTGTGGGCTTCTGTTTCTGGATCATTGATGCTGGGACTTTTGATAATATTTGCAGGTATACCTTTTAAGGTTGATGCAAAGTGTATTCTTATAGGTTGTTATCTCGGAATTATTCCTGCAGGCATTGGTTTTACACTCTGGTTTTATTCAATAAGCAAACTTAAAACAATAATACCGGGTATAATCCAGTTTTTTGCTCCTTTGACAACCGCAATTCTTGCGGTTTTCTGGCTGAAACAGGTTATTGGTTTTCCAATTATTCTCGGGGGTGGGTTGATTATTGCGGGTGTACTTTTTTCTTTGAAAACCGATAGGAGAAAATATGAAAAGAAAACTATGGTTTAAGGAAGGAAATGACAGAAGATATGATCCTGCGAGCAATGCATTGATAAGCCAGTTAACAGGGCCTGCATATCCCACCGATAATTATTATTGTGAACAACCATACTGCAGCAGCAATGGTAAAAGAATTGTTGCAACAATGCAGACAGACCCATTTTATAGAACGCATGCATTGATTTTGATAGAAATTGATATGCTTTCCTGGTGTGCTATTGAAGAAAATCATATCGGGCTTTGTACAAATGCCTATAGTGGTACTGTTTACTACTGGGTAAAAGGTGGAAAGTTTTTAAGATTTTGTCTTGAAACAATGAAGAAAGAGGTTGTTTTTGAAGATAAAGAGTATGAAAATATGGCCTGTGTATCAGCAAGATGCGACCAGAATTCAATCCTGTTTGTACGTTTTAAGAAAAAATCAGATTCTTTTGTTCCGCAGATTATTGAACTCGATATAAAAAAGGGAAGAAAAAATGTAATCTTTGAACATCCTGAAATTCTTAATTCACACGCACAGTACGAGCCAGTTTCAGGAAACTTGATTTTAATTCAAAATAATAGAGGAATGAGGGCTGATAAAAATGGTTCAGTTCATACTGATACTGGCAGTACAACAACACTCTTTGTAATTGATAGAAATGGGAAAAATTTGAAATATTTACCTGTTGGTGAACCATACTCATATTCTGCAACAGGACATGAATGTTTTATACCAGGTACTGATAATGTTGTTTTTACTACTACCTGGGACATAAAAACATGGAAGTTAGATAGCAGGTATCCTGATGGGAATGTTTTTGTAGCAAAACCAGGGGATGAAAAACCACAGGTTTTTCCAATGCCTGAACACAGATGCAATCATATCAGTGTCTCGAGGTGCGGAAGGTATTTTGTTGCTGATTCATATGTGGGTAGTTCCTTCTATGGCGCTGATGGAAATATTATACCATTGTCCCTGGTTGTTGGTAATCTTCAAACAAAAAAATACAGAACCCTTGTTGAAAATACAATGGCTTCAGGCGGAGGTAGCCAGAGTTCTCATCCGCATCCTTATTTTACGTCAGATAACAAAAATGTAATTTTTAATGCTGATTTTCTATACAGTAATCCGAGGGTTTTTGCCTGTAGAATTCCTGAAGGGTTTCTTGAATCACTTGATTAATAATTAAGCCCTTCTTCTACCATTGCAAAATAATTTTGAAGTGGAACATAGTTTGTAATAGAATTGCCTGAACCAAGACAGTATCTTCCACCAGGCATACATGTATCGATAATTTTCCTCGTATGCTTCCTTAATGACTGCTCATCCATTCTTACAAGTTTATCAATATCCACGCCACCAAGGATAGCAATCTTATCACCATACTTTCTTTTTGCTTCAATAACAGGGTTTCCTTCATCCTCATAGGAATGTTTTCCATCAATCCTTACATCATTGATTAAATCAGGCATGATTGCATCGAGATTTCCGCAAGCGTGTAGAAGATAGATAAGGCCGTTTTTGTGCGCAAGATCTGCAACCTTTTTATGCCATGGTAGAACATATGTTCTTAAAAAATCAGGTGGAACAAGTGGTCCTGTTTTAAATCCCATATCATCACCCTGAAAAAATCCCACAAGTTTTGGGAGTCCAACAATCATTTCATAGTAGGCATAAAGAGTTTCACCCACCCTGCGAAAAACTTCGGATACCAGATCCGGCTGGTCATACATCAGATAACATAGATTTTCATAGCCAAAAAGTGTGTCGAGTGGAATCTCAAGAAAACCACTCGATGGACATGCCAGTATACCCATACCATCTGGAAGATTTTTTGAAACAAAGTCGTAATACCAGAAATCAAATTTTCTCGGATCTGGCCAGGGATATTTCTCAAAGTCATCCCAGTTTGAAATAGGACCTTTTTTTTCTTCTGCCCAGTGTCTTGTTCCCCTCGAAAAAATGGCTGTGTCTTTTCCCTGCCTTGTATTTCCTGTAAAATTGTATCCAACAGCACCAGTAATTCTATAAAAATCATAGCCCATTCTATAATAAACCTCAACACTGTTTCTATAGTATTTTCTCTGCGATTCTATATCTTTTTCGTCTGGGTCAACCCACTGCCTGCCAAGTATATTCTTGGAAATCTCTCTCACCACTTCATAATCAAGGAAGAGTTCAATCAATGGAGGCCTTTCAGGGATTGTTTTCCCAAGAATCACATCAACAAATTTCCTGACATCTGGATTTGGGTTTGAAAGAGGCACCTTTACCATAAATCTCCTTTTGTTTATGGTATATACTCTATAACTTTATACTATCTATGTCAAAAACTGTACAGGTAGGGACATAGGTAACACTTTTTGTTCTGAAAAAAGAAATCAAAAGGCGTTTGATATTTTAATGGTTCATGAGGTCTTTTGAAATTATATTCTATTTTGCCAAAATCTTCTTGCATTAGCATTTGCAGAAAAATTTTCCCCAGAAAATGTTGAGGTGAGTAATGTTGAAGGGATAGATATAATTATAAATGATAAAAATAATATGTATGCTATTGAAGTGAAAACTACATCTGGGGAAAAAATAAAGTTTAAGAAAAAGGACTTTGATGGAAGCAAATATCTAACAAATTTATTAAGACAAAAAGGATTAAAATGTTCAGGGAAATAAATATTGATAAGGAACTTAAAGAACTTCCTATATTATAAGATATAAAATTAACTAACAGAATGAGAATTAAGAGATATTTTACCTCTTAAAATCGCTATTTTTACCCAAAGAAAGATATACCCCAACTTTAATCGCTCATTTCCTTATGCCACCTTTATTCCAGAGGTTTTAGAATTTCTTCCATTCTATCCCTCGTTAGTCGTTCTCCTCTACCTATAACTTTAAATATACGGACCTCTTTCCCGCTCCAATGAATCCGAGGTCGGGGTTCTAGTTCTTCTAATTTATAGTCCATTACGGGTATACCAATTCTTTTTAACTCTCTTTTTAATTCCATAAACAAATCAAAATCAAAGTCTTCTACATGATTATCAATTATTAAATATTTTGTATTTAAGACCGATAAAAAAGCATATGCCACTGTGATACTTTTCTTATTCCCTCCCATAGCACATCCCTCTCTTACTTTTACTATGTGAGAAATATTAATTCTATTTCTAAGAAGAACCTCTTCCAGAAAGTTTATGTTTTCAAAGAGAAAATAAAAAACAGGTTTTCTTATCTCTCCAAGTGTGTCTGAGTTTATTCTTACATCCAATAAATAAATTTCAGGTGATTTAGGTGCTTCTTCGGGAAACACAACAAAATCTTCATTCACATTGTAGTTGATATTTAATCCATTGTTAAATTGTAGTTCATATAAGTTTTCTATTGTTACTCTAGTTTTATCATCCTTTCCAGTGTTATCATCATTAAATATCTCTCCCTGCCTTAACTTTGCCCATCTTTTAAAATAATCTGTATGGACAAAAATATCTGGTAGCTCAGTGATTTCATAATCAGTTGCGATATTAATTCTCCCTTTAATATTATTTCTGTCTATGTTAGCATTACTTAATTCTGAAATATCCCTATAGTCATCACCTGCACTTGGATACCATAAAATTCTTGGGTTATCACCTATTGAACAAAATAGTTTGTCAAGTTGCTTTTGAGATTCTCTATTTTCACCTTTCAAAAGTTCACTAATTTTCATTATTTTACCTCCTTATTTTGTAAGTATTCAGTGAACCCCGTCCCGATAATTCGGGCCCTTTTCTGTCTTTGCACGGTGCTAAAGACAGAATGGGATTTACTTTTAACAAATCAACTCATTCTTTTGACTTTATCACATACATCTATAAATTGTCAACCTTTAAATGTTCAGTGAAAGCCGTGCCTATACTAAGGCACAAAATTTAATCCCCCTCTCTCTCCTGTTGTGCTTGCTAAATCCCCCTTTTTCCCCCTTTGACAAAGGGGGAAATAACACACCAACTCTGTTTGCTATGCCTCGCTACTTCTGTCGGTTTGCCAAAAGGTAGAGGGTCAGGAAACACAAAATAGGATACAGGAGCTTTGGGAGGAGAACGTCTGACTGAAGTGGGGCGGTCTCTCTCGGATACCGCAACTAAGTCGGAGCATTACAGGCAATAAAACCACTGGAATCAGCCGCGCGTGAGGATAGGGACCTTGCGGCGAAAATGGGAAATCTCAGATGCCAAGCAAATTTGTCAAGAGTTGACCCCGTATTTATTATATTTGTGATTTACTATTATGTATTTTCTTTGTGAACTCCCAGTAATGAATGTGAATTCCTATATTATTAGCATTTTCAAAAGCAATATCTTCATTTCGATCACTCCCGATTCTTCCTCGTAAGTTTTCTCTATCAATTATACGATTTACTTCATCGATATACCTGTTTTTCCGGTCATCTCTCGTTTCTTCCCGGGATGGAAGTAACCTTTCTTCCCCGGATGGAAGTAAAAGCAAAAAAACACATTTTCCGGGATTGTTTCTAATTTCTTGAAGGTCTTTTTTCATCCCAGGAGATTCTGTTGCTAATCCTTGTGCTGATTCAATATAGGATTTTATTGCAACGAAGATATTTTCTTCGCGAAAATATAAATCCCAAAAATATCTGTCATTTAATCTATATTCAGGGATAACTGTCTTCCCATTGTCCCAAAAGTAGTTGACTAACTCAGCCTGGACCCATTTTTCAACTTTATATTATCTTTTTTGCCCTATTTTCCCTTTTTGTTCAGCAGCCCGATAAAAATTATAAAAATATCCCTGCTTTTCGTTTAGCAAATTTAAAATTTCCTTAAACACATTCCCTCCTTTCTCTCATTAATTTGAGAGGTTTTTATTTTTTTTGTCTTCTATTATAGTTATAGGAAAATAAACAATAAAAAGTAAGTCAGACATTGTTATTCCTTTTTCATTCCCCTTATTTTACCAATATCTGATACCTTTTCCAAAACCATTGAGGTGTTTCCTATGTATCTCAACTTCCGCATTTTTTTTGAGGAATGCTGTTTGATTGACAACGAAATTCAAAAATTATAAGATAAATGTAAGTAAAGATATTGGATATTTAAACAGAGGAATAGACAATATAAATAAAAGCATAAGGGAGGTGACACTAACAAAATATAACAAAACAGGAAAAGAAGAGAGAGAATAGAGTTATAACTGATTCATAAACAAACTTTTACAAAATATGATACCGGTAATTAAAAAAAGAAGAGTTCCCAATTGGCTTGTAAATATTGATAAGGAACTTAAAGGACTTTCTATTAAGAAAATTCTTTCCAACTCTCTTTATTACCCTGCATCTGGACGGGATGGAGACCCTGTTAGATATCTGGGAGGATATGTATACAGTTTTATTTATGTAGATTATGGATTAGAGTATGATGAAGTATCAAATTCTTTAGAGGATTACAATCATGGTTTTCGGGGATACCGCATTCTTACTCGTCGTGATGTAAGAAAAGAAGAACTTATTCCTCAAGGATGGAGTCCAATCTTACCAAATCGTTGTATTGATGGAGATCTAAGAAAAACAATCAACTTCATTAAAAAACCGTTTGCACTGGTGCATTTGCAAAAGAGAAAAAATTTTGATGAAGAAGATGGTCCAAGTTATTTTAGTTTTCTTTTTATTGGTGGAGATGGAGTTGCAACTTTTCAAGTACTTTATCATGGAAATAAATGTTCCCCTGATGTTGTTACAATTATTCAACCCGGGACAGGCTTTGGAGGAAACTGGACTAATTTTCAGGATCCCGAGATGATTTTTGCTCAGTCGGTTCTTCAAAACTCTTATGGAAGACCTTCTTATCTCCTTTATGGCGGATGGGGCACAAAAAAAAAATTACGAAAGAGTTTGCTGGCCTCAATATTCTGAATTAGTTTATTGTTGGAAAGTAGTGGACGGTTGGCTTACTTTATGGAAAATAAGTGAAAAAAATAATAGGTAAATATAGCAAAATTAGAAGTATTAGGAGAAATGAACCGTAATATAAAATAAATTTGAGCAAAGGAGGAATAAACAATGCAAATAGAAGAAAAAGTTAAAGAAAAGTTACCCGAAACCGATGTAGAAACAAAAAACCTATGGAAAGGAATCTATAATGCTTTTAATAATGGTGGGAAAGAAGGAATTAGAAATTTTGTAATAGAGCAGAAAGATAAAATCCAGAATGAATTTGCGACAATTAAAGAAGAAGTTGAGAAACAAGTAGGGGGTTAGAATGAATATAAAAAATATTAAAACAAAAGGATTCAGAGGATTTGTAGATGAAAAAGAGTTTGAACTATCTTCGCCTATAACAATACTTTTTGGAGAAAATGGGAAAGGAAAAAGCAGTGTGCTTAATGCTATTGAATGGTGCCTGTTTGGAAAAGAAAGTACAGGACAAAATACAGGTATCAGAGAACGGATTGATTGGGAAATTAAAAATAGAGTAAGTAGGGAATGTTATGTAGAATTAGAAATGGAAGTAAGTGAAAAACCCTATATTTTAAAGAGAACATGGAAAAGTAAATCGAAGGATGAAATTACTCTGCAATCAAAAGACAATGAGGAATCTTTTACAGGACAAGAAGCAGAAAGAAAATTAGATGAATTATTAAACCATTTTACATTTAAAGATTTTCTTTCATCTGTTTATCAGCATCAAGAAGTTATTCGTTTTATTTTAACCCAAGAACCTAAAGATAGAAATGAAGCAATGGATAGGTTGCTCGGACTTTCGGATTATAGAAATATAATTGCTGGTATAGATTTATCCAAAATTAAACCAGATACATTAGAAAATGAAATAGATGGATTAAGGGAACAAATTAAGGCACGAATTGATGGGTTGCAAAAACAAATTGATACTTCTCAGCAAGAATTAAATGATATAGGTATAAAAGAGGAACAAATTTCCAATGACGGAATAATAAGTTTCGGTAATGAAATTAATAAACGCATACTCACATTTATTTCAGAATTACAACTTCAATCTTCCGACGAGTTTAAGCAACTATCTCCTTCAGACCGAGAGGTGTTTCTTTATACATGCAAAAATGAAATCACAAAATTAAGAACAGAAATGCCAGGTATAGAAAAACAAAAAAAGATTCATGAAGAAATTTTAGAATTAAATTTGTCATTAGAAGAGTACAAAAGATTAAAAGAAAAGTATACTGACAAAGAAAGTGAACTTAATAAATTTATTAAAATAAATGGCAGTTTGGAAAACCTGAGTGAGAAAGAAAAAAAGATTGAAAATGAAATAAAAACGAAGGAACAGGAAAAAGAAAAGGTAAGTTTATTAGGCACTATAATAAAAAATTCAATAGATTATTTAACAGAATCACCAGTTGAGAAGGATAAATGTCCTGTTTGTGGTTCAGTAAAAGATAACCTTCTTGAGAATCTTCAAAAGAAATATGAAGAAAAATTCAAAGAAGAAATTGGTATTTTGGAAAAAGAGATAAAAGAGAAAAAATATGAAAAAGAAAAAATTAGAGAGTTAAAGGGAAAAGCCATGCAGTTTATGGAAGAGTACAATAGAGCAAAACAAGAAATAGAGAAAAAAGGAAAAGAAATAAGAGAAAAACATAATATTCCTGATAGAGAAGATATTGAAAAATATCTTAATGCTAAAATAAATGAGTTAAACGGAAATGAAGAAGAATTAAAAACAAAAATTGATGAAAAACAAAAAGTTCTAACGGAAATTGAAAATGAAATTGAGAAATTTAGAAAAATTAGAGATATTTTAAAACTAAAAGAACAGATAAAGAAATCTTGTGAAATAGAAACAACAGATAAATGGAATGCATTACAGAAAAAATCAGATGAATTGAAAAAATTTTATGAAAAACTCCAAACAATAGTTGAAGCAGTGAAAACAGCGTCTAAGGAAGAAGCACAAAGTAAAATTAACTCCATAGGAGATAAAGTTAGTGAATATTTTAAATTTATGACACAACATCCTGGAATTGATAAATTAGAGTTGAAAGTTCAGAGAGATGTCCGCACAGGTACAAATTCCTATTCATTTGAAGATAGTAGGGGCGAAAATGTTACTTCTATTTTAAGTCAGGGACATTATAATTCCCTTGCTCTTTCTATTTTCCTTGCAATTGCAAATCTACAAGGTAGTCATCCATTTAGTTTTATTATGTTTGATGACCCATCTCAAAGTTTAGGGCAAAACGAGAAAGAACAATTTGTAGAGATATTAAACTATGTGGCAGAAAATAAAAATTTAATTGTTTCTACTATGGATAATGAATTATTTAAACTGATGAATGATAAGTTAACAAAGGAAAAAACAATCTACAAATTTGAAACTTGGGATAAAGACAAAGGTCCAACTATAAAAAAATCATAAAGGATACTAAAATGGATATAGAGGTTTATAATAAATTAAAAGAAATACAAAAGGAATACACAGGCCAGATTTTTGGACAAATTTGCCAAAATCTTCTTGCATTAGCATTTGCAGAAAAATTTTCCTCAGAAAATGTTGAGGTGAGTAATGTTGAAGGGATAGATATAATTATAAAAGATAAAAATAATATGTATGCTATTGAAGTGAAAACTACATCTGGGGAAAAAATAGGGTTTAAGAAAAAGGACTTTGATGGATTAAAAAAATTCCAAAAGCAAGAGTACAAGCCAATACTTGCTGTTTTAAAACTTAATAATGGGACAAGAGGTTGGATTTTTCATAATGCAGAACGATTTTATCATCTTAAAAATAATCTATCAGTAAATTATTTATATACCGATGATGAATACAAAGAATTAGTTTGTGAAATTCAGAAAATTTTTGAGGATAAAGTGAATTGTTTTTATCAATGTATATTAAACGAAGGAAGCAAATATCTAACAAATTTATTAAGACAAAAAGGGTTAAAATAAATATTGATAATCTTATGCAATCTCTCCAAAAACTGGCTAGGGAAAGAACTTAAAGAACTTCCTATATTATAAGATATAAAATTAACTAACAGAATGAGAATTAAGAGATATTTTACCTCTTAAAATCGCTATTTTTACCTAAAGAAAGATATATCCAGATTTAATCGCTCATTTCCTTATGCCACCTTTCTTCCAGAGGTTTTAGAATTTCTTCTATTCTATCCCTCGTTAGTTCTTCTCTTCCACTTATAACTTTAAATATATTGATATCTAGATCGCTCCAACGAATCGGAGTGATAATCTGTCGTACAGGTTCCAGTTCTTCTAATTCATAGTCCATTACAGGTATATTCAACTCTCTCTCCAATCTCATAAATAAATGAAAATCAAAGTGTGTTTCATTATCAATTATTAGATATTTCGTATTTAAGACCGATAAAAAAGCATATGCCACTGTGATACTTTGCTTATTCCCTCCAAAACCACACCCCTCTCTTACTTTTACTATGTGAGAAATATTAATTCTATTTTTAAGAAGAACCTCTTGCAGAAAGTTTATGTTTTCAAAGAGAAAATAAAAAACAGGTTTTCTTATCTCTCCAAGTGTGTCTGAGTTTATTCTTACATCCAATAAATAAATTTCAGGTGATTTAGGTGCTTCTTCGGGAAACACAACAAAATCTTCATTCACATTGTAGTTGATATTTAATCCATTGTTAAATTGTAGTTCATATAAGTTTTCTATTGTTACTCTAGTTTTATCATCCTTTCCAGTGTTATCATCATTAAATATCTCTCCCTGCCTTAACTTTGCCCATCTTTTAAAATAATCTGTATGGACAAAAATATCTGGTAGCTCAGTGATTTCATAATCAGTTGCGATATTAATTCTCCCTTTAATATTATTTCTGTCTATGTTAGCATTACTTAATTCTGAAATATCCCTATAGTCATCACCTGCACTTGGATACCATAAAATTCTTGGGTTATCACCTATTGAACAAAATAGTTTGTCAAGTTGCTTTTGAGATTCTCTATTTTCACCTTTCAAAAGTTCACTAATTTTCATTATTTTACCTCCTTATTTTGTAAGTATTCAGTGAACCCCGTCCCGATAATTCGGGCCCTTTTCTGTCTTTGCACGGTGCTAAAGACAGAATGGGATTTACTTTTAATAAATCAACTCATTCTTTTGACTTTATCACATACATCTATAAATTGTCAAATTCTTGTACAGGTAGGGACATAGGTTGTTCCTTTATATCTTCGCAGATTTTACTATGCCCTGCCGTTCTCGATTGTATATTGAATATCATATTCGAAGGATGTAATTTTTGTTTGATGTGTTAATATAAAAGTGTTAACATATAACAATTTTTAGTATAAAAATTAGAATATATCTCGAGTACAAAAAAAAGATTCCTTGACTAATTTTTTTTCGGTGTTAATTTATGTTTAGGGTTTAAAAAAATAAAAACAGGTAAAAACTGTAGTATTAATACCTGAAGAAATTGAGGTAATTAAAATGAAAAAAACAATTTTTTGTGTTTTTTGTCTATTTCTTTTCGTAGGGCTATTGCAGGCAGAAGTTCTTAAACCATTTGGACAGGATTTCTTTTCGAGCGCGAGTTTAAGCGGTTTTGATGCAGGCAGAATTATTCCAGAAAAATACTATCTCGGTTATGGAGACCAGATTGAAATCTCTGTATGGGGGGTTATTGAGCAAAAATATCAGATGGAGATTGATAGAGAAGGAAGCATTTTAATACCCCGCATTGGAAAGATTGTACTGGCTGGTAAGAATCTAACACAGGCAAAAAAATATATTCAAGAATCATTCAACAAAATCTATAAGAATATCAATGTTGAATTAACATTGAATAAACCGCGATTAATAAGCGTTTTTGTTATGGGGGAGGTCAAGAAACCAGGAACATACACAGTAAATCCGTCAAGTTCAGTTCTCGAGGCATTAACCCTTGCAGGTGGTGTCTCTGAAAGAGGCAGTTTAAGAAAAATAAGCATTACCAGTAAGGATGGACACAGGAGAAATGTTGATCTTTATCCTGTTTTTTTGGGTGGAACATTGCCAGATATAACATTTCAGTCAGAAGATATTATCTATGTGCCTCTTGGAAGCCAGTTTGTAAGCATCAAAGGTGCAGTAAGAAGACCTGCAATCTATGAGGTTGTAGATACCTTAAAACTCCAGACATTGATTGATTTTGCTGGTGGATTTTTGCCTGATGCAGATTTGCAAAGAATCACAGTTATTCGTGATGACAGGATTTCTGGAAGAAAGATTATGGATATCTTTCCTCAAAAAGACCCTGGTGTTCTGGAGAATTTTGTTCTTAGAGATGGCGATAATGTTGAGATTTCATATATCAACAAGGACATTATTGACTGTGTATTTATTGAAGGAACAATAAAAAATCCAGGTAGATACCAGTGGAAATCAGGTATAACTGTTTCAGACATCATCAAAGAATCAGATTTACTTCCTGAAACCCTCGAGGAAAAAGCAGAGATTATAAGAGAAACCCCTTCAGGAGTAAGGGAGATTATGCAGTTTTCTCTTATTGACGCAATCAGAAATGTTAAAGAAATACAACTAAATCCGAGAGATAGGGTTGTTATCAGGTCAAAAGATAAGCCCCTGAAAAAAGTAAGAATTACCGGAGAGGTAAAATTTCCAGGAGAATATGTGATATCCCCGGAAGAAACAATCAGTTCAGTGATAGATAGAGCAGGAGGATTTACATCCCAAGCGTATCTACCTGGCACTGTATTTACCCGTGTTTCTGTTAAACAAAGAGAACAGCAAGAACTTGAAAAGTTTATTCTTGAAAAACAATCAACACTCGAAAAAGAAACTGAAAGAACTGAAAGCGAAGAAGAAAAGGCGCTGATTGAAAAAGGGAAAACCCTCCTTCAACAACTTGCCCAAACCCCTGTTACAGGAAGAATTGTTGTGTCTCTTGTCCCTTGGGATAAGTTTAAGGGTTCTAATTCTGATATTTTTCTTGAAGATGGGGATGCTATTTATATCCCTACAAAACCAACAATCGTAAGTGTTTTAGGAGAAGTAAATCATTCTGCGAATATCCTGTACAAATCTGGCGCAGATGCAGAGTATTACATTAAAAAAGCAGGTTCTTATACAAAAAATGCTGATATGAAGAACATCTTTGTTGTAAAGGTTGATGGCACTGCAAACAATGACCTTAAAACAATAGAACCAGGGGATATTATTGTTGTAGGATTCCTCGCAAAGGATAGGGCAGGAAAAATATTGAAGGACATCGTCCAAATGATTTACTATGTTGCTATGGCTATATCAGCATAAAACCAATGGAAAAAACAAGAAATCAAAAGGTAATTTTAGGGGTTAAGAGGCACTTGCTTTTTATTGCGCTTTATCTGATACTGGGTATTGTGTTAAGTATTCTGTATTATCTTATTGCTCCAAAATACTACAAAGCAACCTCTGCGATCCTCAAGCCAATTGGAAGCATTGAAACCCTTGATGTCACAACAAAGTCCAAAACAACAGACAAACAGGATACAGGAACAGAGCTATTTATGTCTATTCTTACAAGCAGAAGGATGTATGATGATATTATAAATAAGTTCAATCTTACTTCAGTTTATGGCATTTCGAATATTGACAGGGTAAGAGAAATTCTGCAGAAATGTTGCACAATCTCTGAGTCAGGCCAAAGGGTAATATCAATCAGTGTTATTGATAGAGATCCGGCAAGATCCGCTGAAATGGCTAACTTTTTCTGGGAAAACCTTGATAAATTACTCAAAGAAATGACAATTACAACAGCAAAGAAGAATCGTATTTTCATTGAAGAACGTCTCGCAAGTACTGGAGAAATACTTACAAAACTTCAGGAAGAATTGAATCAATTGCAGCAGGCAAACAAACTTCTTGCAATAAAGGATACTGGTGAAATCAGTACCCTTGCCACTGAATTAATGACAAAACTTTCAGAAAAGAAACTTGAACTTGAAAGAATGAAAAGAATATATCAACCAGAACAACCAGAAGTTGTAATGTTGAGTGCAGAGATAAAAGATTTGCAAAAAGAACTCGACAGGTTAACATCTTATCAAACAAATCTATCGGTGATTCTTAGAGAACTAAAGGCGCAAGAAAGTCTTTATTCATTTCTTACTGCACAGCTGGAAACCGCAAAACTCGATGAAACAAAAAATACACCATTTATTCAGGTCCTTGATACTGCGGTTGTTCCCCAAAAAGTTTACAGCCCTGACATAAAGAAAATTCTTATTATTATTTCAGCAATTATTATTGGCATTGGTATTATTATACTGTTTTTTGATGTATTAAGATTTCTTGGAAGTATATAAAAAATGGAAAAGTATCAGGTTCTTGCAAGAAAATATAGGCCACAGACATTCTCAGAAATCGCAGGACAAAAAACTATTGTCAAAAAACTTCAACAGGCAATAACAAGCACCAGAATCCCTCATGCCTTTCTTTTTGCTGGTCCGAGGGGAGTTGGAAAAACAACCATTGCAAGAATTTTTGCAAAAGCACTTAATTGCGCTAATGGACCTGCAAGTGAGCCATGTAACAGATGTGTTTTCTGCACAGAAATAATGCAGGGAACATCAATGGATTTCCTCGAGATAGATGGAGCATCAAACCGTGGAATTGAGGAAATACGTTCTTTACGAGAATCCGCTTCATTGAGACCCGCAAAGGCAAGGTTCAAAATCTATCTTATTGATGAGGTTCATATGCTTACAAATGAAGCATTCAATGCATTGTTAAAAACACTTGAAGAACCCCCGGAATACGTAAAGTTTATCTTTGCTACAACCTCTCCAGAAAAAATTCCAGAGACGATTATTTCAAGATGCCAGCATTATGATTTTAAACCACTTAAATATGAAGAAATAGAAGAAATGATTAAAAAGGTGCTTGATAGTGAAGGATATTCAATTGAACCTGATGCAATGAAGAAACTTATTGAATCAGGAGCAGGTTCTTTAAGGGATATTCTTGGTTATCTTGATCAGATTATCATATTATCGGATGGTAAAAATATCAGTATTGATATAACACAGGAGGTTCTCGGGCTTCCTTCAGGAGAAAGCGTCTGGAATCTTCTTAAGACCATTGCAGGTGCAGACACAAAAGCATCAATCCTTCTTCTTCATAAGATTGTTTCTGAAGGAAAAGATATAACAAATATTCTTGGCATTATGGGAAGAAAGATTCAACTTATTATCTGGGATAAATGCGGAATACATACCCTTGACGAAGAAATTGATAACTTGAACATAGAATTTTTCAGGGATATACCTGTGGAGAAACTTATTCATGCTCTTGAGGTAATAATGCAAACAAAAGAAAAGATTCGATTTGAACCCCTTGAATTGATTCTTGCAGAATTACTCTGTTTTAAACTTGTTGAGATATTGAAATTACCAGTAAAACAGGAGAATATTCTTGTTGCAGAAACGAAAAAATCTGTGCCACAGGTTCCTAAAAAACCAGAGGATGAAAAAACAAACATTATTTCACAGCCAGATAACCCTCCTCAGATATTAGAAAAATCTGTTGAGGAGATATCACAAAAATGGGAGATGGTTCTATCTGAAATAAGGAAGAAAAAGCCAACCGTCCAGGCAGCATTAAGAGAGGGCAGACCTGCAAAATGCGAAAATGGATGTATAGATATTCTTTTTGGTGAGAATTATTCATTCCACTGCAACAGGGTTATGGAAAATAGGATAATTGTTGAAAAAGCTCTTGAAAAAGTACTCGGGAAACATTATACTATTAATTGTCTTATATCCTCAACAGAGAATAAAACTCCATTAAAGGAAAGAAGCGAAGTTAAAGAGATAATTGACTTCTTTGGTGGTGGTGAAACCATAGAGGAAAATAAATAGATTTTGAAAAATTTTCAAATAAATTAATCGTTTGAAGGAGGTATCAATGGCAAATATGTTTGAAATGTTAAAACAGGCAGGTCAGATAAAAAAACAGGCAGGAAGGTTTCAGAAGGTTCTTGCGAGCAAAATATGCGAGGTTTCTTCTCCTGATGGAAAAATATCAATAAAGGTTAATGGGAAAATGGAACTCCTTGGGATTGATATTTCTCCAGATCTTTTATTACCCGAGAATAAAACAAAACTTGAGAAGATGCTTCTTCATACGTGGCAACTTGCTCAGAAGGAAATTGAAAAGATTATTCAGGAAGAAACAAAAAATATTCTTGGTGATTTTGGAAATCTTCCATTCTAATGGAAACATACCCACCCATTATAAATACAATCATTGAGCAGTTAAAAAAGCTGCCAGGGATAGGAACAAAAAGTGCTGAAAGAATAGTGGAGTTCCTCCTTAAAATGGACGAAAATGATCTTGTTTCTTTTGCGGATAACCTTAAAAAACTAAAACAGAACGTGAAACTTTGCAAAAATTGCTTTTCAATATCTCAAAATGATTTATGTTATGTGTGTAGTGATGCAATGAGAGAAAAGAAAATTGCTGTGGTCGAGGAATATAAGGATGTGATAGCAATGGAAAAGGCTGGATTTCGAGGAAGATATCATGTCCTCGGTGGCAGAATCAATCCACTTGAAAAAATAGGCGTAGACAATTTAACAATCAAAGATCTACTTGAACGGCTTGATAGAGAAAAACCTGACGAGGTTATTATTGCAACAAATCCAACCCCTGAGGGAGAAACAACTGCCCAATATCTTATAGAAATTCTTAAGGCACAAAAATATTCTGTAAGCAGGATTGCTACTGGAATTCCTGTTGGAGCAGAAATAGAGTATACTGATTCTGAAACTTTGCGGATATCGCTCGAAAACAGGCGCAAGACATAAGAATGGAATATCTTATATATAGATTCTTCTGCTTTCTCGGGGTACATCTGCCAGATTGGCTCGCATATTTTATCGGTAGTTCTATTGCAGAAATAAGATATTACCTTACCCCTAATTTAAGAAAAACTATCACTGAAAACTTAAGACAGGTTTTGAAATATAAAGCATATATTGAAAATATTCCTTTCGATGAAAAAATTCTTCATACCTATGTCAAACGCACCTATAGAAACTTTGGAATTTATATGGTTGAGTTTTTTCAGATTCCAAAATGGAATAAGAAACTTGTAAAGGAAAAAGTCAGGGTTATTGGCATAGATAACCTTAATAGGGCTCTTTCAAAATCAAAAGGAGCAATTGTAATTACTGCGCATCTTGGAAATTGGGAACTTGCAGGGATTGTGACAAGCTTGTTAGGATATAACCTTTCTGCGGTTGCTCTGCCATTCAGAAGCGATAGAATAGCAACAATTTTTATAAAGAGGAGAAGGACTAAAGGTGTAAATGTTATTCTTACAGGATCAAATCCAAAAGAATATATAAGGGCACTCAAAAAAAATAGCGTTATAGCAATTCTCGGAGACAGAATATTCACTGAAAAAGGAATTCCGATAAATTTTATGGGTAAACAAACATACCTACCGAGAGGACCTGCAACACTTGCACTTCGGTTAAATGCGCCATATCTACCTGGTTTTCTTTTAAGGGAGAAAAAAGGAAGATATGCTCTTGTATTTGACAAAGAAATAGAAATCCCTGATACTGAGGATTATCAGGAGAAGATAAGAGTCCTTGTAGAAAGAGGCGCCAGAATCCTCGAAAAATTCATAATTAAATATCCTGACCAATGGTTGAATTTTTCAAGAATGTGGAATGGTGAACAAGCATAAACAAAAAAACCGTAAAGGAGGAAAAATGAAGAAAACTTTGGCTGTTTTTATTATGATTTTTTTATTATCTCTATTATCTCTTTTTGCCGATACTCATCCAGCACAGAAATTCAGGTCAAAAAACGAGCCTGTAATTCCAGCACCTGATGGTACAATATTTTGTGAAGCAGAGGAATTTTCTATTACTAAGGGCGCGTGGCAGGCAAAAAACTGGGGAGAAAACTATTTTGCCGCTACACTGGCAAATACATTTCTCTCGAGAAAAGCATTTCTCAGCGCACCAGAGCAATGTGATGAATCAATCGCAAGCATAAATGTAAGAATTATGCAACCAGGCAGATATCTTGTTCTCGCGAGATACGAAGCACCATACAGGTTTGAATCACAGTTCAATATAAAGATTGAACAAAATGGCAGGACTATTATGGACAGGCGCTACGGTGCAAGAGATAATCTTAAGATATGGGCTTTTGGAGAAAAGATTAAAAAAGAGGTTGCCTGGAGCTGGGGAGCAGTGGAAAATCTTGTATGGGAAGGACACGATGCTTATGTTGATTTAGTTGCAGGCACAGCAAAAATCTCTATTATTGCTGGAAAACAACCATTCCCTGCAGGAAAAAGAAATATAGATGTTTTGATGCTTACACAGGATGAGAACCAGGTAAAAACAAGAATTGAAAAAGAAAGACATCTTCCCCTTGATGGATGGCTGACGCAAGCAGGCGATGTATGGATGAGAATAAAAAATACTGGGAAAGAGAAAATAAGTATAAAAAGTTTATCTTTCCCAGGGGGTCCATTTCAACAACATTCTCCATACTGGGTTCATATGAGAAACTGGCAGCCAGTAAATGTCTCTGTTGAAGCAGGCCAGACAACAGAGTGGGTTGAGGTTGGTTCAACCATGGATGCACTAAACGATGGACAGTGGGGATTTAGCACAACAGGTGAATGTATCATTGAATTTGCTGTAAAAAATGCCTCAGGAGATATTGAAAAAATCAAAGATTTTACTATAAAACAACAGGGCAACCTAAACCTTGTTGGTTTTGCTGATACAAGATACTGCAAAAAAATTCTTACTCCACAGGAAGCAATTGGAGGTATTGTTGAAAATCTCAAAAAAATAAAGATACAAGGGAAACTTCCTGAAAAAACATTAATCTTTGCTTCTACAAACATAAAAGAGTTTTTTGATCTTTATGGGATTTGTAAGAAACCAGATGTGTATGCTGACTGGCGTGGAAAAAATCCTTCGCAACTTGAGCAAATCTGTAAAAACCTGAGTGAAGACCAGAGAAAATCTCTTCAGGTAATAAGCCTCGGAGACGAAATCGGACTTCCCGCGCCATCTGTAAACGAGGCAAGAAACAGTTTTGTTGAATACCTGAAAACCCAACAGGTTAACCCTGAAGACATAGATTCTTCAGGTACCTGGAACAATATTGTTTATAATCCAAACCCAAAACTTAAAGATACAAACCCTGCATTATTTTACTGGTCAAAAAGGTTCCAGCATTATTATGGTATACAGCAGATAAAAACTCTTACAGATGTTTTAAGAAATTATCTACCGAATGCAGGAATTGGAGCGAATTTTTCACCGCATCACGGTGGGTATGCACATTCTTATCTCGGTGAGGTATTTCAATGGGTTAATTGTTTCAGAGAAGATGGTCTTACAATGCCCTGGTCAGAGGATTATATCTGGCAGGTTCCTGTTGGTAGTCCGCAGATGAACGAGATAAACCTTGATTTATTCAGGGCAGGCATCAGAGGAAAACCAGACAGGAAAATACACTATTATGTAATGCCCCACTGGCCTGGAAACACGCCGAATATGTGGAAAAGACAGTTCTATGGGGCGCTTGCTCATGGTATGAAAATCATCAACCTTTTTGAGTTTCATCCTGTCTGGATGGCATACACAGAAAATCATGTATCAAGTCAGGAGATGTTTGAGACAGTATTGAAAAGTTTCAGGGAGTATGGACTTTTTGAGGATATTGTCCAGGAAGGAAATATAAAACAGGCAAAAACAGGTTTGTGGTTCAGCGAAACAGCGGATATATGGTCTGATAATGAAGGTTCTTTTGCCGCAGGAAAAAGATCTTTTTATATCACAATAAGAAATAATCAGATACCTCTTGACTTTATTGTTGAGCAGGATGCGCAGGATGGCACATTAAACAAATACACAACCATTTTTCTTACAGACAGGCATATTTCAACCCTTGCATCACAGAAGATTGTCGAATGGGTGCAGAATGGCGGAGTTCTTTTTATGACTGCCGGAGCAGGAATGTTTGACCAGTATAACAGGCAGAATACTATTATGAAAAACCTTGCTGGAATTGAGCAGATTGAGATTATTGAACCAGAAGGAAGCAGGGTTGAGTTTATCAAACAGGATCTGCCATTTGCCAAGCCAATTACAGAGATAAAAATGATGGATAATCCTGAAAAACCAGTACCTGTATTTGGTGCAGTATCAAAAATTAAGCCCGATGCCTCAATAAAGAAACTCGGTGAATTTTCTGATGGCTCGCCAGCGATTATAACCCGACAGTATGGAAAGGGTAGAATTATTTATTGCGCATTTCTTCCAGGTCTAAGTTATTTTAAACCAGCCATACCTCTGAAACCCGTTGATAGAGGTTCATCAGATGATGCTATGGCACACTTTTTACCTGTTGATTTTGAGCAGGGTATTAGAGGTCTTATAAGGATGGCATGCCCAGAAGAATTAATGATTTCTGTGAAAGATAAAAATGGTAATCCACTTGGTTTTGTGGAAACAACAGTGATAGAATCAGAAAAAGGAACCGTAATTCCTGTAATAAACTGGAGTACAAAAGATACAAAAGGAATAATAGTTGAAATCAATGCGGATATAAGTAAGAAAAAGATATCCCTGGCAAGCGGGAATCCAATAAAATCAATAAGAGTCAAAGAAGGTATAGCGGCCATTGGTCTGGATGTTGATATTGCTGATGCCATAATAATGAGATAACACTGGCAGAAAGTTGTACATAGACACATAACATAAGAAGGATTCTTTTTGCTTTCAGGAGTTTTCAGATGAACAGTAAACAAAGGATATTAGATAGTTTTAATCATATTGAACCTGATTTTGTTCCTGTTTCTGATCAATTGATTGTTTCAAAGGTTGCGTCAGAAATACTTGGTAGATATGCCTATACTGGTGGCGGAGAGTTTGCAAGGGATACCACAGAATTACTCTTAAAAGGAGAAAGAGATTTTCTTGTTCAAAGGCATACCCAGGATACAATAGAAATTCATAATAAATTAGGGCTTGATTTTGTAAGGGTCGGGACTGTTGTTTCAAAGTATTATTCAAAAGACCAACTTCCAGAAAAAATTGCAGAAAATGCATATCTTTATAAAGATAAAGAAACCGGAAATTACTCAATCTATAAATTTTCTGTTGCATCAGGACAGTTTTTTTGTGTTGAAAGTTCCCTTGATATAGAAGGACTTGTTGCCCTTGAAAGAGAAATAAAACTTATTGAGAAGAAAATTTCTGAGCCCGTTGATTTTTCTGATAAAAGTATTTTTGAAGCATGGGATAAAATTAACGAAGAACTTGGTAAAAAAGTGGCAATAACATTTTCAACAGGAATTGCAATTCCTTTGAGACCTGTTTATCTTGAAGCACTTTTGATAAAACCAGAATGGATTGAAGTTTTTCTTGATTACCAGACAATCCAGTGTATTGAATTTATGAAGGAAGCAAAAAAACATGGGGCTGATTTTATCCTCGGAGGCGGAGATTTAGCAAATTCAAATGGGCCTGTGTATAGTCCTGAAATATTCAAAAAAATGTTGGTCCCGAGATATAGAAAGATTATAGATGTTTCTCATTCCCTCGGACTTCCCTATGTATATAGAAGCGATGGTAATACCAGGGCTTTATGGAATATATGGTTTAATGATGTTGGTTTTGATGGTTATGCGGAAATAGATAAATCCTCAGGTATAGACCTGGGTGAATTGAAAAGCATTTACGGGGATAAGATTACACTTATTGGAAATGTTGATTGTGCGAAAACACTGATTTATGGCACAAAACAGGATATTGAAAATGAGGTAAAAGATTGTATAAAAAAAGCAGCAAATGGAGGAGGGTTTATCTTAACATCATCAAACTCAATCCATTATAATATCCCGGCAAAAAACCTTGTCTACATGGTAGAGGCAGCAAGAAAATATGGAAAATATCCTATTGAGGATTGAATATTACAGAAATCCTTACGCGAAAATATAAATCCACAAAATTTTCATACTTGTAAAAGCAGGATACAGGAAGACTTTATCAGTAAAACAAAAATCTAATTGCGAATTATAAAATACCCAAATATCTTATCATTGACATTCCCTATATTTTCAGATAGTATAAACTTAGAATTAAAGATGATAGTATCAAAAAACAGAAGAAACTTTTATATTAGAAAACCAAAGGGAAAGGAGGGGGAAAATCCATCCCGGCCTTCTTTTGTTCCCCCCTTTGAAAAGTCCTCCCCTAATTTCCCCTTTTATACTATCCCTTACCCCCTAATTCCCCCTTTCTTAAAGGGGGCAAGGGGGATTTAGAGAGGGATATGGAAACTTTTGAAACTATTGAAAAATAAACAAAAACACTGCTAATGATTTAGTTAAGTTTGGCACTACCTTAGACACTCAGAGGAGAAGATATGAAAAAAATCCTTCTGTTGTCAATAGTTATGGCATTCATAACCATATCAGTGTTTCCAGTTTCACAGGATCTTTTACCCAGAGAGAAAATTCCTGAAATTCCACAAACAATAGACCCTGATATTCAGAAGTTAATTAAAATCCTTTATACTGATAAGTGGAAAGTAGCCCTTAATGGACTTTTCATGTATCCTGATATGGAAAAATCAGTCCAGGCACTGCCTTATGTGATAGATAGACTTAGAGATGTAAATCCAAAATGGAAAAAATCATATACTGATGCTCAATTTCCAAACCCTGGAAGGTACATCGCAGATGAGGTTTCAAAATTTGGCGCAAAAGCATTACCCGCCATGATAAACGGACTGAAAGATGAGGATCCCTATGTAAGAGCGGGTGTGTTGTACACAATACAGTTGATTTATAAAAAATGGTATCCATATCCAGTGCCTCAGCCGATTTTGAAAAAGTTTGCGGGTGATGTTACAGATGCTATTATACCTTTGTTGAAGGATAGCGATGTTATGGTAAGAAGTCGTGCTGTTTCAGCTTTAGGAGAAATCAAACATCCTTCAGCAATCCAATCTTTAATAGATCTGCTGTTGTACGATACTCAAATACAAAAGGATACACAATCTGCTCTCAGTAAATATGGCAAAGGAGTTGTATTACCTATGGCAGAGTTGTTAAAACAGAACAGTCAGGATGTCCGGTGCAAGGTAATTGTTGCAAAAATACTTGGAGAGGCAGGGGACCAAGATGCTATTAATATTCTATTGAGATTGCTTAAGGATAACGATAAAAGTGTTCAAAAGGCGGCTGCTTACTCTCTCGGGTTGCTTAAAAATCCAGTCGCGGTTGAACCACTGTTGGATGTTTTAAAACAAGGATATTCAGAGGTTTGTCCTTCTGTAATAATTGCACTGGGAAAGATTGGTGATACCCGTGCAGTGGAAGATCTATTATCTGTTTTTCAACAGACATCAGATGGGGATGGATTACGAAACTTAGTTGTAGAAGCTCTCAGTGAAATTTCTGATAAAAGAGCGTTTCAGGTTTTTATTAAATGTCTTGGCGACAGTGATTCCAGAACAAGAAGATATGCTGTAATTGGACTTGGAAAACTGAAAGATACTGAAGCTGTTGAACCCTTGATTAAGATTCTGGATGACCCGAATAGGTTTGTAAGAGATAGCGCAATTGAGGCATTATGTGATATGGGAGACCCAAGAGCAATAGGACCTGTGGTTGGTAAACTGGACCAGCCAAATATGTGGGCTCCAGCAAAACATGTGGTTAAGTTTGGAGGGTTAGCGGTTGAGCCTCTATCTCTGGTATTACTGAACCATCCAAAACCAGAGGTGCGTGAGAGATCAGCTTGGATTCTTGGAGAAATTGGGGATAGGAAAGCAGTTGAACCATTGATTGTTTCTCTAAGTGATAGGGACGAAACCGTACTAATTTCTTCCATTGAGGCCTTGGGTAAACTAAAAGATGTCAGGGCGACAGCGCCATTGATTGAAAAATTGAAAAATGAGTGGAGATTGTCAATAACAGATAAAATAATAACATCTCTGGAACATATAGGCGAAAAGGCAGTTCCTCAATTGATTGATGCACTAAAAAGCGATGATGCTAAAGTAAGAAAAAATGTGGCAACAGCACTCGGGAGAATCATGGATCCATCTGCTGTTGAACCTTTGATTGAACTTCTTGACGACGAAAACAAGGACGTTGGCAACGCTGCAGTAAGGGCACTGGGTAGTATCACAGGTTATGCAATGAAAGAACGTCAGGCATGGGAAAAGGAATGGCCAAAGATAAAAGAAGGAGTTTTAAGGAAATGGGAGAATAGCAGGAAAAAAAATGAAACCCATTAGAAGGATTTTTATATCAAAGATTCTTCTGTCAGTAATTGTTTTCCTCTGCGCTATAAATGTATATGCCTCAGTTGAATGTTGGTATATAGTGGAAAATACCTCAAAGGTCTTTATAAATTTTTCTGCAAACTATAGTTATTTCAACCGCAGCATACCCTTAGAATACTGGCATAATCTTTCTGGACTTGAATATGTAAGAGGGCAACTTGTTTTACAGAAAAAAATACAGGATATTCCAATTTTAATAGTCATTCCTTCATCTTTGTCTTTGCCTGAGTTTCTTTCAAAACAGATAAAGATTTCTTTAGAAGAGGAAGGGTTTTTGCTTAAGAATGAAGGAGAATCTCAGGATGATAAAATATCAATTGGTAGATGTTATAAGATTTATATTCCTGTTTATCCTGGAACCCCATCCTACGAGAATCTTCTTTTACTTCTCATATCCACTGTGAATTTGTCCCCAGAAAAAAGAGAAATCTTAATAACAGATATTTCACAACTTGAAAAAGATTTGTCTGCTGGTACCATTGATTTTCACAATATTATTCAGCATTTTGACCCTGTGTGGTCCCCTGATGGCAAATCAGTTGCATACACTGTCTGGCAGGATGGGAAGGTACATTTAGAGGTTATCTCATTCCTGAAGAAATCAGTTAGAAAAATAGAACCAATGGATGGTTATATAGCGTGCGATGCTATATGGTCTCAGGATTCTCGCTATCTTGCTTGTGCATCATTAAAAGAAATAAAAATTTTTGATACATTTGAAGATAAAACACAAACAATACCTATTCTTCCTCTGTTGCAATTAAACGAAGAAGAATCTTTTTATCTTTGTGAAATACTTATTTCCTTTGATACTTCAGGCGAGGAATTTCTTTTTTCTACAGATAAGTCCTTATTTTTATGTTATGATGTTTATTCCTATAACCTCAAACAAAAAAATATTACTGTCATTGCAAAGAATACAAAACGTCCTGAAGGGGCTGAGAGATGGAAAGAAGATAAATATAGGGTTAGTCCTGTGGTTAAAACAAAAAGTCCTGATAATAGATACACTGCTTCAATAAAACAAGTAAACGGTCTGAACAGGATAGAGGTTGTTTCAATCAATCATACAGAGATTGCTGTTGACCTGGAAAATGATGGGCAGACAGAGGTATTATTTCTTGAACCAGAAAATACATTAACCCTTACTGTTTATCATAACAACGAAAAACTCTGGGAGGGCATTCCAAAAAAATGGAAACCCTGGAAATTAGAAACTGCGGATGTAGATGGAGACGGAATTCTTGATATTATACTGGGGGTTTATAAAAAAACACGTTTCTTTTCATATCCACATAACTGTCTTTTTGTTTTTGGCTGGAACCAAAAGGATGTTTTTCCAAAATGGCTTGGTTCGCGGCTCTCTAAGCCGTTTGTCGACTTTACTTTTGCTGAGGTAGATGGAAAAAATGGTGCTGAACTTATCAGTATTGAGAAGACATCATACAAAAAATATTGTATTGTTGTTTACAGATGGTGCGGATTCGGTTTTGCTGGAAACTGGCAGAGTGAAAGTTTTTCTGATATAAGGTTTGTAGAAAACAATGATGATAAGCCAATTATGATTGTTAATAAAAAAGAAAAACTTATTCTTGCCCGGGAAGATGGTGAATATTGCTTGAAAAAACTAAACTCTCAGGGGGGTAAAATATGAAAAGAACATTGGGTTTATTTATATTATTTTTTGCTACATATCTGATTGTTTCTTTTCAGGTTTGTTTTGCACAGATAAAACCAGATATAAAACCCTACAGGGTATCTGATGACTTAAAGGAAGTGGCTAATCTAAAAGATTTTTCTTTGAGTGATGAAACCAAAAATCTTCTGGTTAAAAATCTTTTTGTTGTTATGCCCGCAGAGCACGAGCAGCCGTTTTTTGTTTATGAGGACAATGACTACAGAGGGATTCCTTCTTTTGTGAGTGTTGATTCAGTCCTTCATGTTTATCATCTTTTCTTTGATTTTACCTTAAGGCAACTTGAAGAAGAAAAACTTATGCCACTTATAGAAGAATTTACGAGAAAATTGCTGATACAAACCACACAAACCTATAAAAAAGTGCAAACCAGGCAGTTGAAAGAAGCAGCACTAAAAAATATGGCATTCTGCGGAGTTGCAGCAAGATTACTTGAATTTAAGGTATCTTTGCCAGAGGAAGCAACAAAAATGGTTGAAACTGAAATCAATCTTATAAAAAACCATGCATTTCTTGATGTTGGTGCTATTTTTCCATATGCCATTGATTATTCTCAGTTTGTTCCAAGGGGACATTATACAAGAACAGAAGCATTAAAAAAGTATTTCTATGTAATGATGTGGTATGGTCTTTCTCCTTTTAGCCCGAGATACAGGGATAGTTCAAGTTCTTTGTACTGGACCCCTGAAGTGACAAGACAGGCAATGCTAATGACTTTTGATATTTACTCAGGAAAATTAACACAGTTATGGGATAAGATTTATACTCCAATTAATTTTTTTGTTGGATTTAGCGATGACATCAGGCCTGATGAGGTTAAAAAACTGACTGATAAAATATTCGGGAAGAATGCGAATTTAACCAGTTTTACTGACAAGAAAAAGTTCGAAAATTTTATGAAATCATTTGTTAATCTGCGTATGCCCGAAATAAAACCAAAGTTGTACTGGATTGCTGGAGAACTTCCACCACTGCCAGATCCAGAAACTCCACAACTCAGGGTTCTTGGCCAGAGGTATATACCTGATTCTGAAATATTGCAGGAACTGTGTGATATTAATCGTATGATACCAAAAGGTCTGGATGTAATGGCAGTTCTTGGAAGTAAAAGAGCAGAATATTTGCTTGACGAATTTTATAAAGAACCAGAAAAATGGAAAGGATATCTGCCAAAAAGAAATGAGTTAAAAGAAAGATTCAGTAAATTAAGCGAAAAACAGTGGACAAGCAACCTTTACTGGAACTGGCTGTGGGTTATTAAAGGTTTACTAAAACCTTTTGGAGATGGATATCCTTCTTTTATGTGCAGTGATGCATGGCAGGATAAATGTCTTCAAACTGCTTTATCATCCTGGTCTCAACTTAGGCATGATACAATTCTTTACGCAAAGCAAAGTTTCGTCGCGGCTGAATGCGGAGGTGGAGATGAAGATGAAGAACCACCCAGACCAAAGGGTTATGTTGAGCCAAACATAGAAGCATATCAAAGATTGCTTAATCTTGCAATTCAAACAAGAAATCTGCTCGAGCCCAGAGGGCTTATGAGCAAGCAAATGTCTGATAAACTCAAAGAATTTGAGGATATGCTGGTTTTTTTGAAGAAAATTTCAGAAAAAGAACTTCAGAATATTCCCCTTACTTCCGATGAATATGACCAGATAAGATTAATAGGCAGTACAATGGATTATCTTGCAAGATGGGTTATAGCCGGGGGTAAGGAACGAGAATGGAATGAAATTATACATCCATCTGATCGTAATATGGCGTGTATAGCAGATGTTCATACTGGCTATGATTCAAAGCAAGAGGGTGAGGGTACAGTTGTTTTAGAAGAAGGTGTTGGAAACTCTTTTGAAATCTATGTTGTTGTTCCAATAGAGGGAAAACTTTATCTTACACGTGGTCCTGTATTCAGTTATTATGAATTTACCCATCCTGTAAATGACAGACTAACAGATGAAAAATGGCAGATGATGCTCGAAGAAAAGAAAGCGCCAGAACAACCAGAATGGATAAGGTTTTTTACCACAAAGGAAGGTAAAAAGGAAATCATAATACCGCAGCCAAGGTATAGTGGTTGTTAACAGCATCGCCTTTTTATGAAAATGCGGAAATTAGGAATATTAATTTATAGAATTTTTTTCATCCTGCTCTTCAGTGAGTTTATCTTTACAAACTCTGAAGCAAAAAATGAAAAGAAAATCACATTTATTGCTGTTGGTGATGTGCTTCTTGATAGAGGTGTTGCAGAAACACTTAAAGGTGTAAAACCAGAAGATGCATTAAAAGAAATAATACCTGTCTTGAAGAAAGGTGATATTGTTTTTTGTAATCTTGAATGCCCTTTTGTTTCAAACCCTACACCATTACCAAAACCAGTTTCTTTTTCTTCCTCTCCATCTATGGTATCAGTTTTGAAGATAGCAGGGTTTAATATTATTTCGCTTGCAAATAATCATACAATGGACTGCGGCAAAGCAGGACTTCTTGAAACAATGGAGAACCTCGAGAAACAAAAAATTGCTTTTTGTGGGGCAGGTAGAAATAAAAAAGAGGCTCATTCTCCATTTATTTTTAAGATAAAGGGAATATGTATTGGCTTTCTCGCATACTGTGATTTTTCTCCTGAAGGTATTATTCGACTATCAGATGCTCCAACTATTGCAGTTATTGATGAGGATACACTATCCAGAGAAATAAAAATAGCAAAGAGTAAGGTGGATATTCTTGTGGTTTCTTTTCACTGGGGAACAGAGTTTTATCCATTACCAACCGCAAGACAGAAAAGGATTGCAGAAGAATCTATTGATGCAGGGGCAGATATAATTATTGGTCATCACCCACACGTTGTTCAACCAACTGAAATAAAAAAGCAAAAATCAGGCAGAAAATCCTTGATTGTTTATTCTCTTGGGAATTTTATGTTTGATACAACAAAAGAAAAAAGCAATGAATCAATTATCCTCGAATGTATCCTCACTAAAAATGGTATAGAACAAATAAAAACATACCCTGTAAAAATAAAGCAGGGTATTCCAGTATTATTGCAAACAACAGATAAGTAAAAAAACTGTTTTGCCAGAAGTTATTTTAATTTATTCATCAGTTTTTTTCTTCCTTTTTCATAGTCAGGACTATTTGTTTTTCTTTTTCCACAACCACTGTGCCACATTGAAGTAGAGGGATTATCAAATCTGCATATCTCGATGGTTGAAGGAATTTTTCCCAGTATCATTTTATACAATTGTCGTGCTTTGATTGTGATTCCATAATCCAGCCCTAATTTCTGCAGGACTCTCATATCTCTTAATTGGTTTGAAAGACCACATTTCCCAAGAGAATGCACACAATAATTTTCTTTAGTCCATGAAGGGCACGGCGCGCACATCATCCAATCAGCACCTTCAACAAGAGTAATTCTGACATCATCCTGTTTTATTATAAGAGTCAATAATTCCGGAAGATTATCAAATGCCTGACCTGGTTTTACTCCACCACCATATTGACAAACAGAACATAGAAGAATATGTGGCCTTGATTTAATTCCTGTATTCTTTGCTCTATACATAGCATCCAATGATTTTTTTTTGGCTTCTTTAATCTCAGTAAAGGTTCTCGAAGAAAGAATTATTCTAATCTTTTTTCCCTTTGCTTGTTCTACTGCTATACTCTTTGAAAATTCATCACAATATTGTACAGTCAGAGATAATTGTATTTTTCTTGATTTTTCATAATATCCTTTTTCAGCATCCTGACATATTGGCTTTCCATTGTAAAAACAGATATTTTTTAGTGTTTTGATTTTATTCAACACTCTAATAAAAAAAATCCTTGCGGTTAATGTAATACCCGGTGGAAGGTCAAGTGCTTGCAGTATATCAAGATCCATTTTTCTCTTGTGAAGGCCATTAGATACTTCAATATCCTGAAAAGAAAAAACATCCCCTGCTTTGCATCGCAATGTAACGGGAATATCAGGATTTTTTTCGACTATCTCAAGAATGTTTTCCAAATCAGCATCAGAAGGTCCTGAGGGGTTTTCCCCGAGAGAACAAATTAAACACAATGCCTGAGATGGTCTGATGGTAATTCCACTGTACATTCTTCTCCTCTGTAATTATTTTGTCTTGATGATCTCAAAGAAAATCAGAATAATGTCAATCACAAAAAGCACAACAATTGCAATCTCTGCGATTACCATGCGGCTTGTCTGTAATCTTTCCCATTCCTTTGTATAAAGAGATTCTATAACACTAAGTTTTTCTCTAACAGCAAGTTTCCATCTGTCAAGATAAAAACGAGAAGATGCTGCCTGATATACCTTGGCAAGATATAAATCTCCAATAAGTTTCAGATAATTTTCGAGTCGATCAATAACCTCGGATATATCAAGTTTCATCCTTGAAAGTCGATCAAGAACAGAAGAAATCATAACAACCTTTATACGCCTCTGCCTGATTGCAGCAAGATCGTCATAAGCAGATTCAATTGAACGATCAAGAACACTATCATAAAGTCGTAGTTCAAGAAGTTGTATCACAGCAAATTCAATAACATCAATAACCTCGTATGTTTTGCGGGGATCATATAAAAAGGCAGAACTCCAGTCAATCAAAGTAAGATCATCTCCATAATAAGAAAGGTGATACTTGCAGGCATCTTCAATCTCAGAATCACTGAGTTGTTCTTCTGCTCGCATTATCCTGGCAATACAACTACCATAATTTTTTAACAATAATTGAGAATCAACTTTTTCATCAAAGGAATGTACCCAGTATATTGCATAATCTTCCCAATCAGATTCAGGGTTTGTACCTGGCCTTATTAAAGATGGCTTAATCGCATAGATTATTTCTCTAAGATACTTCACAGCAATATTTTTTATATCATTGTTTTCCTGAATAAATCTATTCAAACCAATTAGGTTCTCCATTTCTCCCTGAATCTGCGAAGTAAACCTAATAGTCACAACACCAAATTCATATATCTTTGCCTCTGCAAAAGAAACAAGGCCACCCGGCAGTTTTTCTTCACCAAATTTTATCAAAAGAGGTGGACTTTTATACTGGAGATATTCAGGGACAAGGGTTGTTCTTGAAAGAAACGCCTTTTCCGCCTGAGTTCCGAGTATCTTTTCGAGTATATGGATATTAATCTCATCTGCAACATCAAAACAAAAGTAAAGCATTAAACTACCATCAACTATTTTCACAAATACCTCCGGATAAGTTTTACCGGCCTCATTTTATATTTAAGCAACAAATAGAGAAAAATTCATTAAGCACCGTGAATATTCGTTTCAAAATTCAAAGGTTCAAGTGGACTGTCAACTACTTTTTTACACATCGCCTGTTTTCAATCCAATTTACCAAGATAAAAAGTTGTCAGATACCCATCTGAAAATGCTTATTGCATTTTATGTTTGTCAAGAGTCAAGAGTTGACCCCGTATTTTTCAAGCCACTGTATCAAATCTCTGTCTGTTCCCTCTTTAATAAGTTTTTGTATTTCAGGGTCTT